>JADHED010000412.1_pt1 | contig 52790 bp, 59 predicted proteins | sample 8952041 | NCBI WGS metagenome assembly JADHED01 (sample SAMN16124423, study PRJNA663239) | bioreactor sludge metagenome | isolation source: sludge (control) | place: India:Bengaluru | collected 2018-09-08 | reverse complement strand
AGCGAACACGCTCGCAACGCCGCCCTGCGCGGCGCGATCTACACCGACGTCAGCGCCACGGCACCGTACCTGCTTCACGTAGCCCGCATCACCGTGGTGCGTGGCGTCGATCCGGGCGTGCCCGCCTTCCATAGCCAGGAGCTGATCGAACAAAAGCTGGTGGCATTGAAGCAGTTCGCCGATGGTCGTCTGGTGGAAGCCCCAGTCGAACACCTGCTGCTGCTGAAGGAGACGACCAAGACCAACCCCAGCAGCGTGGTCTTCCTCGCGCAAAGCGATACGTGGCGTTTGGCCGCGCAGGAACACCTTTATCAGGAGGCGGCCACCCAGCTCGGTGAGCTGCAGCGCATGAACGCGGCCAACCGTTTGCAGGAAACCGAGGACTACCTCAAGCGCGCCTTTGACTATCAGGAATCCGAGCTTGCTGCCGCCCGCAAGCGTTACACCGACAAGGCACGCGAGGGCAACCGCGCCGCCGGTGTCGAGCTGGAGCGCATCAAACAACAACAACGCACCGTGGCCGAGCGCCGCACGCAGGCGCTGCTGCAAGCACGCCGCGAGGTGGAGTTGATCCAGCCGGGCACGGTCGAGATTCTGGCCACGGCGCTGGTGCAACCCTCGCAAGACCCGGAAGACATCAAGGCACGCGACATCGAGGTCGAACGCATCGCAATGGAAGTCGCCGTCGCCTTCGAGGCGGCACGCGGTGCCGATGTGCGCGATGTTTCCACGCCGCCCAAGGCCAAGCTCGCAGGCCTCGGTGACTACCCCGGCTTCGACCTGTTCTCGAAACGCAGCACAGGCAATGTTCTGGAGGAGCGCGGCATCGAGGTCAAGGGGCGCGTAGGCGTCGGCGAGATCGAACTGACCGAGAACGAATGGGCGCGCGCCTGCAACCTGCGCGACAAGTATTGGCTGTACGCGGTGTTCGACTGCGGAGGCAACCAGCCCCGGTTGTTCCGGGTGCAAGACCCCTTCGCCAATCTGATCGCCAAGGCGCGTGGCAGCGTCGTGATCGGCTACGGCGACATCGTGCGCAGCGCGTCGGAATGAGGAGGAGACATGGCGATTCCTGAAAACCAACTGGAAACGTGGTCGCGTCAAGGCGCGACGGCCTCTGCTACCGCGCTCTACGAGCGCATCCGTACAGCGCTGAAGAACGACACCGCGTTGCAGGGACGGGACTTCGACGTTTTCCTGCAAGGCTCTTATCGCAACAGCACGAACATCTACGGCGACAGCGATGTGGATGTGGTTGCGATGTTGAAGGAGACATTCAAGCCGGACTACGACTACCTCGACGAGTCTAGCAAGGCCTTGGTCAAGTTGGGGCATGTGGACGCCACCTACACGCTCACCGATTTCCGCCGCGATGTCTCGAACGCCATCCGCCGAGCCTTCCCGATCCACGCGATCACCGAAGGCGGCAAGAGCATCAAGATTCCGAGGACGAGCAACAACATCCCCGCCGATGTCGTGCCTTGTCTGGAATATCGGCTCTACCTCCCGCCGAAGACTCTGCTGGCCGATGCATCTCACGTCGATGGCATCTGGCTGTGGGACGTGCAACGCCATCACGCCGTCACCAGTTTCCCCAAATACTCCTACGACAACGGCGTAGCCAAGCACGGGCGGACGAACCAGTGGTACAAGCCGACCGTTCGCATCTTCAAGAACGCCCGTGGCTGGATGGAGGAAAACGGGCTGATCCAGAGCGGCACGGCATCGTCCCACGCCATCGAGTGCTTGCTCTACAACGTGCCAGACCAGCAGTTCGGCAGCAGTCACAGCGACACCGTTGTCAACGTCTTGAACTGGCTGAACGGCGCGGATTTGACGGACTTCGTCTGCCAGAACGGCATCCAGCGGCTGTTCGATTCCGGGCGCTGGACGCAGCAAAACGCGCGCACCTACATCGGCGCGCTGATCCAGATGTGGAACCAGCGGAGGCAGCAGTATGCACGGGTACGCATCTGACAACTTCTTTCGCGGGCCGAAGGTGTACTTCGCCTTTGGTGCGCTCGCCATTGCTGCGGCCAGTGGACTGCGCGCACTGACCGCACTGCCACAGTTGGCCGGACACCTTGACGCCGCAGCGCTGTCGGCGGGTGTGCTCTACGGCGGGCTGATCTTCCTCTACGAGTGCTGGGGCTGGCGCTGGCTGTCCACGCTCAAGAACCTCAACGGCACTTGGGTCGGAAGCATCACCACCTCTCACAACGGCGGAACCAGCGTCCCTTGCGTGATGCGCGTACGCCAGACCTGGACGCGGATGGCAATCGAGCTTGAAACGGAGCAGTCCCGCTCTCGAACCACGATGGCGGCGCTCTACGACGACCAACCCGGCGATGTCGGGTTGAAGTACGAGTATGTCTCCGAGCCGAGAAACCTCGCCGCGCAGACGATGCACACGCATCGCGGCGTCTGCACGCTGGCGATAGCCTCGGATTCGGAGGAACCGCGCCTGAGCGGCGATTACTTTACTGGTCGCGGGAGAGAAACCCGTGGCGAAATCACCTTGCACCGTGTGACCCGTGAACTGCTGGGCTTCGACGCTGCGTTGAAGAAGGAAAAAGAATGAATGACAAACGCCTGATCGAAGTCGCCTTCCCATTGAAGCAGGCTTCCATTGACTCGGTGCATGAGAAGAACGTGCGCCACGGCCACATCTCGACACTGCACCTCTGGCCTGCGCGCCGCCCACTGGCGGCCAGCCGTGCGGCGCTGATCGCTACCCTGTTGCCCGATCCCGACGACAAGGAGAAACGTGACGACATCCTCAAGCGGATGGGCGGCACGCTGGCCAAGACACTTAAGAAAAAGAAGATGCCCAACGGTCGCATCGAGGAAATCGAGGCACTGGAAACCGAGGGCGGCGTGCTTCGTTGGGGGCGCGAAGCCAGTCCGGACATGGACTGGTTCCGCGAGGAGATTCGCAAGGCTTACGGTGGCCGTGCGCCGCGTGTGCTCGATCCCTTTGCGGGCGGCGGTGCAATTCCGCTGGAAGCGATGCGCCTTGGTTGCGAGGTCACTGCGGTCGATATCAATCCAGTCGCGTGGTTCGTCCTGAAATGCACGCTGGAATACCCGCAGAAGCTCGCCGGTCAAAAGCGTCCCTTGCCTGAGGTTGCCTTGCAGGACGTTTCGTTCCTCACGGACTATTTCAAGGCGCGCGGCCTCAAGGCCAAGGATGCCGAGCGGCGAGCGCAAAAGCTTGCAGGCAAGGCGCAGGAGGCGAGGAACGAGAACCAGGACTTATTCGGTCTGCCTGATGTGGATGCCGAAGAGATCAAGGCCGATCTCGCTTGGCACGTCCGGGCGTGGGCGCGCTGGGTGCTGGCTGAGGCGCGCAAGGAGCTGGCTCACTTCTATCCCACCTACGCGGAGTATTGCTCCGTCAAGCCGTATCAGCGGGTGGAACTGGATACGGATGAGCCGCTGAAGCTCGTGCCCGTGAACGAGAACGGCGAGCCTCAGATCGGTCTGCTCAACGCCGGATTCGATGCCGCCTACCTCGACAATCCCGCGAATCCACGTTGGCTCGCCAAGCCTACCGTAGCCTATCTTTCGGCGCGCACAGTTCATTGCAAAGCCTGCCGCGCTGAACTGCCACTACTGAAGACACGTTGGCTGGTGAAAACCGACAAGAGACGCGCAGTGCTGACGATGCGCCCTCGTGAGGACAAGTCGGGCGTCGTGTTCGGAATTGATCACAGTGCCAAATCGCAGGGCGGGAATGCGGCGCAGCGCCGCGAATACGACAAGAAGCTGGGGTCTGGGACGATGAGTCGTGCAGGGGCTACTTGCCCGTGCTGCGGCACCATCATGACGATGGAGGACATCCGGCTTCAGGGGCGCGCTGGGGGGATGGGCACGCGAATGACTGCGGTCGTAGTCGACAGCCCTGATGGCAAGGAATACCGGATACCGACGGCGCTGGAACTTCAGGCTTCCAGCATCTCTGCGACTGACTTGGAATCAGCATTCGAAGGTCTTCCTGGTGGTTTGCCCACAGAAGCGACGCCAAAGGGTGGGAGTGGAGCCGCGCGCGCATTCTCTGTGGATGGTTACGGCATCGATCAGTGGCAGAAGTTGTTCATGCCGCGTCAACTCGTTGCACTGGCGACGATTTGCCGTGCTATTCGCAAGACGCGGGGGAAACTGCGTGGTGATGCCGATTGGTCGGAGGGTATAGCCGCATATCTGGCAATGGGCGTTTCGCGCCTCCTTGATTTCGCCAACACTGGGGCACAGTGGAAGGTTGACGTTCCGACGATCAATCACAGCTTTGTTCGCTTCGCGCTGCCCATCACATGGGATTTCGCGGAAAGCAATGTCCTGTGGGATGGTGCCGGAAGCTACCTGCAATGCGCAGACCGTGTGCTAACGCCGTTTGACAATCCTAATTTCTGGTCAGGGTTCGCAGAAAAGCCGCATGTCATTAATCAGTCGGCTACATCTGCGGTGGATAACACTTTCGATGTTGTCGTGACTGATCCGCCATATTACGACGCGATCCCGTACTCGGATCTGATGGATTTTTTCTACGTCTGGTTGCGTCGGATTCTTAGTGGCTTCTCGCCTGCTGTTGATGCGGTGTTTTCAGAGGTGACAGGGCCCAAGTGGAATCATGAGCGCAACGACGGCGAACTGATCGACGATGCGTCTCGCTTTGGCGGCGACAAGGAAGCCTCGAAGCGAAATTACGAAGAAGGTATGGCGCGTGCGTTTAAGGCGTGCCACGGCGCGTTGAAGCCTGATGGACGCCTCGTGATTGTTTTCGCGCACAAGCATCCGGATGCATGGGAAACGCTGGTTGGCGCAATTATCAAGGCGGGCTTCGTGGTGGACGGTAGTTGGCCGATCCAAACCGAGCAGGCATCTCGAATGCGCGCGATTGATTCCGCCGCGCTTTCTTCTTCCGTCTGGCTGGTCTGCAAGAAGCGCGACCCGATGGCCAAGGCGGGCTGGGACGCCCAGGTGCTCAAGGAGATGGAAACCAGCATCACCGCAAAGCTGCGCGACTTTTGGGATGCGGGCATTCGCGGCCCGGACTTCGTATGGGCGGCCACCGGCCCGGCGATGGAGTCGTACAGCCGTTACCCGGCGGTCAAGAAGGCGTCCGAACCCGGTCAATTGATGGCCGTGGCTGAGTTCCTCAGCCATGTGCGCCGCATCGTGGTGGACTTTGTCGTGGGCCGGGTGCTGTCGCACGGGCAAAGCGAGTCGACGCCGGGCGACCACCCGCTCGACGACATCACCACCTACTACCTGCTGCACCGGCACGACTTCGGCCTGAAGGAAGCGCCCGCTGGCCCCTGCATCCTGTACGCGGTGTCGTGCAGCCTGTCCGAGCGCGAGCTGGTGGATCAATACGAGGTGCTGGCCAAGAGCGGAAGCGCAGCGGCACCCGAAGAGGATGAATCCGGCGACGCCGATGAAGATGGCGAGGATTCGGGCTCCTCTGGTGGTGGCGGCAAGTTCAAGCTCAAGGCGTGGAACGCCCGCAAGCACCGCTCCCTCGGGCTGGAGACCGCCAGTGGCCGCACCATTCCGTTGGTCGATCAGGTTCACAAACTGATGCAGCTTTGGGTGGCAGGCGACGTGGTGAAGGTCAACGACTATCTGGACGCGCGCGGCCTGCGGCGCAGTCAGGTGTTCGCGCAACTGATCCAGGCCTTGATCGAACAGAGCCGCGCCGAGGGCAGCGCGGAAGAGTGCTCCATCCTGGAGCGTTTGCAGAATTACCTGAAGTCGGTGGGCAGTACGGCCCAAGCGGCGTTGGGGCTGGAATAAGACGGAGAAGACGATGGCCAAGACGAACGCCAAACCGTGGCACCAAGTGGTGCAACTGCGCGACGACATCACCAATCAGGAGTTGTCGCAGAAACAGTTTGCCGCCGACCTTTACGACGTGGTGATGGGCGTCAACCACGGCGTCTATCACGATCCGCGCGAGTTCTTCGCGCTGACCTATCCCACGGTGAAGTTGCGTGATCTGGCGCGCGATGTGACGCACCGGCTGGCGGGCAAGTCGGAAAAGGCCGTGCGCCAGCTGCACATGACCTTCGGCGGCGGCAAGACGCACTCGCTGATCACCTTGGTGCATCTGGTCAACGATCCGGCGAGCCTGCCCGACATTCCGGCGGTGCAGCAGTTCAAGGCGCATTGCGCACTGGAGGGCGGCTTTCCGAAGGCGCGCGTGGCGGCGGTAGTCTTCGACCGTCTGGACGCGGAGATGGGCATGGAGGTCAAAGCTCCCGATGGGACAAAGGCGACGCTGAAAATGCCGTGGAGCCTGATCGCATGGCAGTTGGCGGGCGAAGCCGGGTTGAAGCTGCTCAAGGCGGACGGCACGGAACGCGCCAGCCCCCCGGCCACTGGCGTGATGGAAGACCTGCTGAAACTCACGCGCAAGGACGTGCCGAGCGTACTGATTCTGTTTGACGAGGTGCTGTGGTTCGTGCGCGTGATGGCCGACATCGACCGCGCATGGATCGGCCGCATGCGCGAGTTCATGCACAGCCTGACGCAGGCCGTGGCCAAAGTGCCGCAGTGCTGCTTGGTGGCCTCGTTGCTGGCGTCCGATGTGAACAAGATGGACGACCTCGGCAAGCAGATCAGCAAGGAGCTGTACGACGAATTCAAGCGCGTGGCGGACGAAGGCATCCAGCCAGTCGAGAGTCAGGACGTGCCGGAAATCCTGCGGCGGCGGATGCTGAAGTTGGAAAGCTACATCGACAAATCGCAATGGCCGAGTCAGGTGACGGCGACCTTGAACGGCATTCAGGCCATCGACGACTACACGGCCAAGAACCGTGCTGCAGAAGAGAAACGCTACGAGGATGCCTACCCGTTCCATCCGGCGCTGATCGAAACGCTTTATCAGAAATGGACGCAGCTTGAGGGCTTCCAGCAGACGCGCGGCATTCTCAAGACGCTAGCCTCCGCACTGCGCGATGCCGTGAAATGGGACAAGCAGTCGTTGATCGGCATGCAGGTGTTTTTGAGCGCCCCGGATAGCGAAGGTCTGAGCGTGGCGGCCCGCGAAATGGCCAACGTGGCGCAACTGGAGCAGTACGAAGGTCGCCGCCAGAACTGGACGGCGATTTTGGAAGCCGAACTCGCCCACGCCCGCAAGGCGCAGGAGGGGTTGTTGGGCGTGCAACAGCGCGAAATCGAGCAGGCGGTAATGTCCACCTTCCTGCATTCGCAGCCCATCGGCCAGCGCGCCACGACGCGCGACTTGAAGGTGCTGATCGGCGTCGGCTCGCCGGACAAGATCGAGCTGGAAAAGGGTCTGACCCGCTGGTCTGAAATGTCGTGGTATCTGGACGACACGTTCACGTCCGACCGCGAGGCAGGTCTGCCCAAGGTCTGGCGCTTGGGGTCGAAGCCCAACCTCAAGCAGATGCACTACGACGCGCGGCAGAACGTAAGCGCCAGCCTCGTCGATGAAGTGCTGGAGAAAGAAATTCGCAGCGCTGGCAAGCTGACCGAAGGTGCGCGTGGCGCAGGCGCGAAGGTGCATGTGCTGCCCGCGCGCCCTGCGGACATCGAGGACGACGGCGAATTTCACTACGCCGTGCTGGGCCCCAAAGCGGCCTCGAACGGCAAGCCGAGCGCAGAGGCACGGCGCTACATCGACGAGACCACAGGTTCCGACAAGCCGCGCGCCCAGAACCGCAACGCAGTGGTGCTGGCCGTGCCGTCCGGCGACGGCATCGCGGTCGCTCGCGAGAAAGTGCGCGATCTGCTGGGATGGGAAAAGGTGCGCGAAATGCTCAAGGAGCGCACCGACATCGACACGGCGGCCACGACGCGGCTGGAAGGGAATCTGCGCGCGGCGCGCGGTGAAATGGGCTCGCAAATCGTGATGGCGTACTGCATCGCCGTGACGGTGAACGATGCCAACGATGTGGCGGCCTACCGGATCAATGTGGACAACGATCCCTTGTTTGCCAAGATGGCCGCAGACAATCGACTGCGGATCAAAAGTATGGCGGTGAACGCTGAAGCCTTGCTGCCCGGTGGCCCGTTCGATTTGTGGGCCGCAGGCGACAAGGCGCGCTTCGTGAAGGACTTGGTCGGTGCGTTCGCGGCGACCGCACGGCTGCCCAAGATGCTCAACCGCTCGGCGATTCTGGAAACTCTGCTGCAAGGCTGCGAGGCGGGCGACTTCGTGCTGCGTGTGACGCGCGCCGACAAATCGGCGCGCACCTTCTGGAAGAGCAGGCCCGACGACGCGGCAACATCGGACTCCAGTCTGGAGGTGGCGCTGTCCGATGCGGTGATGCTGACGGAACTGGATGCCGCACTCCTCGCCCCGGGCGTTCTGCAGGGCCTGTGGAATTCAGACGCGATCACGTTGGCGGACATCAGCACCTACTTCTCCGGCAAGCACTTCGTGGAAGTGGACAAGGGCGGCTACACCGAGAACGTGCTGATTCCCGCAGCCGCCCCAACGGCCATTGCGACTGCGGTAGCGGCAGCCGTGAAGTCAGGACGCATCTGGCTGGTCAACAGCACGATCAGCGTGTTGGGTGAAGAAGTCCCCGCCGGGTTCGTCAACGAATCGGCAGAGTTGCTCGCGCCGCCGCCGACATTTTCCAGCGTCGATGTACTGCCCGATCAGCTTCCTGCTGCGTGGTCAGGCGGGCAAAGCACGGCGCACCTGATCCACGGCGCGCTGTCGGCCAAGTTTGGCAAACCCCTGCCGTGGGTGCGCACCTCACAGGCGCTGGACGAGGCGTTCCGTTTGGGTCTGATCGAGCGTTCGCTGGATTCTGCATCGTGGCCCTGCGATATGGGCGGTGCCTCAGCGATCAAGATTCGTGTCAGCAAGAACGAGGTGAAGCAGCCCCCGCCGCCGAAGCAATACGGCTCCAAGGTCGCCACATCGGAGTTGCAATTGCACGAGGTGCAGGACTTGGCCGATCACGTCGATGCCTTGCGCGAAGCCACTGCTGGCCACCCGCTGCGCATCCGCGTCACGGTCGAGGTCGGCGAGAACGGCCAAGTCGATCAGGCCGTGGTGGACAAGGTCAACGTCGTGCTGGCCGAAGTTAAGGCTGGGTGGAGGGCGGAGTGATGGGCTCGAAGGTCATGGAATCTGCTCGCGCAATTGAAATTCTGGAACGGCAGCGTGCTGCTATTGACGGGCTTCGATCATCTCGGCGTTCGCAGGAGTTCACGAAGTGGCAGCGCGACACCGAAGTCGCTGTGCAGAAAATTTTCGGAGCCGACAGTCGCCACTCGGCAGACTTCTCCGGCATTCGCTACTCGTTGATGGTCATGACAAACAGCACGCCGGACTCCGCTTTCCATGAAGCGTATCTGGATGGGTTGGATACGGCGAAATCCATTCTGTCATCGATGATCGATGAGATTCGTGAATATGATCTGGACTCCGATTCTGATAGTCCGACAAAGGTACTCGGCACGCTGGAGCAGGTGTGCCTGCGATTCCACATGGTTGCGCGGCAACTTCGCGTCCGGCACTCCAACAGAACGACGTTGGAAATCGACGACGAATACGACGTCCAAGACCTGCTCCACGCCCTGCTGAAACTGAACTTCGACGACGTGCGCCGGGAAGAATGGACGCCGAGCTACGCCGGTGGGTCGGCAAGGGCCGATTTTCTGCTGAAGGAGGAAGGCACTGTCATCGAGGTGAAAAAAACGCGGCAAGGGCTCAGCGTTCCGGATATTGGTGCTCAATTGCTGGTTGACATCGCCCGCTATCAGGCACACCCGGATTGCACGCAGCTCGTCTGCTTCATCTACGACCCAGAGGGACGTATTGGAAATCCGATCGGCCTTGAACGTGACCTTGAAAAATCACCGGCCAAGATGCCGGTGAGGGTCATCGTTGGCCCGAAGGGAACGTAGAGATCCATGATGTTTTGCCCATGACGCAAGAGAATCCGCCATCCGACGAAAAACCGAAGAGCACGCTGAAGTTGCTGCTTCGATCGAAGCCTGCCGCAGAAGTCGAGACCTCGGCGGGCCGCGTCTACCTGTATCCGCTGCGGGTGCGCGACATGAGTGATTTCGGGAAGCTCAAACCCGGCGACGCGGCCAGCCAGATCAGAGCTTTCCTGCCGAGCATTGGTAGCTTGACCCTTGAATCCGACGAAGCACCGGAGCGCGTTCCACTCGATGCTGGGGTTGCTACTGATCTCTCGAACGACGAGATCGAGCGGATTGCTGATGTCTATGCCAAATCGCCTGCGTGGCAAACGAGCCGCGAAGGATCGCAAGAGCGCAAGCCTGCCGTGCGGGAAACGGGTGAAGCGGCGTCTGCCTATCTGGTGCGGTTGCTCAAGGCCGAAGTTGATGACTATCGCCAAGGCGCTAAGCGAATGCACGACAAAATGTTTGGATCAACGCGAAGTCTTCTCGACCACGTTCAGAAAAGCACCAGTCTTTTTGATCAAGTTCGCAAGAGCACGTCGACTCTGGGAACGACCTTGAGTGCCTACGAGGAACTCACAAAATTCGCAAAGCCCACGCCACTCGAAGTCCACCCAGTCCAGACGGATCACATCGGCAGGGTGAACAATATTCTGGTGCAGCAAGCGCGCGAGCGTGCTGAAGAACGTGCCGAAGAAATGGAGATGACGCGCCTGACGGGGCAAATGACCGCAGAGTCCGCCAAGACTCTCAAAGACTTGGCGGAAGCCGCAACGACCTTGATGGAGCAGATGGACGCGCGTGACCGAAGAACCGATCAGTCCACGCGCAAGCAGATCACCATCGCGGTGTGGTCAGTGGGAATCTCGGCGGTCTTGGCCTTGTTTGCCTTGATCGTTTCCGGCTTCGCATATTTCCAAGATCGGGACAACAACACGTCTGGTGATCAGTGGCAAGCGAAATTGCTGACCGTCATCGAACAAGGAAATCAGCAACATTCCGCCGTTGAGCAGGAAAATCAGGCGCTTCGTGAGCAGGTGAAGTCTCTGGATGCTCGCATCGTGGATTTGGAGGCGGCTCGACGGGTCGCTACCGAAGCCGACAAGACGGCTTCGGCTGCGCAGCGCGGGGTTAACTCGGGTAGCGCGCACCCGTATCCATAAACGTAGAGATCCAGGTTACTTCACTGCTTGTACCATTTCTCTGATCCACGCCTGCAACGCCCTCAGTTGCTCGGCGTTTTCGTGGCAGGTTTGGTAGTTGGCGGCAACGGTTCCGGCGACGGCAGAGAGCGCAATACCTGCGGCGGCCGCATCAGCATCTCGGGCGGGTTCGGGCAGTTCACCGGCGACGGCAGCGTCGTGCAGGCGCACAAAGCCACGGTTGATAGTGCAAGCAGCATCGGCTTGAACGGGTACATAGACGGGAACCTCCTTGATGATGGTGTCGCCCTTCACTCTCATGAGGCGGACGCGGTCGACGTACTGGGTGACGACCTTGACGGTGGCTTCGGCCTGACGCTGGCGAACGGTGGCGGCGTGCAGGGTTTGTTGCTGGACGGCGGCATGCCACTGCGCCTGAACGTGCTCGGCTCCCTTGATCCAGCCGAAACCAATCAGGGCGCCAGCCAGCGCAGCAACGGCCAGCAGACGGTATGACCAAGGGATCTGCGTCATGGCGTGTTCTCTCCGAGGCACTGTCGGTACTCGGCCTGCCGCCGTGCAGCCAGCCCGCCGCACAGACGCGCGTTCTCCGGCAGCGCGCAGTCCTTGCCCTGGAAGAAGCGCCAGCGCAGCAGTTCGGCGCAGGCCCCGGCGTAGTCCTCGGCGTTGAGCTTCCTCACCAGTGTGGATTTGCAGAACGCGCTGCTACCCACGTTGTAGGAGAAGCTCACAAGTGCGTCGTACTCGTGCTGGGCCAGCGGTACGGTAACGCAGGTTTTCAGCGAACCCTCGAACTGCTGCACATCGGTGAGTGCCCGAGCCAGCGCCTTCGGCGGCGTGGTGGTGTCGCCGATCTTCACGCCCGAGGTCGTGCCGAAGCCGATGGTCAGCACATCGCCTTTGACCGGAGCCACCGCACGGTCGGTGTAGCCCTCGTGGAGCACTATTCCCACCAGCGCGGCAGCGGAAAGGGTCAGCGCGGCCACGGTTTTGCGTTGCGGCGGGCGGATCATTCGCGCATCCCCGGCTGGGCGACCACGCGCGCAATCGCCGCACCGATGCTGGCGCTGAAGGCCAGCAGCACGAACACTCCACGTGGCAGCATGTCGCCGAACAGCGGCACTACCACTTCCGCCGCCGTGAAAATGGCCGCGACGATGGACAGACGAATGCTCCACGCGCGGCGCGCTACTCGCCGCCAGTCATCGAGCAGGCAGAGTTTCGGTCGGGCTGTCATGGCGCACCGCCCAGTAGCTTGAGCTTGATGGCGGCACCGACCAGCAGCGCGGCGAGGATTCCAGTAGTCACGACCTTCACGCTCGTCTGCCACGCGGTGCGGCGGGCATCACGCCACGCCTCCAGCAGATCACGCAGTTCGCGGATGTCGCGCGCAGCGTGGCCGTTCTCCAAGCCGAGGTGGGCCAGCACACGTTCGGCTCCGCGCTCGGCGGCACGGTCGAGCAGTTCGTCGAAGTCCTCACGGCGCAGGAGCAGCATGTTTTCCACGAGGGTGGCGGGTTGGTTTTCGTCGGTCATTGCGGTCTCCAGAAATGCGAAACCCGCCTCGTGGGCGGGTTCAGGGTCGAACAGAACGTTGGCTTTCAGATATCGATGATCTCCAGCGTCAGGCTGGGAGCGATGCCTTCAATGGCGTCGTCGCGGACGAACACCTTCTGGCCGATGGCGGCGCTGCCGCGCGCGCGGATCAGGCCGCCACCCGGCAAGGTGACGGTGACCACGCCGGAACCGACGTTGACGACCGTTCCCGCCTGCAGCGGCGGGTCGGGAATGAGTTGGCGGAACTGCTCGTAGAGGTTATGCATGGCTCTGCACTCCCAACGTTTGCCAGACCTCGGGCAACCCGGCCTCGACTTGCGTCGAGCGCACGATGCCCAGCCGAGTGACGCTGCCGTCCTGGTACTCGACGAACGCGCCCGGCTCGATGATTCCGGTTTCGGCCAGCACCTGCAGGCGCAGGCTGACCTCGATCTGTTGCCCGGTGTCGGCCAGCACGGCGATGCCACGCTGGCGTGCGGCGGCCGCCTCGGTGATGAGGGCATCGACCACCATCGGTGCCAGCACGTCTCCCGCGCTGCCTGCGCGCGTGATCTGTCCGAGCACGCCGACGCCCTGACCGGAGACGAACACGCGGTTGTATGCAGGCTTCTCCAGCCAGCGGAGCGACTCGCGGGCCACGGCATCCACCGGCAGCACGAAGTCCGGCGTGACCGTATTCCATTCCCACGGCGCGACCGGATAGCGGTGGCGCACGCGGATGCTCTGATCGGAGGGATGCGGAATCAGGTAGCCGCCGACTGCACTGGCGATGGCGGTCAGCGCCTCGATCCACGTTCCTTGCTTGGTGAACACGCCGGCCGGAACGTTCCAGTCCGTGAGGCCCCAATCGATGTTCCAGCCCAGCGGGATGCCGTTGAGCGTGAGTACGTCGTCCATCAACTGCCGCGCGGTGCGTCCCTGCGGCTGCTGGAAGTTCATCACCGGCGCATAGGGTGCGGCGAGCACGGCGTTACGCCCACGCCCCGAGACGCGGATGCTGGCGTCACCGAAGCTGCGCTCACGGCTGATGCTTTCCGCCAGCACGCGGAACTGCGTGCCATTGATGTTGGCCACCAGTTCGACCGGGCCAGACGCGTCGCCGGGCGCGACGAGGCTTTCCGCCTTGGCGGGCAGTTGCGCATCGAACCCCCACGTCCACGACGCGGCGTCGAGCGACAGCGAGAGATTGAACACCGGAACCGGTAAGCCATCGGGCAGCCGATGCAGGGTCACGTTGTTGATCACGAAGTACACCCTCCGGATGGGAACGATCACCGGCTCGCCATCGGGCGGGTCGATGTGGTTTTCGCAGAAGAAAAGCAAGTGGGCACTGGCGGGAGCCAGTGCGGCGAACAGCAGATGGCCATTCGGCGTGTAGCAGCGCGGCGGTTCGGGCGGCTCGGGCACGATCCAGACACTGATGCCCGGTGGCGGTCGCATCGCGTCCTGATACCGTCCGCGCCAGCCCACGGGTCGGCGGCTGGCGCTCTGGAAGTCCGTGCCCTGGCGCTGGGTCAGCAGCCGGGCGTTCTGCCAGAAGTTCACACGACCGGCCCGCTTGCTGCGGTCACCGTCCTGATGCGCAAAGTGCGTGGCGTCGCGCAGGCGGGTCGCGTTCTGGAACACGCCCACCCGGATCTGGGCAATGGGGGTAGCAATCTCGTGGGCGAACCCCGTTGCGCGGTGCAGCCGCGTCGCCTGCTGCTGGCCCGTGCGGCGCTGCAACGGCGCGGCCACCAAGACAGGCGGCAGTCGGTGCGTGATGCCGTGCGCTGACACGCTCGCGCGCTGCCAGGGCGCGCCCCAACCTGCGGGCGCAACAAAGGCGTCCTGCTGGCGCAGCATCGCGCCATCCTCGGTCTGCGCGGCCTGCTGCCATTCATGCCCCGTCTGGCCCACCGTCGGGCGCTGCGTGCGCGAGGCGTAGCGCACCTCGCCGGTGAGCACCACCCCGGGCAGGCTGGCCACGCCAACGTTGAGCGGCACACTCGGGCGCAGGACGAGCGTGCTGACCGTCAAGCCCGGCAATTCGGCCAGCACGTCGAGGCGCGCCGGCGGAATGAAGTGAATGCTGACGACCGGCAACGGCAGCGTGGTCTGTATCGTCACGTCGCTCAGCGGCGGCACGTAGTCCGCGCCGAAGATCAGATCGGCATCGGTGACGGCGGGTCGGTCGTACAGCAGGTCGACGTTCTGCCCAGAGTTCGTGGGCATCGATCACCCGAGAATCGCTGACACCATCCGGGCGTCGCCGCCCAGATAGAGATTCGTGCTGGCGAGCTTCACGTCGCCCGCGCCGTCCTGGCCGCTGCAATCCAGATCGAGCGCCGTCACCTCATTGCCGTTGACCAGCCGCGCCCAGGTGGCGATACCGGTGGCGGCGATGAGGCCATCCTCCTGCTGGGTGAGCGTCAGCAAACCGCCTGCAATCGTTCCTGCGGGCTTGGTGAGCGCGATCTCCACCAGCATCGCACTGGTGGGCGTCGCCGCTGGATTGGGCGGCCGTGTCCCGCCGTAGATGCGCAGCCGCGCCGGGTTGCTGCCTGCATCGAGGAAGGTCAGCGTGCCCGCCAGCCGCGCCTCGTTGTGCTCCTGCGTGATGGCGACGGTCATGGCATCGGCTCCGGCCTAAGGTTGTCCGCGACTACTGCGCGGTACAACTGCTGGTAGTCGGTGCTGATCACGGTGTAGCGCTGTTGGGGATCGATGCGCTCGAAGCGGTAGGTGCCGTCAGCCTGAGACCACGTGCTCGCCACCAGGACGTGGGTGTTCTCGCTGTAGAGCAGCACTTCACGCACCAATGGCTGGTCGGGCTGGCCTTTCTCCTTGACGGTGCCGGTGATCTGACCGTTGCCGCCGAAATGGATGTTGCGCCGCGCGCTGGCCATGCCTCCAAACCGGCGCGGATGGCCGCCCGGCTGATTCCACAGATCGGAGTTTGGACTGTGCCAGTGGGTTAACGGGACAAAGCGCGCACCGGGCGGCGGATCAATCGGATCGCTCACGGCTTACCTCCACGGCCCAGTGATATCGAAGGCAATCTGCGCGCCCTCGGTTTCGGAGCTGTACTGCGTCCTGACCAGCAGGAATTTGCGGTCTGCCTGCCCGACCACGTTGTCGACGATGGTCTGGTCGCTGTAGGGACGGTCTTGCGGCATCCACAGCATCCCCGGCATCAGGCCACGCATATGGCCGTCCTCTTGTCGCACATAGGTCGGCAGCAGCCACAGGCTGTAGTCCGGGCCGTTCGGAAACGGCATCGGGCCGCGTCCGCAGACCTGGATGGAGTTGTTGGTGTTGAGCGACGTGAGGCCAAAGTGCACCGGGTTGCCGATCTGGGCGTGATTGCGCAGCAGCAGCTTGCCGGTGAACTCCAGTGACTGCGTAAAACCATAGCCGTTGTACTGACCCGGATAGCTGCTGTACTGGCCGTTGTTGCTCCAGTACTGGTCATCGGCGCACAGCACCGTGGCGTAGTTGTCCCCGGGTTTGAAGCTCTCAATATCGCCAAAGCAGTAAAAATTGCGTCCGTACCAGTCGTAGCCAGCGGCATTGGTCACGAATAGGAAGAACAGGCGGTCATCGCCCACCAGCACCCAATTGCGGCTACCCGCACCGCCGTCGCCATAGGTGTCGTAGCCGCTGGTGCGGGCGTGGTACCACTTGTACCAACCCCACTGGTTGGCCTCGACCTGCTTCCAGTTCTGGGTCGGCTTGTTCGGATCGAACGGAGCCTGCGCGCCGACGATGGTATCGATGTCCGCCAGATCTTCGACGATGCCGACGTTGGCCCACTTGGCCCAGGTCGTCGTATAGCCGGGCGTCTTGAGGCCGTCGTCGATCAGCAGCAGGTTCTGCGGTGAGGCCGGGTTCTTGCTGCGGTAGGCCGCTTTGTGGGTGCCCGCGAATGCCTTTTTCCAGCCCAGCGGCGCGACCTTGGCCGAGAGGCTGGTGGCGCTGGTCGCCGGTGACACGGGAGTGCCGGTCACGGCATAGGCGAAGCTGGTTGACGTGGTGGTGAGCACCCTCACTTCGCCGTTGTACTCGGGCTGGTCGGCACCAAAGACCTCGACCACCTGCCCCACCTGGTAGGCGTGGCCTGCCGAGATGGTTGCCGTGGCAATCCCTGCCGTGCTGGTCAATGTATCGATAGCCTTCAGGGCGAAGCCGTTGACCAGGCAGGCGTCGAGCATGGTCACCAGATCGCCCCAGTTGTTGGTGATCTGCGGCGCGCCGGTCATGCCGGAATGGAAGTATTTGACGGTGAGGTCGGTCATTGTTGTGGTTCCTTCGGATCAAGGGGTGTCGATCCACGCCGTCAAGGCGTGTCCACATCCCCGCGAATCAGCAACGTGAAGTGGTCGTCGGGCACGGATTCCGGCCCCTGCTGGACGGTGCGCACCACCCAGACCGGGAATTGGCTGCCGATGGTGTTAAAGCGCAGCACGTTGCCGGTGGCCCAGCCATTGCCCCAGCCGAGAGCAGGAAGAACAAAGTACGGCACGCCTGTGGCTGGGTTGTTGGGCGCGCAATCGGCGCTGGTATTGCCCGTCGCTATCACCCCGACGTTCTCGCCGATCACCTCGAATGCAGTGCTGTTGGTCATCCGCACCACCCAGCGCTCAGTGAGCGCCCCGCGATTGGTGACCGTGATCGGGTACTGGGTGTGGTTGAAGGTGGCGGTGGCGGCGCTGCCCACGAGATCGTCCGACCAGCCGCCATTCCAGGTGCTCTGATCGAACACGAGGTTCACGCGGGCGAACAGGTCACCGGCCACCAGCGCGCTTGAGACAAAGCTGCCCGATAGCGGATCGCCCAAATTGGCCAACGGGTACTGGTGCGTCAGAGGCCGCGTGAAACTGATCTCGCCGTTGATCTGCACGTCGCGCACCACGGCCATATCCTCGATGCGGTGCTCGACGGTCACCGGCTGGCTGTAGCCGGTCACATTGGTGAAGGTGACGGAGCCCGCTTCCAGATCGGTGGTGTAGCCGGTATGGATCACCGCACCATCGTGGCCGACCACCCGCACCCGGGACAGGCGCACCCGTCCGCAGGCTATGGTCTGGCCGTTGCTGACCGAGGCGGTGATGCGCCCGGTGTGGCCGACGACCGCAAACCCCCCTGGCCGAAAGATCGGCACGCGGCCATCGGAAGGAAGGCGCACCGGATCGATGCCCAGCAGCGCCGCGTCCAAGGGTAGATAGCTATAGGCCACGGCGCTGTAGCGCAGGCTGGAGGCGGCCACCGGCTCGGGCCGGAAGATTTTGCCGTCTGGCCGCACGTTCTCGGCATCGAACCAGGGCTCGCCCTCATTGCCCGCCGCCGTGACCACCGTGCCAAAGCGCACCCGCACCAGGCCGGTGTCGTAATCCACGCTGCCGGACATCCCGGCCGCCGAGATCTGGCCATTGATCCCAGCGGTGACGGTTTGCGTGCCGCCCGCCGCCTGCGCAAACTGGATGGACAGCGACCCCGGGCGCAGCGGCGCAGCGCCGGTGCGAAACACATATTCGCTGGAAATATTCTCTCCCACCGTGGTCACGCAACTGGCGCGCACCCAGGAGTTGCTGGCGCCTGCCGCCCAGGAGGCCAGCGCGACCGTGCCCGACAGATAGTTGATGCTCCCGCGTGCCACCCAACCATTGGGAGTGAACTCACGCAGCAGGCCCTGGCTGTTGTCGCCCCAGGGCCCGTGATACCCGCCGTTGTGCAGCACCACCGAGCCAGCCACCACCTGCGCATTCACGCCGGGCACGAGGCGAAACGACGGGGCGAAGGCGAATGTCTCGCTGTGGTTGCTGGTCGAGCCCGCACTGTTGTAGCGCAGCTTGACCCAGCCGGATTCGTCGTTGGGGTATAGCGACGGCGCATCGATGTACTCGATGCCGCCATAGTTCAGACGGAACATCTGCCCCACGCCCGAGGCCCAGCCCAGGCGCTGCGCGCCATAGACCGGGCGCGGGATCTTGACGGTGACGTCGGGCAGGAACTGCACCGCGCCGCTGGCATAGTTGACGCTGCCGATCACCACGCCGTACAGACGCAGATGGCCTGCGCCATCGTCCCGGGCGGTTTGGGTGGGATCAACACCGTTCCACAGCGCCAGGCCCATGGCCTGGACTTGTTGCTGCGTGTAGGTTCCCAGGCCTGCGGTGTCGGTCAAGGTGTTCCACTCCACCTCCAACGACCCCGGCTCGATGGAGCCCAAGCTGGCCACCACCGGAACCTGGCCCTGGCCGTTGCGCGAGGGATGGGCAAAGGCATCCTCCTGCTTGGGGCCCGCCACATAGTCCACGGTGATCTCGCTGCCCACCGGGGGCATCACGTTGGGGGCAAAGCTCAAGAGGTTCTGCGCCACGCTCAAATCACCGCTGGCGTCTCCGGCGAGCGCCCCCGACAGGGTGGCAGACGCGGTGCGCGTGCCGGTGTCGCTTTCATGAGGCCAGGTGATGGAGAGCGTCCCCGGCTGCACGCTCTTGCCCTGGGGCGGCGTCAAGGCCAGCGTCTGCGAAGCCTTCAGGACGAAAGTCGGCTGCTGCGTCTCCTGCGTCGGCACGTTCCAGCTCAGGATCAGCGACGACCCCACATCCGGCAGTGCGCCCAGCGTCACCACAAACGCACCGGTGTTCTTGTTGAAAGTGCCCGCGCCGTAGCTGGCGTCCAAGCCCTTGAGCGCGCCGCCGCCAGCGTCCGAGAGCACATACCAGCGGCCCTGCGCCATGTAGCTGATCGACAGCGTTCCCGGCTGCGGCACTGGGTTCACCGTGCCGACGTAGGACTGGCTGCGCGATTCGGGCGTGACGGGGATTTCTGAGCTTTGCGGCGCACGCAGAATGTGGGCGGCAGGCTGGTAGGTGATGCTCTTGCTGCCCGACATCGCGCCCGCGTTCAGGCTCAGAATGCCATTGGCGTAGTCGATACTGCCGATCACGCCGCTGGCGGTTTTGAGCTGCCCGGCGTCGTCAAAGATGGCGATGCCATCGGTGGCGATGGTGAGTGACCCGGGCAGACAACCGCCCGGCAGGTTCAATTGGATGCTGGGCGTCCAGGCGTGGCTGGCGGTGTAGCTCACGGGTGCCGCGCCCGGCACCGGCAGACCAGCTGCCGCGTAGGGCGGCACGAAGGAGATCGGCGTCTCGGTCTGGGCGCTGGGCACGAGCTGGGTGTAGATGGATGCGGCCTTGATGGTGAAGTCGCCCACGGCAGCAGCTTGGATCAAAGGCACCACGCCGACGTAGGTGCCCGCATCGGCCACCACCGTGTCGCGCGTCTTGGCCGCATTGGTCGCCCGTGTGTAGGTACGGCTGGCGGGCGAGCCGGTGAAGTCAAAGCGCAGCGCGTCGCTGATGGCCACCGTGACCACTGCCGCTTTGTAATCCTGGTCGTTGTTGTAGGTGAAGCTGCGCTCGACCACGGAGACGGCCGTGGCGCGCACGTACTGCTCCTGCTGCGTGGGCAAGCCTTCGTTCTCGATCAAGACGAGGGTCTGGCCAACGTTGGGCACGGCGTCCGACAGGCGTTGGAACAGTTGCACCACGCGCTGACCGGCGATGTGGTTCTCGAACAAATAGCCCGCCCATTCGGGGCCTTTGTTGAGGTAGGCCTCGATGCGGGTCTGCGCCTGTTCGCGGGTGTCGAAGGTTTTCTTGGTGGAGAACAGCGTGACGCTGACGCGCTCGTCCTGAGGCGGCTCGGCCACGATGACGTTGGCCCCGAAGTAGGTGTCGGTGTCGTCGGTGGCCACCTGCACGAAGGTCTTGCGCAGATTGACGCGGCCCCCAGCGCGATCGAGTTCCGAGATATCGGGGAAGATGGCGTTGGACACCCCATCGGCGATCACGAGGCCGGTGGGCGCGCCGCCACCTTCGGGCACATCGGCCATCACGGCGGATTTGAGCAGTTTGACGTCGCCGGATTGGATCGGCATTTCACAACTCCAGGAATCTGAGGGTCAGTCGGTAGAAGTCGGTGCTGGCGCGCGCGGGGATGCCCAGCACCGGCTCGGCCTCGATGGCGGTCTCTGAATGGCGGAAGGCCACAGTGAAGACACGCCCATCGATGAGGCTCAGTTCAAAGCGCCCCGTGGTGTTGCTGACCGGCAGCGCCGCCCAGGTGCGCAGCTGCTCGACCGTGGCGCGCGTCACCCAGGCCATGTCCGGCGCACCGACGAGGGTGATGGGGCGTCCGGCCTGCCGGGTGGCCGACTGGATCAGCAAGGCCCCGGTGATCAGGTAGGAGGTGCTGGCCACCGCAGGCGACCAGGCGTGTTCGTCCGCCCACAGCAGGTCGCCCGGCAATGGCAGTGCCACCCCGGTGGTGAGGTTCTTCAGTTGCATAGGTGAATCTCGGAGAGCTCGTCAAGCCGTGCGGGCGCGGGCTGCGTCCAGCAGTTGCAAGAGGCGCGCTTCGTCGCGCGCATCCACGGTGGCGTTGACCTTGTTGCCGCCAGCGGTCAGTTCCACGCGCACGGTGCGCGCGGGGGCGCTGTCGCCGGGTAGTTGTGGTCGGGGCACACTCGACGCCGCAGGTGGCACCAGACCGCCCGACGCAAACCCCTGGATGCCCGCCATGGCACTGCTGGCCAGCGCCTGCGCCGGAGCGCTCAGGTTGTTGATGGCCTCGAAGAAGCCCACGCCCAGGCGGGCGACGGCTGAGCGGTTGACCACGTACTCGCCGGGCGTGAGCATCGCAGGCACGGTGTCGGATTGGGCTATGCCGCCTCGTGCAAAGAACTGTCCATCGAGGGATTCCATGTAGTCAATCAGGTCGCGCTCGAAGTCCTTTCCGTACATCACGACCGTGGACATCGCGTAGCGCCAACGCTGGCGAATGCTCTCCAGCTGTGCTTTTTCGTTGGCGGTCAGGGTTTTACGGTCAACGAATTTCTCCAACGCCTGGCGATCCGTTCGTGCCATCGGCATCCAATAGGCAAAGGTTTTGTCTTTGGCGTCCAAGCTTCCGCTGTAGTTAACCTGCCCGAGCGCCTTGATGCCCAGTTCAATCATTTTTTCTGTTTCGACGACTTCCCGATTGCGTTTGGTCGTTGTGGGCCCCACTGGGCCGCCCGAAGCAAAGCGCGCAACGCCCCCCACTGCACCGTGGGTCAGACGTGCAAGCGCACCGCCGCCATACTTGCGCACCGCCGCCTTGCGGATGACGAAGGCCCCGGCATCCAAGGTGCGCGGCACGGTGTCGTGGTGGCCGGAGCCGGGGACGGTGCCGCCTCCCATCCGGGGAAAGGCAGGAGATACCGCGCCGCCCTCGGCAAAGTGAGGAAGACCGCCGCCTGCACCACGCCCCACCAGCCCGCCCGTGGCATTGGTTTCCACCTTTTTGACGTAAATGGTGTGGGTGCTGCTGGTATTGGCACCGTTGAGGCCCATGACCTCGGCGCGCGCCGCGTCGGCATTGCTTGCCACCTGGTGGCGGGACTCGGTCTGGATGCGGTCGAGTGCTTTGAGCATCCCTTCGACATTGGTGATGGATGCCTGGGCTTTTTCTGTGGCGACTTTCAGTTCGAACTGCGCGCTTTGGTCGGCGTAGGTCTTGAGCTTGTCCAGCGCCGCCTTGGCCTTGGTGACGTCGGCATCTACCGGCAGTGTTTTGCCTTCCTTCAAGAGCTGCTCGTATTCCTTGAGCTTTTTCTCGGCCTCCTGCAGGTCGGCCTGAATCTTGAGCAGGTACTCCTTCTCAGCCAGCGCCTTGTCCAGATCGGCGAGGGCTTTGTCGAAACGCGCGGTGTCGGCGTCCAGCGTGACCTTGAGGCCATCCTGGAGCTTGGCGGTGATCTGGTCGATCTGGGTTTGCGTTTGCTCCAGGGTCTGGCGGATCTGATCGCGCGCAGAAAGGGCTGCCTGGGCAGCGCTCTGGTGCGCCTTGGCTTCGGCGTCCAGGGTCTTGTTGAGGATTTCTTCGGATTCGCGGATGCGCTGGATAGCCTGGTTGACGCCGTCTTTGCCCTGGGCGATCTGGGCGTCGGCGTCCTTGGCCTTTTGCGCCATCTCCGCGCGCAGCTGGTCGGCCTGGCGCATCAGGTCGGCGGCCTGCTGGTATTCCTGCTTGCGGTAGGCCTCGCGCGACTGGGCTTCGAGCTGCGTGATTTGCGACGCTGCCTGCTCGGACTGCTTGCGCGCGTCCTCGCCGCGTTTGGCCTCGCTGGTCTGGCTGCTGGCCACCTGGGCTGCCAAGTCCATGGCTTTTTGCGCCAGTTGCCGGGCCTGCTCGAATTCGCCGCTAGCCAGCGCCTCGCGCGCCTTGGTCTGGTACTCGGCAATCTGGTGCTTGCGGTCTTCGGTGGCCTCGTACTCCGTCATCCCCTGGCGGCGGATATCGCGCACACGCTCCTCGGTGCTCATCGACAGCTGCCGCTTGGCTTCTTCGATGCGCTGCACTTGCGCCAGATGGCGGTTGGCCTCGGCGTTGAGCGCATCGATGTGCTGGCGGTATTCGCCCAAGGCCTGCGTCAAGGTCTGGCGCTTGGTGGCGAGGATGTCGTTCTCCACGCGCTGTACATTGGCCACGCGCTCGGCCTCGTTCTGGCCTTGGCGCGCGGCGGCGTCCTTGCGTGCCTGGGTCTCCTGCTCGATCAGCTGCAAGCTGTCGGTCGTGGCCTGGCGACGCAGCGTGGTTTGCTGCGTCAAGGCCTCGGTGAGCAGCTGCGTGGACTTGGTGATCTGCGCGGCCTCGGATTGTTTGGAGAGTTCAAGCGCGGTTTTCTCTTGCTCGTACCGGGATTTAACGGCCAGGAGCTGCTGCTGCACATTCGCTTCGACGATGGCGGTGAAGCCCTTGTAGGCCTCGGCCATCTTGGCGGTGGTGTCGTTTACCACCCCCTGCGCCTTGCCCACGGCCTGCTCGACTTCGCCCAGGCGGGTCTTGAGTTTTTCCAGCGCGCCGTGGACGGTTTCCACCCCACGCGCTACCGCTTCCTGCGTGCCCTGGCGCACGGCCTCTAAGCGTTTGGCGATTTCTTCGGCGGCGGTGGCGGCGGTGTTCATCGCGCCCTTGGCAGCCTCTGTGCCTTTGCCAGCATCCTGATACATCTGCGCGAAGACCTGGTTCATCTCGGCCAGGCGCTGCTGGTGGCGGGCGGTGGCCTCGGCAATGGTGTCCGAGGTGAAGATGGCCTTGAACACCTCCCAGCGGTATTGCAGCTGCTCCACCCCCTTGACCAGCATCTCGACCATGAAGATGCCCGCCTTGCGCACGATCTCGAACTTCTCCGACAGCCACGTGCCGATCTCCCAGCCAACCAGAAAGGCGCCCAGCACGGCGAAGGCGGTTTTGAGGACTCCGACACTGGCCACCGCCGCCGACACCGACAGATTCGCCGTGGCCCAGGCCGCCGCCGTGGCACTGGCGGCCGTCACCGCCGCCGCGCCCACCGTCTGCCAGGCCGTGATCAAGGCCGGAATCAGGCGATAGACCAGTACCGTCAAACCCACCTCGGCGATGCGCTTCAGCCACTGCATCACCGTGTCCAGGTTCTGCGACAGCCAGGTCAATGCCTCGGCCAGCTTCTTGGTAAAGCCCGTGGATTCGTCGAGCTTGCTGATCCACTGGCCGAAGGCGTTACCCAGGCGCGTGAAAGCCTGGCTCACCGTCATCGGCAGCTGTGCGTATTCGGCAGCGAGTTTGTCCTTTTGCCCCATCAGCGCATTGACCACCACGTCGGCGGTGAGCCGTCCTTCCTCGGCGAGTTTGCGCAGGCGGCCAATCGGCACGTTCAGGCCATCGGCCAGCGCCTTGGCCAGGCGGGGACTGTTCTCGACGACGGAGTTGAATTCTTCACCGCGCAGCACGCCCGCTGCCAGCGCCTGGCCGAACTGCAGCAGGGAGGACTGCGCCTCAGCGGCCGATGCGCCGGAGATGCGCAGCGCCTGCGAGATGCTCTCGGTGATTTGCAGCGCATCCTTTTGCTCGCCGCCCAGCATCCGCACTGCCTGCTGCAGCTTGCCGTAGAGCGTGGCGGTCTCCTGGATCGGCACGCCAATGCGCTGGGCGATGGCGAACAACTCCTTTTGCGCCACGGCGTACTCGCGGCTGCCTGCGGTGGCAAGCTTCAAGCGCGCGCCCATCATGTTCCAGGCATCGGCGATCTGCACGACCTCCTGCACCTTGCCCGCCGCCCAGTTGATGGTCACAAACGCCAGCAGCTGCGTCTTGGCACGGTTGATCTGCTCGCCAAAGGCCGTCATCCCGGCCTTGACCTCGGCCATCCCTGCAGCGGCCTTGTCACCTGCGGTCTTGGCGGTCTGCGAGAGTTCGCCCAGGGATTTTTCAGCCGAGGCGACGGCGCGTTTGAGCCCCTCATCCGCCCCTTCAAGGGCGACGAGCACAGAGATGCGGTTGGCCATAGTCCTGGAATCGGTTAGAGTGCAGAATCTGACCTATATAGTCAGAATTCACGATAAAAGGAGATCACCCATGCACACCTGGCAAATGCAGACCGCCAAGGCGCGGTTTTCTGAGGTGGTCAAACAAGCCGCCGATGACGGCCCGCAAGAAATCACCGTGCATGGCCGCTCGGTGGCCGTGGTCATCTCCAAGGAGCTGTTCGACCGCCTCAGCGGTAACGAAGCCTCGCTGGTGGACTTCATGCGCCAGTCTCCGCTGTACGGCGACGAGGACATCGCGTTCGAGCGCGACCGCAGCCTGGCGCGTGAGGTGGACTTGTGAGCTATCTGATCGACACCAACGTCCTGTCCGAGCTGCGGCGCAAGGAGCCCAACCCACGGGTCGTGGCCTGGCTGCAAGCGCGCCCGCGCCAGTCCTTGTTCCTGAGCGTGCTGACGCTGGGCGAGATCCGCAAGGGGCTGGAACGGGTGCAAGAGCCTGCCCGCAAACAAACCCTGCTCGACTGGCTAGAGGTGGAGCTGCCGAACTACTTCGTCGGCCGGGTGCTCACCATCGATGCAGCCACCGCCGACCGCTGGGGCCGTTTGATGGCGCAGGCCGCGCGCCCCTTGCCTGCCATCGATGCGCTGCTGGCGGCCACCGCGTTGCAAAACGATCTCACGCTGGTGACGCGCAATATCAAGGACTTTGCGGGACTCGATGTGCCGCTCATCAACCCCTGGGATTGAAGCCTGCCGTCACAGGGCCGAGAGGGATTTTTCCACGGCGGCCGCCAAACGCGGGATGCGGCCTGCTACCAGGCGTTCGATATTCAGGCGTTTTTTGAGCACCACCCGGGGCACCAGCACGGCAATCGGGATGTCCGCGCCGCGTTTCAATTTTTTGATGCCTTCTGCCTTTCGATAACGGCGCTTGAAGCCCGACAGGGGCCGGTCGTGCTCCTTGATGTTCTCGGCCATCAGCACGATGTTGCCCCGCTTGTTCTTGATGAAGTAGGCGTTGCCGCCGCGCATGAGCTCGGCGATCTGCGCCTTGAAGCGCTTCCTGCCCACGCGCCCGTGCAGCGGGATCAACATCCGTGCACCGATGGTGCCACCGCGTTCGTGCATCCCCGACCAGGGAATGCGCGAGCCGACGTAGAGCGCGGGCAGGCGGTTGGGGTTCTTGTCCAGCACCTTGGCGGTAAAGCCTTTCAAGAAAGACTTCTTGACCACGGCCATCTGGCCCGCGACATGGGCGCGCACGTCCTCCTTGAGCCCCTGGGCTTCGGCGGCCATGGCGCGCGCCACGGCTTTTTTGACCTTGTCACGGTACTCTCCACCCCAGCGGCGCAACTGTGCCTGCGCGGCCTTGCTATCGATGCGAATGGCGATGCGCATGGTCTTGAAACCGGTCGAAGGCCTGGTCGAGGTGGCGGGCGTCACCCCTTGTCGCCGTCGCCATCAGGGACAACAGGCGCGCGTCCCGCATTGCATCGCTGCGCACCGTGGCCGCCACAAAGCCGCGCAGCTGCGCCAGGGTGTAGTCGAGGATGTCCGGCAGGCGGTGCCCGTGATTGATCAGGTGCTGGACGGTGTCAAACCAGCCGCCGTGTTCGTCGGCACCTGAAGGCTCTCGAACAGGCCCCCGAGCTTGGGGATCACCTGGAGGGTAAAAAAATCGGCGTTCACCTCGATCACCTTGGCCGCCAGCACGATGGCCTCGTCGGCGGCCAGGTCGTCCACCCAGGCGCGCGGCTTGCCCACCGCGATGGCAATGGCCGAGAGCAAGGCTTCACCGTGCTCGCCCAGCAGGGCCAGCCAGTCGATGTCGCTTGTGCTCAGTTGCTGCAGCATCGGCGACACCGCCCGCAGGAAGGCAGGCATCTGCCCGACCTTGAGCGGCAGGATGGCCAGCGGCTCGCCTTTGACGACCAGCTCCACCGCTTGCGGGATGAGGGCTTGCAGATCACTCATGGCCGCGCCCCTCACAGCTGCACGATGCGGCCGAACTGGCCCAGCACCGCATCAAAGGGCTTGGCGCTGTCGGCCAAGAGCGAGCCTTCGAGTTCAAACTTGTTGTACTCGTCCGAGATGAAGGAGATTTCCTTCAAGGGATCGAAGGCCACGCGGTAGAGCTCGACCAGCACCTTGGCATTGCCTTGGGCGGTGTTGATGCCTTCCAGGCGCAGATAGCGTTCGGGCAGCGCCTGCGTGAAGATGCCGATCTCAGTCGCCGCGCCATAGCTGTAGGCCGCCTTGAACGGGGCCGAGAAGCCGGTGGTATCCAGAAACTGGAGAGCACCAAAATCGGTATCCGCCGTGTAGTGCGTGCCAGCCACCAGCGTCGCGGGCGTGCCCGCCGAATCGGTGACGACCAGGCTCGCTACCTTGGGGTGCGCCAGGAAGTAGCGGTCGCCCACGGTAGGGGCCGCGCCGCCAATGGGCTCGGCCGTCACGCTGCCGGTGCTGCCGGTGACGTGGTTGCCGTAGAGCGCCAGGGCCAGGTTTTCCTTAGTGAATTCCTCGATGGTGAGGTTCACGGTGGCAGATTTTTGCTTGACCATGCGGTGATCGAGCGAGCGCTGGCCGGTCTGGCTTTCGTAGTGCTCCAGCACATCGGTCTTGAGCGAGAGTTTCAGCTCGGCGACGTTGCCGGGTGAGCGCACTTCGATGGGCAGGCCGTCAGAGTCGCGCTTGCCGAGGAAGACGCGGCCTTGGAAGGATGCGTAGGTGCTCATGGTTTGGCTTCCTTGTGGGATTGGGGTTTTGGATCGGACTTGGGCTCAGGAGACAAGGGAACGGGTGCCAGTGCCGGGCGGGCGATGCCGTTGGTCACCAACCAGTCGGAGCTGGCGGGGTCGGCTTCGAGGCGATCCCCTGCGGCGTAGGTTTTTCCGGCGTGGGTATGGGGTTGTTGCAAGACGAGTGCAGTCATGGGTTTCATCCAAGGGTTGAAAGGTCGCTGGCCAGCGTGCGGTAGGTGATCTGGTAGCGCCCGGGGATGGCGGCAGCCACCGCATCGGCGTCGTCCACCTCCCACTCGCATTCCTGCTCGCGAATGCCCAGCGCCAGGCCGCCCAGGTTGGTGTCCGCCATCAAGGCGGCGTGGGCGGCAGTCATCAGGCGATCGGCCTCGGTTTCTGGCACGGCTGGCGGCACGGCGCGTGCCAGTGCCACGATGCGCAGCGTGAGCTCGCGCGTCACGCGGTCGTTGGCACGCTCGGTGATGGCTTCAGATTCGGGAAACACCACCAGCGCCGGTGACTGCTCCCGGCTGATGGCCACCGTGGGCGAGCGATGCACGCCCGCGCCCAGAGCCTGGGCTGCGGGGCGCACGGCAGCGAGCACCGCGAGCAAAATCTGTTCGCGGATCGAGTTGCCAGCCATGGCTAGACCCGCGACAGGCTGGCGCGCGTCTCCGTACCGTCGCGCAGCGCCCGCACCTCGCGCACCAGGTAGGAGGCGCCCTCGATCTCCACCACCTCGCGTGCAGCAAGGCCCGCAAAGCAGGAGCTGGGGTAGGTCATTACGAAGTCTCTGGACAGCGCCAGGCCGTCGAGCACTACGTCGTCGGGGGCGCTCCAATGCACGCCGTGGGTCTGTGCGGGCGAGCCGTCCGAGGGCTGCCAGGTGCAGCGCTGCAGCAAGCCCACGTGCGCCGCCGAGGCGTAGATCATCTCGACCAGGCCCATCACGCCACCGTCAGTTTGACCAGCACGCCCGGGCGGTGGCACATCGGCAGCGGATTGCTCTGCGTGTGCAGATCGGTGCCCCGGTCGAACTTGCGCGGCTCCTGCTTGGCGTACAGCGGCTGGCCCACGGTGTTGACGGTTTCATTGAAGTCCGCCGGAGCAAAGTAGGTGCCGAAGGTGTCGATAGTGCCCAGGGGAAAGGCGTGCGCCTCACCAGCGGCGATAAAGCGGCGTGCGGTTCCGCTCGCATCGGTGGCTTGGCCCCGGTATTCCTCGAAGGTGATGCCGCCAAAGGTGAAGCCTCGGCGCACGTCGTTGATGAGGATGGCGCCGTTTTGCCAGTTCTCGAAGGCTTTTTCTACCTTGGCGTGGCCGGTGAGCGCGGCGAAGAACTCGGGCGAGCACAGGCAATGCACGCCGTTCATGAACTCGCCCTTGAGGTTGTCCTCGATGGCGGCGAGCACGTCCGTGCATTTGCCCTTGACGTTGGTGCCCGCATTGCCCAGCTGGCAGTTGACCGCCTGCGGCGTGATGCCAAAGGCATCGAACAGGTCGTAGAGCACCGAACCGTCGGCGTCCAGGATCACGCCCTTGAGCGCGCCCATGCGCAGGTGCTCCAGCGTAATGGCGTGCTTGTTGCGCATGGTCTCCAGATGGCGGGCGATGACGCCTGCGATGGTCTCGGTTTCGGTTTCCGAGCCGAAGGCGCGGATGCCCTGCACCTCCTCGGGCAGCACCACGTCGTCGTGCGGGATGTGCGGCACGACGAAGGAGCGCAGCTTGCGTTTGCCGCGCACACCCACCGTACCGGGAGAGCCCGGCGGCAGCGTGGGCAGCAGGTTGAGCACGCCGTTCATCTCCTCGACGATGACCTGGCGCTGGCGCACCGGCTTGGGTGGCATCAGGTTCAAGGACTCCAGCCGCCCGTAGCGGTTGGGCAGGATGTTGATGGCTGCCGTGAGGGCAGATACCGAGAAGGCGGGATTGGTAAACGGATTGTTCATGGTCAGGCTCCTTGGCGCACGAGAACGCCCAGCGCGGCCAGCTGGGCCATGGCGGCGATTTGTTCGGCGTTGGCAATAGCGTCGGGCCACACCAGGGCGTGGTGGGCGACGATGGCGTGGCGCGCAACGACCAGACCGTCGTCGCGATCGATCAGGCTGGCGTCCACCGCCTGCAGCAGCACGGCGCAGGCCACCTGCGTGCCGTCGCTGGCCGTGGGGTCGAGCTGCTTGAACTTGCCAGTGGCCGTGACGCTGCCCAGCACCGTGCCTAAGGGCAGGTTTTGTCCGGCGGCGATGGTCACGCGCTCACGCGAGTACAGGCTGGGCGCTTCGTACTTGAGCAGATCGCCCAAGTTCATGGGTTCAACGAGGACGGGGGGCATTCAAGACTCCTTCCAATGGGCATGGGTTTGCGCCGCGATGTGCCGGGCAGCGGCGATCAGGGGGTTGCTTTGGGGTGCGGCAAGGCCTGCTCCGGTCGCCGTACCGGTCGCGTCGGGGGCAATGCGGCTGCTGATCTCGGGCGAGGCCTCGACCTGCGCCTGCAGGAGCTGGTTGCGCACCTGCTCGGTGCTGGCTCCCGCCTGCAAATAACCGACGATCAATTCCGGGCGACCTGCCAGCTGGCACAGCTGTGCGATCTCCAGGGCGCTGTCGTTGGTCGGTGTTGGAGGCGCTGGCACTGCAGCATCGATCGCTAGCGGGGCGGCGGCAGTTGGTGCAGTAGCAGGAGGATCAGCAAGAGAGGTAGCAGGATCGGGCCCAGCCAGGGCCACAGGTTCGGATCGATCAGTCATCGATGACTCCTTGGGGTGATTGCAAAAATAGCCCGCACGGGTGCTGGCAGCCACCGCCGTCGGGTTAGGGGAAACGGATTGAGCGAGTTGTCCGAGCGCATCGTCGAAGCTGCCGACGGCATCGGCCAGGCCCATGGCCACGGCAGCCGGGCCGAAGAACAATCCGGCTTCGGTGCCGCGCACGGCGGAGGGCTCCAACCCTCGGTGGCGGGCCACCGTCTCGACGAACAGGCCGTAGATGCGATGGACCTCGGCCAACAATTGCGCGTGGGCTTCGCTGCTGATCGGCGTGTGTGGGTTCAGATCGTTCTTGCGCTCGCCCGCGAACACGGCGGTGTAGCGAACGCCGTCCTTGGCGTCTTTCTCGGACTGGTCAAGGTGCATGGCGATGACGCCAATCGAGCCGACCCCGCCGGTGCGCGAGACGAACACCCGGCTGGCGGCGGACGCGAGTGCGTAGGCGGCCGAGAAGGCCATGTCGTTGGCTACGGCCCAGATGGGCTTGATCTGGCTGGCGGATCGGATGCGGTCGGCCAGATCGAATACGCCACCGGACTCGCCCCCTGGCGAATCGATGTCCAGCAAGATGGCAGACACTGCTGGATTGCCAATAGCTGCATCCAGTTGGGCGGTGAGGTTTGCGTAGCTGGTCAGCCCTGATTCGGCTTCCAGCCCCACGGTGCGGCGCACCAGCGTGCCATGGATGGGGATGACGGCCACGCCAGGAGGTGAACCGGGCGCAGTGCCGCATGGACGCTGGGGCGGCGTCAAGCCTGGGGCAGTGGCGAGATCCGCCATGCCGACCCGGGGCCCGAGCACGGAGAGGATGACGTCGAGTTTGGGGCGATGAATGGCCAGCGGCACGCCAAACAGGCGCGCCGCCAAGTGCGGCAGCAAGGTCATGGGGAGTCCTTCAGGCAGACACTTGGCTGCCGGATGGTGGTGTCGCGCCGGGGGTGACGGCGTTTCGGTTGGGTTCGGCGCTGCCGCCGTCCTTGGACGTGTAGCGCGGGTCGGAGTCAAAGATCAGGCCGAGCTCGTCGGCGCGCTGGTTGTCGGCGGCGATTTCTCTATCGATGTCCTCGGCGTCGTAGCCATTGGCCGAGATGGCTTCGGAGCGGCTCATCAGCCCCGCGCGGATCGCCAGCAGCATGGCCTTGAACTCTTTTTCCGGATCGACCCACTGCCAGCCCTGCGCAATCCATTTGACTTGGCTGTACTGGCGGCGGCGCGCTGGGCCTCCACGCGCAAAGCCCGGTGCATCGAGCACCCCGGCGAGCACGGCCTGTTTCATCCACGCGGCCCACACCGGGCGGCACAGCTGATGCACCAGCACGCTGTGCTGGATCATTTCGCAGCGGCGGCGGAACTCCAGCATCCCGGCGCGGATGCTCGAATAGTTCACCCCCGTCAGGTCACCCGTGAGCTGCTCGTAGGTGATGCCCAGCGCCGAGGCCACCGCCCGAAACTGCACACGCAGGAACTCGGAGTACGAGCCACCCACATCGGCCGGGTCAGAGAATTTGATGTCCTCGCCCGGCTCCAGAATCTGCAAGGTACCGGGCTCGAGCCCCGCCAGCGCAATGCCATCGGCGCCCGCCGCGCCTTCGCCCAGCAGGTTGTCCTCGGGGTTCTGGCGCGTGACAAAGCCCGCGAACATCGCGGCGGTTTTCTTGCGCACCAGCTCGGCGTCGTCGTACTGATCGAGTTCGTTGAGCTTGACCAGGGCACGCGACAACCACGGCTCGCCCCGGATTTGTCCTGGGCGCAGCACGCGAAACAGGTGGATGATCTCGGCAGCGGGGATGCGCACCGTCTCCAGCCCGCCCTGGCCGGACATGGGCGCCAGCCGCCCATCCTCGGGATGGGACTTGTACAGGTGGTAGGCCACGCGCCGCCCCAGGCTGTCGAATTCGATGCCGGAGCGCACCACGTTACCTGGGCTGGAAGCCCCTCCGGTAGCGGGCAAGTCGGTGTTCAGGTGCATCGGCAGGTGCTCGGGCTCCAGCAACTGAAGTTGCAGGGGCACGGCCAACCCGTCCTCCGGGCGGCGCGGGCGCAACCGTATCAGGCATTCGCCGCCTTCGAGCATGGCCCGGCACGCCAGCGCCTGCAGGCCATAGAAGTCGGTCTGACCTGCAGCGTCGGCTTCTTCCACCCAGTCGCGCCACAGCGCCTGCACCTGGGCCTTGAACTGCTCGTCGCCCGAGAGGCTCTGCGGCTTGATGCCGGTGCCCACCGCATTGGCGACGAAGGCGTCGATGCCCGCCTGCGCCCAGGCGTTGCGGCGCACCAGGTCACGGCTTTTGCCGCGCAGCTCGGTGCCGCTGGCCAGCAGCGCGGCCACCGCACCCGGATTGCCTGGGGCCCAGGCGAGAGAGCGCCTGCCACGACCCGAGGCCTCATGCACCGGGGCGGAAGCAAAGGCAGTGCGGATTTTGGAGATCCAGCCCATGGCTCAGAAACCTTTGGAGGTGGTGACGCGGATCTGGCGCGTCGGCCCCGGCCACAGCCCGGTGGCACTGGCCTGTTGGGAGATGCTCTTGCGCACCTCGCGGATCGCGGCCTGAAGTTCTTCCACCGTGCGGTACTCCACGGTTTTGTCGCCAAAGGACACGCGCCGCTCGCCTTGGGCCAGGGCCGCCTCGAGCGCTTGGAGTTGGGTTTCTGTATAGGCCATCAGCGGTACACCACGAGGTTGATTTCTGCGGAGTCGGCAAAGCCTGCCGCCGTGGTGGCACAGGCGATATCGACGTATTGCGAGGTTTTGAGGTCGGTGCTGGCGCGCACGATCGCCAGGCGCTGAGTGCCGCTGTCCACGTTGCTGCGCGCCAGGGCAAGCCAGCAGTAATTGGCGTCCGGCAGCGCTGGCGAGAAGTTCACGCGGTAGCGCCCGGAGCCCAGGCGCGTGACGCTCGAGACGCCGTAAGCCGCGCGCACCAGCACCTTGCTGCCGACATAGCCAAAGCACACCCAGGCCTGGGCGACGCCAGGGTGGCTGGCATCGACCTTGGACTTGAGCTCCAGGCCGATGCGCCCTGCCAGCTGGGCGATGCGCGCAGACAGGCCCATCAGAGCAGCGCCCCTTCCAACACGGCGACAAAGTCGGTGTCCGGGTTGCCCAGTTCATCGAGGCCCACAGCGCCGATATTGCTGCGTGCCTGCTGTTGCTCTTCGGTCGTGAGCTCCTGGCCCGCGTCAAAGCGCACGCGGTTGTGTACCGCCGCCAGCAACGCATCCAACCCGCCGACCTCGCCCTGCAAGAACTGCTGGATTTCGAGCAGGGTGTCGTAGGCGGCATCCGCCCCGCCCAGGATTTCTGCCTTGAGGGCGTCCAGCAGGCCGACGATCTTGACCGAGGAGTAGGTGCTGGTGCTCGCGGCGCTTTGGTCGTCGATGGCCGTGGCCGTCACCACGGCTGCCTGCAACTCGTTGATGGCGGCCACCAGGCTGGATTTGTCCGTGGTGCTCAGGCTCGCCAGGTGCCCTGCCTTGGCGCGCACGTCGTTGAACTCTTGCGCGACGCGGATCACCAGGCTTTCGATGCGGGTGCTCAGACTCATGGAGTTTCCTTTGCAAATCAGTGAAGAGATAGGTAGCGCTCAGCGCAACCAGCGGCTGCGGATCACGCGCCGACCGGTAGAGCGCTGGCCAGAAGCAGTGAGGCCACCCCCGATGTTTCGTGGAGTGGCCTCGTTCAATTCGATGTTGTGGATGGGCTGCGGCTCATCTGGCGGGGGAGCAACGCCCAGTTGCCGCTCCAGTTCGCGCCAGTGGCGTTCTTCGAAGCGATCGAGGCCCGCCGCCGCAGCAGCGGCGCGGGCGTAGACGTAGCAGTCCAGCGCCTCGTTGCGCTCGCGCATTTTTTGCCATTCGCGCACGGAAAAGCCATTGCGGTCGCGGCGGGTGATCAGTTGTTCGGCACACAGCTGCTGGATGAACTCGGCGTCGATCTTTGGCAGGTGAACGAACCCGGTGGGGTAACGGATCGTGAGCCCATCGTCCTCGACATCGGCGTTCTTGCGCAGGTTGTTGTACAGCTCCAGCTTGGCGATGCTGCCCGTCACCGCGAAGACCTTGATGCCCCGTCGCAGCCGCTTGCCGCCTTGGCTCATATCCACTGCCGTCGGCGTGCCGATCAAGGCCGCGCCGCGCGCCACACCTTTGACTGCCATCACCCGCGCATCACGGCAGGCGCGCACGAAGGCGTAGGCTTCTTGCGTGGCAAAGCCCGTGTCCAGGGCGAAGCGCGCCAGCGGCAGCGCCACGCCAGAGGCGTGCGTCCAATGCTCGGCCAGCATCGCCGCCAGGGCCTTCCACACCGCGTCGCGAGCGGTGTCGCCCATCAGCACGCGGTGCTCGATGAGCCAGCATTCCTTGCCACGCCCGAAGGCCCAGACCGAGGCCTCGATGCGATCCTTTTGCACATCCGCGCCGCTGACCAGCAGCAGGCCACCGCTTGGCACGCTGCCGACACGGTAGTCCTCGCGGCGCTCGACCAGCCGTTGCCAGTCGGGCGCTTCGCCTTCCTCGACCCAGGTCTCACCCAGTTCCGTGTTCTTGAAGGTCTTGATGGCGGCCGCCGAGCCGGATTCCTTGCTGACGGCGGCTTCCCACGCGGCGGCGATCTCACGCCAACTACGCCAGCCAACCGGCGAGTACAGCGACGACAGGTGAAAGCCTGCCGTCTTGACTCCATTCTCCAGGGCCATTGCCCGCCATTCGCCGCGCTCGAGCATCCAGGTCTTGTGGTGCTCGGAGATCGCTGTATCGCAGGCCTCGCAGATATAGGCTGCCGTCGCGGGCAGTCCTTTGTCCCAGCGCAACTGCTCGAAACGCAGCCACTGCCGGTGGTTGCAGTGCGGACACGGCACGAAGTAGCGCTGCTGGTCACTGGCCTCGTACTCGCGCTCGATGGCAGATGCCCCCGAGATCGTCGGCGTCGAGACGATAAAGATCTTGCGCCGGGCAAAGGTGCGCGTGCGCGCTTCCGCCAGCGAAATCGCATCGCCTTCGCCCTCGACGTCCAGCGGATAGCCGTCCACCTCGTCCAAAAACAGATAGCGCACCGGCATCGAGCGCAGACCGACGGCGCTGTTCGCGCCGGTCATCACCAGCACGCCGCCCCGGAACTCCTTGGCCAGAATGGTGTTGCCGGAATCCCGGCTGCGCGCCGGGGCAATCAGTTCCGCCAGCGCCGCCGATTCCTCGATCAGCGGATCGATGCGCTGCTTGCTGTTGCGCTTGGCCATTTCCACCGTCGGCCACACGGCCATCATCGGCCCCGGCGCGTGGTGGATGACGTAGCCGATCCAGTTGCTGCCCATCTCGGTGGCACCCAGCTGCGCCGCCTTCATGAACACCACGCGCTCGAGGGGCGACGTGGGTGAGAGGCAATCCATGATGGCCTTGAGGTACGGCGTGCGGCTGGTGCGCCAGCGCCCGGGTTCGGCGGACGCCTTGGAAGACAGCATCCGGTGCCGATCCGACCATTCGGACACGGTGAGTAGCGGATCAGGCGTCAAGCCATCGCGCCACGCCCGTTCGATCTCCTGTGCGCCTTCGTAGTTTTCCATCATCAGTCCACACGCGGGCGCAGCTCGCCCAGTTCGATCAGGTGCTCACGCACGGCAGCTTCCAAGGCGACGTGCATCAGGTGAGCATCGACGCCGAGGGTGGACGCCATTTGCCCGGAGACGCGTGCAGGCCAGTTCAGCCAGGCATCGCGCTCGATGCGCGCCAGCTTGAACACATGGGCGACGGCCTGGGCCCGATCGACCAGCTCCTTTTTGCGGTGCGCAAGCTCCACCTTGTTGAGCTGGGCCTTGAGCACTTCGTTGACCGTGCGCGCCTGCAACAGCGACGTTCCGCCTGCTGACAAGGGTGGCGCAGACGCCTCTGGCGTTTCACGTTGCGGCGTGGCGACGGCGCGTTGCGGGAGTTCCTTGGTCGTGCTGGCCGCACTGGCTACCTCCTGCTCCACCTCCTGCACAGCCTCCTGCACGATGGCCTTGCGCGGTTGCAAGGTGTTTTGTGCCCACTGCGCGTCGGCGGCATCCGGATCAATCGTGCCGTCGGCCAGTTGCGTGATCCGTCCGGTGTCGATGGCCTTCTTCACGGCCACGTGCGACACGCCACGGTGGCGCGCGTAGGCGCGAATCGAGAGTCCCATCGTCACCTTCTTCAATCATTTGTTCGTCGTTTGTGCAGATTGAGCTTGGCTTTGATCGGGAACAGCGCGTTCATCACGTCACGCCAACCACCCCTCGAAAGGACGAACGATGGACACCGCCAACCTCGACACCCTGGCCAAGAAGCTCGCCGACGCCGCACTCACCATCCTGGTGCGCAGCTGCCGCGAAGAAACCGCTGCCGCCAGCCACGATGACCTGGAAGCCGCGTGTGCCGCGATGCGGGCTAAGAGCAAGCAAGTCATGGATCAGCTACTCGACGACGTGCGCATCGCGCCCTGGGCAGCAGAAAACGCCTTCCGCTGCGCTGCGCTCGATCTTGCGCAGGCAGGCATCGCCACCTTGCGCAAGGCCTGAAAGCAGGCACGAAGCCACGCGAAAAGAACCATCAAAAAACGCTTGGCTTCACTGCCGAACAGCGCGTTCATCACGTCACGCCAACCACATCACGAAAGGACAACGCCATGAACCAGATCGACACCATCCTCACCCTGATCGCCCAGAAGCATCTGGGCATCGACACCCTGCAAACCCGCCACGCCGACAGCCTGGACTTTCACGACACGGCGGTGTGGTGCATCCGGGACGCGCTGGAAGCGGCCTTCAAGGCGGGCGTCGAACTGGGTGCAGCGACGTCGAAGTCCACGGAAGCAGAAATCGCCAAGGACTGATCGCCAAGCCACGAAGCCAAGCAAAAAACGCTTGGCTTCACCGCCACACAGCGCGTTCATCACATCGCCATCTACCACTTGCCAAGGAGCAGCAAATGACCACCACCCCTATCACCCAACTCACCCCAGCCCAGCACGCCATCCTCGCCAAGGCCATCCACACCAGCGACGGCAAGATCGAATGGTTCCCTGACCACATTAACGGCGGCGCGCGCAAGAAGGTGCTCGACGGTCTGTTCAACCGCGCCCTGATCACGCCCGATGGCGAAGGCTGGCGCGTCACCGCCGAGGGCTACGACGCCCTGGGCATGGCACGCCCCGGGCCCACCACAGCGCCACAGGGCGCGTTGGAAACCACCACCGCAACCTTGGTCGCCGATCCCGAATTGGAGGCCGACGTGGCCGCGTGTGAGGCCCAGTGGGCCAAGGAATCCACGCCGCGTCGCCGGGCCAACAGCAAGCAGGCCGAAGTGATCCGGATGCTGCAACGCCCCGAGGGCGCAACCATCGGTCAGATCTGCACGGCCACCGGCTGGCAGGCGCACACGGTGCGCGGCACCTTTGCCGGCGCCTTCAAGAAAAAACTCGGCCTGGCCATCACCTCGGACAAAGCGCAGGGCGGCGAACGGGTGTACCGCGTTGCTTGAGAAATATGGCGGGAGAAGCTGGAAATAGCTTGGCTTCTCTCGCCCACAGCGCGTTCATACGGGTGTCGCAACCATCAACCCCAAGGAGCACACCATGACGACCGAAGCCCAATACACCAGCCGCTACGCTGAAACCAGCGGGCGCGACGCCCTGGCCAACGCCCGCGCCACGATGCAGCGCGCCCTCGAAGAACTTGACCGCTACATCGAGCGCTACGACGAAGCCGAGCAACTGAAGGACAAGGCCAACGTCCTCAACTGGACGCTCAGTCATCTGGCCACTTACATCCCCAACAACGTGCGGTTGGACATGATTGCCGGGGCACAAGCAGAACTGATCCGCGCCGCCGCAACGAAGTAAAAAAATCCAGCAGGAGGCCAAGAAAAGCTTGGCTTCCTGCCGGACAAGCGCGTTCATACGGGTGTCGCAACGATCACCCCGGAGAACACCATGAACGCCATCACACCCATCCGCCGCACCCTGCAAAAAGGCGACCACGTCGCTTACTACATCAACCGCACCATCAGCACCGGCCACCACAGCACGCGCACCACGCAGGTGCGCCGCACCGGCATCGTCCAGGGCTGGCGGGGTGGCAAGGTGGTCGTGCTGCACAAGGCGGGATACACCGAGGACGTGGCACAGGCCGATCTCTACTACGTCGAATGATGGAAACAAAGGCCAAGAACAGCTTGGCTTCTTGATCGAGAAGCGCGTTACTACAACCATCAACAACGCACCGCAGGAGAACGAAATGGCCTACTACAAAAAATTCGCAGACGCCCGCAAATACTGCCGTCCGGGGTACACCACCCTCTACTGCAACAAGATGGGCATGTACTACAACGGGCGCACGTTTTGAGGCGCATCAGAATGAGCACGACACCCATTCCCGCCACCCAGAACGAAGCCTGGGGCTTCTGGGGCACGATGAACGAGCACGCTGCAGCAGCCTGGCCGATGGCCTTGGCCGCGATTGCTGACGCCACCAGCCAGCCCCTCGAATCGGCAAGGGCCTTCCTCGACAGCCGCTTTGGCCGCCACTTTGCCGACGACGTGCAGAACGGGCTCTACGAGGGTAAGGCCCTCAAGGACGCCATCGACTCTGCCACGCAGACGTGGATGGGCTGGACGATTGGTCGCCAGACCAGCAAGGACTACGGCATCCCGCGTGGGATGGCCTACCTCACGGGCTTCGTGATTCACTGCGAGATCGTCGAGGAGTCGCTCGCCGCCTGATCGAGCACCGCGCCATCCGCCTCGCGGGTGGCCTGCTTCCCGGTGAACTCCTCCCACCGGTGCACGATCACGTCCACGTACTTCGGATCGAGTTCGATCAACCGCGCGACACGCCCCGACTTCTCGGCGGCGATCAGCGTCGTGCCGGAGCCGCCGAAGGGGTCGAGCACCACGTTGCCGGGGCGGCTGGAATTGCGAATCGCCCGTTCGACCAGCTCCACCGGCTTCATGGTCGGGTGCAGATCATTCTTCTGCGGCTTCTTGATGTTCCAGACGTCACCCTGGTCGCGGTCGCCGCACCAGTGACGTTGCGCGCCTTCGGGCCATCCGTACAGGATCGGCTCGTACTGGCGCTGGTAGTCGGCGCGGCCCAGCGTGAAGGTGTTCTTGGCCCAGATGATGAAGGTCGACCACTTGCCACCGGCGGCGCGGAAGGCAGCCTGCAGCACATCCAGTTCGCTGGAGGACATCGCCACGTAGATACTGCCCCGGCAATGTGTGACGGTGGGTGTCAATGCCGCCAGCAGGAAGTCGTAGAAGCCGTCACCCAGGTTGTCGTTCAGGATCGCGCGATCCTTGCCGCGCATCTTGTCCTTGGCGCTGTTGGCGTAGTTCACGTTGTACGGCGGGTCGGTGAAGACCATGTCCGCCAGGTCGCCCTGCATCAACCGCTCGTAGCTCTCGGCCACGGTCGAGTCGCCGCACAGCAGTCGGTGCTGGCCCATGATCCAGACGTCGCCCGGACGCGAGATGGGTGTCTCGCTGACCTCGGGCACCGCATCCTCATCGGTCTGGCCTTCGTTGTCCGGCTCGTCGCCCGCGATCAGTTCGGCCAGCGCGTCGGCGTCGAAGCCGGTGATGTCGAGATCGAAGCCTTCGCCCTGCAGTGCTTCCAGTTCGATGCGCAGCATCGCCTCGTCCCAACCCGCGTTCTCGGCGATGCGGTTGTCGGCGATCACCAGGGCGCGGCGCTGCGTGGGTGTCAGGTGATCGAGCACGACCACCGGCACGATTTCCAGCCCGAGTTTTTGTGCAGCGGCCAGCCGCCCGTGACCAGCGACGATGATGCCGTCGCTCCCGGCCAGGATCGGATTGGTGAACCCAAACTCCGCGATGCTGGCGGCGATCTGCGCCACCTGATCCTCCGAGTGGGTGCGCGCGTTGCGGGCGTAGGGCAGCAGCTTGGCCGTCGGCCACTGCTCGATCTTGTCGGCCAGCCAGTTCATGCCGCCACCTCCACATCCCGCTCGGCGGCGATCTGTTCGAAGGGCTGACCGGTGGTGAGCAGCGTCACCGGCACGCCGGGATGGTTCTGCTGGAAGCGTTTGATGGCCACGTCCACGTACTCCGGCGCGATCTCCACGCTGCGGCAGACGCGGCCCGTGCGCTCGGCCGCCAGCATCGTGGTGCCGCTGCCACCGAAGGGTTCGAACACGATGTCGCTTGCGTCGGTGTAGGCCTCAAGCACGAACTCCGGCAGCGCCACCGGGAACACGGCGGGGTGGTCAATGTCCTGGCCGATCTTGCCCTTGTGGCGCATCACGCGGATCACGCTGTCGGGGATGCGGGTGTCCTGCGTCGGCTGGCCCTTGTGCGTCCAGCCGCCGACTTCACCATCCTTGCCCCGCATCGCCGTACTAGAGCCATCGGCGCGCAGGTGCGATTCCTGGCCTGCGTGCTTGCAGGGCACGGTCTTGTTCGGCTTGCGGCTTTCGCGGTTGAAGTGAAAAACGAACTCGAAGCTCGGAGCCAGTCGGCCCTGCCAGTCGCCGGGCATACCTGGCCCCTGATCCCAGACGTACCACGCGAAACGCCGCCACCCCTGTTGACGCATCCACGACAGCCAGCCATCCCAATACGTGACGACTTCGTTGTCACGGTGGATCAGGCCCAAGTTGACCAGCACCTGGCCGTCGCCCGTCATCGGCAGGTGCGCGAACACGCCGCGCATCAGGCCATCCCAATCGGTGATGCCGCCCGAGGTGTAGTCGCGTTGGTTTCCATAGGGTGGCGAGGTAAAGCACAGGCGCGCCACGTCGCCCTGCATCAACGCTGCGACCACGGCGGCATCGGTGGCGTCACCACAGATCAGACGGTGTGCGCCGATCTGCCAAACATCACCTGGACGTGACACTGGTGCAACCGGCGCATCCGGCACATCATCGGCACTGTCGTCGGTGCTGCTTTCTGGGTTTTCTTCTTCTGCCGCTGCATCGTCCTCCAGACTGCTGGAGAGCAGGCGCTCGAGTTCGCTGTCGTCGAAGCCAGTCAAGGCAAGGTCATATCCCGATTCGGACAACTCGGCGATCTCGAGCGCCAGCATTTCTTCATCCCAACCGGCGTCGAGGGCCAGCCGGTTGTCGGCAATCACCAGCGCGCGCTTTTGCGCGACGGTCAGGTGCGCCAGTTCGATCACCGGCACCTGATCCAGCCCCAGCTTGCGTGCGGCGGCGAGCCGTCCGTGCCCAGCAATGATGCCGCTATCGCCATCGACCAGGATCGGATTCGTCCAGCCGTACTCGACGATGCTGGCCGCGATCTTGGCGATCTGGCTTTCGGCGTGCGTGCGCGGATTGCGGGCGTAGGGAATCAGCGCCTCGACCTTGCGGTACTCGACGTTGAGCGTGTTCAAAGTGGATTTCCCAAAAGCAAAACCCGCCGAGCGTTGCCGCCGGGCGGGTTGAATGAATGAAATGTCTGGCGGGTGGTAACCGCGCTGCGGAGTGGTAACCGGGGCCGGTAACCTGGCCGACTGGTAACCTTGCCCGCGCCCTGACGCTAAAAAAGCGTTGCGCTCGCCCCCCCCCGCATGGCATCTTTGCCAGGAAGGGCCCATTTCACCTGGAGAGCGTGGCTTGGAAGCGACTGTGGCTTCTTCGTCACTGATCCCAAGCATGGACTGAATACTACCCTCGGGAGCCGGTTTTTGTTGCACGCTCAAAAACCGCTGATGCCCGCTGACGCGCTTGCATTGCCGACCACACGCGCCAAATCACGCCAAATCACTACGCGATGACAACGCCATTGAGCTGGTCGGCGACCGTCTGCAAGGCGCGCTGCCAGCGCCGCCACGCCGTCGTGCGGTCGCAGGCAAAGCGGATCGAGATGTCGCGCCAACCGTAGCGTTTGGCGCGCATCCACACCAGATGCCGCTGCTCGACCTCCAGCCACTGCACCCACTTCATCGTCTCCAGCATACGCTCGATGGCCTCGGGACTGGCGGGAAACGGTCGGTACACCTTTTCGTCGGCGGCAAACGACTCCCACTCCTTGCGCACAAAGGCAGGCCAGCAGTTGAAGTAGCCCTGCACGCGCACGGGTGGCAGGCGGCGTCCGGTGCTGGCCGCCTCCTCGAAGCGCGCGGCCACGTCCTCAATCGTCCAAGCATTGCGAGGATCAGCCATGGCGTCGTCCTCCCGTGCCGTAGAGGCGCTCGCCGATTTGGCGCACCAGTTCGCGTTCCATCCAGTCCAGCCGTTCGTCGTCGGCGTTGACGACGAGGATGTGCTGGTCGCGCCAGCCGCGTTGCTTGATGACATCCACGTCTTGAACCTCAGGCTGCAGCCGACCCAATGGGCAGCGGTATTGGGGTGTCGGGATCTTCATCTCACACCTCCTGTTCCAGTGCGTGCTGCGCGATGGCCCAATGCAGTAGCGCCAGGGCATCGGCTTCGTTGTCGTCGACCGGGGTATGGCCACGCACACGGATGGCAGCGATCACGTCCTGCTTGCCCGCGTTGCCTTTGCCAGTGGCGTGCTTCTTGATCGTGCCCACGGGCACGCCCTGGTACGGGATCTGGTGGTGCTCGCACCACGCGGTGAGCGTGGCGAGGAAGCCGCCGTAGGCGTGCGCAGCATCGGTCGAGACGTGGCGACGCACTTCCTCGAAGTGCAGGCAGTCGATGCCGTCGCAGGTGTTCTTCACCTCCGTGAGCCAGCGTTTGAAGCGCAGGAAGCGCATTCCGCCGCCTTCGAAGCGTTGCGGTCGGAAGCTCTCCGAGCCGCTGGTGATGTGGCCGTCGCTGCCGCGCAGCGCCCAACCGGTGGTGGTGCCCAGGTCGAGGGCGAGGATGGTGGTGGTCATGGTGTCAGTCCTTGTCGGGTGCTGGCCTGACGGATCGGACGGGTCTTGTCGAAACACTCCATGAGGCGCGCGCGCACGCGCACGTGTAAGGGTTACGACGTAATCCGTCCGATCCGTCAGACGCGGGTTGATTGCGGGGTGATCAGTCATCGGCGTAGGGGGTGTAAGCGGGCGTGGGCGGGTGCTTGAGGCCAATGCCCTGAAACCCACGCAAGCCCATGCCGTTGCGCCATTTCTCCAGCCCCCGGGTGAGCAGCAGGTCGGCAAATCGCTTCTGCGAGCCGATGAATTCCCCGGCGGATTCCGCCCACTGCTTCCAGTCGGTGAACAGTTCGGCGGTCAACGACTTGGCGTTGCCCACACGAACGCAGCGCTCGTCCAGCCAGCGGCCAAGCGCGTCTTCGGCTTCGAAATACTCGTCGGTCGCGTCCTTGACCGGCTGCGGCGGATCGAGTCTTCCCAGACGTTGCCAGTCGAGGCAGCCTTGCACTGCCCACGCGAGAATGCCGTCGCGCTCGGCCAGCAATTTCTGCTGCAGATGCTTGTCACGGCGCTCGGGCGGCACGGTGATCGTGAACGGAATCAAGTGCAGCCGCCGTTTCATGGCCTCGTCGATATTGCGGATGGCGGGCTTGTGGTTGCCCGCCACGAACAACTTGAACTGCGGAAAGAACTCGAAGAAGTCCTGGCGCATGAAGCGCGCGGAGATCTTGTCGCCGCCGGTGAGGTTCTTGACCTTGGATTCCGCCCAGCGCCGTCCCTGTTCAGTTTCGATGGCCGCCACGAAACGCGCACCACGCAGACCCGCCATGTCGGTCGGGTGGCGATCGGTGCGCGTCTCCATGAAGGTGTCCATCGGCGCATTGGTGGCGTAGTCACCAAGGATGGTGGCCAAGGTGTTGACGAACACCGACTTGCCGTTTGCACCGGTGCCGTACAGGAAGAACAGCGCGTGCTCCTGCGTCGAGCCGGTCAGCGCGTAGCCAGCCATCCGCTGCAGATAGGCTTGCAGTTCCTTGTCTCCGCCCGTCACCTCATCAAGGAACTGCCGCCAGATCGGACAGTCGCCGCCGGGCGTGGCCGTGGTGACCTTGGTCATCCGGTCGGCACGCTCGTGCGGTCGCTGCCTGCCGGTCTTGAGATCGACCACGCCGCCCGGAGTGTTGAGCAGCCACGGATCGGCATCCCATTCGTCGGTGGTGGCCGCGTGTCTGCGGTCGGCGCGCGCCAGTCGCTCCACGCCACTGACCGTTCCCGAGCTGGCCAGCTTGGCGGCGACCTTGGGGTTGTCGGCGCGCACGGCGGTCTGGCGGCAGACGCTGCGGATCAGGTCGGTGGCGGCCAGCGTGTCTTCGGTTCGCCAGCGCTGTCCGTCCCACACCAGCCACTTTCCCCAGCCAGCCACGTAGCGCCAGTCACGGTGATAGCGTCGGGTGAAAGCCAGCGCCAGCGCATCCTCGGTGCCCCAGACCGATTCGTCAGTGCCGACTACCGGCTCGTCAGCATCGGCCAGGTCGTGCATCTGCATGCGCGGGCCGTGAGTGAGGAAGGTGGCGACATCGAAGCCTTCGGCAATGGCATCCGCCGCATCCCAGCCCTCCGGCGCATCCTCGGGCGGGTACAGGACGTGGCAGGACTTTGCGCCCGCAGCCAGCACGGCTTGCGCCGCCTGCGCTGCGTATTCCCAGCCCGGCTTGTCGCGGTCGGGCCAGATCAGCACGGTCTTGCTCGATAGCGGCGACCAGTCGGTTTTGTCGACGGGCGCATTCGCGCCATGCATCGCGGTGGTGGCAGTGATGCCTGCATCGATCAGCGCCTGCGCGCACTTCTCGCCTTCGACCAGCACCACCTGTGCGGCGCTGGCCATGCCCGGCTGGTTGTAGAGCGGGCGCGGATCGGGCGGAGCCATCTTGCGGCGGCGCGCATCCCACGGACGGAATTCCTTCTTGCGTCCGGGTGGGTCGTAGCGGTAGACAACCGCGATCAGCTTGCCGGTAGCGTCGAGATAGTCCCACTTCGCGGTGGCGGGGCCGAGATCGTCGACGGGTGGCACCGATTTGCCCTTGCGCGCCGGTGCCGCTGGAGCGCGCCCGAGGAGTTCTATCGCGGCATCGAGCACGCGCGGGAAGTCAGCGTGGGCGTTGATGCCAAAGTGCGCAGCGATCAGTGCGAAGACGTCGCCGCCGTCGCCGGTGGCGCGATCCGTCCACAGTCCTGCCTTGTCACCGTCGAGCACCACTTCGAGGCTGTCGCCCGGGCTGCCGAGTAAGTCGCCGATCAGGAACTTGCTACCGCGCTTCTTGCCTGCCGGGAACAGTGCGACCAGCACCGAGTTCAGCCGAGCGAGCAGTTCGGCACGGATCGCTTCGCGCTCGCCATCGAGATCACGAGGAACCGGTGTGGGCGTGTCGTTGAAATCAAGCATCCGCAGCCTCCTTGCCGGACACTTGCTGCAGGGCGATCCATGCCTCCAGTTCATTGGGTTTGAAACGCACCAGCTTGCCGACGCGGTAGTGCGGGATACGGCGCTGCTGACGCTCCTTGGCTTGCGAGAGCCAGTAGGTCGGCAGGTTGAACATCAGCGCGGCTTGTCGCGCATCGATCAGTTGCTCGCCGAGCACGGCGTTCAGGGGAATGTGGCTCATGTCGGTCTCCAGCAGCGGTCTTGCCAGGCGCACATCCGGCATTCGAAGTGGGTCGGGTCATGGAAGGCGCGCGGCAGGAGTTCACCTGCCTCGGTCGCCGCGATGACCTTCACCGCCCGATCCGACATGCGCTGGGCCAGCGCTGCGTCAAAGGGCACGAGCTCGGTGTAGATCTCCATCGTGTCGGCGTTGAGCGCCGTGAAGATCGCCGGGTGCTCGTGCAGTTCGAGATAGGCTTGGTAGATCGCAACTTGCGCGGCGTAGATGGGCTTGGAGATGGCAAGACCCTTTTTTTCCAGGTCGCTCCAGGACTTGTTCCCCAGGCACTTGCATTCCCACAGCGCCGGGTAGGCAAAGCCCTCGGGGCCTCCAACGACAACGCCGTCGACGTGCCCCTGCAGGCGGCCATCGGCCACCGAGAAACCGAACTGCTCGCCGTCAGGCTTGCGGGTGCGCAGGTCGAAACCAGCGTCCCGCAGCCACGCCACCATGCAGTCCTCCATCACATGGCCGCGCTCGAAGATGCGCAGAATCCGACCCTGAACATCTCGCCCGTGATCGACGGGCGCTTTGGCGTACTCGAATTGCAGCGCGCGCTCGCAAGCCACCCCGAGGCGCGAGGCCCCGAGGTACTGGCGCTCGGACTGGCGGGTGCGGGCCTGTTGCATCCCGGCATCGACCAGTGCGGTGATCTGCCCAGAGAGGCTTGATGAGGAGTTGAAGTCGATCATGACGTCTTCCCCTTCGGCTCTTCCCAGGGCAGGTCATCCTCCAGGTCAGCGAACGGATCGGACGTGGGCGGCAAGCCCCGCACGGGCGGGAATTTGGTGGCCTCGTGGTGCGCGACCATCGCCTCCGTGTAGCAGGAGACGATTGATTCGATCACCCGCAGAGCCTCAGCCTCAGAGTAGTCACCCAGCGGCTTGGTAAAGCCGATTTCTCCCGCAGCTTCGCCGAAGGCCTTGAGGCATTGGCGCATTGCGCCCTGTTCGATATCAGACGGATCGATCATGGTGACCTCCGTCTTGTCGATGCGACCTTCCTTGGCCCGCTGCCAGTTGCCGTACAGCGCGTGAAATGCGTCCTGGCAGCGACGCGAGCAGAACACCCAGTCGATGGGATAGCGCCGGGGATCGCCCACACCGTGGCGGTTGTCGGTGTGGCCGTAGCCCCGGGCCTGTCGTTTGCAGACCCAGCATTTCATGGCGCACATCCCTGTACGCCACCCTCCGGGCGGCCTGCGGCCGTGCAAATTGGTTCCTGATCATTTGTCATCACCCCCCTCACTGCGCCCACGACGGTTTGCCCGTCACGGGTGCGCGTTGCGCAGCGGGTGTCGGGGCTTGATAGGTCGGAGCAGCAGCCTGCGCCGGAGCGCCGGAATTGCCACCGCCCGTGGTCTTGGGCGGCACGCCCATGAACTTGGCGTAGTCGGGGTGGTCGGGCTCGACCGCGACCTTGACCACGTTGCGATCCAGGCCCTTGGCGTCCTTCTCGATGTCGACGCGGGCGAGGAACTCCAGACCATCCAGTTCGTGGAAGCCCTGGATGCGACGCGCGGCGGCTGCCTGCGGGCTGTTGTCCTGCGGATGGACGTTGCGGGCGCTGTTGAGCGCAGCGCGGATAAACGTGCGCCCCATCTGACCCCAGGTCGGGCCTTTCTGGGAGAGCAAGCCGATGTTCGACCACATCTTGCGTTTGGCATGATCGCCTGCGGTGACCACGAACTCGGCAGCGAGATAGACCGAGCCGGTGTCGAAGGACTGGGTGGCGTAGCCACCGCTCCAACCCTGCGCGGGATCGTCATAACCGCCAGGCTTGAGGGTCATGCGCACCGGCACGATTGCGCCCTTGGGGATCAGGTCAAAGCCGGACTGCTGTTGTTCGGCGTCGTTGAAGTCGTTCCAGTTGTTCTGCGTGGTCATGGTGGTTATTCCTTGGATTCGATGGATGCGGGGATGGCGACGCTGGCGGGCATGCCGGATGGCGCGGAGAGGCTCGCGCACTTGGCAATCAGCGCGCCGAGATCAGGGGGTTCGAGCGGGTCGAGCCGACCGCTGCGGTCTTTGGCTGGGAAGCCGTAGGGATTGACGGTGTGGGTGACGAAGGCGCGGTAGGTGCTGCCGCCACCGTCTGCGTCTTGGGCCTTGATCTCGGCCAGCGTGACGACTTCATCGACGATGCCGGGCAGTTCAAGGCTGGTCTTGCTGCCTTCGATCTGCGGCACGAACACCTTGCGGTTGTAGTCATCGAGGCGCTCATCGAGGATGGCGACGAACACCACGTTCTTGCCGCGTGCATGCTGCAGGTGGGTCAGCGCGCCGATCATTTCCTGCCCAAGCAGGCCGTAGGCCGCGCGCAGATCGGGCTTGCCCGAGCGGTCGCTGACGGCACCCGGCTGCGTCTTGCACCACGCAAAGCACTGGCGCGACAGTTGCGTGATCGAGTCGAGGAAGAAGGTCTGGTAGCGGCCCAGCTGCGCCGGCTCGCCAAACTTCTCGACGACGTGATCAAAGTGCGCCTGCGAGAACGCCGATTCCGGCGGTAGCGACTTGTCCGGGCCCGCGAGGAACACGAAGAAGTCGCGGCTCTCAGGCCACGATGCCGGGCGGATGGTGTCTCCTGGCCAGTCGGCCACGGCCAGGTCACCGGCCTCGATGTCGATGAACAGCGTGGTGGCCGGATCGAGATCCTTGAGCCGGGTGGTCTTGCCGATGCCGGATTTGCCGAGCATCAGGAGCTTGACGCCCTTGCGTTCGACCATGCGCTGCTGCGCGCTGATGATGGGGAGGGACATCACGCCACCTCCTTCAACTGCTCGGCGACGGCAGGGTTCCAGAGAATCTGGTAGCCGCTGTGGCCGTTGCGCGAGTACGGCATGGCCTCGGCCCACGCTTCACCAGCCTCGGTCAGTTCCCATTCGTCGCGGTCGTTACGGAACTGGAAGCCGCCCGCCGCCAGCATCTGGTTCGTGGCCTTGGCCGAACGGTTCAGCAGTTTTCCGAGTTGGGTGGCATTGAGCGCGCAGATCGGCTCATTGGCCGATGGCAGCGCGCGGCGCAGCACCTCGGTGGTGATGCCGGTGTTCTCCTGAATGCAGGTCAGCGTCGCCGCCGCCGCGATGCCCGGCTTCACGCCCGGCACCTTCGCCACGGCCTCGCCGATCAGCAGAATCGCGGACACGCGGTCGTGGGTCGGGGCGGGCAAAGCCGCCAGCGCACCGGGAACGGTGTAGCTGCCGGTCTTGCGGATCGTGGGCAGTACCTCGCTGGTCACCCAGCGCTTGAAACGCTTGGCGGCATCCTTGGTGCTGCCGAGGATCAGGGCGTAGAGGCCCGACTCGTTGACGTGGTTGGCGCGCTGGGTGCGTCCAAGGTTGTCGATGACGTCGCGTTTTGCGACATCATCCGAATCGACGTGTTTGGCGAGAGCATCGCGCGGATTCGACAGTTCCAAAGCTGCGCAGACGTCGGCGGCGTTGAACCACGGCTGGACCGCGTCGTCGACCTGAACGCGCACAGCGTGCGCTTCAAACTGGAAGGGAATGATTGCACTCATGGCCATTACTCCGAATCAAGGGAAAGAGTGAAAGACGGCTTGCCGGAATCCACGGTGCGAGCGGCAGCGAACTGCTGCTGCAAGGCAGGCGGCCAGTTCGTGAAGCGGGATTCGGAGACGGACAACTTGATGTCGAGGTAGCCCTCGACCTTCTCGCCCGAAGCCACGATGCGTTCGGCGATTTCGGTCAGCTGCTGCTGGTTCCAGCTGACCTTCTTGGGCAGTTCGAACTTCAGGTGCAGCGGGCCATCGCTGATGTGGGCGGTGCCGAAATCGCGGCCGGATTCACGCAGCGCGGCGCGGGCCTGCTCGCCGTAGGCAACATCCAGCGCAGCGTCAAACTTAGTGCGTGCCTTCTTCAGCCAGCTGAGGGCTTCGTCGAGGTTCTTGTCGATCTCGGCCTTCTGCTCGGCGGGCAGCGCTGCCAACTGGCTGACGGACATCGCAGCGATGTCAGCGGGAAAGAGCGTGATGTCGTTCATGGCATCGCTCCTCAAACCGCTGCGCGTTCGAATGTCGAGTCGTGCAGCGCGCCGCGCTCGAACTCGATGACCGCGTCCACGGGATAGCCGACGCGCTTGGACAGCTTCAGGTAGCGTGGGCCGCGACCTTCGCTGCGCCAGCGTTGCAAGGTCTTAGGGCTGACGCCCCAGCGCTGGGCCAGTTCGTTCTCGTTGAGCACGCGGCGGTCGCCGGGCGAGAGGCTGTTGATCGCCTGCTGCGACGACCGGGGAATTGAGCTTGTTGCTGTCTGCATGGAATGCTCCTGTTGGGTTGTTGCGGGACAGGTGTCATTCCAAACTTCGGATGGCGAACCTTGAAGGGACGCAATGGCGAACCCTGCGAAAACTTCGGGTTCGCCAATCCGCACGCGCCAACGAAAACGGCGAGCACAGGGCTCGCCGTCGTTGGAAAATTCGGGGGGTGGGACGTCAGGTGTCAGGGAAGCCCAAGAACCGGCGCTGCTCACTCCAATCGCGCGGCAGCAGGTCTTGACGGCCCCGCAGCGTGTGCAGGTTCAGATGCCTGGGTTGGCGACCCTCGAAGATCGCTTCGACGATGTCCGGTGCCAGCATGGTCATGCGCAGAACCTCGGCCGCCCAGCCGCACTCCACTTTCAGCGCGCGCGCCAGATCGGCGGTCGTTGCATACACGCCTTCGTCGATCAGCCGCTTCCAGTAGAACGCCTTGCCGAGCGTCTTGATCATCGGCACGTCAAAGCCGCCCGCAGTGGTGGCGTCAGGGGCAGGCGGGATCAGCAGCTTGCGGTTCTGGCGGCGCTTGATGATCAGTGGCACCAGCGTGACCCGCTGACCACCGCTGACGTAGCTGCGGGTATCGGCTCCAACCTCGATGTGGACGGCGCGTTTGCGCAGGTCGGCGTTGGTGCTCATGCCAGCGCTTCCTCGACCAGCGGATGCGCACCGATGTCGGCACCGAAGCCGATCCAGCCATCCTCGCGCCAGACGATGTCCAGCCCATGCCCGTGCAGTTGCACCCGTTCGATCAGCAGGCGCGTGATGCGTTGTTGCTCGGCGGGGAACAGTTGCGCCCACACATCGCCGATACGTTGCATTGCGACGACCACCTGCGCCTCGTCGAGCGCGGCCCCGGCTGGATGCTGCAGACAGGATCGCCACACCGCGATCAGCATCTGCGGAGCCGACAGCGCGGCGTGGATTTGCGCCAGCACCGCGTTTTCGATTTCGGCAGCGGGTAGGTGACCGATACCCTCCGTGCCGGGGGACAGGCTTGCACCCGCGTTGCGCCGTTTGTGCAGGTAGGGAACGTAGTAGCGGTACTGCTTGCCGTTCTTCTTCTTGACGGAGGAGTGCAGCATGCGCTGGCCATCGGGCGCGAACAGCAAGCCTGCCAGCAGCGCCGGATGCTTGGCGGCGTGCTCACGCGGCGTTTGCTTGCGCCGTTCGATGAAGGCCTGCACAGCATCCCAAAGCGCCGGGGTGACGATGGCCTCGTGCTTGCCGTCGTACCACTGGCCGTTGTTGGAAATTTCGCCGAGGTAGATGCGGTTGCGCAGCATCGAAAAGAGGTACTGCTGGTCGATGGTGCGACCCGGGCGCTGCCGACCGGCCTGCGTCAACCACGCCTTGGTGGTATGGCCTTCGATCTCCAGTTCCCGCACCAACCGTGCCGCCGAGCCGTGCTCGCCGTAGCGGCGGAAGATGTCACGCACCAGCGCCGCTTCGTGCGCGTTGACGATGAGCTTGCGCTCGACCACGTCATAGCCCAAGGGTGGCACGCCGCCCATCCACATGCCCTTGGCCTTGCTGGCGGCGATCTTGTCGCGGATGCGCTCGCCGGTGACCTCGCGCTCGAACTGCGCAAAAGACAGCAGGATGTTGAGCGTCAGCCGCCCCATCGACGTGGTGGTGTTGAACTGCTGCGTGACGGAGACGAAGGACACGCCGTTGCGGTCGAACACCTCGACCAGCTTGGCGAAATCCGGCAGGCTGCGCGTGAGGCGGTCGATCTTGTAGACCACCACGGTGTCGATCTTCCCGGCCTCGATGTCCACCATCAGGCGGCGCAGTGCGGGGCGTTCCATGTTGCCGCCGGAGTAGCCGCCATCGTCGTAGCCGTCGCCGATGGCGATCCAGCCCTCGTGCCGCTGACTTGCGATGAAGGCCAGGCCTGCGTCGCGCTGGGCTTCGAGACTGTTGTATTCCTGATCCAGCCCTTCGTCGGTGGACTTGCGGGTGTAGACGGCGCAACGCTTCTTCGGTGTGACCGCTGCTGGTGGGATGGTGCGCAGCGAACTCATGCCGTCACCTTCTTCGTGACGGGCGTCTTCAGGCCGAAGAACACCGGGCCCGACCAGTGGCTGCCGGTGATGTGGCCTGCAAGCGCGGACAGGCTTTTGAAGCGTCGGCCCTGGTACTCGAAATCGTTCGAGCCGCGCACCAGCACGCGGTGCTCGACGTCGTCGTAGATGCGCGTGAGGATGGTGCCGGGCAGCAGACGCTGGCTGTCGCCGCGCAACTGCTTCGGCAAGATGCCGGTTTCGCCGACCTCTTCGAGCTTCTTGCGCAGAGAGGGTTTCAGGCCGCCGAAAGCGCGCTCCTGAATCCGGTAGGCCAGTCGGCTCTCCAGCCAGCCGCGATGGTGGTGGCCGGGGCGTTCGTCGAAATGCGCGTCCCACAGTGCCCAGAGATCGCCCATCGACAAATGGGGGATTGCCGCGACCTGCGCGGCGACCGAGGTGGTTGGTGGTGGTGCGTGTGCCGTCATGGGCGAACTCCGTTGTTGTGATCGGGGTTCGCATTC
>JADHED010000411.1_pt1 | contig 52800 bp, 50 predicted proteins | sample 8952041 | NCBI WGS metagenome assembly JADHED01 (sample SAMN16124423, study PRJNA663239) | bioreactor sludge metagenome | isolation source: sludge (control) | place: India:Bengaluru | collected 2018-09-08 | reverse complement strand
AAATTTGAATATCGGGATCCTGATCTGTCACCAAATTTCTATGATGGCGTAGATGATTCATACTATAGTGGGTGTAAGAAATTAAAAATGGAAAGTGACACAAATATCGTGCGAGTGTTCGGTTAACGATGCGATTTTTGTGCAATAAGCCATGGACACCTTCGTGCCCTAGTAGAGTCAGAGTCAAATATTGATTACATAGAACTAGAATGGCCAAAGGATAAAGCCAGAACGAAACGTGTTCGCAAATGTAAATAGTCGCAATGATAATCAAATAGGTCAGAAACAGTCGGCCAATACTTCGGTTCATTGCTTAGATCCTACAGGAAAGAGTTCTTTAATATAAGATGATCTCGACTTAAATCCAGAGATTCTAATTCACGTATAACCGGCGTTCATTTTCAGATTTAATAAATTAGGGGGGTTTTTTGAAACTACTAGAAGACTTTTTCAGTACGAAAAATTTAGACATTTCTGATGGAGAAACTTTCTTTATCTATGATTTAGATAGAATCGAAGAAAATGTTAAGGCCCTACGAAGCATTTTTAAAACTATGGATCGAACATACTTTTCCGTAAAATCAAATCCGTCGCCCATCATTTTAAAGAAACTAGATTCTTTAGATATTTGCTTTGACGTGTCTACTGAAAAAGAAATGACGACGGCGTTTGCGACAAATTCTGATTATTCAAAAATTACGATTAGCGGTCCTGCAAAGACCGACGCGTTCATTCGTCACTTTTCAAAACGACAGGTTAAATCTGTTCATATTGATTCTAAAGAAGAATATGAGTTACTTAAAAACAGCAAGGTTAATTTGTCAGTTCGTTGGCCTCTAGAAAGTACGTACTCTCAAAAAGTTGGACTCCCCAAACCAGACTTAGAATATATTACTAACGACGCTGCGAAAGCTAGAAAGCTATCTGGTATTCATGTCTACATTGGGCGCGAACGGGCCCAAGCAGACCTTGTAGCTAAAACGCTAGAAGACATTAGAAAATTTGTGCGAGCTCATTCCAAATCATTTATTGATTCACCAAATCTATTTTGGGGAGGCGGTTTGCCACTCGTAAATCACCTAGAACCTAATTTTTTTCCAGAAGATTCATATTTTAGAACCCATTTGGAATGCGGACGGGCACTTGTTCATAATTCTGGTTTCTATGCAACGCAAGTTTTAGAAATAAAAGAAAAGGCCGACGAGGTCATTGTAATAATTAATGGCGGTCTTCAGCACCTAGCGACTCATTTCGGATCGCCTCGCTATGGTCAAGAGGATGTATCGTTATTTTGGCCATTCCATAGGGACAATGAGTTTAAGTCAGCAAATATATATGGCTCATTAGGTACGATAACAGATCTCTTGGTTAGAAATATTAATATTCCCGATAATATTAAACGGGGCGATTGGGTCGTCATTGGTCCCGCTGGTGCCTATGGCTATTCGGCCGGTACTAATCAATTTTTGGGGCCCCATGACGTAAAGGAAGTCTTCGTCGAAGGCGGTTCATTTAAAGTTTCTGAATCAAAAGTATTAAACTACTTAGAAGCCGGAGTTTATGAAACTCAAAGTTCTTGAACCTCATGACGAACACCTCATGCTTGATCTCATGCGGTCCGAAAGAAAAGCGGTGGATACCGAATTTTATTTAGATCGAGGTCACTCGTTTTGGGGGTTGTACAATTGGTTTTCTAAGGGAAGGCACTATTGCCATGGCCTCTTTGAAGGACAGACACTTATAGGTATGGTTGCCGTTATTAAATTACCTTTTGAGTTAAAGGGCGCTACCTGTGAATTGCATATGCCTACAGATATGCTGGTTCTACCAGAATATAGAAAATCCTTCGCAGCAGTGCGCCTGTTTACCGCCTTGCATACGATTTTGCCTGCCAAAGACTTTATAAATATCTGGATTGAAAATCGAGTCGGTTTCGCGCAAGCCGTTCCAAAATTTTCTAAACGTTTGAGCCGAGCGACAGAAAATCCAAGAGATACTAATCTAATCACAATTTATCCGAATCAAAAAGTCGACACTGTACAAAAATTAGTGAAGATCGAGCTCACCTCGAATTGGACGGATATCGACAAGCACTTAAAAGCATATCAAGCAGATAGCACCTCTTGGGTGAAATGGACTTCTGATATAGATATAAAAGAAGATACGTTTAAAAAAGTAGTTTTATTTAGTGTAACTGAGAGTAATTTGCGTTTGAGTGGCTTGATTATCGATCGTGGTAATCTACAATCCGTAAAGTGGAACGGCCAAAAACGACTGCTAGTTGAAAAATACCGGCGATCGTTGCGTGGAAAAAATTTAAACTTAATGGAAAATGACGAACTGCCATTTGCAAATATTAGTTTTGTCATAAACTCAAACCCTGAAAAAAAAATTTCTCAACATGTAATAGAAAAATTGTATCAATGGGGATACGAAAATAACTATTTCGGAATCAATTTTAGAGATTTGAATATCGAAATCCCAAATCAGATCGAGCATGCTGAATTTCGCAGGCGGGTGTTTTTATCAAGTCCCAAATCCGATTCTGAGCTAAGAACAATTGCCGAGGCATTGCCAAAGACGGGTGTAATGTTGGAGTCGGTTTACCTATGAATCCTAACTTAATCTTTATCAATCTTTTAATAGATAGTCTTTGGAGCGACGGAAATTTTCTAGAAAAGATTTTCGATGTTAAAAGTCCAAATGTTAGTAATCTGGCTCGTATTAATGAATATCTGGGGCAGTATTTTGCAAACGATGGAGATTATGTAATTTGCCCCGCGAAACCTCTTCAGAAAATTCGTGATTTTCAAGAAGCCTATTTGAATTTTAGTTCGGTGAACTGGGTCTACACTCACACTGCTCTAAGCCAGGTGCGGGACTTTTCTGCAGAGGTAGCAAGACAAATTCATGACAAAACTCTAAGAGGTGCCGTAGTTGCCAGTTCTAGCCCATTGGAAAACCTATTAATACAAACGTTGAACCTGGCAGTATCTGGATACAACGCTGATTTCAGTCTAGTAAAAAAATTAAACCAAAAAAACTATCTTTTGGAAATATCTCGAAAACTAAAAATTCAAGTGCCTGAATCTGAAGTCATTAGCGTCGATAAAATTTCAAATTCAAATCATTTATATAAAAGTCTAATTTCCTCTGGTGGCAGTGGAGTATACAGTTATCAGGATATGGAGCGCATCAAGGCGTGGGCACAGCGTAAAGGCTTGTCCTCGGACTGGGACAGGTCGATGTGGCTAAAACAGGAAGTGTTGAATCGTGCGCAGGATTTTAATTGTTTCGGTTCGACAGAGTCCGATCGATTTCAAACTGTGAAAATAAAATATGACAAAAATAGGCTTTCGTATCAACATGATTTCGATTTTGAAATCGATTCTAAAATCGCTGACGAGCTCAAGCAGTCGTTTGTGAAAGTGAAGAATCATCTAGCCGAACAAGGATATAGCGGTCCATTTGGATTTGATTCGGTAGTTACTACGGACAAGCGAATATTCAGTGTCTTAGATTTAAATGTGCGATTGAATAAGAGCCATGTATTAAAGCAGGTCATGCAGAGGTTTAAAGTTAGAAAACTGTACACCTCGTTTTATCGACTACGATTCATTAATAGTGAGTGGACTTCCTTTGAAACATTCTGGAGGTTTTTACAAGAAAGCACGAATATATATGGTGATAGGGATTCTTTCCTATTTCCGATCGATGCTTCATACTGGAATGAAGGAAAATCGGAATGTTTAATCGCACTTTCTACCGACAATAAAGTCTTAAAGGAGCGTATTGATCAATGGGTATTTAGGTTTCTAGCTAATCATGGAGGGCAACCGAATGATTAAAAATATTCCTTTTAAAAATTTAATTTCAAATCAGCGACCATTTTTTTTATATGATGAAAATAAGCTAATTTCTAATATCGCACATGTTAGAAAAATTATGACAAATATGCTGAATATCGATGTGTCGTTGGCATTTTCTTTAAAGACTCAGCCTAATTACAAAATTATTCAGACAATTAATCAGTACAATTTGTCTTTAGATGTGTCATCGCTTAATGAACTTAACTATGCGCTTGCATTAGGTTTTGACCCCGAGCGGATTTTCGTGGGCGGGGTCGGTGTAACAGAAAGCGCGATCGCACTCACTTTGGAGACGAATGTTGGGGGGCTTCATTTAAATAGTATAGACGGTTTTGAATACGCGTTTCGAATTAAAAAAAACCTGAAATCAAATACCTCATTGAGCGTACGATTTCACCCGAACTATTTAAAGGGAACAAAACTCGGAGAAACCAAAGAAGCCTTACTCAATAGATTCGGTCGCTCGAAAATTTTAGATGGTCTACATGTGTATGTTGGCCGAGAATCATTTGAGCAAAATACAGTTCAACAGCTATTTTCAGATATCGAAGAAATGGTGGCGGCAAATCTATTCAAAGATAGTTGGACATTGTATTTTGGCCCCGGTTTGCCCGATTTAGACCAATCTAAATTAGAAGTATTCAAAATTAACCATCGTATTAAAAGTATTAAAATAGAAGTGGGTCGATCTGTAGCTTCATCTTGCGGTTATTACGGTGCACCCATTCTATCAGTTAAAAATTTCTCTGCTGAAAAGAAGACTGTGATTATCGACGGGGGCCTGCAACATTTCGGAAGTCCTTGGGTTAATTTGCGACAGGGGCCGATTCAAATGAATGCAGTATTTTGCAATGCTAGAGGTAAACTAAAAAAAGCGTCAAGCGCATCAGCGGCTATATATGGCAGTTTGTGCTTGTGGCACGATTGCCTTCATCCTGGCTTTTCTGTTCCCAAAGATATTCAGCGCGGCGATTGGATCCTAGTTCCTCATATGGGTGCATATGGACTTACGGCCGGTGTGCCACTCTTTATTGGCGAGACTTTACCACTCGAGTTCTATTACGATGGAAAGAGATATATAGATGTAACTCACCATAAATTTGGGACAATATGAATTACGCGACTGCCGATTTAAAACAAATTTTGAAAGATCTAAACACGTTTTACGATGTGGACTCGGTTGGGGACGATGTAGATTTATTTGCAAAAGGTCTATTAGATTCCTTGATTCTGATTCAGTTTGTGATGGCCATAGAAAATCACTACAAAATTCAAATTAGAAACCAAGATATAAATTACGAAAGTTTCAAAACATTTTCAAAAATTAAAACTATGTTAAAATCGAACTACGCTAGCTAAATACAATACAGCAGGAAATATCATTGCTGAACCCAAGTGTGTCAGAGCAACCAAAAGCCATTGAAAAATAGAATAGTGATGAAGTGGCTTAGTGAGTTTTGCAAATATCCAAAAGACAAAAATCCAAGTTAGCCACGCGGCAACCCATAGCCCCCACTGAAGGGCTTCTGCCATCCCAAATGATCCAAACAACATGTTGCCAAATTGGAATCTAAGTAATGTTTTAACCAAAATTTCATGGAAAAAGAAAACATGAAATAGAACGGCAATAACAACCAATATTGAGGCAAGTGGCATGCTACGAGTACGTTTCCATATCGGTAGATATATTTTGTTAAATAGGAAATCAGCTACGAAAGTAGAACCGTGTTGCCATACCTCGATAGGACTTTTTGCTAAAAGCAGAAAGTAGGTGGCGGGCAAAGTCTTGAATCCATATATCCACAATAATGAGGAGGCCATTTTCATTGCGCCAATTACGGTAGCGATAAATAGAAAATAGTATATCAGAGGATTTTGCGTTTCAAAAACCGAGGGCTGCTTGAGTATTAAAATTAATGATAGAAAAATTATTTGAGCCAAAAAAATACCCAGGATTCCTTTGGTAAACTGCAATTCATAACCTTCATTTTTTAGGGATTGCGAATTTTCGGGTAAAGGAAGTGGAGAGACTAGTTGTAGGGGATTAAAGTGCATCTGATTTGGAAATGATTTTTGATTAAATATTGCTCCGATATAATAGAGCAATAGAAAATCTAGATGGAGGTTAGAAAAATAAATTAGCAATTTACCATTTGCTGAATCAATCGCATTGTTTGTTAACAGCGAAACGAGGGCTAAAAATAAAACTACAACTAAAAATGCTCTTAGCCAGCGGTTCCAAAAAGATCTATTCACTATGAACGAGCACATCACTAGGTAAACGATAGGTAGAAAACCATTTGAGGAAAGTGAATTGATTTTGTAGGCAGGAAAAAGCCAGGATGTTGAAACTACGATAAATAAAAAAGGAACAGATCCACGAAGCTGCCTAATGAATAAGGGTAAAAAGCTTAAGAAAATCAGAACATAGACGGCCCACAGTCGATCTTGAATTAGATTAAACCGCGACCATTGTGGAAATGAATTTTTCGTCCAAAGATCAAATGTGAAATAGGCCATTGCCATGGCTAGAAAAAAAAGAACTGGTTTAGCCCAGTTCTTTTTTGTTAAGGACTCTGCAAACGTATCTTCAAATTGAGTCCAACGAATTTCAAAATTTTTTGGTGCGATCATAGTTATTCAGAGTATACCCATACTTCGCGTCCAGATAAAACTTTATATGCAGTAAAATATAACTTTCCGCCCAAAACTTTGGCTGCGGTTGGATTAGATCCACCATTACCAGGATTTATATCGGCTACCATTTCAGTTCCGAGCAGGGTTCCGTCTGTTCTCCACAGTTCGTTGCCGTGGACTCCATCATTAGCGACGAAATACAGTTTGCCATTATAGGCAGTGAGTGCAGTAAAGCTTGAATTCCCCGAACCAGAATTGATATCTTTTACCATACTTGTGCCCGCAATAGTGCCATCTGTTTTCCACAATTCAACCCCCGCAGTAGCGTGATAGCGAGTGAAATACATGTTACCATTGAATGTGGTTCCGACCGTGTAGGATGTGGATACTGTATTTGTGGCATCATCAATGATAGACGTGCCGGCCGAAGTTCCATCGGTTGTCCATAACTGTCGAATGAACGGTGAAGAGGTATTATTTCCGTATTGGAAGAGGGTGTTATTTCCAATATGCCCAATAAATAGAATTTGGTGATTAGTTCCTGTAGACGGAATGTTTTTAACAAGTACCGTACCTGCTTGTGTGCCATCTGATTTCCACAGATTCACCGAAGTACCCGCGCTATTATTAGTAATATAATAAAGGATTCCCGACGTGGGATTCATGACTGGAGCGAACCCCGACACGATATCCGTTGTATACGTAGTGTTTAGATGAGTGGCCACTGCGGTTGTTCTGTTATAGAAATAGATTCTCATTTTATTCGTAGAACTTTCTAAATAATTGAAAAACGCGCCGGTCGGTGTTGGAATGGGCGCATTTGTGCTGGAATTAATAGAGGTAATCCCACCAATTACTGTGGTTCCGGCCGATGTCCCGTTAGAAATCCAAAAATTTCTAAGCATAAATGAATAGAAAATGACTAAATTTGATCCCGGTAAAGCGGTAAGACTTTGAACGATACTACCTGTAGCGCCCGGATTAATGTCTTTTACCATTCCTGTTCCGGCCGATGTTCCATCTGTAGCATACAGTTCGCTGCCGTAATTTACAGAATCGTGAGCAGCAACAAAGAACATTTTGCCAGTGTCCGTTTTAACAAAAGCCACCGGCCCACTACTAGTTGAAGTTCCATTGAGGTCTTTTAATAAAGTGGTTCCTGCCGTTGTGCCGTCTGAAATATGCATTTCGTTACCGTTGGCTTCAGTAGTGGCAGAAAAGAATAACGAACCGTTATAAACAGTAAGGTTGTTGATATCGGAACACGAAGAGAGCGGGTAAATGTCCGTAATTTTAGTAGTTCCGCTTGAGGTTCCGTTAGTTACCCACAGAGGCATGCCAACACTTGAATCCTGGGCATCAAAATAGACGAGACCATTAAATTCAATCATATTTTTAGTTTCACTATTTAGGCTCTCCAGCATCGCATGAGGAATACCCGTAGTGTTATAATTTGAAGTATCAGAAATAAATACCGAAGCAAACCCCGAAAGACTGTTGTACGCAGTAAAAAATAGTTGAGTTGCGTCTAACGCAATCAAGTTTTTCGGCCCAGACGAACCAGTTCCTGGAACTAAATCTTTATAGATAACTGTGCCCGCAGGTGTACCATCTGTAATCCAAATTTCTTCACCGGTTGTTGGGGCCTTGGCTGTGAATATCAATTTAGAACCCATAACCGTAAAGTTTGCAGGTCCGCTGCTTGTTGTACCAGGGTTGATGTCTTTAAGTAAAACCGTTCCAGCCGCAGTGCCATCGGTAACCCAAAGCTCTTGGCCTTCGGTGTCGCTAGTTGCCGTAAAGAATATTTTGTTACCGATTTGAGCGACTGAAGTCGGCGAGCCGCTGTTCGCATTTCCGTTCGTTGCGCCTGGATAGAAATCTTTTATTAATGTAGCGTCTCCACTTACGCCTTGAGAGGAATAGAGTTCGCAGTCGTAGTTATTTACGCAACCTCGATATAGAAGTTTTGTTCCAATCATACCCAAAATCGTACTAGTATAAATAGATTGAGTAATCTTATTGGTGCCGGCGCTCGTACCGTCAGTTAAGTAATAGCCTGTCGGTGCTCCGGATGAATCAAAACTAAGAGTCACTAAAGCTCTGCCGTTTACTACCAGCCGATGTAGCGCTGTCGCGTACGAACTGCTAAATCCAGAATACAAGTCCCCAACCAAACCAGTGGTTGCGTTGGTCAGTCCAGTTGAAAACAATTCAGTCCCTATATCCCAATCGAAGTAAGAGTATAATATACGACCATTGAACATAAATTCTAATTCCATCGAATCGGTAATGTCATTACCGGAGGCATCTTTGTTTACCAGAAGAGTCGTTCCGGAAGGTGTTCCATCCGTTTTATAGAGTGCCGACGTGTATGTAGGTGGTCCATACAGAGAAAAATAGACATCACTTCCATCAGCTAAAAGGGATACCGATGAGTGACCGGTGCTTCCGGGATTGGCCTCTTTAAGCATGTACGTGCCGGCACTTGTTCCATCAGAAACATAGAGCTCGCGTCCGTCCACCAGTGTGGTACTAACGTAATAAATTTTATCAGCGTGCGCTAAACGAATTAAAGGCGAGCTACCGGTAGCGCCAGGTTCGAAGCCTGCTGTAAGCATATGGGTGCCTTGTTCCGTACCATCAGTAACCCAAAGCTCCAGACCTTCTGACGCAGTAGTTGCTTTAAAGAACATGTAAGGGCTCGAAGGAGGATGGTAAAAACCACTAGGAGTTGATGAGCCAGAACCAGGTTCGATATCTTTTACTAATCGAGTGCCGTTAGCTGTTCCGTCAGTTACCCACAACTCAGCTCCATTAGTAGCATCGCTACCGACATAGAATACTTTTCCATTAAACGCTATTTTTTCCGCCGTAGCAGGATAGGGATTGAATTCTTTTAATAACTTCGGAGTCGGTGTAGTCGGACCGCCTGGAATCACACCGCCATCATTGTCATTTAATGTAATACTTAATATCCCGGGATCTGCTTGCAGATTTGTATCTGGGGTAGAAATTGAAAACGTCCACACTTCTTGATCCTGTAAAAGGGAATCATCAATCGTATTGAGTACAACACTTTTAGATGTTGATCCGGCAGGAATAATGATCTGACTAGGAATTGGATTAAAGCGAACGTAACTAGATGACGTTGTAGCTAAGTTCAGATTAATTACCGTGTCTGTAGTTTGAATTGGATTTACAGCAACATTGATAATAGCGATTGAACCTTCGGTTAAGGTAATACTTGTAATATCCACAAATATTTTTTGTAAATTAACAGGACTTGAGCTTTGATCGCCTTTACCTAGTTCAGATTCAAGATTTTTTAACGACGCGTTGAACGTACAAGACGAAAGCAATACGAAAAACAACAGCAGTGTTATATTTGATTTTAGTGTTTTCATATGACCTCGTTGTTAACTTTTCGTCAAAACCACACGTAACTTGAGTTTCAAAGTGATAAAAAGTTATACGAATTTTTAATGAATCTGGGTGTATCAGAACGACGCGATTATTTGGGACGTTGTCTCAACCAGCGATTTAGCGATTTTGGGTAATCAAATCGAGTCTGCTCTAAAATATCTGGAAGCGCATTATAACCGCGTTGATTGACGGTGTCAGCGTATCTAATGGCTGTTGCCGATTTTTTTTTCGCATAAGCAATCACTTGATGAAATGGTAATTTAGATTTTATTTTTTGATAAACTGATCTATCCATAACGATACACGTTTGCAAATCACCTAAATCGCTTTCTATAAAGTACTGAGTCGGTATTTTAAACTCGTTTTTGAAAGAAATAATTTTTTTCGATAGCTTTAAATTTCTAAGAGCAACTACGAATGAGACTTCATTCAATTCCGACAGCGTAACCAGCGAATTGTAAAAGCCATCACTTGTATCAATTGAAGATTTAAAATATTTTCTAAAGGTATAAATAGTCCGCCAATCGGGACGAGGGCGAAATAGGGGTTCAAAGTTTTTTCTCGAACCGTTTTTCAAATAATCAAAAGCCAAAGCAGGGCCATATCCCAAACCTCGGCCAAAAAGAATAATCACGTCCCCTGGGCATATACCGTTTCTATTGAGCGGTTTTAGATTTGATTCTCCTAAAATAGTTGTGGTGAGCACAGTGGCATAAGAAGAGCCAGAATCACCACCAAGCAGGGGCACTCCAAATTTTTTTAGGGCGTTTGAGATGGACTTATAGACTTTATCTTTGACCTCACCAGAGTGATTCTGTGCCCATTGTGCCGAAATTAGCATGCCGATTGGTTTTGTCCCAGAAGCAGCTAAGTCGGAAACCGAGTTTGCAACGGCTAAATATCCCCAGGTTTCGGGATTGATATAAAGTTTCGAATGGATTTCAATTGCGATCGAATCTGTGGAACTAGTCAGAAACAGATTTTTCCTTATTTTTACGATTTCGGTGTCACTGCCATTAAAGCCATTCAACTGCTGTGAATTGCGTGGACTATGTTGGTAGAGTTTTCTAAGGCCTTGGTATTCGGATTTCTGGAAGAATTTTTGGTCCACGCGCTTATTTTATGGCCATGGCTAGTCAGGTCGTCAACTACGCATATGGCCAAGTGGTTCTGGTTAGTTGTATCAACTGCGTGAACCGTTTAGTTTAGGGACATGAAAACGATCATTCTAATATTTTCCATTCTGCTTTTTGTTGGTTGTACCTCTTCATCTAAAAGCCAAAATGGTTCGTCTAAAATCATAGCCGCTGATAAGTTACAAAAAGAAAACCTAGCTGTTGAAAAAGACGTTAAAGCGGCACTGCCAAATGAGGGTCTGAAGGCCTACCAAAAGGAAAAAATCGCGTTTTTAAATATCCACGATTTTCCAGATAGCGCTTTACTTTCTGCTAAAGTAAAAATGAATCCTCCTGATTTAGCATTAGATGAAGCTAAGTCTTTGCAAATGGACCGTTCGGAAATTTTGCGTCAGGCATTGGTGACTTTCTGCGATGATTGTCAACAGTTTGAAGTTATACTGCCGATTGAAAAATTGTCAGAACAACAATTTAATTTTTTCTTTGATAAAATATTCTTACGTCAAGAAGTGAGCTTGGATGAAATCAAAGAGCTAACCGCCGAGTTGTCGGCGTATGACAAATTGGTCTTAGTCCTGAGCTCTGAAGATTACGAAAAAAATCGGGGTTTAAGCAAAGACAATAGCGTAATTGCTGTAACGGAAGCCTTCATTAAGTCAGAAGTGTATGTTTTTGATTTAAAGAAAAAAACGACGATGGCTCGTGTGAATATTAACTTATCGAACAAGGATTATCTTTTCTATTCAAAGAAAGAATCGACTGATAAACAGCAGGCAGGTAGTTTGAAAGAAGTTAAAGATAATACAATCAAAACTCTATTGAACGATTTCCGATATGACGAAGTTTATCCATATCCGATTTCTTCAGAATCATTGACTCTGTTTCACTTTTTCTACAATGAACTATGTAAATCTCTTTTTATGGATGCAGGATGAAAACTTTAGATGATCTTTTAAATGTAGCAGCTGAACGTCGCGATACTGATTGGGAAAATCAGTTTTTTAACCAATTCACTAGCAGTAACGTAAATATTTTGTCGCCGGATCCGCAAGTAGGTCCAGACAATTGGCCTTATTTGTTAGTGGAATCTGATATGGAAGCCAAAGAATCGGTGCAAAAGATTCTGCACTGGCTACATGACAAGGGTATTGGTTTGGTTTTGAATCCCACAGAAGAATACCCAGATTATGTTTTCACCTACGGTATGATTTGGCATTTCAAAGAAACTGGCTTGTTTTACAAAACGATTGATCAAATTAAACCCGAAGTCGTCGAGATCAAACAAAACTCATCTGTCTACTACGGGCAGCCCTCGGAATCGTTCATGCCATCTTACGTTCGAAAAATTTTATTAGAATTTTTCCGTGATCAAGGTTTGCTGGGCGTAAAGATCAATTTGTTATCGGATGACAACAAGAATTTTGATCTCTGTTTTTCTTTGGAATCTTTGGGTAACCCGCCTGTTAAAGAACACCAGGGCATCGCAGAGGCGATCAGTTGGTTCCTGCCACCTCATTATTCAATCGTGCTGATCAGCGAACAGGGACTTCCTCCGTTCGCAGCTCTATAATTAGTGAGTATCTTTTTCTAGTTCACCGGGTTTTGGTAGAAGATCCATCAGACATTCGCGCCAATACTCGGGAGCATCGTCAGAATAATCAACCGCTATATGAAAACCTTGTTTACCTAAAAACTTGGTGCGTCTAATTTCACCGCTGATTTCCATATTCATCGGTTCTAGCTTTAAATAGACTCGATTTCCAATTAGTGAATCTAGATTTAAATTTCCTCTTAAGGATTGTGGGATTAAATCATCTCTTAACACCGTCAGCAAAAGGCCAGTGGATGAGGCTTCTACGATTTGGCAATTTTTTGCGATCTTAGCTAGGTCATCAAGTGAGGCCATGTAGGTGACTTTGATTGGTTCCACTTCTTTTCGTGGAGCCGATCGTGTATTTTTGTAGCCCTTCTTGCTGGCTTTCGGAGTTTTCGCTGTTTTCTTCGCTTTGTTTTCCATCTTTAGTTCCCTCTTCAGGTGTTGCTGACTAATATTTCGGACGGCTCTAGACTTAAGTTAAGCGATTTCGATTCAACCAATTCGATTTGGAAGTTTTAATTTATACAGTGTCAAAAGAGTAGACACATTTTGGGCATTATTTTTTGACCTAACATTACGCGTGCAAACTAGTTTTTCAGGGTAGCGTTTAGCGCTGACTAAACTGTGACTTTAGTTTTTGCAATCGCAAGCTGTTCGTTTGCATTTGAAATGCAGAAACCTTGAATCTGTGTCGACGGTGATTTTGAAATGATCACGGAAAAATGAGTTATCTCATAACCTTTGATTGAACTTGATGTCGCTGGAGAAACCGCTTTCACACTGAGCGCGGAAATTGCTTTCGGTTGAACGATAAACGGTATCGCTTTAAAAGACGCCTCTTTGATGGACCATAGTAATTGAAAATTCGAACTCAATTTAAGCTCGTCAGGTGTGCACACGCGTTCGACAATTTTCTGCTGAATACGACTACGGTCTTCATAGTCAACGCCTACGGGAGCTGAATCTAAGACGAATACGCCAATGTCTTCTGTATGAGACAACGAGCTATAATGGTCTTTTCCGGGAACGCCAATTTTCTGAGGAACGTTTCTTAAATCGAGTGCGTCTTCAAATACGAAGTTCTTCTTATCTTTTAAGAAATTATAAAGTGACGTGCGTAAATCAAATCGATTTTTAGTTTTCTTTTCAAATGGATCACGAGACTGAGTTTGAAATGGAACGATTTCGATATGGAAATCTGGTCCCATCGCAGACGAGGCGAACGCTTGAATTTCTACAGAAGCACTATGCATTTCCTACCCGAACGTATCAGGCAAATACTTGTGGCCACGATACACTTTCACCTTGAGCGATTTTCATCATTCGATCAAGTGAAACTTGTGCCTTCAAACGAGTGGCCTCATTAACTTTTACTTCGGGTTTTAGGGTTTCGAGTGCGTGTTTGATTTTTTCTAAATCGTTGAGTTTCATAAAAGGACAATCATTACATAGACATCCTTTGTCCTCTACGGGTGCTTGTATTAGTTCGACATCGGGACGAGACTTTTTCATTTGATGAAAAATTCCTGTTTCCGTTGCGACTATAAATTTTTTCTTGGGATTTTTTACAACTTCTTCAAGCAAGCGCGAAGTTGATCCAATCACCTGAGCATATTGTAAAATCGAAGCTTCACATTCTGGATGAGCAATTACAACTGCATCCGGATGTTCCATAGTTAACTCATGTAAACGACGAGCATTAAACAAAACATGAACTTGGCAGGAGCCATTCCACATCTCCATCGGGCGGTTTAATTTCTTGCTTAAATAGTTTCCTAAATGCTGATCTGGACCAAAAAGTATCTTACGATTCTTAGGAATCGAGTTGATAATTTTTTCAGCGTTAGACGAAGTGATGATAACGTCAGAAATCGATTTTACTTCCGCGCTCGAGTTAATATAGGTAACGGCGATAGCGTCTGGATTAGCTTTTCTCCAGGCATAGTATTTATCAAATGGAGAGCTATCCACCAGTGAACAACCGGCGTTCATATCCGGAACTAAAACCGTTTTCGTTGGATTTAAAATCTTTACGGATTCAGCCATGAACACCACACCTGCTAACAAGATGATGTCGGCTTTTTCCTGTTGGCCCTTTTGAGCCAAGAAATAACTATCGCCTACATGGTCAGCCAAATCTTGAATGGCTCCGTCTTCATAGTAGTGCGCTAAAATAGTAACGTTTTTTTTCTTTTTAAGTTCGCGGATTTCCTGACCTAGATCGTAGCCCACATGCGGTCCTTTTAGAGATTAGCTCCACCTTTAAGAACATTGATAATCGATTTAGAAGCACTACGGAGTGATTCTAAAACACCCACGCCATCGTTCGCAATCGCTTCAAATTCAGGAGCATTATAATGATTCAAAGACGCTCTTAGCTCAGGCAGGGACGCGGCGCTTGGAAGGTCACGTTTATTATACTGCATGATCAAAGGAATTTCCTTAATATCATACCCCTGTTGTTCAAGATTGATTTTTAAATTCTTTAAAGCTTCCAGGTTTTCATCCATACGCTCGATTTGTGAATCAGCGACAAATACAACCCCGTCTAAACCCTTTAAAATCAATCGTCTTGAGTTATCGTAAACAACTTGGCCTGGTACTGTGTATAAGTGAAAGCGCGTTTTAAAACCACGAATTTCACCAACATTCATTGGAAGAAAGTCAAAAAACAAAGTTCGTTCTGTTTCTGTGCTTAGATTCATGAGTTTCGATTTTTGATCCGGATTGGTTTCTTTATAAACCCATTGCAAGTTAGTCGTCTTGCCGCCCAAAGAAGGACCATAGTAAACGATCTTACAGTGGATTTCTTTAGCGTTGTAGTTGATAAAAGACATTCAGGCTCCGTCCGTGTGAGATCTTATAGCTCGACTCTGTTTTCCAAAGCGCGGCTCATTGTGCGATCGTCGATGAAATCGATATCGCCGCCAATTGGTACGCCATGGGCAATACGAGAAAGTTTAATTCCAGAGTTTTGCAAAATTTTAGTTAGGTACAATACAGTCGTGTCGCCCTCAAGATCCGCATCTAACGCCATAATGATTTCACGAACCGGGTGGTTCGTGCTGGCTTGATCTTGAATACGCTTTAATAAGTCTTTGATTTTTAAATCGTCAGGGGTAATTCCATCCAGTGGTGATAAAGCACCATGCAGAACATGGTAACGACCACGGAACGCGCCCGAGGCTTCGATACGCATTACATCCGAAGGTTCTTCCACTAAACACAACACATCGTTTTGACGATGAGAATCTTTGCAGAATCGGCATACGTCACTGTCCGTGTAATTAAAGCATTGGGGACATTCATGCACTTCGGATTGAACTCGCTGAAGCGCATCGCTCAAATCGGCCGAGTACTGTTCACGTGATTTTAAAATATAATACGCCAAGCGCTGGGCCGTCTTTGGCCCAATGCCTGGAAGTTTCGTCAATTCGTGAACAAGTTTCTCTAGCGCCGAAATGTGAAGCATTAAAACATTCCTGGGATGCCCATGCCGCCAGTGATTTTTTCCATCTCTTTAGCCATAGTGTCTTTAGCTAGTTTAAGAGCGTCGTTCGTTGCCGATACAACCATTTCTTCTAGCATTTCCGCATCGCCTGATTTGAAAACATCAGGATTGAATTTTACAGATACAAGTTTGTTATCGCCAGTTACAACCGCAGTAACCGCGCCACCACCAGAAGTTCCAGTGAATTCTTGTTTACCGATTTCTTCTTGTGTCTTTTTCATCTTAAGTTGCATTTGGTTGGCTTGTTTCATCAACTGAGCCATGCCACCACCACCAAAACCCTTCATTCGTCTTTCTCCCGTTTGAGGGCACGCTTTAAAACCTCGTGATCCTTCGTTGCCGTCGTCGGCCCACTTGTGCGACGTAGCTTTCGCTACGTCTCCGCGGGGCTCTCCTAGTCGCCTCGGCTGACGAGGTTTTAAAGCGTGCGTCTATATTCGCTTTACTTTTTAGTGTCAGACTTTATTTCGCTGACGCTTTTTACTGTTCCGTTGAAGACCCTTTGTGCGGCTAGCACTTTGGGGTCGTTCATAATTTGTTGTTTCACTAGTTCTTCGCTCTGCATAGTCTTTTTCTGCACCATTGCTTGAGCAGAGACGCCTTGAGGTTCTCCACTAGCGGATACCGTAAAAGAATACCCAGTGCCCCAAAAGGAATCAACAAATCCTTGCATTTTTTTCTTGTTATCCACATCGCTGAGAAGGTCTCTTAGGAATGCATTTGTCTTGCTGACTCCTAACATAAGCTTGTTGCCTTCTTCTTTTACAAAGATAAGGTTTTCAAGTTTAGCACCGAATAAGGAATCAGAGCCACGCACGCGATCGATAAATGCAACCCAGCGATCTTCAGGAGTTTTGCCAGTTACAAAACCTACCGCCACTTTAGGTGCGACTGAAGGTGCTGGCTTTTGTGGTGCCGTTGCTGACAATGAAGTCGTGTTGTTCATCGGCATTGATTTAGCCGGCGCTGAAGTCATTGGCCGTTGAGGTGTATGGCCTTGTGTTTGAGCCAGTTGTGCTAAATTAACAGATCCTGGTTGCGAGATTCCTTTTAACAAAGTTTGTAGGTCATCAATACGTGGCGATGTTGCCAAACGCAGTAATAGAACTTCCAAAACGATATAGGAATCTTGAGACTTGGCCAAATCCTGGATGGCTTTTAATAATAAATCAAACAGGTGGTGAATATCTTCAGTCGATGATTTTTGCGTGTACGTTGCGAGCTCCTGGAATTCGCTTTCAGGAATTTCGACAAGTGACAAAGCATCAGCTCCCGCAGTCTTAACGACTAGCAAGTGGCGTGATAACTCAATCAGTTCGTTCATGAATAGCTCGGGGTCCGTTGCCGTTAAACGCAATTTTTTAAGTAGTTCTACTAGCTTAGCTGAATTGCGATCCAGAATCGCTGCTAACGTATCAAATAACAAATTACGATCTGTTAATCCCAGAATGTCTTGAGTTTTCGCCTTTGTCAGTGGCCCGTTTGAAAAGCTGATGACTTGATCGAGCAAGCTTTGGCTATCACGCATAGATCCATCGCCTTGTTTAGCGACAAGCCACAGAGCTTCTTTTTCAAATTCAATTTTTTCAGATGTGCAGATATGTGCTAGCTGATCAGAAACTTCTTTTAAACTAATGCGACGGAAATCAAACCGCTGACAGCGCGATAAGATCGTTTGTGGGATCTTGTGAACTTCGGTGGTCGCCATGATGAAAATTATATGTTCAGGTGGCTCCTCAAGTGTTTTTAAAAGGGCATTGAATGCCGAGCCAGATAACATGTGAACTTCATCTATGATGAAGATTTTAAATTTGCCCGTAGATGGCATGTAGCCAACGGTTTCACGAAGTTCACGAATAGAATCTACACCGTTGTTAGAAGCTCCGTCGATTTCGATAACGTCAACAGATCTCGATTCTGCGATTTCAATACAGCTATCGCATACATTGCATGGAACTAGTGCGCCATTTTCATCCGTCACTGAATTTGGACAACGAAGGGCTTTAGCTAGAATACGTGCAGATGATGTTTTTCCAGTTCCACGTGGACCGGTGAACAAGATTGCATGAGGGATGCGATTATTTTTAAGAGCATTATTTAAAGTTTGTGTAATGTGTTTTTGACCAACGATTTCTTGGAAAGATTGCGGACGATATTTTCTGGCAATAACTTGATAACTCATTAATGCATCTTTCTCTTTAGGACATGTCCTAGCTACGTTGGAAATGAAAATGCCGAGCACCCCATATCACATGGTTCGACGAGTACCGTTGCTTCCTTCCGGACCTAGCGGGGTTCGTCATCAAAGCCATTGTATGGGACCCGGCATCTCTGGTCTAACTTAGATCCGCTTGGCATTCATCTTATAACGCTAGGCAGCTATGGAGTGGAGACAAAGGTTTTTATAACCTCACATCGCTCTAATAGCGAGTGGGCTTTTTTAGGGGCGGAAAGGTCATTTCCGACATAAATATTTTCAAAAGGCCCGATCCCGAGTGAGCTATCCAGCAATCCAAAAACCTGTCCATCAGCAGTGACGGCCGGGCCGCCTGAATTTCCAGAGAGTGAATCGGCAGTGGTGCCAGCAAAGACCGATGACGAACTGTCATTTTGTCCTCGAGCTTCTATGTGGCCAACGAATACGCCAATGCTCCAGCGCTTGGTAGACAGGTAAATATTAGCGGCCGAGGTACCTTTGGTATTCGAACGTTGGTAGGTACCGGGAAAACCAATCACATAAATTTTTGAATCCATGGGAATTGAGCACGAAGGACTCAGTGATAGGGGTTGTAGGCTGCTGAAGTATATAGAACTATCAACCGTTGCTCTAAGTAAAGCAAGATCGGGTTTTTCGGACAGTTTAACGATTTCAATTTTATCAAGCTGCAAGAATCTGTCGGACGTTCGCTGAGTCGAACCATCCACACGACTAAAACTCAACCCTGAAGTCAGTTGAATGGTGTTGCATGGTCCGGATCGGACAGGACAATTTTTAGAAATCACATGACCACTGGTTAAGAAATAGAAATAGTACTGACCGGGAATTGGACTTTGTTCACGGCGATAGAAAAATGAAGAACCAACAAAGCCGCCACCTTTTGAATCGACCGCGAACGTGGCATCCCAAGCGGATTGCAGGGCGTACGAAGGCAAGATATATTTGCGATCGTCAAAACCTTCGGCAGCGTGGATCATGCTGCCGAATGATAAAATAAAAAAAAGAGTTTGAGCTAATTTCACTAAAACTCAGTTTACATCAAAGAGCAATTTTGAAGAGTATTTTTCTTATTCATCGAAATATTAAGTGACTTGGAAATTATGACATCATTGCCTGTAACAACGCCGTTGGAAGCGCTGATCTCGACAGTTGACGAAAACTTGTTAGCGGTATTTTTAGTATAGTTGACCGTGAAAACTAAATCTGTCGTCATATCATTAAGTGCCGAACGTATCGTTTGATGGGTGGATTGAATCGCTCCGTTGATTGTACCGCTTGAAGAAACCATGGCCATGGCGGCAGCACATACGCGCGGACGTAGGGTTGGGTCGTTAAAATTAGTGCCCTTTGCGGCCTGGCAGACCGTGATTACTGAATCGTTAATTAAAACTACTCGTTCTGTTTTCGCATCTACATCTGATTTGCAAACGAGGTTGGCACCAAAGCTCGCTGTCGCTGTAAATAAAACTAAAGCTGTAAATAGACTCTTGATCATGGAGGGCTCCTATTTGAAATGTTATTTACGTTTAACACAGAATAGGAATGCGAACGGAATACCGATACAACAGGGATTGGTTGGATTTAAAGAGGGTATTCAAATTAGAAACGAGTTTGTGGTTCGACATCTGTCAAAAGTTATGACAGATGTGCAAGGACTAGAATTTTATATCGCGAACCCAGTGACAAGTGTATCCACCTGGATTCTTTTGAAGGTAGTCTTGATGGTACGTTTCTGCGCTATAAAACGGACCAGCTGCAACAATTTCAGTTACGACTGGTTTTTTCCAGGCTCCAGAGACATCAACGAGTTCTTTGATTCTCTTTGCGGTTTTTTCTTGTTCCGGTGACAGAAAGAAAATGGCGGAACGATACTGAGTGCCGCGATCATTACCTTGTTGATTTACTGTGGTTGGGTCATGAATTTTGAAAAAATATTTTAAAATATTTTCGTACGAAGTCTTTTGAGGATCGAATTGAATTTCGATAGCTTCCGCGTGACCAGAAGTTCCTTTTTTAACGATTTCATATGTAGGATTTGGAACCACGCCACCGGTGTAACCGACTTGAGTTGATATAACACCCGGTTGAGTACGAATTAATTCTTCAACACCCCAGAAGCAGCCGCCAGCAAGTAGGGCTGTTTCGGTTTTTTTAGATTCAGATGATGTAGTCATTTCTTTCTTCTTTTTTGCAGGTTGGGTTTTAGAATTAGCATTGTAGGAAAAACAGGTGAAGAAAAAAATGGAAACAAGAAGAAACTTTGTCATTTGAGGTGGCCTTTGCTTAAGGTTTCTTTTTTACCTGTTTGTCTTCAATTTTTTTAGAAAGCTTTTGAATGCGGTCGCGAAGGTTGGGGGGTAAACTAGCCAGGAACGAAGCGGGATCTTTGGAGTATAAGGAAAGCGACTCAAGGGCTTTTTCGGGATTGTCTTTATTCATCTCCATAAGAACGGGCAGAATGTCTGCAGAGATAGCATACAGTTCTTTGGAGTCTTCGCCAGCTAATTTGGTGACCATGTCATCGACTTGCTTAGCCTTTGGATCTTCAGCGGTTATTTCTTTTATTTTTGCGGGGTTATTCAAGGTGTTCTGGGCATCTTTAATGGCGGTGGATGATGACTCGGGACTTTTTTGCGAAAATGAAGGGATCGAAATAAATAGTGAAAATGCTAGAGCATATTTATACATATAATAGTTTCCTTGCTGCTTAGACATTTAATTATCGGGCGAAATGACGAAAAATGAAAGAGAAATAAGCGACGTTTCGTATTGAGAATTTGATTGTGGAAAACTCTAAGCCACTCAAAACTGAATTGAATGTAACTGAAGTGTAATTTGAGGTATAAATTAGGTGTACTCTTTTTTTAAGTAAATTCAGCATTTTTTCTTAGCGAAACTGGTTACAATTTAGGAGGTTCTTTTCCAACAACGCCTTTCAGAAAGCTAAAATTTGCAAACTGGTCGGCGCTATATCCCGAAGTTATGTATAGGTTATGGAAATTTCTATCAAAAAGTAGTTTTGCGATATATTCTCCTCTAATTTCAACTCCAGTTGAGTCTTCACCTAAATTTGAATCTATATAAATCCTAGTCAACGGATCAAGAGATGAGAGGTCGTTAAACAACATCTCGATATTTCGGTATGATCTCATCTTGTGATTAAGAGCTTTTGCATTTATTTGCCAGGATATATGAACAAGTTCGTCGTTATCAACCAAGCAGTAGTCAAGGTTTGCCTTTGAGGCCTCAAGCTCAATTGGCACAAACTCCAACATTTGTTTTGGAAGAAGTTTTATTTGAAGTTGCTTACATTCCAGTTGAATTTTCGTTTCGTCGAATCGGCTCGTAACCAAAATAGATCTTTTCCAAATATTTTTAGCTTTTATTAAGTCAATTCCACTCTTATTTTGATTCAAGAATTCATAATCGATCAAAAAAAACATATTATCATCTAAGGGGTAAAACAAAAACTCATTGGGCGAAGTGAAACTTTTAAGTGATAGGGCTGACTTTAAGATATCTAATGACTCCAATCGATCTTTCCAAATTTGATGAATACTCATGTCGTCGTCAACACAAACAATCTGAGTTCCAGATTTTAACCTTATTTCACCGGCAAACCAGTCCGGGCTGGAGATTCTTGGGAATTCCATTTCAACGGAAACACCCTCGTTAACTTTAGATTTAATCTTGAAATTCCCTCCCCAACTGTGAACAATCTTTTTTGCATGATAAATACCTAGACCTGATCCAGATTCGACGCCACCTTTACCGTGACTAAAACCCATTTCTCCTATATTGGGAAGTAAATTGTCTGGAATTCCCCTGCCATTGTCCTTTATAAGAATTAATACATGATTTTGGGTTCCACTTAAACTTACGGATATCTCACCCTTCTCATCATTCAATGCCTCCACCGAGTTATTAAGGAGATTGGAAATAATACGGCTCAGTTGTGAAGCATTGCCAAGAATAAATGTTCCGAACGAATTATTCAGATCTGCATCTATCTTTACATCTATTTTCTCTCTATATTGAATTCGCTTTTCAGAGACGATTCTATCTATTAAGGTAGGTAACAAAATAGTAGAAGCCTCTTGAGGAATTTGTAAAGAATCTTTTTTGAGGTCGGCAAAAGAAGTAAATGAGTGAGTATCTTTTTTCAATAGATCGTTTGCGATGTCATTAATGCGTTGAGTAGCATTTTTGACAAGTTGCCTTTTTTCTTCTGGCATATCTTGGAAAGTAGATATTGCTAAGTTTAGTGCGGCCAAGGGAGACCTAATGTCATGCGCGACTTGGCGGGAAATATTTAGGGTTAGGTCCTTAATCTTTTCATTTAGGAGCATCCTTTGCCTATTCAGATGAAATAAATATAAAAAGAGAACCATTTCCCCAAATATAAAACTTAAAGTCGAAAACAAAAGATAGTTTGGAATGCGGAAGCTTAATTTAAGCTCGATATCGCCGTCATTGCCAGATCTATAGACCGATTCAGACACCATGACTGAAGACTGACAAGATCCTTTTCTAAAATTTACAAATTCCTCGCCTTTATAGGCCCCGAAAATGCAAACTACATTTTCGGAAGCAAGCAGTGCATTTAATTTGGTTGCCAAAGTTAACGTATCCGAATGGGCTATCTCGTAGTAATTAGATCTAGTAAATTGCTTCATTGAGTCGGCACTTGTTTGAACAAGATTAATCCGAATCAAACCGAGCGCTAAGAACGTTGTGATCAATACGCCCAAACTATAAACGAATTTCAGTTTTGTAAAAGTTTCATTCATATACTTCTTTATTTTGTAAATCACTTTGTGCTATTAATCACGGGCATTTGTAGATTGTGGAACTAGTTTCATGATTAAAATGAATATGAATATAAGGATGGGGGCAATATGAGAAGATTTCAGGCTATATTTTTATTTGTACTTTCGACGTTTGGATTCAAAGGTCTAACTCAGTCTATTTACGAAGACACTTTTTCAAAAAATACGACCGAAGGCATAGTAAATATAAATTTATATGAAGAAGGGACTCAAAAAAACTTAGCTTCAGGTAATTGGGCATCTGGGGGCGGAAAAATAAAAACGTAAAGCTCGTTTTTAGGCTGCTAAAAATAGATATTTTCATTTTGATGGAGTATTTACGAAAAATTTCAAAATTTTGTCTTTTAAGGTAGTAATAGTCTTGACGGCATTATGTATAGGTGTGGTCAAATATGTTAACGCCATGAACGAAAATAAAACACTAAAAGTATGGTCTTCACGAATTCCGTATTCAATTGACACCATGGACTACGATGCGTTGGCTCACCATATTCATTTTCGGTCGGTTTACTCCTCTTTGGTGTCCGATTATAAGTTAGGTGAAATTCGAGGCATTCTTGCTTCTAAGTGGTGGTCAAATCCAGACAAAACATCTTGGTCGTTCAGAATTCGAGATGATGTATTTTTTAGTGATGGACAAAAAATTGGCGCTAGAGATGTAGCATTGAATCTTTGTCGAGTTGCGTTTTTGATGAGTAAGGCTAACTCGGCATCGGGGCTCTTGGAAAATTTAAAAGGAATAGAGTCTATTTCAGCTGCTGATGAGCTTGTTGAAGGGATTTCGTTTAGTGGGGATATCGTAACTTTAGAATTCAAAAAACCCATTTTAGATGTTTTACAAAAAATAAGTTTTGGGCTCTACGCAATTGTAAGTTTGAAAAATTTTGATTCTAAAACTGGGGTATGGCTTAACAAAAAGGAAATTATCGGTAGTGGCCCATATATTCTTGAGAAGTGGACAGATTCAGAAGTTTTTTTAAAGTTAAGAACTGATTTCCCCAAAAATCTTCTATTAAGCAAGCCGATCAATCAGGTTGTGTTTCGTCATTATGCTGATGAAATTGTAAACTCAGATTTGATTGTTGATTTTGATGACTCATTAAGTGTCGATAAATCCTTTGAATTTTTTGGGCCGGTTAAATCTGCAATTAGATACGTGGAGTGTGAGGGTTGGCAGAATCGCGAGAGTATTTGCCACAGTGAAAAGGCGAGGAAGAGCATTAGAGATTCTTTCTATAAATATTTAGATTCTATCAAATTTAGAACAACTAAATCTTTTTTTCCATTGGCCGTTAAGGGTGTTTCAGAGTTTGTCATCGGCGATGAATCGGCGATGAATCAGAGTTTTCAACCTCGGAAGTTTTCGATATCGGCTGTAGCCACTGCATACAAATCATTAGAAAATGTAAATCAATTGACCGCTCAAGAGGCATTTGAAAAGGCAATGAAACACTTTGCATCCCAAAGTGGATTGCAAGTTGATGTTGTCGCGCCGATAGCTCAGGTACCAAAATCTGCAAGCATGGATTTCAGATTTCGAATGACAGCGATTTTAGTGGATTCCCCACATCATGATATAAGGTTTATGGTTAATTCTGCTCAAGGAATTCGTTTGCCGGATAGCTCAGGCGAAATAAAGAAATATATTTCTCAAGAGAACTTTTCAGCTCAAAATGTAAATAGATTATTATGGGATCAAGCAATTGTTTGGCCAATAAATCACATGGCTTTAGGCCTTTGGAAAAGAAAAAACTCTGTGTCCCTCGCATCTTATAATCTTATTTTGCCTCCGTTAGATCTGCAATGGCTTGAATGGGAATGATTTATCTCAATCTTGCGCCCTTTAAATACAAAGCAATTTTAAATTATTCCAAAAATCCTATACAGAAAATTGATGTCACCCAGATTACAAATCCTTATGGTTCTAGATATTTTGAAGTTTATGGGTGGTTGAAGAATGAGCATAAGTTTATTGGAATTGAAACGTCGAGTTTCTATGGTTCATGTGAAGCAACCGGTAGTGATAAATATTTTCAAATAGCTCTATGGAAATGTATATCCGAGTTAGTTGAGCGTTGGGCTTTTCATTACCTCCTAAAAAATAATGACTTTGGTTTTGGGATGGATATTGATGCGACGTCTACTGGGTTTGCGGCATTGCCTTGTTGGCCAAAGTCTGCGGCGAGGAAGATTTCATATGGAGAAGCAATAGAGAGATGGGCTATATCAATGTGGTGGCGAGGACATCTGACCGCTTTTTTAGAAGTACGTCCAAAATTATATGGAGATATTGGCGTTGTAAGAATAAACATTAGCGAAAATATCGGAAAAGTGGCGATAGTTTTCAAAAAAAATATTTCAGATCATAAAGTTTTTTACGTATATGGTTTTGCATTTGGAAAGACTCTAGAAGGCGCAGTAAGTAAAGCGTCAGTAGAATTATTTCGTAATGAAAATATTTTACTTCAAAATAGCGACGCTGAGGCTAAGTCGGTAAGTGATAAGAGGCTGAAATATTTTTCTACTGAAGAAGGATTTTTACATTTCTTTTCCAAAGTTGGGCCTACTGGAAGAACTTTTAATAGTATTCCAAATCCCATTGTTGATAGCGAAGTCCCCGGAGATTGGAGTCAGTTTGCGACTGTATGGAGATGCCTTTTGCCGGATACAAACTATAACTGGGATGACTTAAAACACTTTATGTTCTGAGTAGAGAACGTTCGAACTTACTCAATAAGTAACATAACAAAAGTAACAACTTTGGGTACCGTGACGGACACAATTTGCCCCTAAGTTGTTGATATTTTTCTCATTTAGAGACTTTCCTCCTTAAAAACTATGTATTCTTTATTGGAACCAATAGATTAGGGCGATTCAGTTTGCGACAGGTACGAATATTGGATATTTAGATAGTCAGACACGCTAATTGAGGAGCTTAACATGAAAGCATTAACACTGATTATCACTATGATACTAACACAACAAGTGTTCGCTAATAATTCATGTTTTGATACTCAAGCTGTTAAAGAGCTTATTGAAGCTTCTGAAAAACTTAATGATTGCTTCTCTAAAGACGTAAACGATTGTGAAATTGATAAAATGCCTGTTGAGCTACAACGTAAAGTTAATAACAAGAGATTAGTTCCTTTTGACAGAACAAAAAATGAATTAATGAATAATGCTACTGGTTTGGTTTCGGCTGATTTTGGCGGTGACTCATTTTCTGGTTCTGGCCAAAAAATTTCTAGCTGTCATATTATCACTTCAGCTCACTTGCTTTACTCAAGCACAGAGGTTTCAGTTGATGCTCAAGATAAACCAGTTCTAAGAAACTCGGACGAATTCGATGTGAATTTTCACTCGGGTCAAACTTGCGATTCGAGATATTTCCAATCAAAAGTTGGCGCTCAAGTTTTCTTTAAAATGACTCAAGAAGGTAAAGACTTTACATGTGGTCGTTACAATAACGCTGGAAAATGTATCGAAAGAAATTTTTTTGGAAAAAGCGATTTAGTTATCTTGAAATTGAAAAACTACAACAAAAGCGATAAAAACTTCTTCAAACTAAAAACTACACCACTTGCAATTTCTAACACTGGTGACAGAGTCAACTGCTGGGGTTATCCAGGTTACAATAGCCAAATCAAACTCACTAAGGAAATGTCTGATAAAATGCTTTGGTTCCAAAAAGATGCAAAAATTTTCCCTGGCAAATCAGACAAAGGTATTTTAACAAATGCAATTGCTTACCCAGGTATGTCTGGTGGTGGTTGCGCAATGACTTCAAATCCTAGAGAATTGGTTGGTTTATTTGCAGAGAGAAACAGTGCTTCTGGAAGTGCTGCAGTTGAAGTATCAGTTAGAACCGCTGAAACAAATAGTGCAAACTTTCTATCTCCATTCCAAAATTTAGCTGAAAGATACAAGCACTCTACAGGTAAAGACATTGCTGACTTAGATAAAGAATGTGAATAAATGGAAGCGGTGGTATTGGGCGGCACTGGCTTAGTCGGGAGCCTTTTAATTCAAGAACTTAGTCATGCAGATCAATACAAAAAAATCATATCTATAGGAAGAAGACCTGTAAAATCTACGTCTCATAAAGTTTCAAATATATTGATAATTGATTTAAATGAAATTTCTAGAATTGAGCTAAATGTTCAAAAAGCTATATTTTTTTGTTGCCTGGGTTCAACAATCAAACAAGCAGGAAGTAAGGAAAATTTTAGAGGAGTGGACTATACCGGAACTTTAGCCTTTGCGGGCTTAGCAAAAAGATCAAGTGCTTCAAAATTTATTTTGGTTTCGGCAAAAGGTGCTGATCCAAAATCATCTTTTTTTTATAATAAGACTAAAGGCGAGGTCGAGCAGGCACTCATTAGCTTAGATTTAAAATCAGTCACGATATTTAGACCAGGTCTATTACTTGGGGATAGGGAAGAATTCAGATTTTTTGAATTCGCTTCCATCCAGGTTGTTAAAGGTTTGAAGTCCATTTTAGGGGACAAACTGTTAAGACCAATTGTCACGCCAGTGAAAGAGTTCGTTCAGGTCATGGTGGACGATAGTTTAGCTGTAGAAACTGGATATAAAATAGTCGATTCTAGCGAAATTAAAGAATAAAAATTATTAAAAATCCTTAATAAGCTTAAGTATTTACGGATTTTTCCGATTAATTGAATACTATGAGCCACATAAAAATAATAGCATCACTGTTACTTTTATTTTTTAACATGAGCGTGAACGCGAAAGCGGCTTGTGCCCTCTTAGAAAAGAACATCGATCTCTTTAAATATTCTTTTAGATGCAATAACGAGATTGTGAATATTCAATGTAAAATTGAAGATCCCGATGTTTGTAGTGTTAATATAAAATCGAAACTTGAAAGCATGAAGTTTGATATTACTGCAGATGAGTTAAAATCATTCAATTTGTTTTCCAAATCAGAGCAAAAAGTTGTTGAGTGTGATTCAACTCAAAAACTATGTGAAACCAAAAGTGGTGTTTGCGACAAATATAAAAACTTTTTTGAAGGCGCAAAGAGCGATGTTCAAAATTCTTTTGGAATTGGAACTCGATGCAATGGTTTAATGAGTGAATCTGTCTTAGGTGTTGCTCAGCTATCGACAGAGTTTGTTGCAGAGCCAGAGTTTAAGAAAAACAGTTGCGAAACTAAACATGTCCTTGATCTACAGACACTTAAGAATAAAATTGCACTTTTTCAAAGTATTGTAAACAAGCCTATATTAGACAGAGAGTCGTTTCTTTACGGGTGCGTGAATCAGGATAAAGGAAGCGACCTAAAAATGCAGGACGGCAAAGTCCTTAGTAAGGTTCCTCAATTAAAGGAATTGCAAAGCAGTGTTTTAAGGAAAATGAAGTCTAATGAGTATTTAATAAATACTGTTTGTGAAGACCGTGCGCCGATGTTTTTCACAGAAGGTAAGCTTAATGTAGATAACGTTATGTGCGCAGTTTTTGAAGAATCAAAGCTTGAATTACTTGATAAAACTATCACATGTAATGGAGAAAAGTCCCGTGTATCTATGGGAGCAAGTGCGCGCGAGAGATCTGCGGAGGCATCTGGAGCGAGTCTTGCGAGAGCTGATACCACTCCGATAGAACAAAAAGCGATGCCGGAAGCGATGGCATCGCAAATTGGTAAGCCAGTTGGTTTAGCTCCGGCTTTAGCTCAAGTGGATCAAATTGCCCCGGGGTCTGGTTCGACTTCAGGAACTTCCTATGAATCTACTATGGCCGCCGGAGCCGTTCGCAACACTATCCCTACAAACATTGCGTCTCAGGCAGGTCAGGCATTCGCTCCCGTGTATGAGAGACTTTCTACAATCGGTAAGTCCGTTAGTCCGTCAAGCGCATCAGTTCGCCCAGGTATTATCGGTAGTGGCTCGCCAGCACGCTCTGGTGCGACGGGCATAGTGACCGTAACTAGAAAAAATCCTTCCAGCACATCGTACGATTCAACAGCTTCTGTAGCCGAAATTGCAGAAAGAGCAGGTAGCTCAGCTTCTAACGGTTTAGCGAAAACATCAGGTGCTACTGATGGCAACAAGGCTAATAAAGCAGCCACAATAGCAACTAGCTCTAGAGGTGATGAAACTGCTCCGGCCCGTGGTGGTGGACCGCGTTCGCTCAATTTAGGAAATGGCGGAGGTGCTTCTGGAGCGTCTTCTCGATCGCCATCTAATAGCGATACTGTTGGAGGTTCCGATTTTGCTAATTCTCCAGCCGCAGCTACGGTTCAAAAGAAAATTACTCAGTTAAATTCTCCAGCGCAAATTACATCTTTTTTTAAAGACGAAGCTATCAATATTCCAAATTTACGCGAGCTTCTATATTCAGACTCGGCCACAAGTAAAATTTTGGCGAGTAAAGGAATTAGGGTAGTTAATCAAAGTGGTGACGTGGCTGGGGAGTCTGTTTCAAAGGCTAAATATTTATTTAGTGATGATGGCTCAAAGTTTACGCCATTAAAAATGGCTAAGAAAAACTAAGTGTTAAGTTCCTTGGGGGATAATTAGAAAATGATGAAAAGAAAATCGTTTTTGTTAATCATCATCGTTGTATTTTGGGTTTCCTATATTCTTTTGTCGTTTGGGCAAACCTTGTACGCTACCTCTGAACAAAAAAATGATAACGACAATACACGACTAAAGCGAGTCGAACATCTTTTGTCTGTTGTTCAAACTCTAGTAATGACTGGAAATATCGATGCACTAAAGGATCACTTGGATGGCGCCGTTCAAATAGATCTTATAAATTATTACTGCATCAAAGACAAAGAAGAAGTTTTGTTCGAGTACTCGCCCAATGGAGTTTCAGGCTGCGAGAAAACTCATGATCGCCGGATAGCATCCTATGGAACTCCTTTAAAATATAAAGATCAAATCGTGAAACCCATTAAAATTGGAAGTAATATTGTTAGCGTTGGTTTTTCTACCGATTTTTGGAATTACTTCTGGCATGAGCAAAAGAAAAATATCTACGTCTTCATCAAAGACGTCTTCATCATCACAGCCTTCCTTGGATTCCTCGTCTACCTAGTAATGAAAGACTTCCTAACCTTGGACCGCATGATTCAAAAGGGTGCCAAGGGTGATATTTCTAAAATTAAAGCTCGGTCGCGTGAGGCTCAGACGTTGATTGAATCTACGCATATGCTGGATAAAATGAATTCTGAAAAGTCAGAGAAAATTCATCATTTACAAAATACCGTTGGACTGGCTATCCATTCTGAAATTGATTCGCAGACGCCGCATCTGACTCAGATTCCATGTGCGGTGATTCGTATTGATTTAAATGGGTATACTCAAATCTTTCTTCAGAAAAAAGAAGAGCATATTGTTAGTGTCCTAAATGAATATTTCTCTGTTGCAAATGACGTCATCAATCGCTTTGAGGGTGAAATTTATCAAATTATCGGGGACGAAATCGTGTTTATCATGAAAAACCAAGATCCCCGTTCCGCACTATTCTGTGTTCGCGCGCTGTTTGAGTGGGCGCAGGAGCTGGATAAGAAAATTTTTGCCGAACACAAACATCGCTTCCTTTTGAAAGCCTCGATTTCCTATGGTTCTCTACGATTCGTTCGATTAAATAATGGGTATGCCTTCGCTGGCGTTCCCTTGATTGAATCCGTTCGTATGCTTGGTTGTGTAAGTGATAAGTCAGAAAATACACTCATCATAAAAAAAGAAGGCATGGAATCCACAATGCCTTATATGAATAATCCAGCGTCTAAAATGGTGGACTTAAAAGGCTTCGAAGATAAATCTGAAATTTTAGAAATCAAAGAATTCGTAACCCTAAAAGAATTCTTTAACCACAGCATGCTGGCTCCAGGCGAATCAGCTCAAAAAGCCGCTATGCAGGGTCTTACGTATTTCCGTGGACAGCACGACATTCTAGCGGCCTTACAAGTTTTAAATCAGTCCCTATTCGAACACAAATGGAACGAAGTCGCTTTCCTTGTTCAGCACTTAAAAGACGTCGAGCTAGGAATTAAAAATACTCCTATCGTAAATCAGCTTTTCCAAATTCTGTCGGATCACTTCCAGCTGATCACCGTAAAATGCAAAGAGTATCCATTCCTGAACTCGATAGTTTTAATGACAGACTCTTTGGTTCATCCTGATCTATGGACGCAGCCGTGGGCCGCGTTGATTAAAAACTACCTTCTCTGTTCACAACCACGCATTGTAGCCAATGCCACCGAAGTCCTTTGCCGCTTTGGCTATGATTCTAAAGAAATGCAGGCGATCATTTTAAATTGGAAAGACAACAACCGTATCAGTGCAAACTTCCTGTTAGCCGAGATGAAAAAATCCGTCACTAAATCAAATGCGAAAACTTTGATCGCTTGGATGGAATCATCCCAAGTTTTATTTCAAGCCAGCGCCTTATACGTAGTGGAAGAAACTCTTCGTCACTATCAGGCTCATGATCCTATTGTTTTTAAAACGAATAACTTACTAGCCAACTGTGTGAGTGCGTCTGAGAAATTAAAATCATCATCCAATACGATGATCAAAGAACGAATTGAAAAGTTGCAGAAGGTTTTAGTGTCGAAAGATTCGAATCAAAATGTCGCTTAGTTTGATTTAAAAATTTGATTTAGAAAATCTAAAAAAAAGGACACTTGATTGCCGAATTTGATGCACATCAAGTGTCCTAAACCACCCATGGAACCCCTATGAGTCCGGATTACCAAAAATCCGTGCTCGAGAACGGTTCTATCAAAATATGTTAACCAAATATATCGACTTATTTTTATACAGAACTTACTGCAAAATTTAGATAAAATACTGATTTTACTTATGATAGCGCAAACAAAGTCTAATCATAAACGTTGTTAAATTTACAGGAACTGTGCTCAAAAATGTCCCCATAATGGTCGCAACGTCAAAACACTGGCCAATGAAATTCACGCGATTTCAACTAGCTAGAGCATAAGCACGCGAAATCGAAAATATTCAGGCATGTAAAATTTAGAGGCTTAATTAACTTTAATTTCTAAAACGCCAGTTTCAGTTCCACGAATAATTTTAAATTTAAAATTATCGGCTGATTTCAGAGTCGTATACAGATTTACGGCGCTCTCTGCAGAATCTATAAGGTCTTCGTTGAGCTGAAGTATAATATCTTCATTTTGGAAACCAAATTTTGTCCAAAAGCTGTCGGGTTGAATATCAGAAATTTTAAAACCTTCGATCGTTTCGCCATCGTCAGCTTTTTGTGGAACAGCTCGAGCGCTCATCATCACTTTAGTTAAATCAGAAAACTCATCATCAAGTGCGGCGCGAGTGATTGTCATTGAATTAAAAACTTTTAAATTTTTTGAAGGCAGTGGTGCGGCTGTTTCAGCCGTAGAAACTGTGATATCCGATTGACCAGTTTTTTCTTCGTAGAATTTTTTATAAGCGAAGTAGGCTCCTGTTCCTAAACATACGGTAATTGCGGCAATCAGCGGGATATCGATAAATCGTTTCTTTTGTTCCACCGGGACGCTCCTTAGTCTTTTGATTGCGCAAAAAAAAGGGACGTTTTCGCGTCCCTATATTTAAATTAGGTCAAATTACATTTTCAAGGCTTTAGCCAAATTCTTGTCAATTGCTTCCAAGAACGGCTCAGTATTTAAATACTTATCTGCCGGAACTTTGTCGCCGTAAATACATACAGCTAGATCTTTTGTCATCAATCCAGATTCTACAGTTTCGATACAAACTCTTTCTAATGTATTTGCGAAATTGATAAGGTCTTGGTTGTTATCCAATTTTCCACGATGAGCTAAACCACGAGTCCATGCAAAAATAGACGCGATTGGATTTGTTGATGTTGGTTTACCTTGTTGGTGCTGACGGTAGTGACGAGTCACCGTTCCGTGAGCCGCTTCAGATTCCATAGTTTTACCATCTGGAGTGATTAATACAGATGTCATCAAACCTAATGATCCGAAACCTTGAGCTACTGTATCTGACTGAACGTCGCCATCGTAGTTCTTACATGCCCAAACGTATCCGCCTTCCCATTTCATCGCACTTGCAACCATATCATCGATTAAACGATGTTCATAAGTAATGCCCGCAGCTTCGAAATCTTTTTTGAAATCTTTTTCATAGATTTCTTGGAAGATATCTTTGAAACGACCATCATATTTTTTCATGATCGTGTTTTTAGAAGAGAAATATAGTGGCCATTTTTTACCAAGAGCCATGTTAAAGCATGAACGAGCAAAACCACGAATTGATTCATCCGTGTTGTACATGGCCATTGCAACGCCATCGCCTTTGAAATTGTAAACTTCGTGAGATTGCTTTTCGCCGCCTTCTGGTTCAAACGTAATCGTCAGTTTACCTTTGCCTTTGATTACTAAATCAGTAGCGCGGTATTGATCTCCAAATGCGTGACGACCAATAACGATCGGTTTTGTCCAACCAGGAACTAAACGTGGGATATTTTTCATCAAGATGGGTTCGCGGAAAACAGTACCATCAAGGATGTTACGGATCGTTCCATTTGGTGATTTCCACATAGATTTCAAATTGAATTCTTTTACACGTGCTTCATCAGGTGTAATTGTCGCGCACTTGATACCAACATTGTATTTTTTGATTGCTTCAGCAGCATCAACAGTAACTTGATCGTTAGTTTTATCACGGTACTCCATGCCCAAATCGAAATACTTAATATCGATTTCTAAATACGGAGTGATCAGTTTGTTCTTAATAAATGACCAGATAATGCGGGTCATTTCATCGCCGTCTAACTCAACGACAGGATTTGCTACTTTGATTTTTTTCATTTCTACCTCTATGGGACAAAATAGAATAAAAACCCTGTAAGGAAAAGCAGATCTCTTGAAGAAGTGTCGTTTGTCTAAACCGCGTCGAAACTCAAAACCAAACCCTGACAGCGCATCCGGACCTAAGTGTTGTGTATCTGCAACGATTGCTGCCCAAAACCGGAGTTTAACCATACGATTAGGGATATGAAAAACACATTACTTTTAATTACGACGCTTTTTATAGGTTCCGCAGCCTTGGCCAACAAAATCACCGAGAAAAACTGGCAGAAAAACGCCGAGGTCATTGAGGTTCGCAAAATATACGACGCTAACCAGAAATTGAAAAAGGGATGGATCAAACAGGATAAAGTTTGGAATTACTGTGAGCCATATGCCGATACTCAGCGTATTTTAATCACGGATAAAAAAGGCATTGCCAGAATTTACAGTAATTCAGGTGGTTCAGATGATTCGAGCGTGAATTGGGAATCGCATTACGATGAAAATGGGAAATTACGGTTTGTATTTATCACGGGCGGCGCTGCTAATGGCAGTAAATTAGAACATCGAATTTATTTCCGAGCCAATGGAGATCGTTTTTGGGAACTGCAAAAATATGTGGAGGGGCCCGGCTACACATTTCCGAATCCATGGCCACACGATCAGTTAACAACAGATCCGATTGCGGCTTACAAAGCTCCGCATCCATGTGCTAAGTAGCTTTACAAACTCCAGGCAATCTTTTCTAGGGCTTCGACTTCTTCGGCCCAATATGAAAAGTTGCCAAAATCTGGAAACAAGTTTGGAAACGATGGATCGTCCCAACGTTTAGCGATCCATCCCGCGTACATAATAATTCTTAGGCCGCGCAGGGCTTCGATCCAATCCAATTGATGAAACGGGAATTCACGAAACATTTGATAGCCTTCAATAAAGGCGTCTTTTTCGTCAGTCAGGGTTTCTTCGTTGTAACTTAATAGCATCCAGAAATCTTGAACCGCAGGGCCGTTGCAGAAATCATCAAAGTCCACCAGGAAATAGCTTTCCTGCATTTGTAAAATGTTACCTTTATGGGCATCACCGTGAATGCGAATAAACTCAGATGGATCAAAACGATCGTCAATAAAATTTAAAATATCTTCTGCGGCCGGAAAGTAACGGCTTTTCAGTTCAGGAACTACCCAGTTTTCAAGACGAGTTAGCGTTGCCCAGCCTCCATAGTAGCTAGTGTCCATGTACGGACGATTCGGTGCTTTTGATTTGGCGCCAACATTATGCACGCGCGCAAATAGCTGACCGATACGATTTAAATCACCGAGGCTCAGTTCCTGCGGCATACGTCCACGAAATTTTGGAAAGAAGGCGACCGAAATTCCATTTGAGTCGATAAGCGTCGAATTGTTCTGAAGCTTAATTGGATTTAAAGAGGGGATTTCCGCTTCGTTTAGTTCTTTTAAGAAGTGATGTTCTTCTAAAATGGCTTCAGGTGTCCATCGTTCAGGACGATAGAATTTAGCGATGATGTTCTCTGAACCTTCGAGCTGAATATCAAATACACGGTTTTCATACGAGTTTAATTGCGTAAACAATCCCGTCGGCTGGAACCCTGCGTTTTCACAGGTTTTTAAGACGGATTCAGGATCTAGGTTAAAGAACGAAGAAATCATATTTTCATTTACAATTAAATGCCGAGTTTGTCATGATGTTTAGCTATGGAATGGATGGATTTTGAAAATAATCAGGTACAAATTCAGCGCAAGATGCGCCGTAAAAGCCTATCTATCTATTTATCACCGCAGAAACCAATCATTGTCCGTACCGGATTGATGACACCTAAAAAAATCATCTATGAATTTTTACTCTCTAAAAAAGATTGGATTTTAAAAAATCTAGAAAAATTCAAAGAACTCGATGAAAAATTTCCGCAGCGGCGTTTATTAGAAAAAGAAATTTTTCCGTTTCTAGGAAAAGATCTGCATTTAAAGGTCAGTATTACACCAAATAAAAAATTATTCATGTCCAGAACAGACGCCAATATTTTATTGCACGTACCAATGAACGAATGGAGCGCCTTAAGCCGCGGACAGGATTATTCAGAACATCACGAAGTCCTAAGGCAGTTTTATAAACGTGAATCGATCGCTCATTTAACAGACCGAGTGCAGATTTTATCTAAAGAAATGAATTTGATGCCGTCGAAATTAAGTTTTCGTGAACCCAAAGGTCGTTGGGGCAGCTGCTCGTCAAAAGGTTCGATCAATTTAAATTGGCGCTTAATTTTATTTAAGCCTGAAGTCGTTGATTACGTCATCATTCACGAGCTTTGCCATTTACAACATCTGAATCATTCAAACGCATTTTGGTTGTTAGTAGAAAAACACTGCCCAGATTACCAAAATAGCGAAAAAGAATTAAAACATAATCAGCTATTGACGCAGTTTTTGGACAGGTAGTCCAAAAACCATTTACGCAGCTTGGACAGGTAGTCCCTTAGATAGATAGATTTTTTAGGATGATACCAGAATCTGAAGTCTTTTGAACGGCACCATCGATTTCATCGCCAGCTTCTTTACTGCAATGACCATCTTCTGTTGTACCAACTTCAATTCCGTGTTGAGCGATTTCTTGAAGTTCTAATTTACATAATTTATCGTTAGATTTTTTGATCTCTTCATCGGTGAAGGTACTAAAATAGGAATCTTTTTGTCCCAGGATGCTCATATCTAAAAAGGCTTTACATGATTTTTTAGTTGGATCTAGCTTGACGGATTTAATTACGCGGGTGACTTGAGCTTCGCTGATGCAGTTTTGTGCGGCAAATCCAGCTACTGAGATTAGGATGATGGTCAAAAAGCATTTCATAAATCACCTCGTCTATATTATCTATGCGAATTCGATACCTACTTAACTATCTTAAAAACGAACTAATCCGATTATGGAAAGTTTCGCCTGGCTAACCCTGACAGATGTACCAAAAATTGACAGGGTCTAGCGTGGCGGAACTCCGATTTCGTTAGGAATGTAAGGATTCATTCCAGGCATTCCAGCCGGAACCGGCGGCACTGGATCAACAGACGTGCGAACTGGTTTTGGAAGTCTGTTGTTTTTTTCGAGATAGGCATAAATCTCTGGAAAGTCAGCGGCGCAGTCACCTCGCATGCCATCAACTAAAGTTGTTTGAAGCTTATCAATCTCTGCAATAGCCATGGGTTCAGCCATTTTTGCTGCTCTAAGTTTTGCTAAATTGGTGACTTCGTCCGATTCGCGCTTTTTAAACATCTCTAAGAGTTTTTGATTTCTATTTTTTTTGGGGTCTTTTAAGCTTGATTTGCAATAACCGGTTTCAGTGTTGATTTCTGAATATCCCGTTGCTGTATACACAGTAACATATCGGCCATTTCCTGAAACTGTGGGAACCTCGACTACATTATACGAACCGCGCGGTCCGGTGCGCGTGAAATTGTACCGAACAGTTTCGTCAGATAATTCGCCCAAGAATTCAGTGCAGCGTTTTCCTTGTTGATACTCAAGAGCTGAAAACGCATTTGAAGCCAACAAACTAATAAAAATAAGAAAAAATATTCTAAGCACCGAAGCCCCCTGCTTAGAATATTATGTATGCTTTGAGGCGTTTTACCGAGTCCAGTTTTACTTCATGTACTTTATGTTAAAATTCTTTATTGTTTTTGTTTTGTTAGATTCAATATCTAACGTCGTAGCCTTACCCATATCTGATGGGAATAACGAAAATAAATAATCCCCAGCCATTTCGACAGTCGCCTTGTCATCGATTGCAGTGTCAATAATACTTAACAAGTCATTAAGTCTGATGCGCGTGAAAGATCGGCCTTGGAAAAAATCGTTATTGTACGCATTGTACAGATCATATTCCTTTACTACGTTAGCCTTCGTAACATTCCACTGACCTTTGCTTAGATCTAAATGTGAATTTAAAATGTAGTTAAAATTCTTCGTTTGAATTTTTGTTTTTAACGTTCCGTTTTCAACATAATACATTCTGCGTTCAACATTTCCATTCATTGTGGCGTAGAAATCGTACGTCTTTCTAAAGATAATATGCGGATCTTTAATTTTTGAGTACTTTTCAACAACCCAATCATCTGTAGGGAGGGACGATATCGCTTTAGTCGTTAAGTCCATTAAACTAATTTTTCCGCTTGAACGAATCATCACTAAATTAGGTGAGCCCGGAACAGGGGCTACCCAGCTCATTTCAGTTAACGTCATGGCTGTTTTGTCAGCGGCATCAAATACTAGTGTTTTTTGAGTATTCGTATCTGCGATTGTTCGTTCGATATCTACCGCCACCACATAATCTGTCACAGTGCCGGTGGCAGGATCCGCATTACCGCGAATCGATAATACTAGTTTACCATTGCCGGCAATATCACCAGCCTGAATAGTTCCTAGGGTGTCGACTACTGGGCCCGAGATAAATTGTTTTACCAGTTTGCCTTGTTGATCAATTTTGTAGATTAATACAGATTGTTGGGAATCGTAGACAACTAGGTAGCCTTGTTTACCGTCATAACTAGCACTAATCGGTGTACCCACAAATTTAGTGGTGGTTTTATTTGTTTCCCCTGTCAACATCTGGATGGTGACGTGACGTCGGCTCATATCGATGAAATAGTTCGATCCGCTGTTATAGATCAAGAAATGATCTTCGTCGGGTTGTTCAACTTCGAATAATCCTAAGTGCTGTGATGTTTCTAAATCAAAGTGATGAACCTTGCGGATGGTTTTATCAAATACGACGACTTTGTCAGAATCTTCATCTGTCGAGGACTGCAATTTTGAATTCTTGCTCAGCGGAATACCGATCAAGTTTTCGGCCTTGTAGTCTGGGACCACGTTGCCTGCGCCAGGATAACATGCGGACAGCATCGTCGCTGTGGCAGCGGCTAATAATAGTTTTGTTGTTTGATTAAAAGCCATAGGCAGCTCCTAGGAAAAATGTCAGGCCGTTAGATGTTAAATTGTAATCGAATTCTTGGAAGTAAGCTTTATGATCGCTGAAAGACACTCCAGTGTTGATCCAAAAATCATGTTTCATGGGAAAATACACACTGATTCGGGCGGCGGGGCTTGTCGACGATGTTGTGGATTGTTCATTTGTATAACCATCATCCATATCGAAACTGGCATCCAGGCGTTCTGTTAAAACTTCAAATTGAACAAACGTATTCCAGAAATGATTGAATGGGTCTAAGTTATTAAAAAGGAAATACCTATATGTGATACCAACGGATTTGGTGGATGTCTTTTGCTTAATCCGAGTTGAGGTGAAAATAGATTTTTCGCCGCTTTGATTCTGTAGATGCAGTGTTAAGCCAAAATTAAATAAATTTGGGAATTGGTATTGATAGGAAAACCGCGCGCCATGATCCATCGATGTTTTAAAACGTGTACTTTGTTCATCTTTCAGCGATGTTGAGGCGCTCATGAGGCTAACCCAATGACGACGTGTCGAACGCGATTGGCTCAGGTATTTTGAATAATCTTGAAAAACAGTTTCATCAATAGATGTTAATGTAATGCCGGCCGCCGCTGCATTTAATAGGTCGCGAATGCCATACTGGTATTTAAATGGACCAATTGGATCTTCATCATCCAGGTTTTTGCCATCGAACGTATCCATATGAAATAGTTCATGCGTTAGTAAGAACATGCGTTTTGATTGAGTTAAGTCTACGAATTTTTCCTGATCAATATAGATAAGCTTTCTATCTTTTTGAGCTACGGCATCGACAACACGTTCACCGATTTTGTTTTGGTTAACCATTGTAGATTGAACCCATTCGAACTGCGTTGTTTGCGAGGCCCGAGCCAGTTTCTGTAATTGGGTTACTACGAATTTATCGCAGTACTGTTTTTGGTCTTCTGTTAGCTTTTGAATGATCTCGCACAAATTATGATCAGCGTAGTTTTCGGGACATAGACAGTACCGCTTGTGCGGGTCTTCTTGTTTTAAAGTTTCAATACGTTCAACGGCTCCGCGCACTTGCTTCAAGCTTACAGCTAATTCTACATCGCCCGTTTGTCCGCCATTTCCGATGAAGGTCGACGCCAACGTCATTTGGCTTACAAATATTAATAAAATCCATTTCATTTTAGATCTCCAGTCGGTGTCAAATTCAAGGTCAATTGATATAGGTTTTCCCCGTCAAGGGCGCGGGTTTCACAGAAAGTTTTTAATTGATCGGCAAAATTTCGGATCATATCTTGTAATTCAAAATACGTCGTTTGATCTAATGGAACGATAAACGTGTTAGCTAAACGTTTATCTGTTGGAACTAAATCTAATCCCACAGCCGCTAGTTTTAAGGCCTTTTTGTGAAAACGACGAACCAGCAAATGAGCCTCTTTAGGTTCTTTTACGGATAACGGCTGATCGAGCACGATTTTGTTGTCTAGAGTTTTTCTTAAGTACCCTTCGCGCAGCAAAAAGTGGATGCTTTTGCGAATGCTTTTTTCATCAGCCAAGAAGGCGAGTTTTTTGTAGATTAATTCGGGATGGTCCTGAAGTTCCCTAATTTGAAAGGCATCCTTAACATAGATATTTAAAAAGTTAGTCAGAATAGAATCAGAAACTTCGTTACGTTTTTTAATTTCTTTTAACAAAGTTTTTTCGTTTGTAATTTTTTTCTGCAGATTTTTAGTTTGTGGACTTTCAGATTCGACTAGATTTTTGAATGCCTGTTTTTCGCTAGGTGATAATTTCAGTAATTGGGATAATTCATCTACGCGATCTAAACTGACTTTGCGTTTTCCTTGCAACATAAGGCTTACGAGTGTTGGGGATACCTTGCGCAGTTTTAAACATTCATTACGAATTGAAAAATGCGGTCGTTCCGCTTTCAAATTCTGAAGCCGTGTTTTGATGAACTCAGCTGATGTTTGTAGTCTTTCTTTTTCGATATCCATAGGATTGGTGTATCGCAATAGCAGATCGATTTTCAATAGGGATAGACTAAATTAAATTTACTTTGTAAACACTTCGCTGTAAAAAATCGCTGATTTAAGAATAGTCAAAAGGCTACGAATTAGGCATTTTTCGGCGCGAAAGCCAATATAACATTACTAGAGTCGATAAATGACCAACGGCTAGGCCCATGAGGACATCTGAGTAAAAATGATCGCGAGTCATCACGCGTGTAAACGCCAGTATAAAAGCTACACTATATATACCGTATTTAAATCGCGGAAACAGATAAGCAAAATACGTGGCCACGGTAAACAGAACTTGGGAGTGCCCTGAAGGCATCGAATGAAAATCCCAATGAGTCGCAAACGGCTGAAACACGTGTGGATCAAAATCTGGAGATATCTTTGGCCGTTGACGACCGACAAGAAATTTAAAAATATGTACGCATAAGCCCGAGAATAACAAGCAGTACATGAGCCACAATGCTTTAGTGGCGATCTGTTTTAAACGATCACGATTAATAGCTTTATTCCATCTCAGAAAGATCTGTAGACCAAACCACACAATAAATGCAGGTATAAAATAGTTCGTGAATAAACCCACATGCGTGATTTCCCGTGCGAGCAACCAAATCCAGTCGTCGTCTTTAAATAACATCGTCAGGCTTTGATCTATAAATAGGACAGACAGAATCGATAGGAAACCCACGATCATTAGGAAGCGCAGGTTATACTTAATAAGTGCTGATTTATTCGCGTACATTTATGTATTTTTTTCTCATTCCGCGCGAAAGACAAGCCCTGATTCGCTGTTTTTAGCTGGCCCCTGGCTTGCTCTAGTCCCAAGCATCGAACTTATTTTTACTAACCTTTGGGGGTTATCATGAAGTTAAAACAGTTGTTGGTCCTAACGCTTGCGACGATTTTCTTTGCAGCGTGTGGATCTAAAAAAGAATCTGTTGCGGCTCAACAAGCGCCAGCAGTACAAAAAGCGGAAACTGCGACTCCAGCGCCAGAAATGACGGCTGAAGAAGCTAAAGCTAAAGCCGAAGCTGAAAAATCAGAAGCGGATAAAAAAGCAAAAGACGCTCGCGGTTCTAAAAAGCATAGCGGTCACAAGCATAAACCAGGCGCGGGCTCAAAAGATCAGGGTTCTGCAAGCTCAGATGCATCTGAAGACTTTTTGGGAACTCAAGACTTAGTTGTCACGGGTGGTAAATCTAAATCAGGAATGAAATATTCAGGTTCTGCGGGCGACGGCATTATAACTCAATTACTAACTAAAGAAAAAATGAAGCTAGCCTCTGAGCAAGACAGAAATGCGGTTCTTGCGGCAAGTATCTGGGACATGGCTTATCTGGTAGATAGCCAAGGTACTTTAACTATTAACGTAGATTTTACTAAAGGCGCGGGCTTAGCGAAAGTTCAAGCTAAGACGCCATTCACGGCGTACCAAACAATGAACATTGTGGCGACTATAGGTTCTGGTTCAGACGTGCAAATCACAGCAAAATGTTTAGACACAGCAAAATCAGCAGATCGCTGTTCAAACTTATTAGTTACGTTTGCTAAAGACGGTGCCGAAGCAACGGCTTTATTAAGGCAGACGTTAGCTAACATCTATTTTGAATACGAAAAAGTAGAGCAAGCTAATGAATACGCTACATTCGTTGAATTCTTCAAGAACTCAAGCATCGACGTTGAAACGGGTAACAAAGTTGATTCGGCTTATTTAAATACATTCGAAGTTGTTAACGGTAAATCGGGTTTCAAAGTTGTAGTAACGGGCAAACGTAGCCAAGTTCTTGGTTTCAAAGCTGATTTACTATTAAAGAAGGACTACTCGGCGCCAATGATCGCTGTGGATAAGGAAACTAAGTTCCGTGGTATCGATATGTGGATGGGTCAATTAGTGGGTAAAGACCTAGCATTCATGAATTCTATATCTGATGCTAAGCTCGTTCAAAACAACACTAAAGGGCAAATTACAATCGATATGACTGTGAAATCGGTGTCAACAGGTTCATCTGATTCGTTAACTTTACGATTCACACGCGTACCGGTGTCAGCAAGTCTATAAGAAGGTGATCGGTTTCCCGATTCCTTAACCGATTCCTAAAAAATCGGTGAGGTATTTGAAATTATTTTACGCTTTTCCACAGAGCCTGAGCGAACCATGGTGCGCTTCAGGCTCTTTTTTTTGGCATCTTCATTGCTCTAGTAACAATCCGGGGACGTTAGGGTTTAGAGTTTGGAAATTTTGACACCAAATTCAGCAAAGCCGCAAGGTATCAACTCTAAAGTAAATGTTAGCAGATGTTGGCATTTTGATTTTTAATAAAGAGGCAAAAAGACCTCGGGGGTTACAGATGAGCGCACTTGATAAAAACAATATTTTACCACCTGCCTTGTCCGATTATTTAGACTATCGCTTGTTCTTGCAGGATTTCTATCACTACAAGAAAGAGCTGACTAAAAACGATCTACGTCCATACAGCTACCAGCTGTTCTCGGCAGCGGCAAATATCAAGTCACCTAATTATTTGAAAATGATTATCGAAGGACAACGTAACTTGTCGGACGATATGATTCTGAAATTCGCAAAAGCGCTTCAGTTAAACAAAGAACAAACGGAAGAATTCTTGCACTTGGTAAAATTAAACCAGGCTGAAGACACAACAGAACGTAACGTATATTTAAAAAAATTATCTGAAGTTCGTATCAATCAAAAATTAAAGTCTGGTGAAATCGATCGTCGTATTTGGGAAAAGATTCCTAACTGGGTTGCCTGGGTAATCTATGCCATGATCGATCAAGAAGGCGTTTCGTTTGATATTCATTCGCTAAAAGCACTTCTGCGTAACAAGGCGTCTGAACAAGAAATCGAAGCGGCGTTGAATTCGTTAATCTCTAGTGGTGAGATCCGTAAAGATCCAGTAACTGGTGAAATGAAGCGTGCTCATAACTTGATGGACTCGGCGGAAGAAATCCCAGTAGCACTTGTTAGAAAACTTCAAATGCAATTAATGTACATTGGCTTAGAATCTTTATATCAAGAAGCTCCACAGGAACGTGAGTTCGGTACACTAACATTATCGCTGACTAAAGAAGAGTTCGAAGAAACGAAATTCAAATTACGTCAATTGCGTAAGACTTTAAACAAAGACAATGCGATCGCTCGCAAGGAAAAAAAGGGCGAGCGTATTTACCAAATCAATATTCAATTGTTCCCAGTGACAGATGTAGCAAAGACAGGTGCGTTAGCAGCGGGTAAAGCAGCCCATGCAGACGAAACGGCGACTCCCGTGAAAAAGTCAGTTCAGGATCTAGCGCAAGAAGCAATGAAGGCGGCTAATCTGTTCGAAACTGAAGGTCAGATTTAATTCCAACTATATTGATTTAATTTAATTTTAGAATCCGGGGCTTATGGCCCCGTTTTTAATTCAAGCTACTTAGTTTAGTCGATTTTTAACCCTGACATTAAGAAATCTGGACTTGCGTCTATGTTATTTTTATTTTCTGTTTTTCGGCAAACAGAGCAAATGCGCTAAGTAATTGTTTTTTTACCGAAATTTTACTTGGTGAGGCTTTTTTGCCTGCTGTTTAGACATTTTTTATTTCTTAAATAGATTTCATATTTTCTTACATTTTCAGTCCAGTATGTGGATAAACCTGTGGGCTTAGTTGATAACTCCTCGTTTTTTGGGTTTTTTTGGACTGCTTTGGCTTGCTTCAATTAACAAAAATAGGATTTGACATAAGATTTACTAATTTATGACGCAAACATTTATAAACTTTAAGCTTAAATTTAGAGCCGAGTTCATCTAAGTTTGAATGTTTTTTTCGATTCTTTTTCAAAGAAAAAGTGGGGAGTTTCTGAAGCCAAATTTGCTTTTGAAACAAACAACTCCAAAAGACGAGCGAGCTCGGCACTATCCTTTAAATTCATATCCAGAATGACGTTGGAAAACTGCTCTTGTATCGGCTGAACCCTTTTTTTGAAAAGGGCTTTTGCCTTGGGCGTAGATTCTAAAACTAGAAAGCGTCTATCGCCGGGACGTTCTTTGCGACAAATGTATCCATCTTTAACTAACGAATTAACGACCACGGAAACCGTGCTTTGATGGGAATACGTTTTTTCGGCAAGGTCATTTAAAGACAAAGGCTCATGATTTATCAACTGTTGGAGTACAAACGTTTGCGCTGTTCTGAGCCCAAGGTTGCTTTCGGTATTACGGGAAGACGTTCGGAGTGCTCTGACGATTCTGCGTAATGAATCCATGATGCTGTGGACTTCTTTTGATTTAGGGCCTTTTTTCATAATTTGATAATAATGCATGAATTGGGCCCATATATATAGATAAAAATTGCTGTTTTAGTGGGTTTATATGAGCCAATCTGGCAGCAAACAATGACAATTTGTCACCGGGATGCCTTACCAATGTATTGGAACCAATACATTGGAACCAATATATTGGTCCCAATATATTTCGCGCTATCGGCATTGCCGTTGCACTTTTAGAAACTGAAAGCCAAATTCTAAAAAGCGAGAGAATCAAAATGAGACTAAAAAAAATATGTGCGTTTGTAGCCGCGGTATCTTTATTAGGATGTTTGGAAACTAAAAATGAATCCAAGAAACTAGCAGAGATTGATATTAACAAACTTCCTGTGGAAACAGCGAAATTAACTCATGCGCCGGAAGTACCTCCACCGATTACTCGGAAAGAGCCGGTACGAATTAAAATTGATTTAGAAACAAAAGAAGTCACTCAAAAACTTGCTGATGGCGTAGATTACACGTTTTGGACATTTGGTGGAAAAGTTCCGGGACCGTTTATTCGCATTCGTCGCGGCGACTATGTGGATTTCACTCTTAGCAACCATCCAACAAGCAAGATGCCACATAATATCGACTTACACGCGGTGACTGGCCAAGGTGGCGGTGCCGAAGGGTCTTTCACGGCCCCTGGGCATAGCTCTACGTTTTCGTTTCGCGCGATGAACGCGGGACTTTACATCTATCATTGTGCGACGGCTCCCGTGGGAATGCATATCGCCAATGGGATGTACGGTCTAATTTTGGTAGAGCCCGAAGAGGGCCTTCCCAAAGTAGATAAAGAATTCTATGTCGTTCAAAGTGAGTTTTACACAAAAGGAAAGTTCGGAGAACGAGGTCTTCAACCATTTGATATGGAAAAAGCAATTCGTGAACAACCTGACTATGTAGTCTTCAATGGTTCCGTCGGTGCAATGACAAATGAACAGGCTCTTCAGGCAGCACCGGGACAAAAAATCAGAATCTTCTTTGGTAACGGAGGTCCAAACCTGGTGTCTTCATTCCACGTGATCGGTGAAATTTTCGATAATGTTTATGGCGAAGGCGGAACGCTGATAAATCAAAAGAATGTACAAACGACTCTGGTGCCTGCGGGCGGCTCTACTATGGTTGATTTTGTAGCGGATAGCCCTGGGACACTGATTTTAGTCGATCACTCTATCTTTAGAACGTTCAACAAAGGTTCTTTGGGAATGCTGAAAATTCCGGGCGAACATAATCCGTCGATTTACACTGGTAAGACTGTGGATTCCGTCTACCTTCCTGAAGGTGGCGCGATTCAAAAAATGCCAGATGATAAAAAGGCCGTGGCTGCACCTGTTAAAACTTTGGAAGAGCGTATGGAAGCCGGAAAAATCGTATACAACCAAAACTGTGCGGCTTGCCATCAGCCTGCGGGACAAGGAATTCCAGACGTATTTCCTCCTTTGGCAAAATCTGATTACTTAATGGCGGACAAAGGTAGATCCATTCGAGTATTGAAAAACGGTCTACAAGGAGAAGTCGTAGTTAACGGCAATAAGTATAATAACGTGATGCCAGCGCTGAGCTTAACTGAAGATGAAATTGCAAGCGTATTAACTTTCGTTCGTGGTTCATGGGGAAACAAAGGCAACGCCGTGACAGTGGATGAAGTTAGGAAAGAAAAATAATGAAATTTCTAATAGGTCTTCTTCTTTTACAATTTGTCTTCGAAGTGAATGCTAAAACATCTTCCGAAGTCTATATTAAAGAAGGTACCTATTCTCCATTTTTTCGAGATAAAAATGAATCAGACGTAAAGGTCGGAAAATTTTGGGTCGATAAATACCCTGTAACAAACCAAGAGTTTTTAAAATTTGTTCGCTTGAATCCCGAGTGGAGTCGTACGCATCGGAAAGACATATTTGCGGGTAGTGGTTATTTAAAGCACTGGTTATCTGATTTTGTGGTTCCTAGTCACCAGCTCAAAGTTCCAGTCAGTAATGTGTCTTGGTTTGCGGCCAGGAAATATTGTGAGTTTTATAAAAAGCGTCTTATGACAATTGCCGAATGGGAATATGTTTCAGATGCACAAAATCCGAAAGCCTTAGAGCTTATTTTAAAATGGTATGGAAGTACGGATCAGAAACTTCAAACAGTTAATCGCGGTCAAACGAACAGCTTGGGCTTAGTCGGAATGCACGGACTGATTTGGGAATGGGTTGAAGATTTTTCTTCGGCAATAGTATCAGGCGATTCGCGCTCATCGAACGAAGCTAATGGCGCTCTGTTTTGCGGCAGTGGCGCATTGAAAGCGAAAGACCCCTCTCAATATGCAACATTTATGCGATTTGCTTATCGCAGCAGTTTAAAAGCAAATTCAACAGGCCTGAATCTAGGATTTAGATGCGTCAAAGACGCAGAATAGGATACTTATGAAAACAAAAATTATATTCAATATTTTAATCGCCTTGTTATTGTGGAATGGTTTTACAGCGTCTATTGCAAATAGCTGCGAAAAACACAATCTAGCGGCGGCTTCATCGCAGGCGCTTCCCGGTGATTCAGTTTATCAGCTGCATTCATCTTGGACAGATCAGGCCAATGCCACTGTGAAATTTGAGTCCTTAGCCGGTCAACCCAGAATAATTGCGATGGTCTATACTAAGTGTAAATCCGCATGTCCCTTGCTAGTTCATGATATCAAAAAAACAATAGCAAAACTTCCAAAAGAGGTTTCAGAAAAAATTCATATCGATTTATTTTCGTTCGACTCAGATGAGGAAAATTCGGTTTCGTTGAATGAATTTAAATCTAAATATGAATTATCGGATAACTGGTCTATTTATTATGGCAACAAATCGAGTGTGTCTGAATTAGCGGCCGTTCTGGGTGTCCAATATAAAAAATTAGATGGCGGCGAATATGTCCATTCAAACGTGGTCTATTTCCTAAATGAAAGCGGCGAAATCAAAGGAAAACAAGAGGGTCTTGGACGCGATAACAGTGAATTCGTTCGCAATATAGAAAGTTCATTTAAAAAAGGTAATTAGTATGAAAAACCTATCTAGGATCGAACCTTACAGAGTGTTGTTTCCAATCGGCTTAGTCTTCGGCTGCCTCGGAGTTTATGTATGGATAGCGTACGCTTTGTTTAAAAGCAGCAGTTATCCGGTTCAATTGCATTCTCACTTAATGATGGGCTCGTTTTTGTTTTCATTTGTGGCTGGATTTTTGATGACGGCTATTCCCAAAATGACGGCCAGTTTTCCAGCAAAGTTATACGAAATTTTTGTGGCGTTTATGCTTATCCTGGGAATTTCTTTTTTTGCGAACTGGGGGCGATCTGAATACTTTTATTCTATGAGTGGGTTTTCAATTGCCTGTTTAGTTTTCTTTTTTATTCGTCGTTTTTTAAATAGAACAAAAAATCCTCCGGCATTTTTTCCATTTGTCGTGCTGGGATTAATGTGTGGGTTAGTCGGGTGTATTTTGCTAGCGGTGAACGGCCCAAGTGATTTAGCTAATCCGCTCGTTCTATTTGGAAAAAAGATTTATTTTGAAGGAATGATTTTATTGTTGGTGTTAGGTGTTGGATCACGTTTGATTCCTGTAATATCAGGACGTGGTGTAGTCCCTGACCCATCTGAAATTCAGACGGCGTTGAAAAACTTCGCTTTGGGAATGGTTTTGATTGCGGCGTTTGCTCTGGAAAGCTTTCAGTATGTTTTGGTGGGAGGCATTCTAAAAAGTATCGTGGTCACTTGGGTTGCTGTTTTTAATTGGGGAATTTTTGAAGCCGCTAAATCTAAATCCAGATTAGCTGTGGGTATGCGTATTTCTGGATTGATGGTTCTATTCGGAATCTATATGAGCGTGGTGCAGTCGGCGTTTGCGATTCACTGGATGCATTTAACTTATATTGCCGGTTTTGGCTTGATGACGTTAACAGTGGCTTCTAGGGTGACATTAGCCCATGGGTCGTATGACTTATCATTTGAAGCGCATTCGAAATCGTTGTGGATCAGTGGTGCATTGATTCTAACGGCGGCAGCGACACGGGTGGCGGCTCCATTTATAAGCTCGGGATATGTTCGTCATTTAGCCTATGCGGGCGTCGTGTGGATTTTAGCTTTAACAGTATGGGGCGTGGTCTTTGTTAAGCGCATGATTTGGAAAGGGTCCGATCAACCCAGTTGCTAGGACAACGATTTTCGTCGTCTCAGACTGAGCTGCTTCGAAATGAAACGTACACCTTGAGTTCAGGGCCGGTGCCAAGAGTGGCGCATCCGTGGCACCTTTGATTTATTTCGATGTATTGGCTAATAGGTTCGAGGCGGTTGGTTTGGCCATTGCAATACTATAAAGACAGAAGCAGCCACAAAGTCTTTCCCCCCAAAGACGGTTGCTTCACCCCCCAACCCCTTAAAACCCAGCTTCCCCCAGCTGGGTTTTTTCTTTTCTAACCTTTGATAAACCACTATGTTTAAAATCTATGTTTAAAATCTATGGAAAATAAAAAGAAACCGATTGCAGTTAAATCTAAAGAGGTCGCGGTCAGAGCGAAACCATCTATTTACCCAGCACCGTTTGCGGTGTTGATGGCGGGCCGTGAAAAACGTCAGCTGGGGGAAGTATTTGGTTTAAAAAACTTCGGAGTGAATCTGACGCATTTAAAACCAAATTCAAAATCAGCACTGATGCATAAGCATAAAACTCAAGATGAGTTCGTGTATGTAGTTGAGGGTGAACTGACGCTTGTGCTGGGTGATGGCAGCGAAGCGGTGCTAACCGCAGGGATGTGCACAGGCTTTCCAGCGGGAGGCGAGGCTCATCAGTTATTAAATAAGTCTAATAGGGACGCATGGTATTTGGAAGTGGGCGACCGTACGCCAGCGGATGAAGTCACCTACCCTAATGATGATCTCCAAGGAAAAATGGATGCTAATGGACAATGGGTCTTTACAAGAAAAGACGGCACCCCTTATTAAATTGTAAATACAGGTGAAATGGTTTAATCCTATAAGCCTGTCTTTGTATTTTGTTTTTCAAGTGGGGGCGACATGGCTTCGACGTGGGAAGTGAAGCAAAGGGAGCATACCGGGGCGCACAGGGACCTCGTTAAAAAGGTGCAAACTTTTATTTGCTAACGACAACGTTGCAATGGCAGCTTAGTTCTGCCACGGATCCCAGCTGAATCGACGGTGTTGAGCTGAAGATCTGTTATTAATGCCGTACCGGTCGAATGTTGTTCTCTACAGGGCATCGACCTAAATAAACTGCGGGGGTGACTACTGGAATTTTGTTTGTGGAAGTCCGGTAGCCTAACTAAAAACATAAACTAAGTATGTAGCGCCTTTTCGTGGAACTCTTGCGGACCCGGGTTCAATTCCCGGCGCCTCCACCATCTGTCAAGCGTCTCGAACTAGTGTCCAAAGAAATTCGAGATGCCTGACTTCCTGGTTCTAGGGAAGTTCCCCCTGATGGCTTTTTCGTTTTAATCGATTTAGACACAAAAAAAGAGGCGCTAGAGGATTGCTCCCCTAACGCCCGATTGTAGTGAGCCTCGCCCACATGGAAATGAATTTCAAAACCATCTTTTAAGATTTCGATTTTATGAACTATAATTTTAGTAATCGCCGACCTTATCACTAGGTCTAATTCTCCTTTCGCTATTAAATCCTTAAGCCCAAATCTAAACATTTCTAAACTTTCAAAACTGATCGTCCTTGCTTCTTGGTCTGATCTTTCAGACAATTGGCTCAGTTCATTAGCCGCTGTCATTTGCTCTTTTTGCATTTCGCCAAGCTGATCAAATAATGGCTTTGGGTCCATCGCTTCCGGCAATTTTCCAATTCGCTCGGCCAGAGTCGCAATTTGTCGATCCAAAATATTTCGTTTGTTTTCCAGCTCTTTGGTGCGAGTTTCTTTTTCCGATTCGCCTTTCATCGCTTTAGCTCGAACCAGCAGTTCTTTGGCAAACGATTCATTTAAAATAAACTTTTTAACTTCGTCCCAAACAAAGGGCTCAATTTTTAGAGCCGGTATTCTTCTTGGCCGATGCTTTAAGAGTTTGTAGTTAATCGTTGCTTCTTTTTTTCTAGTCGCTAAGTGCTCATAATATCCAACTCGCTTTCCGGTTCCACCAGTCGCTGACGCACCCGACATTCTTTCACCGCACTCTTTACAGTGAATCAATCCCGTTAGTGCAAATGGAAATTTATTTTTGTGAGTTTTTCTTCGAGAGCAATTCTCATCACGCATCTTTTGCACCCGATCAAAAGTTGTCTGATCGATGATCGCATCCCACAATGCTGGAACTTCTTCCCAGCCGCCCTTAGTTTGAAACACCCTGATTCCAAGATAGGCTTTGTTTCTAAGAATCCTATACACTGTATCAAAGCGCAAAACCTTCCCCCGAATCGATCCCCCTCCACGAACTTGCCGAGGGATTTTAATGTTTTGCTGGTTTAACCATTTAGCCGCTGCCGTTAGAGTTTTCTCCCTTAAAAATGCCGCAAAGAATAACTTCACTAGCTCGACTTCCTCGGGAACTGGTTTCAACGTGCCCGGCCTATCGGGATCAACCATGTAACCCAAGGGAACGCTGCCGCCATTATACAAACCACGTTTAGCCCTAGCTAAAAATGAGTGCGAAATCCTTTCTGCAGTTTGACGTCTTTCAAATTCTGCGATTGAGGCCATCAGACTTAAGACCATAGAGCCGGCGGCTCCGCTTGTGTCAAAATTTTCACGAATCGACATAAACTTACAGCCGTTCTCTTCAAGAAAGTCCTGAAGGTTAGCAAAGTCTTTCGTTGAACGTGAAAACCGTGATAGCTCAGTCACTAAAACTAAATCAACTTCACGACTTTCAATTGCCTTAAGCATTTTTTGAAATCCCGGTCGGTTCATATCTTTTGCCGACACACCAGGATCAGAAAACACAACGACAATTTCACCAAATGGCTCCATCATGTTTTTAAGTTTGACGTATTCCCTAAGCCGCATTTCTTGATTTTTAATGGAACCTTCGGGGTTTTCCGCCTGCTCTTCCGTTGAAACCCTTGTGTAAATAGCGATCCGAAATCCATGGGATTTAACCGTGGGCTTTACTTTGGAATTTGCTGTCAATTTCTTTTTTGTCATCGATCTCTCCTTTTTGAAGTTAAAAGGTGAGTCTTTGATTTCACAGGTATTAAGACTTGAGAACAAGGGAACTGGCTCTTATCTTGTACCAAAACATCCCAGAGTTCGTCCAGTCTTTGTTTTAATTCTGTATCAGATACCGATTTAAATTTTTTGATAATCCTTGTGCACATCCAGTTTGGACTGCTCATAGTTGCCCTCCTTTTTGCACCGAGTTGATTTTACGCCTGCATTTAGAATACATTTCAGAGCCTTCATTGATTTTTTCCTTTCTTGTTTTTTGTTCTAATTCTTCTTCCCCATTCCTAATCCTAATATCCCATCCCCACCCAATACCAAACCACCACCACCTACACTTACCCACCAACTTCCTACTCCC
>JADHED010000408.1_pt1 | contig 52909 bp, 41 predicted proteins | sample 8952041 | NCBI WGS metagenome assembly JADHED01 (sample SAMN16124423, study PRJNA663239) | bioreactor sludge metagenome | isolation source: sludge (control) | place: India:Bengaluru | collected 2018-09-08 | reverse complement strand
GCGCTTCCATCCCCGCATGGCTCCAATCAAGTGTGGTGTTTTCCCGCTTTTGAAAAACAAGCCGGCCCTTGTTGAGGCGGCGCGGAAAATCGTCCAGTCCCTCCGCGGGGACATGAATGTCTTTTACGACGAATCCGGGGCGATCGGCCGCCGTTACCGTCGCCAGGACGAAGCCGGCACGCCGTTCTGCATCACGGTCGACTTCGATACCGTCGGAGAAAACGGACCGGAGAAGGAAGGCACCGTCACCCTCCGTCACCGCGATTCGATGCAGCAGGAACGCATCCCGGTTGCAGAGCTCAGAGCGTATCTTTTGGAGAAAATAGCATGACAACCTACGCTGCGGACATTTTCACAACAAAAGCTTTCGTGAGGGAAAGGAGTTTTTCTTTTTCTCGATGAGCCGGTCCAAGCAAAGTGCGCAGCCAAAAATAAAGCAGCCGCCGGTGTTGTTTTCCAAAACGCAGGCGGTCATCGACAAGGTGTCCTTGCATCTCAAGGCTCCGCTGGTGACATATTGGAACAATTCTCGCGGATCGGTTTGCGAGAACGATGTGGTGGCCCTTTACGAGATTCTCAAGAATCTGGGCCAACACGATACGATCTACCTTTTTATTAAATCCGACGGTGGTAGCGGGCAGGTTTCCCTGCGGTTAGTGAGTCTCCTGCGGCAGCATTGTAAAAATTTGGTGGCGCTTGTTCCGCTGGAATGTGCCTCGGCTGCAACCATGATTACTCTTGGTGCAAACCGGATCCTGATGGGACCGATGGCCTATCTGACTGCAGTGGACACGTCGCTCAACCATGCGCTTTCTCCGCTGGATCGTGACAACGATCGGGTAGGTGTGAGTTTGGATGAACTGAATCGCGTTATTCGTTTATGGAGAGAACAACAGTCCGATACGGAAGAAAATCCCTACAAAAACCTGTTTGCCTATGTGCATCCGCTTGTCATCGGAGCCGTGGACAGGGCAGAATCTCTTTCCATCATGCTTTGTTGGGAACTGCTTGCGCATCACATAGCGGATGAGGCCAAGGCCCGCGCGATTGCTGCAACGCTGAATTCCAAATACCCCTCCCACAGCTATCCGATCTTGCTCGCAGAAGCTCAAAAAATTGGTCTCAATGCAGAAGCGATGCCAGCGAAAGTGAATGCCCTGCTTCTTGATCTGAACAGGCTCTACAGCGAGATGGGTCAGAAAGCGACAACCGACTTTGACGAGACACGATCCCACGGGAACGAGATTTTGAATATTTGGGAAACCAAAAATCTCCAAGTTTATTTCCAACAGGACAAAGATTGGTTTTATCGCAGCGAAGAACGAAGGTGGATTACCCTTAACGACAATAGCAGTTGGCGCCGGATCGAACGGGTTCGTGGAAATCTTAGCAGAAGTGTGATGCATATAGCCTGATTTCCAATATGGTTCGGGCTGTTTATGAAAAGGCCCCTCTATTTGCTTTTTTTCATTTCATCACTGTTCGGTTCTTCTGCCATTGCCGGGGACACTCCGGCGATCCTGCCCATGCCGTCGCCGATTCCGCCGACTCCGGCCGGGGTGAATTCGGCGACCTTCCCGGCTCCCCGCCTGGAGTGGGTCGACCGGGTGAAGTCCAACAAGGAACGCGCTGCACAGATGGCGGACAGCATCGATCTGATTTTCGATGGCGATTCCATCACCGACGGATGGCAGGATGCGGGCAGGCAGATCTGGAGCGAACGCTACGGGAAGCTCAACGCATTTGATTTCGGCATCAGCGGGGACCGCACAGAGCATGTTCTCTGGCGGCTTTCCCAAGGACAGGTCAATGGGATTCATCCCAAGCTGGTGGCGATCATGATCGGGACCAACAACCTGTCGGCAAACACGGATGAGCAGATTGCCGAGGGAGTGAAGGCGGTCGTGGATGATTACCGCAAACGGTGTCCCGATGCGACGATTCTGTTGCAGGGCATTTTCCCGCGCAGTCCCAAAGCGACGGATCCCGCCCGGGCCAGAATCAAAGCCATCAACAAAATTCTCTCGGGGTTTGCCGATGGGAAAAAAGTTCTTTTCATCGACTTCGGGGACAAACTTCTGGAGCCGGATGGTACGTTGAGCCCGGAAGTCATGCCGGATTTTCTCCACCCGAATGCCAAGGGGTACCAAATCTGGGCGGACGCCATCCAGCCGGTGATCGACCAGTTTTTCCCCGCGAAGCCGTAACTTTTGCCCTGCCGGATGGCACCGGGGGAAACGGACCTACCGGGACCTGACGGGAGCCAAAAACGGGGCGATCACACAGGAAAGGCCAAGAAGGGAAAGAAGGGCAAAGACGATGAGGGGGAGAGTCATGATGGAAATCTATACCGTATTTTTACGGTAATCAAATGGCATCAACCGGGATCTTGTCCGAAATCAAAAATCGGATCACCGCACGGTGAATTTCCGGGGAGACCACCGGCCAGGCGTGGGCGGGCACGAGGTTTTCCAAGAGCAGGGTGGCCTGTGGCCAGCGGGCGGACCGGCCGGGGATGACAACCCCGTCCCAGGCGCACCAGGTGGCCAGGGCGGGGATGGTCCAGGGTGTGCTGTCGAGCCGCGCAAGAAAGGAGCTGCCCGGACGCATCTCCCGACAGGCCGGAAGGAGGGGGAGCAAATGGGCGGCGAGGGATCCGCGATGCGGACAGTGAAGAAAAACAGCCCGCTGCACCGGCAGGTGGGGACCAAGGCGCAGGGCTTCCCGGATGACGAGTCCGCCCATGCTGTAACCGATCAGGTTGAAGGGACCTTCATTTGTGGACAATTCCCTGCGGAGCAATGCCGCGGGGTGTCCGAGCGGAGCGCGCCCGGAATTGTCGTAACGCCAGATCCGGCACGGCCCGATGGTCTTTTCGATGCGTTTTCGCAGCGTCTCCCACCGGGAATGCCAGCCCCAGATGCCGTCCAAGATATAGGTTTTCATGCCGCGACCGTCGCAGAGTCGACCAGATTCCGGCACGCGGCAAGATCGAGCTTTCCGGTGGCCAGGACGGGGAGACGTTCCAGACGGATGATGTGTCGTGGGATCCAAAGGTTCGGGATATCCAGCATCCGGCACAGATCTTCGCGGGTGATGGTGCGGGTGGTGAGGAGGACGAGTTCTTCCCCTTTTTCCGGGTGGGGGCGTCCCAGCACGCAATCCTGTCCGGTGGAATGGGCAAAGACACGTGCGATGGCTTCCTCGACAGCCGCATGGGAGACCATTTCACCGCCGATCTTCGAGAACCGCGAGAGGCGTCCTTCGAGAAAGAGGAATCCTTGGGGATCCACCCGGGCGATGTCGCCGGTGATCAGCCAGCCGTCGCGGAACTTTTCGGCAGCCTGGCCGCCGAGGTATCCGCTGATGATATTGCTTCCCCTCAGAGCCAGCAGGCCGCGGGTGCTGCCGGGTTGTTCTTCTCCGGTTTCCGGATCGAGGAGACGCATGGCCAGCCCGGGAACCAGGCGTCCGGTACTGCCTTCGCACCAACCGCTCTGGAAGGAATCCGCGCCGGTGCCGCGGGCCGGGTCCGCCATGTTCAGGCTCACAACCGGAGCGGCTTCCGTGAGACCGTAACCTTCCAGCACGTCACAGCCGAAGCGCTCGCGAAAAGAGGCGACTGTTGTGGCGGGGAGGCGTTCCGCGCCCGTCACGGCCAGCCGCAGGGTTCCAAACGCATCCCGCGAGATCCGGCGCGAGTAGTTGCGCAGGAAAGTCGGCGTGGTGAGCAGGATGCTTGGCGATCTTTCGCGCGCCGCCCGCGCGACCTGTCCGCAATCCAGAGGAGAGGGAGCTGTGATCAAGGGACGCCCCGCCAGCAGTGGCACAAAGAGCCCCATCGTCAGACCAAAGCTGTGGAAAAGCGGCAGGGCGCTGAGCAGCCGGTCATCCGGATGCAGGAAGCCGGTTTCGCGGACTTGATGAAAATTGGAAAGCACCTGCCGATTGGTCAGAGCCACGCCTTTTGGGAGTCCGGCGGTGCCGCTGGTGAAAAGCACCAGGGCTTCTTCTTCCGCTCCGGCGGGCTGCAGACCCATGCGGCGTTCCAGAAGCGCGGTGGGCAGGAGAAGACCTTCGAGGCAGAACAAAATCCGCCGGGCGCGGGAGAAGGATTGCAGGGATTTTTCCAGGAACACCAGATTCTCCGGCCACGGGAACTGCGGGAATTTTTTCACCAGGGATTCTGTTGTGATCACGGCCCGCACCCCGGCCTGTTCCAGGCAGGACCGCGCGGCATCCGGTGTGAGGGTCGGGTTGAGATTCACGGGAATTTTTCCGGAGAAAACCACCCCGAGGTTGGCCAGCGTGCCGGCGGTTCCGGGAGGCAGAAGTAGTCCGATGCGGCGTCCAGGCAGGGCTTTCCATTGTCCGGCCAACAACCTGGAACCCGTGAGCAGCCCGGAGTTCCGAAGCCGTTTGACGGGCGAGCACGGATCTTCGACAGCCACCTTCCCCGGGTGACGGCGAAGGGCGCGCAGGAGTTCCGAAGCCAGCGAATGCCGGAGGGGCCGGGAACGAAAGGCTTTCTCTCCCAGCCCGAGCAGGATTTCCCGCACGCGGGCCGTGGTTGCTTCTTTGGCGGAAAGCGCGGGAGCGAAGGAGGCTGTGGCGGTTCGGCGGAGGCCGCGCGGCCATTTTGTGAAATAGCGTCCGCCCTCGAAGGAATGGATCGAACCCCAGAGCCCGTCCAGATGTGCCACCACCACCGGACACTCCGCCCGGCGGGCGATGAGCTCAAAGCCGCTTTTCAATTCCATGAGGCATCCGGTGCGGGTGAGCTGGCCTTCCGGAAAAATGCAGACCACTTCTCCCGCGCGGATGCCATCCGCGGCCTTGACCACCGCATCGCGGACCCGGGTGGAGGAAACCGGAATCGCTCCGAAGAGGCGCAGGATTTTTCCCAGCAACGGGGTTTGGAAAAACCCGGCGTAGGAGAGAAAGCGGATCGGCCGGGGGGAAGCCAGGGAGAGGATGATCGTGTCCACATAGCTGACGTGATTGCACACCAGAAGCACGCCACCGCGGGCCGGGAGGTTTTCAATGCCCGGATTTTTTACGCGATAACGCAGGCGTGCCACAAAAAGCGCCGCAATCCGCACAACATCCTGCGTCACCATCCGCAGGGCAAACAGGGAGGTGCAGAGGAAAAGGATTCCCAGCAGTGCCAATTGCCCGGAGAGACCGATGCCGCAGAGGGTTTTCAACAGCGTGTAAGCCGCCACGGCCAGGATCCCCGCCACGCTGGAGAGCATGCTGGAAGCGGCGAGAACCGCGCCGCGTTTTTCTTCCGGAGCCCGGTCCACAAGGAATGCGCCCAGGGGCACGAGATACAAGCCCCCGCAAAATCCGAGGGCGAAAAGGCCCGCGAAGAACGGAAGGCTGCCGGCCGGGAGGCCTGCCAGGACAAAAAGTCCGGCGGCCAGTCCCACGGCGGCAAGGGGCACGAGGCCCAGAACAATCCGGTGACGACAGAGTCGCGCCGCACCGACACTTCCCACGGCAATGCCCGCTCCCATGATGGCGAGCATGAGACCCGTGGCCCGTGCCGCGCCAAGCCCCGTCGGATGCAGGACACGTCCGGCTTCCGAGAGGGAAAGCATGAGGATGCCACCGACGAAATAAAACACCGCATCACCCCAGGCCACGCGCCGGATGGCCCGGTCGGAGCGAAGGGTTTTCAAAAGCTCCAGATGGCCGAAAATCACCCCGGGACCGAAAGGAGTCCCCGGGGATGAGCGCCGGGTGGGAACGCCGCGGAAGACCCACAACGCCACGGCACAACTGAGCGCGAGGACCGCAAACGAAAGACCCGCCGCCGTCCACGGGCCGCCAACCGGCAGAGCCAGGCCGTCGATCAATTGCCCGCCGGCCAGGCTTCCCGCCAGGATGGCGGCAATGCAGAGCATTTCCATCCACCCCACCACTTCGCCGACGGAATCCCCGGCCAGTTCTTTCACCATGCCACGGCGGGCGGGGGACATCAGGGCCGACTGAACCCCGAGAAGAAAAAATCCCCCCACGGCCAGCGGCAGCGAACGCAGGACGGTCGCCACGGCGAGAATCACCATCACGGCCAGTTGCAGCCACAGACTGGCCGAGAGCACCTGCCGCTTGGGAAACCGGTCCGCCAGCCATCCGCTCAGCGGGGCGAACAGGACGAATGGCGTGACCAGCAGCAGCGCGATGAGCCCCACCACCCGCGCGGCCTCGCCGGCCGGAAGCAGCATTTGCACGAGGCCGATCAGCACAAGCTTCGTGGCGTTGTCGTTGAAGGCCACCTGCGATTGCGCGAAAAGCAGGCCGCCGATGCCGGGATGACGGAAGATGGTTTTCATCACGGGCGAGGATGCGGCGGGACAGGAGATTTACATAATCGATAAATTGTTATATAATATCGATTTTATCAATATATGAACGTCCACCATCTCGAGCTCTTCTATCATGTGGCCCGGCACGAGGGGATTGTGGCCGCATGCCGGCAGATGCCCTACGGGATCCAGCAGCCGGCCGTCAGTGCGCAGATGGCCCGGCTGGAGGAGAATCTGGGGGCGACGCTTTTCGAGAGAAGGCCATTCCGGCTTACTCCGGCGGGGAGCGCCCTGTATGATTTCATCAATCCGTTTTTCAGCGGACTGGGGGAAATCGAGGAGGTGATCCGCGGCAAACTGGCCCGCGTGGTGAGGCTGGTCGGGTTGACGGAGGTGATGCGGGGTCATGTGCCGGTGCTGCTGTCCGGCCTGCGCCGGCGGTTTCCCGGGCTGAAGGTGACCTTGCAGGAGATCGACCAGCGCGGGGCGGAGAAGTTGATCGCCCAGGGTGGGGCGGATCTCGCGATCACGGTGCTGGAGTCCCGTCTGCCGACGGGATTTCGTTCCCTGACGTTGGCGCGTCTGCCCCTGTGCCTGCTGGTGCCTGTCGGGGATTCCCACCGGCGGGCGGTGGATTTGATCAAGGCGGGAGCCGCGGGCCGGATGCCGCTCATCAGTCTTCCTCCGCACGAGCTGCTCCCGAGGCTGTTCCAAAAAGAACTGTCCCGCCGCGGCATTGCCTGGCGGACCGAGTTGGAAACGAGTTCCCAGGATCTGGTTTCCATCTATGTGCGCAACGGTCTCGGGGCCGGTCTTGCGGTTCGCACGCCCGACTTGGAGAAAGACCCCACGGTGCGGGTGCTGCCGTTGGGCGGATTTCCGGCACTGCCCATCGGCGTCTTCTGGCGCGGGAAACCCGGGGAAGTTTGCCAGGTGCTTCTGGATGAGCTGGCCCGGAATTCGCAGGCTGTTCTTGGGAGAAAATCCGGGGCGGGGCAGGAGATGAATGCGGACTGGATCACAGCCCGGGACCGTGCAAAATGAGGGGAATTTCCGACATGCCCGCGTTTCCTGTTTCTCCTTCCCTGCGTTCCTGGGTCGAAGTCGACCCCGGTGCTCTCCGCCACAATCTGGCCGTCGTACGCCGAAGCATCGGACCCCGGCCGGGGATTCTGGCGGTGATCAAGGCCAATGCCTATGGGCATGGCACGGAGCAGGTGGCGAAGGCGCTGGCGCACGATGTGGAGATCTTCGGCGTGGCCAATCTTTCCGAGGCGCGCACCGTGGCGGCTGCGGAGACCGGGCGCCGGATCATGCTCCTGAGCCCCTGCCTGCCTTCCGAATGGCCGGAGGCCGTGGCGCGGGGGTTCATTGTCACCGTCTCGGGCGCGGAGGAAGCGGAGAAGGTGGCGGCCTGCGGAGCTGCGGACATTCACTTCAAGGTGGATACCGGCATGGGGCGTGTCGGGATCTGGTCGGAACGGGCCCTCGAAGAAATTACCCGTGTGGCCGACCGGGTGAGGATTCACAGCATTTCCACGCACCTGCCCTGTTCGGACGAGGATGAGGACTTCACGCGCAACCAGCTCGCCGGGTTTTCCCGCCTGGTCGCCCGGTCCCGCGAAATCGTGCCCGGGGCAAAAATCCACTCACTCAACAGCGCCGGCATTTTGAAGTTTCCGGATCACGCGGAGGATCTCGTGCGGGCCGGACTCGTGCTCTATGGGAGTTCGCCCTGTCCGGAGTTTCAGGAGGCTTTCCGTCCGGCGCTGACGTGGAAAGCCCGCATCACGCTGGTGAAGGATCTCCCGGCCGGGACAGGGATTTGTTACGGTCGGACATTCATCACCCCGCGTCCCACCCGCACGGCGGTTCTGGCTGTGGGGTATGCGGATGGATTTCCCCGGCAGGCCTCGGGAAAAGGCGCGAAGGTGTTGATTCGCGGGACGCGTTGTCCGCTTCTGGGGCGGGTGACCATGGACCAGATGGTCGTGGATGTCACCGATTTGGAAAAGGTGGAGGTGGGCGAAGAGGCCGTCCTCATCGGGGAACAGGATGGGAAAAGCATCACGGCCGCAGAGCTTGCCGGGCAGGCGGACACGATTGCCTGGGATATTTTCACCGGCATCAAGGGCCGTGTCGCGCGGGTCTATCCCGAGTGATCAGGCCCCTCTGGCCATGAAGCCGATCAACAGGCGGGTGAGCACGGTTTCATCACCGGCCTGGCTGGTGACCATTTGAAGATTGGCCTCGGCGCAACCCAGAAAGGCGCGGTGAAGTTCCGCCGCGGTGTAATGCACGGAGTTCCGTGCGGCGATGCCCAGCGGGTAGGCATTGAGCGTGCCGTCTTTCTTGCGGGGAAGATGCTCGAGGTCCGCCGGGCCGAGCCGGTTCAGTGCGGAGGCGAAAAATTGCGGCTGGGCCGGGGGCTGGATCTTGTGCCGGACGAGAAGGTCCTTCACCAGAAGAAGATTGCGCACGGTCGGAACGATCGAGGCGAGAAGAATTCCCACGCCGCGTTCTCCCTGCCGGAGGAGCTGGGCCAGCGTCTCCAGGGCCAGCGGCAGATCGCGGGCGGCAATGGCGTTCCCGATGTCAAAAATCCCGCTTTCCCGGGTCGAGGGCACCAGTGCCCGGACGTCTTTGGCCTCGATCGGGTGGCCCGGACCGAAAGCCGTTTCCATTTTGTCGAGTTCGTTGTCGAGCTGGCCCGAATCGAGTCCGATCCTGGCTGCAAGAGCCTCGACCGCTTCGTGGGAAATCTTCAATCCCCGGTCATGGGCCTTGCCGGCGGTCCAGGCAATGATCTCTTCCTCTCCCGCGCGGAAACCGAGATCCGGCTTGTCGTGCAGGGTGGTGTTGCAGAGCTTGGAAAGATTTTTGTAAGCCGCCCGGCGTTTGTCCGGTTCGGGTGCGCTCATGAGGAACATCACCCCCTCGGGCAGCGGATTTTTCAGGATTCCGCACAGTGTCTCCAGGCTCTCCGCCACGGAATCCGAACGTCCGGCGACCGTGTCGGCAAGGAATGTGGCACTCTTCAACCAGACAAGTTTTGACCCTCCCAAAAAGGGCAGTGTCAGCAGCGCCTGGCAGGTTTCGTTGATTTTTGCCACGGCCGCATCCACCGTATCCACCGATCCATCGATCGTCTCCAGCCCGAAGGCGTCCGCCCCCGGAGCCAGTTCCGCCGCCAGAGTGACAGCGGCCTTCTTGACGGCCGCCTCATCGGATCCCGTGAGAAAATAGGAAGGGTTCTTTTTTGATGACATCCGGAAACGATCATACCGTGGATTCCATTTTTTGACAGTCGCAAGAACAGACAAAAATGCGGAGGGCTGAAGAAAAAATCCGCAGGGCAAAGTGTTACAATAGCCCGCAAAAGCCCTGAAACAAAGGGTTTCCGGGTTTTTGATGTCTTGTTGAAAAGGGAAAAATCCGTATGATGCCCGCTTTCCAGCATGGCGGCTTCCTATCTCATACTGACAGAGAAACATCTGGTGGTTGGACGCTTTACCGGGCCGACGGATGCGGAGGACATCCGGTGTCTGATGCGGCAGGTTTTTTCCGATCCGCTGTTCAACAGGAAATTCTGTCTTCTCATGGATTTTACCCGCGCTGTTCTCCGGATCGGGATTGCCGAGGTGTCCCTGCTTTGCGACTTCATTTTTTCTGCGGCAAAGGGGTTCATCGGAAGCACGGCGATCCTGACATCCGGCACCGTGGGAACCGCTTTGGCCATGCTTTTGAGCAAAGGGTTGGGGGTTTTTGTCCAAAGTGCGGTTTTCAGTACGCTGGATGCGGCGTTGGATTTTCTGGGAGTGGATCTGGAAGCAATCCCGGACTTTTGAGGTCACCCGTCCCCGGCATCCATGGTTGACGGATGCGGCGAGATGCGTTTCTTCTGTGGGATGAGCAAAGAGGCTTCAAAGCCGGAAAATGTTCCGGCAGGCCAACCCCGCACGCTTTTCCTGCTGGGTGTGCTCCTCTTTGCCGGGTTTTTCCTCACGAGCAGCATCAGCTACCTGGTCTCGAGAGATTCCATCCGCGCCACCATCCTGAATGACGATCTGCCGCTCACCAGCGACAACATTTATTCGGAGATCCAGCGGGATTTGTTCGAGCCGATCCTCATTTCCTCGCTCATGGCGAACGACACGTTTTTGAAGGATTGGATCAAACAGGGGGAGCAGGATGTCCCCCAGCTCCTCCGCTATCTTCACCAGATCCAGACAAAATACGGAACCGTCACCAGCTTCCTGGTCTCCGAAAACACGCGCAATTACTACCACGCGGAGCGCGTTCTCAAGAAGGTCAGCGAGGACAATCCGGTGGATGCCTGGTTTTTCCGCGTGCGGAAGATGGGCAAGGATTACGAGATCAATGTGGATCCCGACATGGCCAACAAAGACACCATGACGATCTTCATCAACTATCGCGTGACGGACCGGGACGGGCAATTTTTGGGAGCCACCGGGGTCGGACTGACCGTGGATGCCGTCAAGACCCTGATGCGGAATTATCATCAGCGCTACCACCGCGACATTTTTTTCTACGACCGGCAGGGAAAGCTGGTTCTGCACAGCCTGGGAGACCGTGCCGACACGAGACGGCTTCCCGAGCATGCTTCCCGGGATGCTTTCCAGAAAATCCTGGCCGAGCTGGCCTCCGGAAAGTCCGGGATCACGCAGTCGGCGGTGGATGAGCACGGGGCATTGGTCAATTATCGCTATATCCCCGAGCTCGACTGGATTTTGGTGGTCGAGCAAACCACGGACGGCACCGCAGGGATTCTGCTCAAGAGTTTCGGATGGAACTTTTTGATCTGCCTCGGGATCACCGTCCTGTTCCTCAGCATCATCCGCATCACCATTCTCCGCTACCAAAGGAACCTGGAATCCAGAAACCGGCAGCTTCAGGAAAAAAACGTTTTCATCGAGGAGCAGGCGGCCGAGTTGACCAAGGCCAACACGAAGTTGGATGCGATGCACCGGGAAAAAGACGAATTCATCGGCATCACCGCCCACGATTTGAAAAATCCGCTGAATTCCATCTGTGGATTCTCGGAATTGCTTTTGCTCGACGAATCCATCCGGGACAGTGCCCGCGAGTATGTCGGTCACATTCACAACAGCTCCTACGCGATGCTGGAGCATGTCGAGGACCTTCTGGAGTTGACCGAACTGGAGGCTCCTTTGCGGTTGGAATTGGGGCCGGTCGATGTCCGCGAGACCGTGGGCCGGATCCTCAACGGCATCCGCGCCCAGGCTGCAACGAAGGGGATTTCGCTGGTCGGCGATCCCGGTCGGGAACCGGTTTTTGTCCAGGCCAATGAAAAGGCGCTCACCGCCGTCATCGGCAACCTGCTTTCCAACGCAATCAAATACAGCCCGACCGGTGAAACGGTGGAGGTCGCGATTCGTGTCGGGGACGCCGAAGTCGAAATCTCCGTTCATGACCGGGGAGAAGGCATCTCCGCGCAGGAACAGGAACAGTTGTTCCAAAAGTTCGGCCGACTCAGCACCCGTCCCACCGCCGGAGAGAGCTCCACCGGACTCGGTCTTTACATCGTCCGGCAAATGACCCTGCGCATGGGCGGCCGTGTCTGGTGCACCAGCCGGAAAGGCGAAGGCTCCCTCTTCACCGTCGCCCTGCCAAAAGCCACCGCCCCATCTTCTTCGGCTTCGGCTTTGCTTTGATTCCAAGTTCGGTGCGGACAAACTTTGCTGGCCGGTCATGCGGTGAACGATCCGGCAAAGGAAGTGGTTGGCAAAACCCGACGGGAGAGGGAGGCGCTAGACCGGCTTGTCGTTGTCTCCGGCGGGCCAATTCAAGCCCAACCAGAACAAAAAGCCGATCACTACCACGCTGGGGCACACGGCGAGGGCCAGACCGAGAAGCATGCCAAAAAGCAAACTCATGGCGGAAATATAACATCAGGCGGAGAAGAAAGAAAGGGGATGTCCAATGGGCAGGGAAACCGTGGACATCAAGATTCGTGCAGCGGCAGTGAACGAACAGGCCAGAAAAATCCGGTCTTTGCCTTGATTCCAAATTCAGTGCGAGCAAACTTTGCCGAACAGCTAATAGACAATTCTCATGGCTTTGCCTTGATTCCAAATTCAGTGCGAGCAAACTCACAAAATAAAAATTGATTCTGTGTCTGGAGCTTTGCCTTGATTCCAAATTCAGTGCGAGCAAACTCACAAAATAAAAATTGATTCTGTGTCTGGAGCTTTGCCTTGATTCCAAATTCAGTGCGAGCAAACTATGGTTCTCGACCGATCGCGGTGAAACCCAGCTTTGCCTTGATTCCAAATTCAGTGCGAGCAAACTCTCGATCCCTGGTACGCCGTGATCGGCTTTGCTTTGCCTTGATTCCAAATTCAGTGCGAGCAAACTCCAGATCCCGAAGCTCCAATCGCGCATCGAGCTTTGCCTTGATTCCAAATTCAGTGCGAGCAAACTGTATTTAATTATGTCCCTCGCCTCATCTTCGCTTTGCCTTGATTCCAAATTCAGTGCGAGCAAACTCAGGGGGTCATATGCAACATGGTTTCCTCTGCTTTGCCTTGATTCCAAATTCAGTGCGAGCAAACTTTCCAAAGGGAGCAATTGTTTCCAGCATGAGCTTTGCCTTGATTCCAAATTCAGTGCGAGCAAACTTTGGAGGTTAATTTCTACTACGGTGGGACGGCTTTGCCTTGATTCCAAATTCAGTGCGAGCAAACTTTGCTTCTTTGCAGCCATACACGGTAATGCGCTTTGCCTTGATTCCAAATTCAGTGCGAGCAAACTAGCCATCTTATGAGCCTCCCTAAGCCTTATGCTTTGCCTTGATTCCAAATTCAGTGCGAGCAAACTCCGTAGTAGAAATTAACATCCAAGTCCTCTGCTTTGCCTTGATTCCAAATTCAGTGCGAGCAAACTGGCGGATCATTATTTGTGGTATGGCCTCATGCTTTGCCTTGATTCCAAATTCAGTGCGAGCAAACTATTGCCTTGATTGCCGTGTCGTCGGCTTCTGCTTTGCCTTGATTCCAAATTCAGTGCGAGCAAACTAATTTCGATTCCAGACCAAACCTTGCCTGTGCTTTGCCTTGATTCCAAATTCAGTGCGAGCAAACTAATCCGCCCCTCAACGAGAGCCTGAACCGTGCTTTGCCTTGATTCCAAATTCAGTGCGAGCAAACTTGTTCAGGTCGTTTTGTGCGGAGGCCATGGGCTTTGCCTTGATTCCAAATTCAGTGCGAGCAAACTAGCTTGCACAGACGCAGCACATCAGCGGCGGCTTTGCCTTGATTCCAAATTCAGTGCGAGCAAACTACAACGCATATACTCTCGATCGGTGGAATTGCTTTGCCTTGATTCCAAATTCAGTGCGAGCAAACTAACCTGAGCGTTACCGAAAACCCGAACGTTGCTTTGCCTTGATTCCAAATTCAGTGCGAGCAAACTCGGGGGTTGTGCGCAGGCATCATGTTCACGGCTTTGCCTTGATTCCAAATTCAGTGCGAGCAAACTGGATGCGTTCCATTTCTGGGGCCAGCGGCTGCTTTGCCTTGATTCCAAATTCAGTGCGAGCAAACTGGATTACGCGCAACCTTTAGGGAACGCTACGCTTTGCCTTGATTCCAAATTCAGTGCGAGCAAACTTGCTGGCAGCTTTCCGGCTCGCTTAGCTCAGCTTTGCCTTGATTCCAAATTCAGTGCGAGCAAACTCAGGGCGTGCTGGATTTCCTGCGCGGATCCGCTTTGCCTTGATTCCAAATTCAGTGCGAGCAAACTCGCGGCCTGCTTGACGCGACTTAAGTTGCTGCTTTGCCTTGATTCCAAATTCAGTGCGAGCAAACTACCACGGAATTTCTCTTTGGAGTGGTTTCGGCTTTGCCTTGATTCCAAATTCAGTGCGAGCAAACTCGCTCCTAGCGGCTCGTGATCTTGGTCGTTGCTTTGCCTTGATTCCAAATTCAGTGCGAGCAAACTGGCGGAAGAGGGAGATTGGAACGTCTTTACGCTTTGCCTTGATTCCAAATTCAGTGCGAGCAAACTGCCCCATATAAATTATTGCTATATATGCGAGCTTTGCCTTGATTCCAAATTCAGTGCGAGCAAACTTGCTCCGCTGGTGCAGCCCCGGAGCGATAGCTTTGCCTTGATTCCAAATTCAGTGCGAGCAAACTAAAATGCGCCACATCCAGGTATTCACCAGTGCTTTGCCTTGATTCCAAATTCAGTGCGAGCAAACTCGCCCAGATGAGATTCTGACACTCCTCACTGCTTTGCCTTGATTCCAAATTCAGTGCGAGCAAACTGGCGAAACACAGCACCGCAAACATCTTCCTGCTTTGCCTTGATTCCAAATTCAGTGCGAGCAAACTAGGCGCGAAAAGACGGAGTCGATTACATCAGCTTTGCCTTGATTCCAAATTCAGTGCGAGCAAACTTTCCGGAGCGCCGTCATGTAGGCAGAGCTGGCTTTGCCTTGATTCCAAATTCAGTGCGAGCAAACTCTAAAGCTACTTGGAGTGTGTCCGTTTTTTGCTTTGCCTTGATTCCAAATTCAGTGCGAGCAAACTTTGCACTGATGAAAACAATACATGCACTGAGCTTTGCCTTGATTCCAAATTCAGTGCGAGCAAACTTCGCGTCAATAATAAAATGCTATAACGCTGCTTTGCCTTGATTCCAAATTCAGTGCGAGCAAACTTGGCGAGGTGCAAAACTGTTACTTGCCGTAGCTTTGCCTTGATTCCAAATTCAGTGCGAGCAAACTGTGCGTGTCTAGGATGCGCTCGCCTGGCTTGCTTTGCCTTGATTCCAAATTCAGTGCGAGCAAACTGGTGCAGCTCATCTCGCGAGTGATTGCTCTGCTTTGCCTTGATTCCAAATTCAGTGCGAGCAAACTCACCCAATAATCGGGATGGTCATCAGGATAGCTTTGCCTTGATTCCAAATTCAGTGCGAGCAAACTGTCTTCGGCCAAGGAGTGACCCGAGGCCACGCTTTGCCTTGATTCCAAATTCAGTGCGAGCAAACTAAAGCAACGAATGTCGCAAGGCGTGTTCGCGCTTTGCCTTGATTCCAAATTCAGTGCGAGCAAACTATCTGGCGCGGTCACAGCTGACTTCGCCTTGCTTTGCCTTGATTCCAAATTCAGTGCGAGCAAACTCACCCACAGGCGGTTGTCGCCCGATGGGTAGCTTTGCCTTGATTCCAAATTCAGTGCGAGCAAACTAAAGTGAAAAACTCTGAGAAGCTTTCATGAAGCTTTGCCTTGATTCCAAATTCAGTGCGAGCAAACTACCTCCCGAGACTGCATCCAGTTTTCCGCTGCTTTGCCTTGATTCCAAATTCAGTGCGAGCAAACTTCCTGGCCGCAACGGGATCGTGGTGCGAATGCTTTGCCTTGATTCCAAATTCAGTGCGAGCAAACTCTTTCGACTACGGAAGCGGAATGGGTGTGCGCTTTGCCTTGATTCCAAATTCAGTGCGAGCAAACTTGTTTCTCCGCGATCGCGTGCCCGTGGTTTGCTTTGCCTTGATTCCAAATTCAGTGCGAGCAAACTCTCAATGACAAAGCCGTCTCCGCTCTGGCGGCTTTGCCTTGATTCCAAATTCAGTGCGAGCAAACTATAACTATCTCCGCCGCTCCATACAAAAGAGCTTTGCCTTGATTCCAAATTCAGTGCGAGCAAACTCGGAGCACAACCCGGGTTTGCGAGCTGGCAGCTTTGCCTTGATTCCAAATTCAGTGCGAGCAAACTGATCCTGTCGCCACGAAAAACAACCAGCGAGCTTTGCCTTGATTCCAAATTCAGTGCGAGCAAACTTCCTTGTCAGTCTCGTGAAGATGGTGCGCCGGCTTTGCCTTGATTCCAAATTCAGTGCGAGCAAACTCGAACCCGCAATAGTCCTAACCCCAACGTAGCTTTGCCTTGATTCCAAATTCAGTGCGAGCAAACTACAACTAAGTATGTGTTCGACAGGCACAAAGCTTTGCCTTGATTCCAAATTCAGTGCGAGCAAACTGTTCGTATTAAAGGGGTCATCAAAAGTGATGCTTTGCCTTGATTCCAAATTCAGTGCGAGCAAACTCCCCCGCCCCCACCAACAGAAGGAACAGCGCTTTGCCTTGATTCCAAATTCAGTGCGAGCAAACTGGAATTCAAAAACTTGTGCAATTCGTCTAGGCTTTGCCTTGATTCCAAATTCAGTGCGAGCAAACTAAGGGCAACCTCGCTCTCGGGGCAGCGGCAGCTTTGCCTTGATTCCAAATTCAGTGCGAGCAAACTCAACAGTCCGCGGCCATCCTCGAAACTCCGGCTTTGCCTTGATTCCAAATTCAGTGCGAGCAAACTAGGCGTTGAGCAATCTTATATCCTACGGTAGCTTTGCCTTGATTCCAAATTCAGTGCGAGCAAACTTTGCTCAAGTTCCACTAACTGGAATGCTGAGCTTTGCCTTGATTCCAAATTCAGTGCGAGCAAACTTGAGCCTCGGAAGGATACCGCTCCTCCTACGCTTTGCCTTGATTCCAAATTCAGTGCGAGCAAACTCGGTGGAAGGATCCGGCTTTTCCCGTCTGAGCTTTGCCTTGATTCCAAATTCAGTGCGAGCAAACTGGAAGTCGGTGCTCCCCGCGCTGACGTCCGCTTTGCCTTGATTCCAAATTCAGTGCGAGCAAACTGGAATTCAAAAACTTGTGCAATTCGTCGAGGCTTTGCCTTGATTCCAAATTCAGTGCGAGCAAACTGCCCCCGCCCCCACCAACAGAAGGAACAGAGCTTTGCCTTGATTCCAAATTCAGTGCGAGCAAACTCCCGGCATGAAGAGCGAGGGCATGCGCCCAGCTTTGCCTTGATTCCAAATTCAGTGCGAGCAAACTCATTCGGTCAATGCTTATACGGTGTTATACGCTTTGCCTTGATTCCAAATTCAGTGCGAGCAAACTTGTATTAACCTGCACGCCATCGGCACTAAAGCTTTGCCTTGATTCCAAATTCAGTGCGAGCAAACTGAATTTCTCTTTAGAGTGATTCCGACAGTAGCTTTGCCTTGATTCCAAATTCAGTGCGAGCAAACTGGAATTCAAAAACTTGTGCAACTCATCGAGGCTTTGCCTTGATTCCAAATTCAGTGCGAGCAAACTTAATCTCCCCGCATTCATGCAGATCGACCTGCTTTGCCTTGATTCCAAATTCAGTGCGAGCAAACTCATACCAAGCCGGATGGCGAGCGGGACTGTGCTTTGCCTTGATTCCAAATTCAGTGCGAGCAAACTTCTGTGACGTTTTTTTCGATCAAGGTTTTTGCTTTGCCTTGATTCCAAATTCAGTGCGAGCAAACTAGTGCAAACGTATCATGCATGATCCACACAGCTTTGCCTTGATTCCAAATTCAGTGCGAGCAAACTTTGGCTGCGAGCACTGGGGCACCTTCAGGAGCTTTGCCTTGATTCCAAATTCAGTGCGAGCAAACTACCACGGAATTTCTCTTTGGAGTGGTTTCGGCTTTGCCTTGATTCCAAATTCAGTGCGAGCAAACTCCAATTGGTAAACCTGAGATTTCATTTTCAGCTTTGCCTTGATTCCAAATTCAGTGCGAGCAAACTCAGCTCCGTGCTGTCCGTCGGTCCGAAGTTGCTTTGCCTTGATTCCAAATTCAGTGCGAGCAAACTAACCACGGAATTTCTCTTTGGAGTGATTGCGCTTTGCCTTGATTCCAAATTCAGTGCGAGCAAACTCAGTTTGAAGTCGAGGGGGATGCGATAGGAGCTTTGCCTTGATTCCAAATTCAGTGCGAGCAAACTCAACCGTCATAAGAGTGGTCGCCATCGATAGCTTTGCCTTGATTCCAAATTCAGTGCGAGCAAACTAAACCATGACACCACCCCGGCAAACGAAAAGCTTTGCCTTGATTCCAAATTCAGTGCGAGCAAACTCGAACCCGAAATAGTCCTGACCCCAACATAGCTTTGCCTTGATTCCAAATTCAGTGCGAGCAAACTATTGATTGTTACGACCAAGACACCCGCACCGCTTTGCCTTGATTCCAAATTCAGTGCGAGCAAACTACCACGGAATTTCTCTTTGGAGTGGTTGCGGCTTTGCCTTGATTCCAAATTCAGTGCGAGCAAACTGCATGTTCGCGCATTGCTTGCGCGCTCACAGCTTTGCCTTGATTCCAAATTCAGTGCGAGCAAACTGAACCGTGGAAATGCTCCTACCGGTCCATCGCTTTGCCTTGATTCCAAATTCAGTGCGAGCAAACTCGGTGTGGCCAACTGGTTCAAAACAAACCAGTTGGCCACGTTCTTTTTTGAAAGAGTTACCAGAATTGAGCTTGTTCGGGGAGTTCTTCGGGTGGAACAGGGGCGGCTGGAGCTCCATGGATGACGAAACTGCGTTCCCATTGAGCGCGGGTGACGAAGAGAGCCCGGACGCTGCCCTCGGGAGGCAGGTTCTTTTTCAGACGTTCAATGTGCGTTTCCTGTCGGGCGAAGGTGACACAGGCGCGGGCATAGACGCTCCATTGGAGCATCTGGTATCCGTCATCCTTGAGCCATTCGCGAAAATCATGGGCGGCTTTTCGCTGGGGCTTGGTGCCGACGGGCAGATCGAAGGCGACGACTAGCCAGCCCATTTTGAATTTTTCTGTATCCATGGCTTGTAGAGCCGGGGATCGGCGGCGAGAACGGCGCGGCGGAACCCACGCACGGAACCTTCGATGCAACCGCGCACATCGAGTTCGAGTCCGAGATATTCCACGCGGTCAAGGGGAAACCCTGTGACCCAGCGGCGGAATTCCGGGGTAACATCCCAGCCGTTGTCCCCCGGTTTTTCCCGGCGTACCCACTGGGCCACCCGCCAGTCCACGCAGGGACGGAAAGGCTCCATCAGATCATAAGCAAGGGGTGTGGAGCGTTCGCGGGCGACGTGGGAGATGCCGAATGTGGGGTCGAGGCCGACGCCGAAGAGTTTTTGCAGGATGGTGGAAAGGAGAACGGCGTAGCCGTAATTGAGAAGTCCATTGAGCCCGGGCAGAGACCGCTCCCGGGAAAAATCTTTTTCGCCAAGGCTGCGTCCGAAGATCTGCCAGAAGAGTTTGGCGCAGATGGCCTCTTTGTGGGGCTTGCGGCTGGAGGCTTCACCGGACAGGGCGGGAAGAGCGACATCTTCGGGAGAGAGAAAAGCGGCGAGCGTGCTCTGATTGCGGCATTTGGCATCGACGGTCATTTGCCAAAGCCGGGCACGCTTTTTTTCGTCCAAGTCGAGTTGGGCACGGGAGAGGAGGGTGTCGGTGGAACGGTTGGCGGGCAGAACGAGAGAGACGGGCTTGAATGTTTCGCAGATGATGAGGGCGACACCATGCCTGGCGGCTTCAAGAAAAAGGCTGCTGTGAATCTGCGCCGAAAAACTGGTGATGATGATCGAGGCGATATCCTCGATGGGGAGACGCTTTTCCCCATCCGTCGTATGGCATGTCAACTGCCCATCCCGACAGCTCAATGAGGCCTGGGGGGAATCAATGCTGACGATGTGGTAGCTCACGGGAAAAGGTGGAACAAGACTCAGTCGTCCGGGGCGAGACTTCCAAGCGGAACGATAAAAGAGAGGACGTTGAAAACGAGAAATGGAGCGTGGCGACAGCCGATTTCCAACGCCGCTTTTTGATAAAAGCGACCGCATCCGGGCGCGATGTTTTGCTTGCTGGGATTTTTCCAAAAAGATTCCCACCCTCCAGATGCCACAGAAGATTCAGCCGCAGTTTCATTGCTTGTAATGCCACCGCCTGGAGCGCAGATTGGCAAGTTATGCGACTTTTGGCGAGCATTTTGATGGCCTCAAAAACGCCGACAAAGAACTTCCAAGTGCAGGAAATTAGCCCTTGCCATTTGCAAGTCAATGGGAACGATGCCGGCCGCCGTTTTGATGAAATTGTCGGGTCTGGCATCCGCAATAAGTACGCCGTCTGTGAGACGATACCATCCGAAAAAGGAGCCGGGAGCTTTCTCGAAACCTTCGCTTTCAAGAAGGTCTTGAATATCTTCGTTTGTCAGACGCTCTTTTTCTTCAAACCACTGTTGGGAAATAACGAAAGAAGGCTCGCCAGGAGGTTGCCCAATGATCATGGAAGGTTTTGAGGAAATGCAGACGCCTTCCAACCGGAGATCATTGCAAAAGACGTCGATTTGCAGGGCCATTCTTCGCAAATATTCTGATGGAGAAGCATTTTTTCTCAAAAATTTCCCATCTTGGATCACTGGCACTTGTCCGTAAAATCCAGCCCATGTCCTTTTTACTGCTCTCCGATCGGAAATCCGGTAAAAAACCTCATGTTCACTGGTGGAATTAGAAACCAGCGGCAGACGATCTATTTCCTGCTCAGGAATTAACGCGCCAATACGATGAGCCCACTTTTCAACATTTCCTCCCTGCTTTCCTTCAAGTGTTTCTGAACCTGCGCTCTGGCTTGTTCCGCAGTCAATGGCTTCTGCGGCATCTTGGAAAGCTCGAGACAGCGTTGCAAAAGCCTTTTGGATGGAGGCTGAAGTTTCATGGCCTTCCTCTCCATAAGGCGTATTCTCGGTAGCGTCAATTCCCTGTTTGTCTTTATCTGGCATCTTGGAATAGAGACGTGATGAACCTACCGTGCTTTCCTTGAGTTTGTCAATGAAATCAGAGCTTGATAAGTAAGGAATATGCTATAAAAACTCATAGTTCAAGCACGAAGTCCATATTCACAGTATGCCCTACGAGCTTGAGCTTTGCCTTGGTTCCACCCTCTCCCAATGAAGTCCATTGGGAGGGGGTTATCCTTGTGGCAACACAAACCCAGAATACAATGGATCCATTGAAACGAGTCCGTCACGCAGTAGCGTTGAGAGGAGAACATTGATTTTATGTCCTTCAGTTTTGTTTTGAAGCCGAATGACATCAGGTCGAGCAATATCCAGTGCCAAACCGCTGGCATTGTTTTTGACGGAAAAAACCTTCCATGTGCCTGCATAGTTTCCCCTTAAAATCTGTATCAACATCCCATTCCGCAGTACCCTCGGCCACTTGCCGCCGTTTTTTTTCTTCAGCGTACAAAGCTGGGGCCAGATTTTGTGGGAGCGAAGGACTTGAGGTTCGGGATCCAGTGCCAAACCGAAGTTGGCACCGAGAATTTTGACGGCTTTGAGTGGCTTGAGCTTTGATGTGGCATCCTCTTCGGGGTCCAGACCAAGCAGTTTGTTTTTTTCGATTTCCTGATAAATCCAACGCCACGTGGAGGTTTCGTGAAGCAATTTTCCGCTTTCCGTTCCCGTCTCGCTGCGGCGTTTTCTGGCGGTGATGAGCACGGTGGAATCCTCTGTTTTCGGGATGCGGATGTTTTTCTCTTTGAACCATCGGGCAAGTCGTTTGGCGGAGGGGTGGGAATCCGCCGGATCAAAGACCCGATAAACGGTCTCTTCGCTTTGGAGTCCGCTCATGTCCGCAGGGATATGTTGAACAACGCGGCGTTCGGCGAGGCGTTTGCGGATTTGTTCTTTGAGATTTTTTGGCAGGTCGATGAGGGAAACTTTTCTGCCGGCATCGCGTTGAAACAGGGTTCCCACGGCGAGGAGGCGGGCCTGCTCTGGTTCGCTGAGGGAGCGTTTGACGAGCAATTCCCAAATGCCGCCATCGCGCGGGATGAAGTGGGACGCGAAGGCCAGCACGCAGGCGTCCAGTGCATGGTGCAGATGGGTGATGTTGCGAACCTCGGTTTTGGTGGTTTCGTCCGTGACCGCGGGGTTTGCCGCGCCAAGACAGCCAAGAAGTCGCCAGCTTTTGCGCACGGCCCCGGTGACGCTTCCCGGCAGGGAGGTGATGACCGGGGGATTCTCCGGATAGTTTTTTTGCAATCCCTGCGCCCCGAGACGGACGAGTTGGGAAGTTTTTGTGAGATCGCCGGGGGTGAATTCCTTTTCGACGTAATCGCGCACTTGCAGCAATCGCTTGCGGTTCTTTTTCCGTCGGGTGTCGTCCTTGTGCCCTTTGAATGACTCAAGGTTTTCCACGTCCTTTTGAAATTGAGCCAGGGTCTTGATGCTGAGTTGGGGGAGCCCTTCCACAGGTTTGCCCTGTTCTTCTTCGACGAATTGCACGGCGGTGCGTTTGCCCTTCATTTTGTTGATCTCGGCAAAAGTGACCACGAGGGAGTCCAGAGTGTCGCTGGGCCGCAGGCTCCGGGGAATGATGTGGTCGAGATCCACGCGACGGTTGAGGAGATCGAAAGCATCGTAATCCTGGCCCGTGTAGGGACATTTCCACCCGAGATCCTCGGCGATACGGGCTTTGCGGATGAGGCCGGGACCGATCTTGATCCCCTTTCCTTCAAAGGCCGCCTCGAGTTTTTTGACGACGGATTTGAAGTTTGCAAGCTGTTGACCCAGCTCCTTTGCGATTTCCTGGGTGCTTTTTCCCGACATTTCCCGGACGTCGCGGTTGACCTCCATGGTGATTTTCCCGACCCGTGCGGTGTCCTCCTGCGCGAATTCCTTCAGAATGTCCGTGTGCAAACGGTCGAGGATTTTCAGCCGGTGGCGGACGAGATGGTTGTTGGTCTGCTCGTCAATGGCGCGTTGAAGCTGCGCGGAGCGGATGGCTTCACTGCGGAAGAGGGGGCCGCCTTCTTCGGCGGGGTGACGGTCGGTGGAAAGGACGAAGTCAGCCACTTCCGCCATGAGAGAGCGGCTGTGCGGGGCACGACCGGAGGGGGGGCCGACATGAAGTTCTGCGGCGAGAAGAATTTCGCGGGAGATCGGCTCGGTTTTTTTGGAGCGGCGTGTGGTGGCGGCACTCAGCCGGGTTTCCAAGGTGGCATCAAAAGCAGCCGTGTCGGCTCCAAGCCATTCCCGAATGGTGCCAAGAGTGAGACGATCTCCCCGCCGAAGCCGACCGCGAAGACGTTTCTTGAGAGGTTCGGGCAGGGTGGCAAGAACCGGGGCGAACTCACCGGAAGTCAGCAGGCGCTGAATGGGATCCAAAACCAGGGCCTTGTCGGCATCCGGGTGAAGAAGCATCTGGTCGAGATTGTCTGGAACTCCGTCGGTGAGGGAGCGCACGGCTTTTTTCAAATCTCCCTTGGTGAAATATCCGCGGGCGTGGATTTGTTGATGAAGGAGTTGGCGTTCTTCAACGGAGAGACGGCGGAGTCCGGTGGGGCTGGCGATCTGGATATTGGCAAGCTGCAGGGCCCAGCGGTAGCGGAAGAATTCGGGGCAGGCGGCGGAGGGAACTTTGCTGAGTTTCAGGGCTTCGTCTTTGGCGGATTTCTCATCACCGGTTTCCGCGAGAAGCTGCTGGTAACGGCGTTCGTAGGTGATCGGGCAGGTGGCGATGATGCGGTTGTCAAACCGGGGGACGAGTTGTCCGAAGAGGAGCCCCCCCTGGTAGCGGGCGGGCAGGCGGATTTCCGGGCAGGGAATGGCATGCCAGTCGGAAAGCAGGGCGGTTAGGAGCGCTTCATCCACATGGGGGAGATGACCGATGTGGGCGCGAAGGATGGCGGCGGTTTCGCGCTCGACATCCTCTCGGGGGAACGCGGCGTTGAGAGCCTTCGGACGTTTGTCGCCGGGCAGATGGCAGGAGGTTTTGGTTCCGAGAGGATCAAGACCACAAACGGCGCACCAAGTTTCCGCCATGGTGCGGGTCTTGTATCGGTCGTAAAGGGAACGGGCGTTTTCCACCTTCTCGGTATCTTCCTTTTCCGCCGCCGCATCCTGCCCCTCTCTGCTCCAGGCTTTGTTGCCGTCGTAACCGCGGTTGTGGGCATACCAGCGGAGGACGTCCCAGAGCAGGGGCCAGGTGAGTTTCTCCTCGCCCTTGCCGGCAAGGACACGGGCGGCATGAAACCAAGGGCTGGAGGTGTTGACATTGTCGAGAGCTTCGGGGCTGAGAACTCCGAGGTGGGAAAGAAGAGTCTTCATCCGCGCGATGCGCTGGCGGGTGGAGCGGATGTGTCGTCGCTGGCGGCGGAAAGCCCGACGCCGGGAAGCCAGGCAGTCGTCGGCCTGGAAAATGACTGTTCCGCAACCGAGGAGGGAGGGAGCTTCGGTGGCTGGGACTTGCAGGACGGCCCATCCGATGGAACTGTGCCCCACATCGAATGCGAGGTGGAGGTCGCGCGAGTTTGGAGTTGCGGGATCTTTTTTGAGGGGGTAGGTTTTCATCGGAATCAAGACAAAGTTAGATAGCGCAGGCCGTTTCCCTTTCCGCCAGGCGGATACACCGGTTAAAAAGCGTTTTCTATATCGAAAGACGGGGCATTGAAAGCCCCGTCTTTTGTTTTTTGGGAAGAGAGGATTTTCTTCGCCCAAAGAGCACGTTTGACGCGCAACGGGAAAAATCCCAAACTGGAAAGTTCTATGTGGAACCAGGCCCATCAACACGTCCTTGATCTCATTTCCTATGAACCCGGCAAGCCGGTGGAGGAGTTGGCCCGCGAGATGGGGTTGAATCCGTCGGACATCATCAAGCTGGCGTCGAATGAAAATCCGCTCGGTCCCTCACCGCGTGCCCTTGCCGCGATGCGCGAGACGCTGGAGCGCGCCCACTTTTACCCGGATGGCGGCGGTTGGGCGCTGCGGAACAAGATCGCGGAAAAGCTCGGCCTGGAGCGCGGGAATGTGATCCTTGGCAACGGATCGAACGAGATCATCGAGTTCATCGGGCATTCCTTTTTGAAGCCCGGGGACGAGGTGGTGACAGCGCGGCATTCCTTTGCGGTGTATGCCCTGATGGCGCAGCTTTTCGGGGCAAAGACGGTCGAGGTTCCGGATCCCGGCTACGTGCATGATCTCGAGGCGATGCTGGCCGCCATCACGCCGAAGACCCGCCAGCTTTTCATTGCGAATCCGAACAACCCCACCGGCACGATGGTCGGGCAGGAGGCGATTGACCGCTTCATGGAGCGGGTTCCGGGGCATGTGCTGGTGATTTTCGACGAAGCGTATTTTGAATTTCTCGACCATCCCGTGGACGTTGTCCGTTACGTCCGCGAGGGGCGCAATGTGATCGTGATGCGCACGTTCTCGAAGATCCAGGGGCTTGCAAATCTTCGCATCGGTTACGGTCTTGCTCCGGAGAAAATTGCGGCCGTTCTTCAAAAAACCCGCCAGCCTTTCAATGCCAACGGGATCGCCCAGGCGGGAGCGCTGGCGGGGTTGGATGACGAGGAACACATGCGTCGCACGCGGGAACTCACCCATGAGGGTCGCAACTACCTGCAGGCCGAGTTTTCCGGGATGGGGCTGGAGTTTGTTCCCAGCATGGCGAACTTTGTGCTCGTGCGGGTGGGAGACGGTGATGCTGTCTTCCAGGCGCTGCTGCGCAGGGGACTCATCGTGCGGGCCATGAGCAGCTACAAATTGCCCGCATGGATTCGGGTTTCCGTCGGCACCATGGAACAGAACCGCCGGTTCATCACCGAGCTCAAGGCTCTTGATGCCGCCGGAAAAATTCCGCGCGGAGAACTCATCAGCGCCTGACCGTCTCCGGATGCAAGCGGGAGACACCATTGCCGCGGTATCCACGCCACCCGGAGAGGGCGCAGTGGCGCTGATCCGGATTTCCGGACCGGAGGCGCTCCGCATTCTGGAGAAAATTTTCGTGTCCTCCCGGCCACCAGTGCCCCGGCGGGCGACCTTCGGGCGGATTGTGGAAGACGGTGGTGTGGTGGACGAGGTGCTGGTGACGGTGTTTGAGGCTCCGGCGAGCTACACCGGGGAAGGAATGGTGGAGATCGGCTGTCACGGGGGCATTCTGCTGGCGGCGCACATTTTGGAATTGGTTCTCCGGCAGGGCGCACGGGCGGCCGAGCCCGGCGAATTCACCCACCGGGCTTTCCTGAATGGCAAGCTGGACCTCACCCGTGCCGAGGCGGTGATGGACATCATCCGGGCGAGGACGCCCCTGGCATTGCGGGCGGCCGCGGAACAATTGCAGGGACGGCTCGGGGATGAGATCTCCGGGATCCGCGCCGATATTCTCGGAATTGTCGCCCATCTGGAAGCCTGGATCGATTTTCCCGAGGAGGGGATCGATCCTGCCACCGGAGAGCTTCTTCTGGAAAAAATCTCGGCCTGTGTCTCGCGCATCGGACAGCTTCTTTCCACGGCGGAGAGCGGACGGATCCTGCGCGAGGGGGTGCGGGTGGCGATTGTGGGACGTCCGAACGCCGGCAAGTCGAGCCTGCTCAACCGGCTGCTCGGGATGGAGCGCGCGATCGTGAGTCCGATCCCCGGCACCACGCGCGACACCATCGAGGAATCCGCCTGCCTGCGGGGGATTCTCTTCCGGCTCACCGACACGGCGGGGCTTCGCGAGACGGAGGACCCGGTCGAACGCGAAGGGGTGGACCGGGCCCGCCGCACCATCGAGCAGGCGGATCTCGTGCTTCACGTCCTTGATGCGTCGACTGTTCTTGATGAGCCGATGCTGCGCGAGCGCGAAATTTTGGTGGCCAACAAGATCGACCTTGTGGACTGCGACGGCCATGTGCCCCGGACGGCGCTGCCGGTTTCTTCAAAGACCGGGGAAGGTTTTCCGGAATTGGTCGAAGCAATGATCCGCGAGACCTGCGGCGGGCATCTCTCCTCCGGACAGTCCCTCGCCGCGGTCAATGCCCGTCACAAAACCCTGCTGGAATCCGCCGCCGCGTCGCTTCAGGCGGCGGCGGCATTGGTTCGCGCCAATGAACCGCCCGAACTTTCCGCCATGGAGCTTCGGGCCGCGCTGGATGCCGTCGGCCGCATCATCGGGGCCGCCGACACGGAGGAGATTCTCGGGGAGATCTTCGGCCGCTTCTGCATCGGAAAATAAGCGGGCCGGGGAAAAACGCTTCAGGGTTCGTCGTTGCCCACGGGAAGCGTGAGCCGGGCTTTTGTCAATTCTCCGAGAACCGCCGCCATTTTTTCCCGGACTCCCGGAACGAATCCCCGATCCTTGTGGAAGACCAGCATGGTGAGATCTTCGCGATTGAAGAAGCTGATGACGCCTTTTTCCGTGTGGAGAGTGACAGCCGGGACCGTGCCCACACCCATGCGGGCGGAAGAAGACCGCATGGCCTGCAGCATGTCCGCGGCATGGGCACTCATGGAAACAAGATCAACGCCATCGGGAACATTGTGCGAGGCCACGACGACCGATCCATGCGCGAGGACGCAGGAATTGATGCCGGGGAGTCCGCCGCAAAGCTCGATGACCCGGTTCACACTCAGATTTTCTTCGGTCAGAAAAAGGGCCTGAAGCGGTTCCTGCTCCACGATTTCCTGTCCCTGTTCCTGGCGGTGCATGGAGACGTGCTCGGTGTGGAGCATGCGAACCGGGGCGACAGGCGGTTCTTCCGGAACGACGGGTGGTGGCGGGAGGGGATGGGAAACCGGTTCCTCCACAACAGCGGCGACGGTTTCCTGTGGCACGGGTGGAGGGGGAATCACAAAGGCCGTGGGAACCGGTTCCTCCGGGAGCGAAGCCGCAGGCTCGGGAATCGCGGGTGACGGGGCGGCCTCCTCCACAGGCAGGACTTCATCGGTCATCGGCGGAGCCGGTGTGGGCGGCGGTGGCGGAACCACGGCCTTGCGGCGGAAGATTGGCAATCCCACAAACGAACCGGTGCGACGGGGCGGGAATTTGTTTGAAGCCACGTTGACAGCCTCCGAAACCGGGGCGGCGGGTGGAGGAGGCGGAATTTCCATCCGTGCTTCAGGAGTCTCCGACGGGATTTCTGAAATGGGAGCGGGATCGTTGGTCGCCACGAATTTCGGGACGGCAGGGATCACCGGAGGAATGGCGGGAATTTCCGATGGCTTCGATTCCCCGGGCACAGGAGCCTGGGCCGCAGGCTCTTCCACGGGCGCGGGCGGCTCGGGAATCTCCGGCTCCTCGGGCGGTTCCGGTTCGGGCAATTTTTCCGGAGGCAGTTCCTCCCGGTTCTCCACAAGATGATACGCGGCGGCGAGCCGCATGGCCGGCAACTTTACGAGCCCGTCGGAGGAAGAGATGTGATCCGGCAACAGTTCCGCCAGAAGCTTCAGGGAAATCCGCGGGACATTTTTCGAAAAAATTTTCTCCGTGGGAACCTCAAAAGTCAGATCCGGCGGCACGGCAGCCTTCCAGTTTGCCTTGGGGACAAACGGCTCGATGTCGGCGGCCTTGAGGCGGATGGATTCGGGGGGAGTGAACCAATAGCGGAATCTCGGGGAGGGGGAAATTGTTCCGCCCGGCATCTCTTTCTGTTGTTTCATCTCGTGTTTCCGATTATCGGAGAATCTGGTCCAACGCAATCCTGTGGAATTTGATTTTAAATTTACTTCGGACGGTCTCATCCCCGTCATCGTGCAAGAAGCCAGCCAAACGCCGCGCCCGACAGGACGTGTTCTGATGTTTGCCTGGATGAACCGCGAGTCCCTCGCCCTGACGTTGCAATCGGGTTTGATGACCTACTGGAGCCGTTCGCGGCAGAAACTCTGGCTCAAGGGAGAGACCAGCGGACACACGCAGAAAGTGGTGCGCTGGTTTGTGGATTGCGACAAGGACGTGCTGCTCTTCGAGGTCGAGCAGACCACCGGAGCCTGCCACACCGGCTACGAGAGCTGTTTTTTCCAGGAGCTCGATTTCCAGGCGGCACCGCTCCCCGTCACTGAAGAAAAACTTTTCGACGACCAGTCGGTTTACAAAAAGTAAGCCGGTCCGGCATCCGGCGGGATTTTTCCTCATGAAGCAATATCTCTGCCAACGCTGCACGAATTGTTGTCGCTGGCCGGGCTTTGTCAAAGTAAGCGACGGGGACATCACCGCGATTGCCGCACATCTCGGGATGGACGAGCGGGATTTCATCGACAAATACACCCGCCTGCGTCCCTCCCGCGACGGACTCGCCCTCATTGACCAACCGGACGGTGCCTGCATCTTTCTGGAAGGGCGCGACTGTCGTGTCCAGGCGGTGAAACCGTTCCAGTGCAAGGGGTTCCCAAACACCTGGAACTTTCCCGGCTGGCGGGATGTCTGTGAAGCCATCGAGGTGGAAGTCCCGGATCCGGAGCCCCGGGAGGACGATTGCTGAGAAGCGGGATATTTTTCTCGGCAGACGTATCATTTATGATACTGTTCTTCTGTGCCCGATACACGCCCACTGACAGTGTTCTTCTTCCGCACTTCTGCGGGGAATGAGCCGGTCCGCGAGTGGTTGAAGGCATTGCCTGCTGAAGAGAGGTGGATTATCGGAGTGGATTTGAAGACGTTGCAATATCGTTGGCCGCTCGGGATGCCGTTGGTGAGAAGCCTCGGGAGTGGTCTCTGGGAGTTGCGCTCGAATCTCCCCGCCAGGATCGCCCGCTGTATTTTTTATGTCCCGAAGGGGCGGATTGTATTGCTGCATGGTTTCATCAAGAAGACGCAAAAAACACCACCGGAGGACAAGGCGTTGGCCTTGCGAAGAAAAAATGCCCATCGACAAACAGAAAAAGAATAAAAACCCGCATGACGGAAGCAGCCTGGATGATTTTTTGAAGGAAGAGGGAATTTCCGAGGAGGTTCAGGCAGCTGCTCTCAAACGGACAATGGCGCTCCGCCTTGCCGATCTGATGGAGGAGCAGGAGGTGCAAAAGACCACCTTGGCAAAACGGATGCGCACCTCGCGGGCAGCACTTGACCGGTTGCTCGACCCGGAAAACACATCGGTTACCCTTGGAACTCTGACCCGTGCTGCCGCCGCGCTGGGACGTCGCGTGAAAATCGAATTGGTGTCGGTTTGAACGGGAGAAAGGTGGAGGATCCGGAGCCCCGGGAGGATTTTCCCGAAAGGGGGTGAAATCCTGCTGGATGCCGGTGGGAGGGGTCGGTAATGTTTCGGCGTGAGTTACCGAGTCTTTGCCCGCAAATACCGTCCCCAGACGTTTGATGAAGTCGTCGGGCAGGATCACATCACCCGCACGCTCCAGAATGCCGTTTCTGCCAACCGGCTGGCGCAGGCGTATCTGTTTGTCGGACCCCGTGGGATCGGGAAGACCTCGACCGCGCGCATCCTGGCCAAGGCGCTGAATTGCGTGAACGGACCCACGACGACGCCCTGTGGCATTTGCGATGCCTGCAAGGAGATCGCGGACGGACGGAGTCTCGACGTGATTGAGATCGACGGTGCCAGCAACAACGGCGTGGAAAACATCCGGGATCTGCGCGACAACGCCGCCTATGCCCCGGCCCGGGGGCCGTTCAAGATCTACCTCATCGACGAAGTGCACATGTTGAGCACGGGGGCATTCAACGCCCTGCTCAAGACGCTGGAGGAGCCGCCGCCGCATGTGAAATTTATTTTCGCAACGACCGAGGCCCAGAAACTGCCCGCCACGATCACCAGCCGTTGCCAGCGGTTCGACCTGCGCCGGATTCCCACGGAATTGATTGCCCGGCACCTGACGTTCATCGCGAAGAGCGAGAACATTTCGCTGGATCCCGATGCGGCGGAAGCCATCGCGCGGGGAGCCGAGGGCGGACTTCGCGATGCCGAGAGTATGCTCGACCAGATGGTGGCGTTCTGCGGGGAAAAGATCCAGGCGCAGGATGTGATGGATGTTTTCGGGTTTACCTCGAAAGAGACGGTGACCGGGCTTGCGGAAAATCTTTTTGCCAGAAATGCGGGCGGCGCACTGGATATCGTTGCCGCCCAATCCGAAGCCGGCAAGGATCTCTCCCGTCTCACGGCCGACCTGATCGGCCATCTCCGCGATCTTCTCGTGTTGGTGGCGACCGGCCAGTCCTCCGTCGTTCCACAGGGAAAGCTTCTGGATTTGATCGACCATTTCGGAGAAGCCGAGACCCGGATGAAGTGGGTCGCCGACAAAAAACTCCAGTTGGATGTGGCGGTGATCAAGGCGCTCCATCTCCTCGACGAGACGAGTCTGACCGATGTCATTGAGACGCTCACCGGACTGAGCAGCGGGGAAATGCCTCCTTCCCCGGCCAAGCCCGCGCCCGTGGCTGCGGCGGCGCCACGTCCCGTCGAACCTCCTCCGGCCACGACAACGGCACCCCCTCCTCCGGTTGTCCAAAAGAGCGAGCCTCCGGCCCCCGCTTCAACCCCGTCGGCAGATCCCGAAGATGCCGGGGTTTCCGTTGCCACGACCTGGGAGAGAATTGCGGAATCCTTCGCCAAAGACTCCTTCATCCGCTTCGGCTGGCTGCGCGAAGGCCTTTTTGAGCGGTTTGAAGACGGGAAGCTGTTTGTCCGGTTTCCCGCCTCGTCGCAGGAAAGTGCGGAGAGCATTTGGATGGAGCAGGGTCGGAAGGACATCGAGAGTGCGCTGACTCGCGCCCTGTCGCGCACGGTCCGTCTGGCCTTGGAATTTGACGAGAGTCTGGTGCCGCCGCCCCCGGTCATGGAGGAGGAACCCGAACCCGTGCGCGAGGAACCTGTGGCGCAGGCTCCCGAGCCCGTGGCACCGCCTGCGGATCCCATGGAGGAGTTCAAAAACGACCCTCTCATCAAGAAAGCCCTCGAAGTTTTCAAAAGCACCCTTCAAACTGCCACGGCATGAATATCGCAAAGATGATGAAAGAGGCCCAGCGCATGCAGGAGCGCATGGCCGAAGCCCAGAACGAACTTGCGGCCCGCACCGTCGAGGCCACCGCGGGTGGAGGAAAAATCAAGGTCACGGCCACCGGCGCGGGGGATATCGTCTCCATCAAGATCGATCCCCAGGTCGTGGACCCGCAGGATGTGGAATTTCTCGAAGACCTCGTCCTCACCGGAGTCAAGCAGGCCTTGGAAAACGCCCGCGAGATGGCCGGTGCGGAAATGGGAAAACTTACCGGAGGGCTGAAGATCCCGGGTCTCTGATTTATTATGGCAGTCTGTTCCGACAAATGGATCCGCCGCATGGCGGTTGAGAAAGGCATGATCGAGCCGTTCGTGGACGGCCAGGTCAAGCAGAACGAAGATGGTCGGCGGGTCGTGAGCTACGGGCTCTCGAGCTACGGGTACGACCTGCGTGTCTCGGATGAGTTCAAAGTGTTCACCAATGTTTTCAGTGCCATGGTGGACCCGAAGGCCTTTGACGAGCGTTCGTTTGTGGACATCCAGACCGATGTCTGCATTGTTCCCCCGAACTCTTTCGCCCTGGCCCGCAGCGTCGAGTATTTCCGGATTCCCCGTGAGGCACTCACGATCTGCGTTGGAAAATCCACCTACGCCCGGTGCGGCATCATTGTGAACGTGACTCCATTCGAGCCCGAATGGGAGGGGCATGTCACATTGGAAATTTCCAACACCACCCCGCTGCCCGCCCGCATCTATGCCAACGAAGGTCTGGCGCAGGTCGTTTTCTTCACGGCCGACGAAGTTTGCGAGACCAGCTATGCCGACCGCGCCGGAAAATACATGAAGCAGCGCGGCATCACGATTCCCCGGTTGTAAAGCACCGATTGCCGCAGGGGGTCACAGAAGACTCTTGAGAAACGGAGCCGTCCGGCTGGTCTTGGATTTTGCGACCTGCTCGGGAGTTCCCTCGACAACGATTTTTCCCCCCTTGGCACCTGCTTCGGGTCCGATGTCAATGACATGGTCGGCTTCGGCGATGATGTCCAGATGGTGTTCAATGACGACCACGGTTCCCCCCTCGTCCACCAGGCGGTGGAGCACGGCAATGAGTTGGGCGACATCGTGGGCATGGAGCCCGATGGTGGGTTCCTCAAGGACGTAGAGAGTGGATTTGCCGCGGCGGGTCGTCCGGATTTCCTCCGCACGGGCGGTGGGGCGCCGGGCAAGCTGGGTCACGAGCTTGATCCGCTGGGCCTCGCCACCGCTGAGGGTCGGGCTCGGTTGGCCGAGTTGAAGGTAGCCGAGTCCCGTTTCAACGAGCAAATCCAGAGGACGGCGGATTTTTGGATTCGCCGAGAAAAATTCCGCCGCCTGCTCGATCGTCATGTCCATGACATCGCCGATGGATTTCCCGTTGTATTCGACCTCGAGGGTGGCGGGATTGTAGCGCCGTCCGAGGCAGTCCTGGCAGGGCATGTAGCTGGGAGGCAGAAAATTCATTTCCAACTTGATCACCCCCTGCCCGAGGCAGGCTTCGCAGCGTCCTCCTTCGTTGTTGAAAGAGAACCGGCTGTTTGTGTAACCACGCATCCGGGCGACAGGCAGTGTGGCAAAGAGTGCCCGAATGTCGTCGAGAACCTTCACATACGTGGCCGGCGTGGAGCGCGAGGTCTTGCCGATGGGCGATTGATCGACCTCCAGCACGCCTCCGATGGATGCCAGGCCGTCGATGCCGGTGCAATGGTCGAAAAAGGTTTTGGACTTGGAGTGGGAGAGCGCGTCGCGGACGGATGGAACGACGACTCCGCGCAGGACGGTGCTTTTTCCGGAACCGGAGACACCGCTGATTGCGGTGAGGCGGTTGACCGGGATTCGCACGTCCATGTCCTTCACATTGTGGAGATTGATGCCGCGGATGGTGAGCCATTCCTTTGTGGCGGGCCTTCGGGAACCGCGCGAAGGATGCTTCATCGGGGAGCGGAGCGACTGGCCGGTGAGGGATTGGGGAGAATGGATGATCTCTTCCAACGTGCCGGAAGCGACAATCTCTCCGCCGCGTCGTCCCGCACCGGGGCCGAGGTCGAGGATCCGGTCCGCCCGGCGCATGGTTTCCTCGTCATGTTCCACCACGACGAGGGAATTGCCCTTTTTCGCGAGGGCTTCCAGGGCATCGAGGAGGCGGGTGTTGTCGCGGGGGTGAAGTCCGATGGTGGGTTCGTCGAGGACGTAGAGAACGCCGCGCAGGTTCGAGCCGAGTTGGGCGGCCAGGCGGATCCGCTGGGCTTCGCCACCGCTCAGGGTCTTTGCGCTGCGGTCGAGGGAGAGGTAGTCGAGGCCGACGGTGGAAAGAAAACGCAGACGCTGGGCGATTTCGGCAACCACTTCCCGGGCGATACCGGCCCGGGGTCCGGTGAAGCGGAGCGTGGCGGTGAGGGCGAGGGAATCCGCGGCGGCGGCACTGGTGAAATCGTTGATCGACAGACCTTCCACCAGAACATTTGACGCCGTCTCGTTGAGGCGCGAGCCCTTGCAAATCGGGCAGGGTCGCGGCTCGGAATCTTCCAGGTTTTCGTGGCGGCGTTCTTCTTCGAGTTCGGCCTCGAGCTGGGAATCGAATTCCTTCCCGGCGGCTCCCAGTTCGCTCCACACTTCACCGAATCCGCGGCAATGCTGGCACCATCCGTGCGGGGAGTTGAAGGAAAACAGGCGGGGATCGAGGGGCTCGAAGGCGCGGCTGCACGACGGACAGTTCATTTCCGTGCTGAGGACGGAAGAACGGCCCTTGGCATCAACGATGCGGGCGGTGCCGCGGCCGAGGGAGAGCGCCTTGCGGACGATTTCGTCGGTGGTCTTGGAATCGGGGTTGACCAGTTCGCCGACGAGGGCGTCGATCGTGTGCTCTTTGAAGCGTTCGAGTTTTTGGAAACCTTCCACCGCGACCGGGCGTCCGTCCACGAGCAGGGTTTCGATTCCCTGCCGGGCTGCGGCGCGGGCGACATCGGTGTGGAAACCTTTGCGGGCCTTGACGAGATTGGCAAAGACTTTGACCGTGCCGTGGGCGGCGAGCTTGTGGACTTCCGCGGCGATGGCCGTCGGGGTGCGGCTCTCGACCGGCACCTGGCAGTCCGGGCAGTGCTGCGTGCCGAGTTTGGCGAAAAGGAGGCGGAGGAAGTGATAGATCTCGGTGACGGTGGCGACGGTGGATTTTCCGCCGCCGCGCGTGACGCGCTGTTCGATGGCCACGCTGGGCGGCAGGCCTTCGATCGAGTCCACATCCGGCTTCTCCATCTGCTCGACAAATTGCCGGGCATACGGGGACATGCTGTCGAGGAATCGCCGCTGTCCTTCCGCAAAGAGAATGTCAAAAGCGAGAGTCGATTTGCCCGAGCCGCTCAGGCCGGTGACCACCACCATGCCGTCGCGGGGGATGTCCACGGAAAGGTTTTTCAGATTGTGCTCCCGGGCACCGCGCACGGCGATGACGTCGCTGTCCTTGCGGGGAGCGAAGGGTTTCGAGGGGGAGTCCGCAACGCGGGCCGCACGACCTTCGAGCAGCGGAGCCAGAAACCGTCCGGTGTGGGATTCCGGATGAGAGGCGATTTTTTCGGGTGTCCCTGTCGCCACGATCTTTCCACCCTCATCCCCGCCCTCGGGGCCGAGATCCACGACCCAGTCGGCGGATTTCACGACTTCGAGATTGTGTTCGATCACGATGACGCTGTTGCCCTCGGCAACAAGCCGGTGGAAGACCTTGAGCAGCAGGGCCACATCGTCAAAATGCAATCCGGTCGTGGGTTCGTCAAAGATCAGGAGCGCTCCGTCTTCGTGTTTTCCGGCGAGATGGTGGACGAGTTTGAGGCGCTGGGACTCGCCGCCGCTCAGGGCGTTGACCGGCTGGCCGAGCCGCAGGTAATCGAGGCCGACTTCGGCCAGAAGCCGGAGCGGACGGGTGATGTTCCCACGGGCGTCGAGAGGTTTGAAAAATTCGACCGCCTCGCCGGCTGTCATTTCCAGCACGTCGTGGATGGATTTTCCTTTGACCCGAATGTCCAGGATCGGGGCGCGGAAGCGTTTTCCCTCGCATTCCGGACACCGCAGATACAGGTCGCTCAGGAATTGCATCTCCACTTTTTCAAACCCGAGTCCGCCGCAGCGTTCGCAGCGGCCCTGGCCGGAATTGAAGGAAAAGGAGCCCGGGGAAAATCCTCCCGCGAGAGCTTCCTTGGTCGTGCCGAACAGTTCCCGGATGCCATCGTAGGCACCGAGGTAAACGGCCGGCGTGGAACGCGGACTGCGGGCCAGGGGCGACTGGTCCACCATCACGACATCGCCGATCTCCTCATCACCGCGGATGCTTTTCACAAATCCCGCGGCCTCGTCCTCGCCGGGGTCGTCTCCCGCGAGGTGCCGGTGGAGGACGTCGCGGACGAGGGAGGTCTTCCCGGAGCCCGAAACACCGGTCACCGCGCAAAGGACGCCGACCGGGAACTTCACGTCGAGTCCCTTCAGGTTGTGATGCCGGACACCCCGGAGTTCGATGAACTTTTTCGGTTTGCGGCGTTTCGTGGGAACGGGGATGGATTTGCGCCCTTCCAGATAATCCGAGGTGAGCGAATCCACTTTGGAAAATCCGTCGATGGGTCCGCTGTAAAGCAACCGGCCTCCGTCCGCCCCGCGTCCGGGACCGATGTCCACGAGGTGATCGGCCGTGCGGATGACCGCTTCCTCGTGTTCGACAACGAGAAGGGTGTTTCCCTTGTCGCGGAGGCCGCAGAGCACATGCAGGAGGCGGCCGGTGTCGCGCGGATGGAGTCCGACGCTCGGTTCATCGAGAACGAAGAGCGTGTTGACCAGCGAAGCTCCGAGGCAGGTGGTGAGATTGACACGTTGAAGTTCGCCTCCCGAGAGCGACCGGGTCGGGCGATCGAGGGTCAGGTAGCCGAGACCGACTTCGGCGAGATAATGGAGGCGGGAAAGGATCTGCTCGTGAACGAGTCGCGCACTGGTGTCCGACTCCGGAAGCTCGATGTCCGCAAGGATGCGGGAGAGTTCCCAAACGGATTTTGAGGCAACATCCGCGATGGTGAGGCTGGAGGGTTCGAGGCGGAAGTTCAGCGTCTCCGGCTGGAATCTCCCGCCATTGCAGGTCGGGCAGGGTTGATAGCTCCGGTAGCGGCTGAGCAGCACGCGGACGTGCATTTTGTAGGTCTTCGATTCGAGCCAGTCGAAGTACCCCTTCACTCCATACCAACGTCCGTTGTCCCAGGCCTCCTTCGGATCTTCCTTTGCTTCCCCGTTGATCACCCAATCCTGATCGGCCTGCGGGAGCTCCTCGAACGGGCATCGGACATCCACGTCGTGCCGCAGGGCATGGCGCATGAGATCGTCCTGGCATTCCTTCGACTGGCCGCTCTGGAAAGGCTTCACCACGCCCTCGGAAATCGAGAGCGAGCGGTCCGGCATCACGCGCTGGTAGTCAATCCCGATGATCCGGCCAAATCCCCGGCAGTCCGGACAGGCACCCAGCGGGTTGTTGAAACTGAAGAGCCCGGGGGATGGCGGACGGATGCCTTCATCACAATGCGCACAGTGCCAGCCGGAGGAGAAAGGATGGGATTCCTTCGTCTCCGGAAGGATGATTTCGATTTTGTCGCTCCCCAGCCGGAGGGCGTTTTCCACGGCTTCGGCCAGGCGGGAACGCTGCGCGGGGGCCACTTCGATACGATCCTGAACCACGGGAACACGGCCGGGCAGGCGTCGGCCGGGCGGCGGTTCGTCGGTGCGGACGACGCTTCCTTCCAGCCAGACCCGGAGGTAGCCCTGTTGTTGAAGGAATCCAAAAAAATCCGCCGGTTTCGTGCCTGCGGGCACCGGAATGCCGAAGCCCACCAGCACGGTCATCCCCCGGAACTTCTTCAAAACCGCCTCGACAATCGAAGTCGGGGACTCCGGACGAACTTCCCGTTTGCAGGAAGGGCAAAATCCCCGCGCGACCCGCGGGAAGAAGAGCTTCAGGTAATCATTGATCTCGGTGATCGTGCCGACCGTTGAGCGGGTGGTGCGGACATTGTTGGCCTGCTCGATGGCGATGGCGGGAGGGATTCCCTCGATGGAGTCGGCCAGGGGCTTGTCCATCCGGTCCAGAAATTGCCGGGTGTAGGGACTGAACGTCTCGACATACCGGCGCTGACCCTCCGCGTAGACGGTGTCAAAGGCCAGACTCGATTTGCCGCAACCGCTCGGTCCGGTCACGACGATGAGCTGCCCGAGGGGCAGTTCCAGATCAATGCCGCGCAGATTGTTCTGGCGCGCACCGCGAATGCGGATGGATTCCACCCGTGGGGTAACGACCGCTTTCAGAAGTTAACTTGCCTGTTTGGAGGATGAACGGAGTTCTTCGGTGCGCAGCAGCACCCGCTGGCGCATCACCTTGCCCGATTTGAACTTCACTGTTGCCCGGGCCGGAATGATCACGTCTTTTTCCGGCTTGTGGGGATTCCGTCCCACACGGGATTTTGTCAGACGCACCTCGAAAACGCCAAAATTCCGCAGTTCCACATCGCGTCCGGATGCCAACGCATCGGTGATGAGGTCCAAGGTTTGCTGAATGACCGCGAATACCTCCTGCTGGATGATCCCTGTGTCTTTGCTGATCTGCATCACAAGATCGCGTTTGGTGAGATTGGCCATGGTTTGATGGGTTGTGGATCTTTAATAAGCAACTTTCGCGCCGAATCGCAACCCTCTTTGGAACAAAAGACAGAAAAATCGGGGAGAAGCGCAAAATTTCCATGATCCTCAAATCCAACGTTTTGAGATTTTTGAGACGGCTCATTGTGCGGCATGGGAATTCCCCGGCGGTTTCATTTGAGAAATCCGGGAATTCGCGTCATGCTTCCCGTTTCATGGATATAGTCTATTTCGATCTTGAGACCCAACGGACCGCGAACGATGTCGGCGGTTGGGACAAAAAGCACGAGATGGGGATGTCGATCGGGGTGACCTACAGCTCCGCCGAGGAAAAGTACGAGATTTTTCCGGAAAACCGGGTGCAGGACCTGATTCGCCGTCTCCAACGCGCGGATTTGGTGGTGGGCTACAATGTTCTCCGGTTCGATTACGAAGTGCTCATGGGTTACACGGTTCTTTCGTTGCCCGACCAGCTCCGCACGCTTGATTTGCTCGTGGATATCGAGAAGGCAGCCGGCCACCGGCTCAAGTTGGAAGATGTGGCCCAGGGAACCCTGGGGGTTGGAAAAGTGGCCGAAGGGCTGGATGCCATCCGCTGGTGGCGGGAAGGCCGGGTGATGGAGATCGCCGAGTATTGCTGTTTCGATGTGAAGGTCACCAAGCTTGTCCACGAATACGGGCTTGCCCACAGGGAACTCTTCTTCAACGACCGGTTCGGACGCAGGCAACGACTGGATATCCATTGGAACGCATGATCCAGCCGCTCAAATCTCCCAAAAACAATTGGTTCCTCTACTGGGTGGATCTGGAGGAACCGCTCCCCTCCGGTCGGGATTGGTTTCTTCCCACGATTGTCATTGTCTGCGATCAATCCGGAACCCCGGTCGCCCCGCCCGAGATTCTCGAAGAACTCGACCAGTCGCGGGTGGAGAACTATCTCTACAAGACCTTCGACCAACTCGGGACCCCCGACCGCCTTTCCATCGCGGCCAGTGAGGATTGGGACGCCGAGGGCTGGCAGAGTTTCTCTGCGGACTGCAAGCTCGACATCCGGTTCCAGAATTTTGACAAGCGGACGCCCGACGACTTGCGCGCCCTCACCAAGACGCTGGTGATGCGGGTGGGTCGCGAGCCGCAGGGGCCGGCTCATGCGCGCGAGGTCGCCCGCGGGCTCGTGCGGACAGCCCTCCGTGTCCGGTCCCAGGGGAAAAAAGCTTCCCTCCTCCGGTTGGCCGTGACCCGCGATCCGGATTGCGCCGCCGCCCGGATCGAACTCGCCGATCTCGATTTTCAGGCCGGCAATTTCAAGGCCTGTCTGCTTGCCTACGAGGAAATCGCCGAGAAGGAATTTCCCAGATGGAATGCCAAACAGACCACTTGGTGGATCGACCGGGACACCCGGCCGTATCTGCGGTCGCTTTACGGTCGTGCCATGACCCAATGGCATCTCGGCCGGTATTCCCCGGCTGCGAGAACCCTTGAGGATTTGCTGGCCCTGAACCCCACCGACAACCAGGGGGCGCGGTTTTTGATTCCCATGCTGCACCTGCTTGCGGAGTCTCCCGAGCGGGCCGCCGCCTTTCTTTCCAGATACACTGCGCAATATCCCCGGGACTTTCCCGAGCCGGCTTTTCTCTTCGGATGGGCCCTCACCTGTTCACTCGAAGGCCGGGAGACCGAGGCCCGGGTGAAATACACCGAGGGCATCCTCAAGAACATCTATCTTGCTCCCATGTTGTTGGAATTGGATGAACCCCCGCGGAGCCTTTGGTTGCCGAATGACCGCGCGGAGCCGAACTACGCGGCGGAGTTCATCGAGTCCTACGCCGTGCTTTGGGACAAGGAGCCCGGGGCGCTCCGCCTCCTCCGGGAGGTCTTCAACGACCTGATTCCCCGCATCGAAAAAATCGTGCGCCACCGCGAGCAGATGACGGATTTCCAGGACCAGCGATACGAGCCGGACTACAAGGAGGCCTGGCAGGAGCTGGTGCGGCAGGACGAGCAACTGACCAGGCCGTGACGGGAGAGTTCCTGCGGGATCTTCAGGAGGAATGCGGGGGCAGCATCCCCTTTGACAGGTTCATGGAGGCGGCGCTCTATCATCCCCGGTTCGGCTATTACACCGCACGCATCCGGTCGGTGGGTCGCACCGGTGACTTTTCCACCTGGCCCGGTCTGCATCCCTCGCTGGCCGCCGCCCTGGCCGCCTGGCATCGCAGGCACCCCGCGCGGCACATCATCGAAGCCGGCGCAGGCACCGGACAACTCGCCGCGGGGATTCTGGACAGGATGGGTTTTTTCCAACGCTTCCGAACGACCTACCACATCGTCGAGATTTCCCCGGTTCTTCGTGCCGCGCAGGAAAAACAGCTCAAAGGAAAACCGGTCGTCTGGCATCGGGACATGAACGAGGCACTCGCCGCAGCGGATGGTCACGCGAACATCCTCACCAACGAGCTTCCCGATGCCTTTCCCTGCCGGGTCTTTGTGCGCGGACCGGAGAGCTGGCTGGAACTGGCCCTGAAGATCGAAGGAAATTCCGCCCGCGAAGTGCTTCGCGAGGGGACCGCCCCGGAGTCTTCCTCTTTTTGGGACAAGGCTCCGGTGGGAACCCGCGTGGAAGTGCACGAGTCGTATCGCCGGTGGCTTGGAGACTGGGCCGGTTCCTGGAAACAGGGCGTCATGTTGACCGTGGACTACGGGGACACACCGCCCGCCCTTTACCACCGCCGTCCCGCGGGGACTCTCCGCGCCTACGCGCACCATCAACGGCTCACGGGCGGAGAAGTTTATGCCGCATTCGGGCACCGTGACATCACGGCGGATGTCAATTTCGCCGACCTACAAGCCTGGGGAGAATCCCACGGTTGGAAAACCTGTGCGCTTCAGTCGCTCTCCGACTTTCTCACGGCCACCATACCCTCGATCCGGCTTCCGGAAGCATTTCAGGATGCGGGCCGGGCTTTCAAGGTTCTCATTCAGTCGAAAGCCTGAAGCCACTCAACTTTCGTTGGAAAACAAACACAGCCGACCGTTTTCAAAGGAGAGCGGCGTGGGAGAGTCGGCCACCAGACAATGCGGGTGGGCACGCAGTTCATCGGCAATGTCCTCCGAACAATAAAGTGTCTCCAGGTGGAGGGTGTTCGGGATGAACATCCAACCCCGGTCGCCAAAGCGTTCACGGATTTTTTCCAGAACTTCCCGGTCGTCCGCCAGCGTGCAGGGGATGGCCATGCGGCGCATCTCTCCGGTCGTGTAAACATTCAGGAACGTCTTCTTCTCATCGATGGCTTCGCGAAGGCGGCGGGTGATGAAATCGGCCAGACCCACGCCGATGGCATTGCCCTGGGAGGCCTCGGAAAGTGCGAGGGCGGCGATCACCTGGATGCGCGGGCGGCTGAGATCCTCGTGGTCGAAGATGCCGCGACGACCGATGACATTGGTGTCCATGCCGCTGCCGCTGAAAGTTTTTCCGATCTCACCGACCACGAGAACCTTCAGTTCCCCGCAGGGAAGCGATGGAAAGTAATGGCGATGACGTTCCAGGAGAGCGGGTTCACGGGTGAGAATTTCCCGGGCGGCCACGGCGTGCAACTCGGCCGTCTGGTCAAACCCATCTTCCAGAATCGCCAGTCCGGCAAAAATTTTTCCGGAATCCACAAGAAGTGTCCCCATTTCCAAAAGCATGTCTTTCATCTGCGGGGTGGGGGTGGAGTGGAAAGTCGAGGCCGAAGGGGTTTTCCCCATCCCGACAACCATCATCTTCGTGAGGCCGCTCTGCACGGGACCGGAAAAACAGGTGTGCAGCTTGATGCGGTTGATCACAAGAACACCATCGGACTCGAAGCAATGCCGGTCCATCCAGACATCCCCCGAAGACACGGAGCCGATTTTCACCACATCCATGCCGGAGTGGATTTTCATTCCGGTGGCGGCCTCGGTGAGGCCGAGGGATTCGAGCATGGCCCGCTGGCCTTCCGCGGTGCCTCCATTGTGCGATCCCATGCAGGGCACAAGAAAAGGTTCCGCTCCCTTCGCGCGCAGCCAATCGCCAGCGGCCTTGGTGATGCGCACGATGTTGGCGATGCCGCGGCTTCCGGCGGTGAGGGCGATCCTTCCGCGCGGTTGCACGCCCAGGCTGTCGAGTTGCCGGAAGACTTCGCCTTCGATGTCGTGAAGCGGATGGGAAACCAGCTTTTGCTCCACCCTCCACACGGTTTGATCCTTGGAAGAGGTCGAAGAGCGGGCAATCATTCCCGAAGGGTAATTTCGCCCCGCCATTTGCCAAGTTCCGATGCAGGCGGCTCCGGAATTGACACCCGGCGTTGTTCTGCCTTTATCTTGGACGCGTGAAACCTTCCCTCTTTGTTCCAGCTTTGGCGGTCTTGGTGTTGACATCCTGCACTACGCTGGAAAACCGGCGCGATATGTATAATCCGCAGACGGTGAACGGACCCTACACCCGGATGCTGAAGAATGGCATTCCGAAGCCCGAGCCGGTGGGCGGCACGGCTCCCGCCGGGACATCCGACGGCAAGACCGTGGTCCGGTAAAGCAACCGTGGCCAGCCCCGGCAAAAGGAAAGGCAAGCTCAGCTTCTCCTCATCGCTCAATCTCTTTGCCTACCGCGCGGTCTTCGGGTTTTTGACGGCATTGCGGCCGCCAAGGCAAAAACCTTTCCGTCTGGATGGCCGGAGTCGCGTGTTGGTTTTTTCCACGGCCGGCCTGGGGGATTCGTTGCTCGATTCCGCCGGCATCCAGTCTCTGGCATCGACATTTCCCGGGATTTGCATCGAGGCGGTGGTCCATCACCGCCGGACGGATATTGCCCGTCACAATCCGGCGCTGAAAAAGTTGCATTTTCTGCGCAAGGGACCGCACGCCTTTTTTTCGCTGTGGAGGAGTTTGAAAAAATCCGGTCCGTGGGACGCCGTTCTGTATCTGAGCTGTCATGATCCCGAGGCGCGTGCGCTCGGGTATTTGCTGGCTCCGGATGCCACGGTGGGCCTGGCGTGGCGGACGGAAATGCCGTGGCTGTGTGCGGTGAATATCGACGAACCGGGCTTGCGGCGGGCGCACCTGGCAGCCCAGGCGGTTCGCGTGGCCTCCGGGGTGGGAGCCCGGGAGGAAGAGGTGCGGATGATTTATGAGGTGGCTGCGGAAGATCGCGCGGCGTTGGACAGAACGCTTGCGGAGAAGGGACTCCCGGAAAAACCGGGAGTGACATTCCAGCTTGGCGGCGGCGGCGGCCCGTTTCGCGACTGGCCGGTGGAGCATTTTCTCCGGCTCGCGGAGATGGCCCACGCCGCAGGCATCGGGCCGATTTTTTTGCTTGGCGGTCCGGACCACCGGCACAAAGCGGACCGGTTTGCCGAAGCGGCGACGATGCCGTTTCATGATCTGGTTGGCCGCCTCCCGCTGCCGCAGTCGGCCGCGCTGGTGGAGAGAAGCCGGTGCCTGGTCTCGACGGACACCGGCATCATGCATCTGGCCTTTGCAATGGGAACCCCCACGGTCGCGCTCCTGCACTGCACGCCGGGAGAAACCCGCGTGGGGCCGATGGCAGACCGTGAAAAGCACGAAGTGCTCCAGCTTCCCAGACCGCCCGGTTACAAAAAACCAGCGGATGCTTCCATGGCGGATCTCCAGCCGGAAACGGTCTTTCCCGCGCTCGAGAAACTTTTTTTCCGAAACGCATGACGCCTTCTCCTCCCCAAGCCGTCCTTGTCGTGTGTCTGCGGTATTTGGGAGACACCCTGCTGTTGCGTCCGCCCCTGCGGGCACTGCGGGCGGCTTTTCCAGATGCGCGATTGGACGTGGCCGTGACGGCCGGCACAGCGTGCGCGTTGGAAGATTGCGCCTGGGTGTCGCGTGTGATCGAGTGGCCGAGGAGAAATTTCCTGCACGAGGCGGTGCTGGCGATGGAGGTGGCACGGGGAGGATACGACTGGGTGATCGATTTTACGGGGAATGACCGAAGCGCCCTGGTCGCCCTGGCCTCACGGGCCGGATTCCGGGCAACCTACGAACGTCCGAAACTTCCCTCCTGGTCTTTGCGGCGTGCGGCCTACAATTTCCGTCCGCGCCATCAGAAAGCGAAACCCCACACTCTCATCCAGCGTCTGGAATTGCTCGAAGCCTGCGGCGTTCCACCGCAGGGACTCGAATTCGGATTGGAACCAAGATCCGTCGCCGTGGAAGAAATCCGCCGCAGATGGGAGGGGCTCCCCGCAAAAATTTTTCATGCGCATTTGACGTCCCGCGACATGCAGAAAGCCATCCCGGTGGAGACGGCCCGGGAGGTTCTCGCTGCTGCCGTGGAACGCGGGTATGCCATTGCGCTGACCTGCGGAAACAATCCTGTGGAACGCACCCACGCGGAAGCCTGCGCTGCCGGACTCCCTGTCGGAAAAATCCGCGTCTTTCACGACCTGAATTGGCAGGAACTCGTCGCGGCGATCTCCCTCTGCGAACGCTACTGGGGCGCGGACACCGCTCCCGCCCACATTGCCGCGGCCCTGAAAAAGAACATGCTCATCCACTTCGGTCCCTCCCGCGCGGACCACTGGCGTCCTCTGCATCCCGGTGGCAGCGCCGACGTGCAGCCCTGCTCCTGTCTCAAAAACCGGCGGGTGGACTGCCCGCGCGGAATTCCCGGCATTTGTCTCCGGAATATCCGCGCTGAAAACGTGATCGCCTGGCTGGAATCCTGACGGGCCCGCAAAGGGTCAAGCCGTCCGGTCATTCCCCGGCATGGGGTGTGGTATCCCGGAAAGGTTTTTTGTGTGGTGCCTGCCTGGGTGCAAACAAAGGAACACGGAAACTTATGCCAAGTCCAAAGGACGAAAGTAGCCGATGATCGATTTGGGACTGCGGACACAACTTTGGATGTGGGTTTGTTTCTGAAAACCGGCTCCCGGGTAAAGACTTTCCCCTTCGAAGAACGCGGCACGCACGGAGTCAAAAGGAGTGCTGCCCGCCTCATCCCGGAGTGAATGGGCGAAATTGATGACGGCACAATCCAAATGGCGCAATGTCAAGTGCCCGGCTGTTGAGCGGTTTTCAGGGACAGCGACGCCTGCCTCGCGACAGGCATCACACAGGCGGTTGTGCGCACTGGCGACAATCCGGATCGATTCCGCCTCCAGCAGATCAAGGCAATTTCCCAAGTCGATAATGGCCCCCACAACAAACGGATTGTCGATTTTTGAGGCTGAGAGTTTTGGGTTCTTCTGGGCAGCGGTGGCCCATGCCAAGGCCCGCGAGGAACTGTTTTCCCAAAAGTAGATTCCCGTTCCCAGCCAGTCGTAGTCGTTATTGCTGGCCCGCAGGGGTTTGCCTCCGGAGAGCACATCCTCCCCAATTTGACGATCGCAACCGTGATAACCGAGAACAAACGCGGGAGCGCGCATCAACGATACCGTTTCTTAATCCTGCCGTTCTTGGTAATAAAGCCGTATTTGATCAAAAACTCCTTTGCGGCCTCTTTGGTTCTCGTGATTTTCTTCGAAGCGCGATCCATGGCATGAATCTCACTGTCCACTTCCTTTTTGGTGCGTGCGACAATCACGGTGCTCATGTGGGAAATCTATTGTCACAGGCAGACTTCTCAAGATGAATTGTTGGTTCTATCCCAAAGAGGGGTCCATTTTGCAAAAGAGATCAGGGAGATTGAGCGCCTGTCTGAAAAGGGATGCCGGGCAAAAGGGAGGGCGGCAAGGCGCGGCGACGGAGCGTATCCCCTGCGATCCGTGACGGAGCCGCAACACCGCCGGACGCCCTTTTCCTGCCGCAAGCCGTTGGACGGCCATTTTCAGACAGGCTCTGAGGTGTATATAAGTGCAAAGCAACTGGCATTCCGGTGGTGAATGGTCCACGGAATGAAGTGTCATCGTGGGTGCTGTTGCCTGCTTCAGGAAGCTGCGGCGAGGCCGAAGGCGGCGTGGGCGAGTTTGGCGGCGGTCTCGATCTGGGTCTCGTCGATGATGACGGCGATTTTGATTTCGGAGGTGGAGATCATCTGGATATTGACCCCGCCGTTGCCGAGGCAATCGAAGAGTTTGGCGGCGACGCCGGAATGGGAACGCATGCCGATGCCGACGACGCTGAGTTTGGCGATGCCGCTCTTTTTGATGACTTCGCCGGCACCGATCTCGCGGGCAACGTTGTCGATGAGGCCGCCGAGCTTGGCGAGCTCGTCACCGTTCATGGTGAAGGAGATGTCGGTGGCACCGCTCACGGAGACGTTCTGGACGATGACGTCGATGATCACGTTCGCTTCGGCGAGGGCGGTGAAAATGCGCGAGGCGGTGCCGGGTTTGTCCGGCACGTTGGTGATGGTAACTTTGGCCTGGTTGCGTTCGATGCTGATGCCGCGGACGACGACGTTTTCGAGTCCGAGTGGTTCTTCTTTCACGATGGTTCCCCGGTTGTTGTTGAAACTGCTGCGTACCTCGAAGGGCACTTGAAATTTTTTGGCGAATTCGACGGAGCGGGACTGCATGACCTTCGAGCCCGAGCTGGCCATTTCGAGGAGTTCGTCGTAGTCGATGGTGTCGAGTTTGCGGGCGTCGGGCACGACGCGGGGGTCGCAGGTGTAGACGCCGTCAACGTCGGTGTAGATCTCGCAATTCTTTGCCTTGAGGGCGGCGGCAATGGCGATGGCGGTGAGGTCGGAACCGCCCCGCCCAAGTGTGGTGATGTGCCCCTGGAGGGTCTGGCCCTGAAAGCCCGCGACGATGCAGATGTATCCCTCGTTGAGGTGCTTGCGGATCTGGCGGGGGGTGACGTTCGAGATCTTGGCTTTGGTGTGGATGCCGTCGGTGATGATTCCCGCCTGGGCGCCGGTGAGAGAGATGGCTTTGGCTCCGAGCGAATGGATGGCCATGGCGGTGAGCGCGATGGTGGTTTGCTCGCCGGTGGCGAGGAGCACGTCCATCTCGCGGTCGGTCGGGCGTTCGGAGACCTGCCTGGCCAGCTTGATGAGGCTGTCGGTGACGCCGGACATCGCGGAGACGACGACAACGACCGAGTTGCCGGCCCGTTGGGTTTCGACAACCCGTCGGGCGACATTCAGGATTCTTTCAGGATTTCCGACGGATGTTCCGCCATATTTTTGAACGACCAGTGGCATGGAAGAGAAAAACGGTCAGGACTTATCAAGTACCCGGCGCACCGCGGTCAAGTCCGCATCTGCTTCCACCGGGGCAAAACCACCGTGTTTGACCGGGGCGTCGGGATCTTTCAATCCGTGTCCGGTGACGGTGAGAACGATCTTCGCTCCGGCAGGAAATTTTTCCGGGAAGGCGGAGGGACGTTCGGACGAAAGACCTTTCAGGAGGCCCGCCACGCTGGCGGCACTGGCCGGTTCGACAAAGATGCCTTCGTGGGAGGCAAGCCACAGTTGGGCGTCGAGGATCTGCTGGTCGGTGACGATGTCGATGCAGCCGCCGGATTCACGGACCGCCGCACTGGCACCCTCCCAACTGGCTGGGTTGCCGATGCGGATGGCGGTGGCGACCGTGTGGGGATCGACCGGATGGCCGTGGAAAATCGGAGCGGCACCGGCGGCCTGGAAGCCGGCCATTTTCGGGAGGCGGGAGGCCCGGCCGACGGAATGGAATTCCCGGTAGCCCTTCCAATAGGCGGTGATGTTCCCGGCATTTCCCACGGGCAGGATGTGAATATCCGGAGCATCGCCGAGTTCCTCGATGATTTCGAAGGAGGCGGTTTTTTGTCCCTCGATACGGTCGGGGTTGATCGAGTTGACAATGGCAACGCCCTCGACATTTCCAAATTCCCGGACGAGGCGGAGGGCATCGTCGAAGTTGCCCCGGATGGCGACCACTTTGGCACCGTAGGCAAAAGCCTGGACGAGTTTCCCGGTGGCGATTTTCCCCGCAGGAAGCAGGACGGCGCACTGGATGCCCGCGCGTGCGGCATAGGCGGCTGCGGCGGCGGAGGTGTTCCCGGTGGAGGCACAGATGACCGTGCGGGCACCGTGTTCGACGGCTTTTGAGAGGGCGACCGTCATTCCACGGTCCTTGAACGATCCGGTGGGGTTGAGGCCTTCAAATTTGAGATAGACTTCCGCTCCGGCTTTTTCGCTGAGTTTGGGGGAATGGATGAGCGGTGTGGACCCTTCGTTGAGGGAGATGACCGGCGTCGCGTCGGTCACCGGAAGGTGGGCTTTGTAGCGGGCGATGACTCCGCGGTCGTGGAGTGGATGTTTCACGAGAAGGATTCCATGTGAAGGAGCAGCGGCTCGGTTTTCACGCAGGGGAGGGCCGCCAAAGTTGCCGCCGCGGATTGCATTTTTCCAAAAGGAGCATCGTGGAGGGTGAGAACCAGAGGCACGGGCCCATCGGCGGGGCTCTCCGGCTGAATGACCGAGAGGATGCCGATATCTGCCGCTCCAAGGGCGCCGGCGATCTGGGCCAGGACGCCCGGGCGATCTTCCACCCCGAGGCGGAGGTAGAACTTCGAGATCGAATGGTCCACCGGTTTGCACCGGCCGTAGAGGTCATGCTTTGCAAACCCGCAGCACTTCTGTGGAGCGCGCAGGGCAACCGCCGCCTCGGCGAGATCTCCGAGCACGGAACTGGACGTGGGGTCCTGACCGGCTCCCCTTCCATAAAACAGGGAATCGCCCACCACATCTCCATGCACGGAAATCGCATTGAAGACCCCGTTCACCGAAGCCAGCACATGGGACTTGGGAATCAGGGTCGGCACGACTCGCACCTCGATCTCGTTGTTTTCATCGGCCTTGATCGTGGCGAGAAGTTTGATCCGGTAGCCGAGCTCGTCGGCAAAGCGGATGTCCGCAGAAGTCACCTTCTCGATGCCCGAGACAAGGACCGAACGGTGGTCCACCCAAAATCCATAGGCCAGCGAGGCCAGAATGATCGCCTTGTGCGCGGCGTCCCACCCGTTGATATCGAGAGCGGGATCCGCCTCCGCATAGCCCAGCTTCTGCGCCTCGTCCAGGGCCGGGGCGAAATCCAGCCCGGCATCGGTCATGCGGGTCAGGATGTAATTGCTCGTCCCGTTGAGGATTCCATGGATGGTCTCGAAGCGGTTTCCGACAAAAGCCTCCCGCACCGACTTGATGATCGGGATTCCTCCCGCTACCGCCGCCTCGAAATAGACGGGAACATTTTTCTTCGCGGCGAGGTCGAAAATTTCCTTCCCGTGTTCCGCCAGGAGGGCCTTGTTTCCAGTGACGACAATTTTTCCGGCTTCAATGGCCTTCAGGACAAATGCCCGGGGAATGTCGATGCCGCCCATGAGCTCGACGACGATCCGGATCTCCGGGTCTTCCAGAAGATCCTCCACCCGCTTTGTAAAAAGAGAAGCCGGAGCGGAAACCTCGCGGGGTTTTTCCAGATCCCGCACGGCGATCTTGCGCACGGAAAAAACGGCTCCGGTTCTTTGCTCCAGCAAAGCCCCGTTGCGCAGCAGGTTTTTGTAAACTCCTGCTCCCACATTGCCGAATCCGGCGAGTCCGATCCCTGTTTCTCTGTTCATTGCGAGCTGCACACTATCACCGCCGGGGGAATTCCCTGTAAAGCGCGATCCGCGGAAACCCTGTGCAAACATCAAAAAAACAGCCGAATTCCAAAAATTTCCACCGAAAAATACCCGATTCGGGCTGCAAATGTGTTCCAAATCAAGAGATTCCGGGAAATGCGCTTTTTTTTGAACGAAATCCCGGTCTCCAGCGTCTCATATTTAACGTCATTAATAATATTTTCGGAGTCCAAGGCTCCGGAAGTGGCAGGAGTGGCGGAGAACAACCCCAAAAAAATCATGGCTATCGAAGATTCAGACACAGGATTCCAGCTCTACCTGAGGGAAATTGCCCAATTTCCCCTTCTGACGGTGGAGGAAGAAGTGAAGCTTGCCAAAAAAATCAAACGTGGTGATCAGGAAGCCCGCGCGCGAATGGTCCGCTGCAATTTGCGCTTGGTCGTGAAGATTGCCCGGGATTACAGCAACTACGGCCTCCCGTTGCTCGACCTGATTTCCGAGGGGAACATCGGTTTGATGAAGGCCGTGGAAAGATTTGATCCGAAAAAGGGAGGCAAGCTGAGCACCTATGCGGCCTGGTGGATCAAGCAATCCATCAAGCGTGCCCTGGCCAACCAGAGCAAGACGATCCGTCTTCCGGTCCATCTGGTGGACAAGATCGCCAAGATCCGCCGGGTTTCGACCCAGATGACCGAGGAATTGGGGCGGGAACCGACCGATGAGGAGTTGGCCGAAGAAGTCGGACTCTCCGCTTCCAAGGTGACGGCGCTGAAGAGCGCGGCCATCCGGCCGACTTCGCTCGACCAACCGATCGGGGACGACGATTCCACGCAATTTGGCGAGATCGTGGGAGACGCGGATGCCCAGGATCCCTTTGAAATGCTGCGCGACAAAGACCTTCGTGACGAGGTGGGGGATTTGCTGGACGTGCTCGACGAGCGCGAACGCCGCATCATCAACTGCCGGTTCGGGCTTGATGGGAAGAAGCCGAAGACGCTCGAGGAAGTGGGCGAAAAATTCGGTGTGACCCGCGAGCGCATCCGCCAGTTGCAGAACATCGCGCTTTGCAAGCTTCGCAAGGCGCTGAGCAAAAAAGAAAAGCCGAAGGCGGATGCCTTTGCCTGAGAACGCATTTTCAACAGTGGGGTTGAGGCCGGAGTGTGGTGTTGGCACTCCGGCCTTTTTTTGCGCCCTGGTTTTGGCATAGTTCGTATCGAAAATGGACAAGGTGATTCACTGGTTCCGGAGGGATTTCCGGATCACGGACAATACGGCCCTGAGTGCGGCGGCAAAAGAAGGCCGGAGTGTGATCCCTGTTTATGTGGTGAGCCGGTGGAAAAAATCCCACCGTTGGACCGGTCCAAACCGGCAGCAATTTCTTTGTGGATGTCTGGAATCCCTGGACAAAAATCTCCGGACGATTGGCGGACGGCTCGTGATTCGACAGGGGGATGCGGTTGGGGAATTGGAAAAGCTCGTGCTGGAAACAGGGGCGGAGGCCATCTTTTACAACCGCGACGTGGATCCTTTCGGGAGGGCGACGGAGACCCGTCTGGCCGGGTTGGCCTCCCGCCTGAAAATTCGTCTCCGGGATTTCAAGGATGTGTGCATCCATGAAGATCGCGAGGTTTTGACGGGCTCCGGAGAGCCCTTCCGTGTCTTCACTCCGTATTTGAAGGCATGGCAAAAACGGGAACGTCCCGCCATGGGTACCCGCCCCAGGGCATTGAACACGCCTCCGGACATTTCGACACTCCCTTTCCCCACGCCCAGGACTTGGGGGCTGTCCGATTCTGCGCCGGGAATCGTCGAGCCCGGAGAAAAAGCGGCGCGGGGACGTCTGGCGGATTTTCTCCGCAACGGACTCGTGGATTATGCAAAAAAGCGGGATTTCCTCGCGGAGAAGTCCGGTGCCCGGATTTCCCAGGATCTGCGATTCGGACTCCTGTCGGTTCGCGAAGTCTTCCAATCCGTGGAAAACCTCCAGTCCGAACTTCCGGCTGCCGGTCGCGAGAGTGCTTCAAAATTTCTCAGCGAGCTGGTCTGGCGGGAATTCTACATGCAAATCCTCCGTCATTTTCCGGAGGTGTTGGAGCACGAGTTCCAACCCAAATTCCGCGGGATGCGCTGGCCGGGAAAGACGGCGCATTTTGAACGCTGGACTTCCGGGACAACCGGGTTTCCGGTTGTTGATGCCGCCATGCGCGAGTTGGAAGGCACCGGCTTCATGCACAATCGCGCGCGCATGATCACCGCCATGTTCCTGACCAAGGATCTTCATCTCGATTGGCGGCTTGGGGAATCCTGGTTCCTGCAAAAATTGGTGGATGGGGAGATTGCCAGCAACAACGGCGGGTGGCAATGGAGTGCCGGAACGGGTGCCGATGCCGCGCCGTATTTTCGGATTCAAAATCCCTGGACCCAAACCCGGCGCCACGACCCGGAGGGGATCTACATCAAGACCTGGATTCCCGAGCTCCGGGATGTGTCCCCGGAAAAGTTTTTTGATGCTCCGCCGCCGGGGCTTTCGTTGGCCCGGAATTATCCCCCTCCCCTTGTGGATCATGCAAAGGCCCGGGATGAGACACTCGACCTCTTTGCCGCCTGCAAGGCCTCTTCATAGGGGGACCGGGCGAGCTCTGCGGAGATTTTTGATTTTGGTCATCAGCCCGGGAGTTTTCCTGCATGGAAATTGCATGGAAATCTTTGCTTTGAGAGGCTGCAGGCCATGTTGCCTGAAGTTATCTGCTTTGGTGAATCTCTGGGTTTGGTCGCCGCCGAGGCCACCGCACCAGTTAGTTATTCCTCTCCTG
>JADHED010000403.1_pt1 | contig 52942 bp, 51 predicted proteins | sample 8952041 | NCBI WGS metagenome assembly JADHED01 (sample SAMN16124423, study PRJNA663239) | bioreactor sludge metagenome | isolation source: sludge (control) | place: India:Bengaluru | collected 2018-09-08 | reverse complement strand
GCCGCGCGCGGCGCGGCGGCCGCGGGCAGCGGGCCGCTGTAGCTGCCGCCGAGGCGCTGCAGCTCGGCGGCCAGCTCCGCGGCGAACGCGGCGCCGCTCGCGGGGCGCCGCTCGCGCTCCTTCGCCAGCGCGCGCTCGAACAGCGCGGCCAGCTGCGGCGGCAGGTCGGGGCGCGCCTGCCGCAGGTCCAGCGGCGGGTCGTTGACGATCCGGTAGAGCACCGACGAGACGGTGTCCCCGCCGAACGGGCGCTGGCCCGCGAGCAGCTCGAACAGCGCGACGGCGAGCGAGAAGAGGTCGGAGCGGCCGTCGAGCGGCTGCCCCGCGATCTGCTCGGGCGCCATGTAGTTCGGCGTGCCGAGCAGCGTGTCGCGCGCGGTCAGCGCGCCCTCCTCGCTGCGCGCGCCCGTGGCCAGCCCGAAGTCGGCGACCTTCGCGCTGCCGTCCTCGAGCAGCACGAGGTTCGCGGGCTTGACGTCGCGGTGCACGATGCCGGCGCGATGCGCCGCGTCGAGCGCCTGCGCGGCCTGCACGCCGATCTCGAGCACCTTGCGCGGCGGCAGGAGGTGCGGCGCGCGCGTGTAGCGGTCGAGCGTCGTCCCGCGCAGCAGCTCCATCGCGAGGAACGGCACGCCGTCCGTCTCGCCGACGTCGTGGATCGTGACCACGTGCGGGTGCGACAGCGCGGCCGCGGCGCGGGCCTCGCGGAGGAAGCGGGCGCGGGCCTCCTCGCGCTCGCCCGGCGGCAGCGCGTCGAGGCCGGCGAGCGTCTTGACCGCGACCTCCCGGCCCAGCGCCGGGTCGCGGGCCAGGTACACCTCGCCCACGGCGCCGCGCCCGAGCGGGCGCAGCACCTCGTATCGACCGAACGTCCGGCGCGACGGGGGTGAGGTCATGCGTCCCGAATAAAATAGCAGCCGGACGGAGGACGCGTGTCGCTCGAACGTGTGGGGACCGACCCCGCGCTGTCGCGGGTGCTCGCCGTGGGGCTGGTGGAGGGGACCGGCGCGGGGGCGGCCGCGGCCGGCCGGGCCGCGCTGGAGCACGAGATCGACGCCGCCGTGGCCGAGACCCGGGAGCGCTTCGCGGGGGCGACCGCGGGCCAGATCCCGCACCTCGGCGCGGCGCGCGAGCTGTACCGCGCGGTCGGGATCGACCCGACGCGGCACCGCCCCAGCCCGGAGGCGCTGACCCGGCGCGTCCTCAAGGGGGACCCCTTCCCGCGGGTCCACCCGTTCGTGGACCTCGGGAACGTCTGGGCGCTGCGCCACGGGCTCCCGGTCGGGCTGTACGACACGGACCGGCTCGAGGGGCCCGTGACCGTCCGGCTCGGGCGGCCCGGCGAGGCCTACGAGGGGATTCGGAAGGGCGAGGTGCACCTGGACGGGCGCGTCTGCCTCGCGGACGCCCGGGGGCCGTTCGGGAACCCGACCTCGGACTCGCTGCGCACCTCGGTCCACGAGGGGACGACGGGCCTGCTGTTCGTGCTGTTCGCGCCCGCGGCGCACGACCGGGACGCGCTGGCGGGCTGGCTGGACTGGCTGGCGCCGCGGCTGGCGGACTGGTTCGGGGCGCGGACGGCGACGCGGGTGCTCTGAAACGGGGTCGCGCCACGAATAGAGAAGGGCGGACCATCGCCTGCGGCGAGGCCCGCCCCTACGGACGCGGGCGGACCATCGCCTGCGGCGAGGCCCGCCCCTACGGGTTCGAAACGCGCGGGTCCGGAGGTCGCGCGGGTCCCGGAGGTCGCGCGGGTCCGGAGGTCGCGGGTTACCGGCGTTCGAGCTGTTCGAGTTCCTCGACCATGCGCGCCGCGAGGTCGCGCTGCGCGGGCTGGTCGAGGTTCTTCTGGATCAGCCGGCCCGCCACGTCCACCGCCAATGCGGCGGTGGCCTGCCGGATCTGCGCGACGGCCGCGCGCGTCTCCTGCTCGATCTGGGCGCGGCCCCGCTCGACGATGCGCTCGTACTCCTGGCGCGCCTCGGCGACGATCCGCGTCTTCTCGCGCCCCGCCTGCTCCTGCGCCGAGGAGAGCATCTCGCCGCTCTCCTTGCGCGCCCTGTCGAGCAGGTCCTTCTGCTGCGCGAGCAGGGCCTCGGCCTGCTCGCGCTGCAGCTTCGCCTCGTCGATCGCGCCGCGGATCGCCCTGTCCCGGGCCTCGAGCTTCTCGATCAGGACGCCGAAACCCTTCGAGCGCAGCACGAGGAACAGGATCAGGAAGACGACGAGCGTCCAGATCCAGAGGCCGGGGCTGACCCGCAGCAGCGGGTTGCCCCCCTCCTCGCCGTGGGTCGTCGCCGCGGCGAGCAGCGCGAGGACCGGTGCTGCGGCGGCGAACATCGTTACGCCTGCCGGACGAAGACGACGAGCAGGCAGACGACCAGCCCGATGATCGCGACGCCTTCGAGCAGGAACAGCGGGAGGTTGACGGCGGTGGTAATGCTCGCGGCCGCGGACGGCTGGCGCGAGATCCCCTCGGCCGCGGCCGACGCGAAGCGGCCGATGCCGTAGCCGGCGCCGATCGCGATCAGGCCGGCGCCGATCGCCGCGCCGAGGCCGGCGAAGTCGCCGGGGCGCGCCGCCGCCGCGTGGTCGGCCGTGGCGTCCTGCGCGAAGGCCGCGCCGGGCGCGAGCACGAGGAAGAGAACGAACACCAGACCGGCGAGCTTCATGAACCTGTTCATCGCGTGAGGCTCCTCTCTCCTGGAAAGCTCCTGGAAAAGAATTCAGTGCGAGTGGATCGCCATCCCAATGAAGACGCCCGACAGCAGGGCGAACACGTACGCCTGGACGAAGCAGACGATGATCTCGAGCATCAGGATGCCGGCCGCGAGCAGCACGACGGGCAGGCCCGAGCCGAGCGAGATCGCGCTCCCCATGCCGAGCTGGCCGAGGATCGCGGGCATCAGCAGCAGGGCGACGAGGCCCATGTGGCCGGCGGTCATGTTGGCCGCGAGACGCATCGTCAGGGCGAAGGGCCGGACGAACATCGAGAGCGTCTCGATCGGCAGCAGCAGGAACCAGCGCACCACGAACGGCACGCCCTTCGGCGCGAGGTGCGAGAAGTGGCCGATCAGGCCGTGCTTCATCACGCCGAAGACGATGATCGCGACGAAGGTGATCGCCGCCAGCGTCATCGTGACGTTGAAGTTGCCCGAGGGCGTGGACGAGCCGTGGGCGATGTAGTGCCCGACGAACGAGTCCGACGCGCCGGCCGCGCTCGCCAGCAGCCCCGCGACGTCCGCGATCGGGATCAGCCCGAGCAGGTTCATCGTCAGGATGAAGAAGAAGAACGTGAGCAGCAGCGGCGCGACCTTCTTGGCGTACTTCTGCCCCGAGAAGGCGACGGCCACGTCGTCGTAGAAGTGCTGGACGAACGGGTCGAGCATCTGCGCCCAGCGCGTGCGCGGGACGCCGTTCGCGTCGTACCCCTTCGCGGCGCGCAGGACGCCGACCGTGACGAGCAGCGCCGCGAGGACCATCCAGAGCACGGCCTTGGTGGGGCTCCACCACGCGCCCGCGATGAAGCCGGGCGTGTCGGCGACGTGCTCGATGATCGTCTTGCCGGCGTCGAAGCGGCCGCCCGCCTCCGCGATCAGGCCCAGGATCATTCCGTCACGACTCCTTCCGTCACGACTCCCTCGAAAGCACCGCCGCCGCCTGCCGCCGCTCGTGCGCGAACTCGCGCACGGCCGCGGCCAGCCATCCCGTCACCGCCCCCGCCGTGAGCGGCGCCGTGGGGGCGAGGAGCAGGCCCGCCCCGGCCACCACCACGAGGGCGACCACCACGAGGCGCCCCACGAACAGCACCACCCGGCGCGTCAGCGTCGCGCGGAAGTCCGCGCCGCGCGGCGCCACCGCGCGCAGCACCTCGCAGGCCGCGAGCGTCGCGACGAACCCGCCCGCCGCGGCCGCCGCCTGCGCCGCCCCGGGGCTCACTCGGGTGGTCCCTTGCCGGGGCGCGCGAGCGCCACGCGTGCGAGTTCGTACATTCCCACCGCGGTCCCGAGCAGTGTGCCGGCGACCGCGAACCAGGGGCGGGTGCCGGCGCGGCCGTCGAGCCAGTAGCCGCCGACCGCACCGAGCCCGATCGCGGCGATCATGGTCCAGGTGGCCGCGAGGAAGGGCGCCGCCTGCTTCATGACCCGTGCGAAGACCTCGGCCTTGGTCGCGGAGGGCGGGATGCTAGCAGATTCCTTATCCGCCTGCGACAGGGGTTTTGGTTCGCGCTGCGGGTCGTCCGCGGTCACGCCGGCATCCTAGCCCACGCGGTCCGGCTTACTCCCGCGCCGGGTCAAGTTTGGCCCGTTTCCCGCCTCGCGCGCGTGCGGCGGCCGCGGCAGGGGCGAGTGCTATCCTGCGCCGTGGCCCTGACGCCGCAGGATCTCGAGGCGCGTCTCCGCCGGGCGGACCGGCGGATCCGCCTCCTGCGCCGCGCGACCCTGGACCTGCGCGCGGCAGGCAAGCTCGCGCTGGAGCGCCGCAAGGATGGATCTCGACGACCCGGTGGCCGTCGCGCTGGCGATCGCTGAGGGGCTGCGCTCGGCGGGGATCGACCACGCCCTTTACGGCGCCCTCGCGCTTGCCGCATACGGCGAGGCGCGCGAGACCCGCGATGCGGACGTCGCGGTGGGCCACGCCGACGCGGCGGCCGTCTCCCGGTTGCTGGGCCCTCTCGGATTCGAGTCGGCCGTCTCGTTCGAGCGCGTCGCCTTCGGGGGCCTGCGGATCAGCCGCGTGGCCCTGCTCGGCGGCGTCGGCCACACCGGCCTGAATACGGTAGACCTCGTCGAGCCTTCCGAGACGAGTTACGCCGCCCGCGCGCTCGCACGGGCCCTGGAGTCCACGCTTCGGGGCCGGCCGATCCGCCTCCTCGGGCCCGAGGACTTCGTGATCTTCAAGGTCCTGTCGACGCGCGACCGCGACCTCGACGATGCCGCGTCGGTCCTCGTCAGCCTGGCCGACGACCTCGACGCCTCCCTGGTCGAGGCCGAGGTCGGCCGCCTCGAGGCCACGCTGCCGGACCACGACGTCCGCGCCCGCTGGACGGAAGCGCGGCGGCGGGCCGGCGGGTCCTAGGTTCGTCTTCTATCTGATCTGCCTCCGCGCTCAGGAGTCGTCCGGCCCATGAGGGGCTTCTCGCGGTGCAGGCGCGCGAGGGTCTGCCCGGTGCTCCCCCGCACCACGGTCATTTGCCGGACGTTTCGACCGAACACCAGCGAACTCGGCGTCGCGCCCTCCGGGACGCGCAGGTCGCCGGCGTGATCCGCCTTCGGCGAGCTCTGCCCCGAGACCACGCGGCCCCCGCGCGAGGGCGCCTGGCGCGCGACAAGGCCCGCGAGAGCCGCTCGGAATCGTCCGGCAAGTGACCGCGCCCCCCCGGAGCCCCGTCACCCCGCCGCGAACGCTCCCGCGGTTCCGATGGGGTGCGCCGCAGGTGCGCTAGGGGCGGTATTCGGCGGTCTGCTCGTCCACGTAGCACCAGAGCCAGTGCTCGCCGGGCTCGGCCGACGCGATCACCGGGTGGCCCGAGGCGTGGTGGTGCTTCGTCGCGTGGCGGTTCGGCGACGAGTCGCAGCAGAGCGTCACGCCGCAGTCCTGGCAGGTCCGCAGGTGGACCCAGCGCGCGCCGAGCGGGACGCACTCCTCGCAGGCGCGCTGGCGGGGGGCGCGGACGCCGGGCAGGTGGTCGAGGTGTTCGCAGGCGGGGCCGTCGTCGGTCTTGAGGTGCATGGGGTGTTCTCCGGGGGCGGGCGGACCAGCGCCTGCGGCGAGGCCCGCCCCTATGGATTTGGGGGGACCCTCGGCGAGGTCCGACCCTGCGGATGCGGTTGCTGAGGGACGGGATCCGGGCGATACGGGATGCGGGACCGCGTGGGCCTCGTGCAGGACCCGGTGGATGAAGGCGACGCACATCGAGCCCTCGCCGACGGCCGAGGCGACGCGCTTGACGCTGCCCGAGCGCACGTCGCCGGCCGCGAAGACGCGCGGCCGCGACGTCTCGAGGAAGAACGGCGGGCGCGCGAGCGGCCAGGCGCCGGCCTGGACGGCGTCGTCGCCGGCGAGCAGGAACCCCTTGCGGTCGAGCGCGAGGCAGCCGCGCACCCACTCGGTGTTGGGGTCGGCCCCGATCATCACGAACAGGTGCCGGATGTCCTTCGTCGCGCGGCCGCCGGACCCGTCGCGCCAGACCTGCCGCTCGAGGCAGGCCTCCCCCTCCAAGCCGACGATCTCGGTCCGCGGGTGCAGCGTGATCCGGTCCGACGTCTCGATGCGCGCCAGGAGGTAGTTCGACATCGTGTCGGCGAGCCCCTCGCCGCGGACGAGCAGGTGCACGTGCCGCGCGAGGTCCGCCAGGAAGACGGCGGCCTGCCCCGCCGAGTTGCCGCCGCCGACGACCGTCACCTCGTCCTGGCCGCAGAGCAGGGCCTCGACGCTCGTCGCGCCGTAGTACACGCCGCGCCCCTCGAACCGCGGCAGCTCGGGCAGGTCGAGGCGGCGGTAGCGGGCCCCGCTGGCGACGACGATCGTGCGCGCCCGCACGGCGTCGCCGTCCTCGAGCTCGACGCGGTACGGCTGCTGCTCGCAGTGCAGCGCGCGGGCCCGCCGCGGCGTCAGCAGCCGCGCGCCGAACTTCTGGGCCTGGTTGATCGCGCGGCCCGCGAGGTCCTGCCCCGAGATGCCGGTCGGGAAGCCGAGGTAGTTCTCGATCCGCGAGCTCGTGCCGGCCTGCCCGCCCGGGGCCTCGGCCTCGAACACCACGACGGACAGCCCCTCCGACGCGCCGTACACCGCGGCGGCGAGGCCCGCGGGGCCCGCGCCGATGACGGCGAGGTCCACGACGTCGTCGCCCGGCAGCTCGCCCGAGAGCCCGACGCAGTCCGCGACCGTGCGGTTGTCCGGGTTGCGCATCAGCCGGTCGCGGCAGAGCACGACCGGCACGGCCTCCCGCGGCAGGCGCAGCCGGCGCAGCATCTCGCCCGCCTCCTCGTCCTGCTCGAGGTCGAGGTAGCGGTGCGGGTGGCCGTTGCGCGAGAGGAAGCTGCGCAGCCGCAGCGTGTCGGACGAGAAGCGCGAGCCGACCAGCAGCACGTCCCCCTGCCCGTGCACCAGCAGCCCGAGCCGCCGCAGGATGAACGCCCGCATGATCACCTCGCCGAGGTCGGCGTGGCCGGCGAGCAGGTCCTGGAACGCGGCGCGCGGGACGACCAGCATCTCGCCGGCCTCGAGCACGCGGCCGGTCACGAGGCTCCGGCGGGACGAGAACATGTCGATCTCGCCGGTGAACTCGCGCGGGCCGTGGACGGTGATCCGCTCCTCGGTGCCGTCGCCGCGGGCCTGGACGATCTCGATCCGGCCGGAGAGCACCACGACGAAGTCCGTGTGCTGCTCGCCGGCCCGGAACAGCTCCTCTCCCGCCCGGCAGCGGCGCACCTCGCCGTGGGGGCGGATCGCGTCCACCTGCTCGGGGGTCAGCCGCGGGAAGGTCTGGTCGCGCCGCTCGTACGGATCGGTGGACATGGCGACTCGGCGGCGGCGCGGGCCCCGTGCGGGGAGCCGGGCGGCGCGAGGGCCGGCCCGGCGGGCGCGCGGGCGTCGGCTCCTGTCGAGCGTAGCCGGACCCGCGGCCGGCCTCCAGACGCGACGCGCGGGCGCGCGGAGATGCTCCGTGCCCGAGCCGGCGGCCGGCGTCAGGGGCGGGCCGCGTCAGGGGCGGGCCGCCTCAGGGGCGGACCGGCATCAGGGGCCGAGCAGCGTGGTCCCCTGCAGCAGGTTGAGCACCGGCGACGGGAACAGGCCGATCGCGATCACCGCGACGACGGCGATGACCACGGCCGCGGCGAGGCCGGGACCGAGGGAGTACGGCGCGTCGGCCGGCGACGGCTCCATGTACATCTTGACCACGACGCGCAGGTAGTAGAACAGCGAGATCGCGGTGTTGACCGCGGCGGCCACCGCCAGCCAGCCGTAGCCGGCCTTGATGATCGCCGCGAACAGCCACCACTTGCCGATGAAGCCGGCCGTGGCGGGGATCCCGCCCAGCGAGAGCAGGAAGACGGTCATCGCCGCTGCGAGCCAGGGGGCGCGCTTGGCCATCCCGCCGAAGTCGGCGACGGTGTCGCCGACGATCCCCTCGCGGCGCAGCATGCAGATCAGCGCGAACGCGCCGACGTTCGTGACCGTGTAGGCCAGCATGTACAGGACCACCGACAGCTGGCCCCACTTCACCACGTCGGCCCGCATCGCGTCCGGGACCTGGCCGGACAGCGCGGCGCCGACCGCCACCAGGCCGAGCAGCGCGTAGCCGGCGTGCGCGATCGACGAGTAGGCGAGCAGGCGCTTCATGTTGTCCTGCAGCACCGCCACCACGTTGCCCAGCGTCATCGACGCGAACGCCATCAGCGCGAACCAGAGCGTCCAGTCGCGCGCGATCCCCGCCGTCCCGAGCCCGACCAGGAACAGCCGCATGCCGAGCCCGAACGCGGCCGTCTTCACGGCCGTGCTCATGTAGGCCGTGACCAGCGTCGGCGCCCCCTCGTACGCGTCGGGGGACCAGACGTGGAACGGCGCCGCCGCCATCTTGAAGCCGACGGCGACCACGAGCAGCAGCGTGCCGACCGTGACCAGCGCCGTGGACGGCTGGACCGACAGCGTGTAGGCGATCGTGAACAGGTTGGTCGAGCCGGTCGCGCCGTAGATCAGGGACATGCCGTACAGCAGCAGCCCCGAGGCCAGCGAACCGAGGATGAAGTACTTCAGCGACGCCTCGTTCGACTTGCGCTCCCCGGTCGCCCACCCGACGAGCAGGTAGACCGAGAGGCTCATCGTCTCGAGGCCGATGAACAGCGTCGTGAAGTCGGTCGCCGAGACGAGGAACATCGCGCCGACGATCGAGAAGATCAACGTCGCGTGGAACTCGCCGCGGCCGATCTTCTCGGTCTCGAGGAAGCGCAGGCCCATCATCGTCGAGAGGATCCCCGCGACGAGGATGATCGCCTTGAGGACGATCGAGAAGCCGTCCACGACCAGCGTCGGGGCGCCCGACATCAGCGGGAAGACCGCGCCGGCCGCCTGCGGGCCGGTCGGCCCGAAGACGCCGTCGCGCAGCGCGACGGGGACCAGCAGCAGCAGGCCGATGCTCTGCGCGAGGGCGGAGCCCCAGGCGAGCCGCAGGCGGGCCGCCGCGTCCTTGGCGAACGGCGACAGGAGGAGCAGGGCGAACCCCGCGAGGCAGAGCCAGATCTCCGGCACGATCCAGGTGAGGTCCTGCAGGTAACGCGCGCCGTCGGGGTTCACGACCGCGATTCCTCCGGCGCGCCGCCCGTGCCCGGGCCGTCGGCCGCGGCGGGGGCGCCGTGCGGCAGCGCCGGGACGGCCGCCGGGTGCGCCGTCGGCGCGCCGGCGGGCGCGTGGACCGGCGCCGCGGTGGGCGCCGTCTGCGCCTCGCGGGCCGGGGCGGCGGCCGTCTCGGGCAGGTCCACGCCCGCGTTGGTGTCACGCAGCACGGGGTTGATCTGCTCGTTGACCATGCGCGCGATCGGCGCGTCCATGTAGGCGAAGAACGTCTTCGGGTAGACGCCGATCCAGATCGCCAGCACGACGAGCGGGATCAGGGTCCACTTCTCGCGCCAGGACAGGTCCGGCAGCGTCTCGTTCGCCGGGTTCGTGACCGGGCCGAACATCGTGCGCTGGTACAGCCAGAGCATGTACACGGCGCCGAGGATCAGGCCGGACGCGGAGAGCACCACCCACCAGTACGGCGACAGCCCGAGCCAGAACGCGAACGACGGGCCGCCGACCTGCGCGAGGCCCATCAGGATCATCACCTCGTGGATGAACCCGTTGAGCAGCGGCATGCCCAGCGACGAGAGCGTCATGATCATGAAGTAGATCGCGAACACCGGCATGATCTTGGCCACGCCGCCGTACTCGGAGATCTCGCGCGTGTGGCGCCGCTCGTAGACGATGCCGACGATGAGGAACAGCGCGCCGGTGGAGATGCCGTGGTTCAGCATCGCGAGGACGCTGCCCTTGATGCCCGTCATGTTGAGCGCGAACAGCCCGATCATCGTCATGCCGAGGTGGCTGACCGACGAGTACGCGACCAGCTTCTTCCAGTCCTTCTGCGCCAGCGCCACCATCGCGCCGTAGATGATCCCGATCACGCACAGCGTCAGCAGCCACCAGAGGTTCTCGGCGGTCTGCTTCGGGAAGATCGGCACGCTGAAGCGGTAGAAGCCGTAGGTCCCCATCTTCAGCAGGACGCCGGCCAGGATGACCGAGCCCGCGGTGGGCGCCTCGACGTGCGCGTCGGGCAGCCACGTGTGGAACGGGAACATCGGGACCTTGATCGCGAAGCCGAGGAAGAACGCCAGGAAGACCCAGGTGGCGATCGGCCAGTCCGCGACGGCCGGGCCCAGCTTGTGCAGCTCGACGATGTCGAAGGTCCGCGCGCCGAGGACGTCGCCCGACTTGAAGTACAGGGCGATGATCCCGAGCAGCATCAGCACCGAGCCGAACAGGGTGTAGAGGAAGAACTTGATCGCGGCGTACAGCTTCCGCGGCCCGCCCCAGACGCCGATCAGGAAATACATGGGAACGAGCATCACTTCCCAGAAGATGTAGAACAGGAACAGGTCGAGCGAGCAGAACACGCCCAGCATCCCGACCTCGAGGAGCAGGAAGAAGACGTAGTACTCCTTGATCCTGTCCTTGATCGCCGTCCACGAGCTCAGGATCGAGATGAACGACAGGAGCGTCGTCAGCACGACCAGGAGCAGCGAGACGCCGTCCACGCCCATCTTGTACTGGACGTTGAGCGACGCGATCCACGGCACGGCCTCGAGGAACTGGAACCCGCCGTCCGCCTTGTCGTACTGCAGCAGCGGGACCAGCGAGACGAGGAACGTGAACAGGGACGACCACGTGGCGATGTGGTAGATCGCCTTCTCCTTCGTCCGCGGGACGAGGAAGACGATCGCCAGCGCGGTCGCCAGCGGCAGGAACGTGATGATCGACAGGATCGGGAGGTTCATGGTCCGCTCAATCCCCTTCTAGCGAGTGAACAGCACGTAGGCGGCGACGAGGACGAACGCGCCGACCACCACGGTCGCGGCATAGGATTGCACGTAGCCGCTCTGCAGGCGGCGGAGGCCCCGGCTGCCGCCCTTCACGAGCGCGCCGACGCCGTTGACGGCCTGGTCGACGCCCCAGCGGTCGATCCCGGCGTCCACGTGCGCGATCAGCAGGGTCAGCCGGGCGGTTCCGTTGACGGCGCCGTCGATGACCCAGCGGTCGAAAGCGTAGAACACGTCGCACAGCCGGCGGAACGGCCCGAGCACGCCGGCCTGGTAGGCCTCGTCCACGAACCACTTCCGGTGCAGCAGGCGGCGCGGGAGCGCGAGGCGCTCGCCGAGGGCGGCGGCCCGCGCGGGCGGCCCGGTGAAGACGTTCCGCGCGACCAGCAACCCGGTGCCGAAGACGGCGACGGCGAGCGCGAACAGGCCCCACTCCCCCGCGAGCCCCGCGTGCTTCGCGCCTTCCGGGATCACGTGCGCCGGCGCCCCGGCGGCCGCGGCGTGGACCGCCGCGCCCTCGTCCCCGTGGGGGCGGGGCTGCGCCCCGCCCGCCGGGGCGGTCTCGCCGTCGCCGGCGGCGGTGCCGTGCTCCGCGCCGTGCGCCCGCGCCCGCGCCACGCCCTGCGCCCCGACGACCGGCGCGAGCTTGTGGGCGAACCAGTTGACGTCCGGCCCGTGGACGAGGCCCGTGACGCCGGTCGGGATCCCTATGAAGCCGACCACGATGGCGCCGGCGGCGAGCGTCGACAGCACCCAGGTCATCGCCTTCGGGGACTCCTTGACCTCGCCGTGGTGCTTCAGCTCGGCCGGGGTCCGGTTCGCGCCCTCGAAGGTCATGTAGTAGCAGCGGAACATGTAGAACGACGTCATCACGGCGCCGATCGTGCCGGCGATCCAGAGGGCCAGGACGCCGTGGTTCGAGAGCAGCGTCTTGGCCAGGATCTCGTCCTTGGACATGAACCCGGAGAGGAACGGGAACCCCGAGATCGCGAGCGTCGCGATCAGGAACGTCCGCGACGTGACCGGCATGAACTTCTTCAGGCCGCCGTAGTGCCGCATGTCGTTGGTGTGGCCGGCGGCCGAGATGACCGAGCCGGCGCCGAGGAACAGGCAGGCCTTGAAGAACGCGTGCGTGACGAGGTGGAACACCGCCGCGCCGAACGCGCCGACGCCCACGCCGAGGAACATGTAGCCGAGCTGGCTGACCGTGGAGTAGGCCAGCACCTTCTTGATGTCGTACTGCGCCATGCCCATCGAGCCGGCGAAGACGGCCGTCAGGCAGCCGACGACCGCGACGACGAGCATCGCGCCGGGGGCGTGCCAGTACAGGGCCGCCATCCGCGACAGCATGTAGACGCCCGCCGTCACCATCGTGGCCGCGTGGATCAGGGCCGAGACCGGCGTCGGGCCGGCCATTGCGTCGGGCAGCCACACGAACAGCGGGATCTGGGCGCTCTTGCCCGTCGCGCCGACGAACAGCAGGATCCCGATCCCGGTCAGGAGCGCCGTGCCGTAGAGCCCCGCGGACCCGGCGTTGATCGCCGCCGTGAGCGCCGCGAAGTCCAGCGTGCCGAAGGTCACGAGCAGCAGCAGCACGCCCAGCATGAAGCCGAAGTCGCCGATGCGGTTCGTCACGAACGCCTTGCGCCCGCAGTCGGCGCAGGACATCCCGGACTCCTTGTCGAACATCCGGTCGTAGTAGAAGCCGATCAGCAGGTACGAGCAGAGGCCGACGCCCTCCCAGCCGACGAACATGACCATGAAGTTTCCGGCGAGGACGAGCGTCAGCATCATCGACATGAACAGGTTGAGGTAGGCGAAGAACTTGAAGTACGCCTTCTCCCCCTTCATGTAGCCGGTCGCGTAGACGTGGATCAGGGTGCCGATCCCGGTCACGACGAGCAGCATCACGCAGGTCAGGTTGTCGATCGCGAACGTCCAGCCGATCGTCAGCGGGTGGACCTGGCCGGCGTGCGTCCCCGGCGCCCAGCCCTTCACGAACACGTCGCCGAGCGGCATCCAGTCGGCGATCGTCACGGCGAAGCGCTCGCCGGGCTCGCCCGGCATCCCGGCGTACGCGAACACCGCGGCCACGGAGGCGAGGAACGCGAGCCCCGAGGCCGCGATCGCGATCGTGTGGGCGCCCTTGTCGCCGATCCGCCGCGTGAGGCCGAGGAGCCCGCAGAGGCAGAACCCGAGCAGCGGGAGCGCCGGGATCAACCACAGGAAGTCGAGCATCGCGCGGCCCCTACCACTTCATCTGGTTGGCGTCGTCGACCAGGACCGTGTCGCGGTTCCGGTAGAGCGCCAGCACGATCGCCAGCCCGACGGCCACCTCGGCCGCGGCGATGACGATGATGAAGACCGAGAAGACCTGCCCGACGGGGTCGGGCAGGTAACGCGAGAACCCGACGAAGTTGAGGTTCCCGGCGTTGAGGATCAGCTCGACGGACATGAACATCACGAGGGCGTTGCGCCGGACGAGGATCCCGAGCACGCCCGCCGCGAGCATGGCGAGGCTGACCCAGAGCACGTGCTGCATCCCGAGCATCGCGGGCACCTCAGGCGTGGCGGCGCGCGACGACCACGGCGCCGATCATGGCGACGAGGAGCGTCACGGAGGCCACCTCGAAAGGCAGGAGGAACGAGGTGTAGAGCAGCTGGCCGATCCACTCGACGTTGCCCAGCGCGCGGCCGTCCGCCGCGAACGGGCCCTGCAGCGCGGCCTGCACCGCGGCCTCGGCCGGGGGCACGCCGCGCACCGCGGGCGTCAGCAGCCAGCCGATGCCCGCGGTCATTCCGACGGCGAGCACGCCGGCGACCGTGCGCTGCGCCTTCGGGACCTTCGGCCCGATGCGCCCGCGCTCGAGGTCGAAGCCGCGCTGCTCGAGGTCCACGAGCATGATCACGAACAGGAACAGCACCATGATCCCGCCCGCGTAGACCAGCAGCTGGACGACGGCGATGAACTCGGCCCACAGCACGGCGAACAGCGCGGCGACCGAGGTCAGCGTGACGAGCAGGAACACCGCGCAGTGGATCGGGTTCTTCGCGAACACGACGCCGGCGGCCCCGGCGAGGGCCGCGACGGCGAAGAGCGCGAACACCAGGAGTTCCATTATTTCTTCTTCCCGTAGGGGAGCGTCTCGAGCCCCACGTAGAGGTCCTTCATCTGCGCCGTGAACTTCTCGCGGTCGTACTGCGCGTACTCGTAGTCGTGGCTCATGTAGATCGCGGTGATCGGCCCGGTCGGGCAGGGGTCGACGCACAGGCCGCACAGGCAGCAGCGCTCGTAGTCGATGACGAACGACTTGGCGCGCTTGCCGCGGCCGGACGGGTGCGGCTCGCCCTCGATCTTGATGCACTCGTCGGGGCAGATCTTCTCGCACTGCAGGCAGGCGATGCACAGCTCCTCGCCCGTCTCGGGGTGGCTGCGCAGGCGCGGGTAGCCGCGGAAGCGCGGCGCCAGCGGCAGCCGCTCCTCGGGGTACTGCACCGTGAACGTCGCGCGGAAGTTCTCGAAGAAGTGCGCCAGCGTCAGGCGCATCCCCTGCAGCAGCTCGAAGAAGAAGAAGCGCTTCCAGCCCGGGAGGGGCGCGGGGCGCGGGATCTTGATCACGTTGCCGGAGCCCATCTCGTCAAGCCCCCTTCACCGCGTCCCACACGAGCAGCCCGGCGCCGGTCAGCACGATCCACGCGAGACCGAGCGGGATCATCACCTTCCAGCCGATGCGCATGAGCTGGTCGTAGCGGTAGCGCGGGAACGTCGCGCGCAGCCAGAGGTACATGTACAGCATCCAGAAGACCTTGAAGACGAACCAGAAGATGCCGACGAACATCTGCGCGACGGGCCCGAAGGCGGCGCCGGAGAGGACGTTCGTGACCGACGGGAACAGGTAGCCGAGCCCGAAGGTGACCGGCATCCAGCCGCCGAGGAAGATCGTCACGACCATCGCGGACACGACGATCATGGAGATGTACTCGGCGAGGAAGAAGAAGGCGAACTTCATGCCCGAGTATTCCGTGTGGAACCCGGCGACGAGCTCGGACTCGGCCTCGGGCAGGTCGAACGGCGCGCGGTTGTTCTCGGCCACGCCGGCCAGGTAGAACAGCACGATCGACGGGAACGCCGGCAGGAACAGCCAGACGTTCTGCTGCTGCCAGCCGACGATCCCGACCATCGACGCGGTGCCGGCGATCATCAGCGGCGGGATCACGGCGAGGCCGAACGGCACCTCGTAGCTGACCATCTGCGCGCCCGAGCGGAGCCCGCCGAGCAGCGGGTACTTGGAGTTCGACGCCCAGCCGCCGAGCAGGATGCCGAACACGCCGATCGACGAGATCGACAGCACGTACAGGATGCCGACGTTGACGTCCGTCAGGAACGGCCGGACCTGGTAGCCGAAGACCGGGAACCCCGCGGCCGGGTCGCCGAACGGGATCACGCCGAAGGCCCCGACCGCGGCCACGACGGCGAGGATCGGCGCGATGTAGTAGACGACCGGGTCGGCCTTGCGCGGCGTGATGTCCTCCTTCAGCAGGAGCTTCACCACGTCCGCGATCGGCTGCAGCAGCCCGGCCCAGCCCACGCGGTTCGGCCCGAGCCGGACCTGCATGTAGGCGACGACCTTGCGCTCCATGTACGTGATGTACGCGACGCACAGGAGCATCACGAGCAGCACGACCACGCCGTAGAGGAACGGGCCGATCAGCGTCGGGAACAGGGCGCTCACGATGCACTCCCCAGTTCGGTCCGGGCGGGGCGCAGCCCCGCCCCCACACGTCGGTTCACCGGGCGGGGCGCAGCCCCGCCCCCACACGTCGGTTCATCGATCCACGCAGCCGAGGACGATGTCGATCGTGCCGATCAGCGCGACGACGTCGGCCACCATGTGCCCCTGGGCCAGCTTGGGCAGGGCGTGCAGGTTGTTGAAGCAGGGGGACCGGAAGCGCACGCGGTACGGCTTCTCGTTCCCGTCCGCGATCAGGTAGACGGACATCTCGCCGCGCGGGGACTCGGTCGCGAAGTAGGCCTCGGCCCCCTTCGGCGGCTTGATCCGCTTCGGCACCTTGGCCTGGATCGGGCCGTCCGGCATCCGCTCGAGCGCCTGCAGGATCAGCCGGCGCGACTGGCGCATCTCCTCCATCCGGATCAGGTAGCGGTCGTAGGTGTCGCCGCGCTCCCCCACCGGGACGTCGAAGTCGAGGTCGGCGTAGCACTCGTACGGCGCCACCTTGCGCAGGTCGTAGTCGCTGCCGGAGCCGCGCAGCGACGGACCGGTCATGCCGTAGGCCAGCGCCGACGCGGCGTCGATCACGCCGATGCCCTCGGTGCGCTCGCGCCAGATCCGGTTCTCGGTCAGCAGCGTCTCGTACTGCCGGATGCGGGAGGGGAACTCCTCGAGGAACAGCCTGAGCGCGTCCACCCAGCCGTCCGGGAACTCGAACGGCATGCCGCCGATCCTTGTCGCGTTGTACGTCAGCCGGGCGCCGCAGTAGCTCTCGAACAGGTCGAGGCACTTCTCGCGCTCGCGGAAGGCGTACAGGAAGACCGTCATCGCGCCGATGTCGAGCGCGTGGGTCGCGAGCCAGATCAGGTGCGAGGCGATGCGCTGCAGCTCGGCCAGCACGACGCGCATGTACTGCGCGCGCGGCGGGGCCGGGATGCCGATCAGCTTCTCGACCGCGCCGACGTACGAGTGGTTCTCGGCGAACGCCGCGCAATAGTCGAGGCGGTCGGTGTAGGGCGTGATCGAGGGGTAGCCGCGCGTCTCGGCGAGCTTCTCGACCCCGCGGTGCAGGTACCCGATCACCGGGCGCACGTTCGTGATCGTCTCGCCGTCGAGCCGCAGCTGCAGCCGGAGCACGCCGTGCGTCGCCGGGTGCTGCGGCCCCATGTTGACTTCGAGTTCGTGGGCTTTCTCGAGCATCAGCGGTAGCTCTTGTGGTCGCCGGGCTTCCCCTCGAGCGGGTACTCCTTCCGCAGCGGGTGCCCCTCCCAGTCGTCCGGGAGCAGGATCCGCGTCAGGTCGGGGTGTCCGTCGAAGCGCACGCCGACGAGGTCGTACGCCTCCCGCTCGTTCCAGTTCGCGATCGGCCAGAGGTCGCACGCCGTCGCGACCGGCACGTCCTCGCTCGTCCGCACCTTCACCGTCATCCAGTGCCGGTGCACGGTCGAGAACAGGCAGTAGGTGACCTCGAGCGGCTCCCCCGCGCGCTCCGGGAAGTGCGTCGCGAAGAGCGTCGAGAGGTGGTCCAGCCGGCACGCGGCGTCGTCGCGCAGGAAGCGCAGCACGTCGTGCAGGTCCTCGCGGCGGACCGTCACGATCGGCACGCCGGCGTAGAAGCGCGCCTCGACGCAGGCGGTCTCCGGGAACGACGCCGAGAGCCGCGCGAGCGGCACGGAGTCGACCGCCGCGGCGAGCGGGTCCGGCGCGGGCGCCTTGGGGGCGGGCGGCGCCGCGGGCGGGCTCGCCGGCGGAGTTGCCGGCGTCGCCCCGGCGGGGGGCGTCGCGGGCGGCGTGGCGGGCGTCGCCCCGGCGGGGGGCGTCGCGGGCGGGGTCGCGGGCCTGGGGTCCTGTTCGTCGGCCATCGCGCGCCTCAGGCCGACTTCGGCGGCTTGGCGAGGGTCATCTTGTCGATCTTCTCCTGCAGCCGCATGAGGCCGTAGATCAGCGCCTCGGGCCGCGGGGGGCAGCCGGGGATGTAGACGTCCACCGGCACGACCTTGTCGACGCCCTGCACGTGGCTGTAGGTCGGGAACGGGCCGCCCGACGTCGCGCAGATGCCCATCGCCATGCTCCACTTCGGCTCGGGCATCTGCTCCCAGAGGCGCCGGATCAGCGGCGCCATCTTCTCGGTCACCGACCCGGCGACGATCATCAGGTCGGCCTGGCGCGGGCTCGCGCGGAAGATGCCGCTGCCGAAGCGGTCGAGGTCGAAGCGCGACGCGCCCGCGGCCATCATCTCGATGGCGCAGCAGGCCAGCCCGAAGGTCATCGGCCAGAGGGACGAGCGCCGCGCCCAGTCGAAGACGCTGTCGACGGTCGTCGTGATCACGCCGGGCGGCAGCCTGCCCTCGATCACGCCCATTCGAGCGCTCCTTTCTTCCAGGCGTACACGTAGCCCACCACGAGGATGGCGATGAAGACCACCATCTCGGCGAGCCCGAAGAGTCCCAGGGCGCGGTAACGCACGGCCCACGGGAACATGAAGATCGTCTCGACGTCGAAGACGACGAACAGCACCGCGATCACGTAGTAGCGGATGTGCATCCGCTCCCGGACCGTGCCGTGCGTCTCGACGCCGCACTCGTAGGTCTCGTACTTCATCGGCTCGGGCTTGTGCGGCGCCAGCAGCTTGGCGACGAGGAACGTCACCGGCGGCAGCACGATCCCGAGCGCGAGCATGATCGCGATCGGCAGGTATTCGCTCATCGACCCCGGTCCCAGGCGGCCGGCCGCGGCGTGACGGGGGCGTTGGCACACCAAGTGCCAGGCGCCCGCGGAAGGTGGGGTGGCCGCGACGCGAACCACGAAGTTAGGGAAACTCTCTCTTCGTAGCCGGTTCAGGCTAGCAAACTAGCTAGCAACGGGTCAAGGCTTCGTTAGGTTTTCGGTCGGCGGCGAGGCCGGCGGCGTGCGCGTCCTCGAAGGCCAGCCAGGCGTGCAGCGCGCCGCCGGGGCCGGCGGTCCAGCGGTCCGCGACCAGCGAGTCCGCCCACCCCTCGTCCGCCCGGCCGGTCAGCAGCGCCGCGCTCGCCCGGGCGCCCAGGGCGCACCCGGCGGGGGGCGGCGGCGTGCGCCGGACCATCCCCGGGCGGAGGAGGGTCTCGAGGCCGGCCGCCGGCCGCTCGAGCGCGGCGGCCACGGCCGAGAAGCCGCCCCGCAGGTACTGGTACAGCGCCCAGCGCAGGCCGTCCTCGTGGAAGACCTGCACCAGCGCGGCGCGCACCGGGTCGCCCGCCGCCGCGCCGGTGAGCGCGCGGGGGAGGCCGGCCTTCTCGTCGTCGGCCCCCAGCGCCGCCGCGCCGACGTCGGCGACGTCCACGTTCGCCGCGCGCAGCGCGATCGCGATCCCGGCGAGCCGGGCCGTCCCCTCGAGGCGCGCGGCGCGGGCGAGCCGCAGCAGGCCGTCCTGCGGCGCCGGGCCGGCGTGCCGCGCGGCGAGCGCGCGGGCGTACTCCCCGGCCAGCGCGACCTCGAACGGGGTCTCCCCCGTCCGCCGGAACCACTCGATCTCCGGCCCGCGCAGCGGCGCCAGCGCCTCGGGCACCAGCAGCGGCGCGCCCGTGGGCGGGGCCGCCACGGGCCGGTCCACGGCGATCGCGAACCCGGCGACCGGCGCCGCCGCGGCCGGGATCCGCCCGGCGCGCAGGACCGGCGCGCACTCGGGGGCGGCGAGCGGCGCGAAGACCTCGTCCAGCCAGCGCAGCGCCGCCGCCTGGCGCTCGCCCGCGGCGGCCACCCGCGACGGGAGTTCGCCGGCGTCGAACTCCCCGCCCAGGACGCGGCCCATCCGCGGGACCAGGGTCCGCGGCTCGGTCCCGATGATCGCGACGTCCTCGTCGTCCGGGTCGGCCGCGTCGGCCGGCGCGGCCGCCTGCCCGCGGTCGGGCGGGCCGGGGGGCGGCTCCGGGGGCGCCTGGGCGAGCGCCGCCCCGGCCGCCGCCAGCCCGGCGGCGAGCGCGAGGAGCGCGAGGAGCGCGACGAGCGCCCTCACGGGCCCGGGCCCGGGTCGGGGCGCAGCAGGACGCGCGCGCCCCGGACGAGGCCCATGCGCCGCGCCTCCCCGGCCCCGACCTCGATCACCTGCGTCGCCGGCGCGTCGGGGACGTAGCTCGGGCACGGCTCCTGGCGGCAGGGCGGCAGGTTCTCCCCGACGTGGACCACGGTCCCGCCCGCGTCGAGCCACACGATGTCGAGGGCCGCGAGGCAGTTGAACATCCAGAACGAGTGCCGGTCCGCGACGGGGAAGCGGAAGTACATGCCGGTGCCGCGCGGCACCTCCGGGCGGTGCATCAGGCCGCGCGCGCGCTCCTCGACGGACTCGGCGATCTCCATCACGACGGTCTCGCCGTTGGGCGCGGTGGCGAGCATCTGGCGCGGGCGCGAGGGGGGCGCGTCCGCCGCCCGCGGGGGGGGCGGGCCCGCGCCGCACCCGCAGAGCGCGAGCGCGAGCGCGAGCCGCAGCAGGCCGGCGGGCAGCAGGCCGTCAGCGGCCCGTGCCGACCCGGATCTCGCGGCCGTCCTCGACGAGCAGGTCGGAGGCGTCGCCGACGCCGCCGGGGATGCCGTCCGCGCCGTAACAGATGACCTGGTAGCCGCCCGCGGTGCGCAGGTACCCGACGGGCTGCCCCCACGGGTCGCGCACCGGCCCGGGGAGGAAACGCGGCACGAGCTGGTCGTAGGCGTCGGGGAAGGAACCGCGGGCGAGCCGGTACTGCTCGACGGCGCGGCCGACGCGACGCACCGCGTCCCACGCGAGAAGGCCCTGGCCGCGCTGCGCCGACTGCTCGAGGTCATCGAGCCATTCTATTTCCTCGCGGGCGCGCGCGGCGGCCCGCGTCTCGGGCCAGCGGAGCACGACCTGCCGCAGGTCCTCCCGCACGCGGGCCGGCGGGCGCCCCTTCTCGCGGGCCACGGCCTCGCGGAACGCGCGCTCCGCGCGCCACTCGCCGCAGCCGGCACAGAGGGCGAGCGCGGCGAGCAGCGCCGCGACGGCCGGACGGTGTCCCCCGAGCCCTGTCATCGGAAACAAATTTCGTCGCATGTCACGATTTCGTCCAGTCGGGCACGATTCGTGCCTTTCGACCGTTCGTCATTTCGGGTCGCGCCCGCACCCGCGCCGTCTTGACCGCGCTCCGGCGCTGCTGCCACAATGCGCGCCGCGCGAAACGGGTCGATGGATCGACGGCTGCGCCTTGGAAAGGCCCGCCGACATCAACAACTCGCAGCTGGGATGCACAGCGTCGTGCGGGTCTCTTTCCGCCCCGCTGGCGGGGGGTTCGTGCCTCGGAACACCGAGCGGCTCGTCCAGCGACGTCGCGACGGCAGGCGCGTCGCGCCGCCCCCGGCCGGGAACCGCGCCGCGGACCCGCTGGCGCTGCAGCTCGGCTCGTCCGAGCCCGCCGAGGTCGAGTGCGCGAAGGCCGAGATCATCGCGCGCGGCGCGGCCGCGGTCCCGCTCCTCCTGCAGTGCCTCGAGAACGACGGCGACGGCCGCCGGCTGCGCGCGCTCTCGCTGCTCGCGCTGCTGGGCGACGGCCGCGCCGCGGGCCCGGTGGCGTCGTTCCTGCGCCACGCCGAGCCGGCGGTGCGCGCGCGCGCCGCGGGCGCGCTCGCCCGGATCGCGGTCCCCGGCACCATCCCGGCGCTCGCGCGCGTCATCCACCGCGACGAGGACGACGGCGTGCGGCTCGCGGCCGCGCGCTCGCTCGTGCGGCTCGTGCAGACCGGCCACGACGAGGCGCTGCGCCCGCTGCTGCAGGTCCTCGCCGACCCCGACGACGACCCGCGCGTGCGCACCGCCGCGCTCGAGGCGATCCCCTGGGCGACGCCGCAGGCGAGCGAGGACGGCGACGGCCCGCTGCGCAGCCTGCTCGAGCGCCTGTCCCTCGACACCGCGCCCGCGGTGGCGCAGAAGGCGGCGCGGCTGCTCGGCGCCCCCGCGCGGCCGCGCCTCGAGACGTGGGCGATCGAGCGGCTGATCCGCGACCTGCGCTCGGAACGCCTGTCGGTCTGGCGCCGCGCGCTCTCGCGGCTCGGGCGGGCGGGCGCGGCCGTGGTCGAGCCGCTCTGCGACGCGATGATCGCCGCGCCCGAGGACGCCGAGTTCGCGCGCCGGACGGTGCTCGTGCTGCGTGGCCTGTCCGGCCGGCAGCTCGCGCGCCTCGGCTCCTGCTTCGACGCGCTCGAGGCGCGGGACCCGCTCGAGGCGCGGGTCCCGCTCGAGGCGCTCGTCGACGTCGCCGCGGGGGCCGGCAGCCGCGCGCTCCTGGCGCGGCTCTCCTCGCTGGTCCGCCGCCTCGCCGAGGGGCCCGAGGCCGCGGGCCCGGGGCCGCTCGACCGCGCGCGCCAGCTGGCCCACCGCGCGCTCGCGCGGCACGGCTCGCGGATGGCCGTGGAAGACCTGCGCCGGCTGCTCGAGGACCGCCGCTGGGCCGTGCGGCCCGAGCTGGCCGAGGCGGCGGGGCTGGTCGGCACGCGCCGCGAGCTCCCCGCGCTGCTGCGCGCGTACCGGCGCAGCCGCGGCGTGGCCCGGCTCGCGCTGCGCGAGGCCGCGCTCGCGGTCTGCCACCGCGAGAAGATCCGCCGGACCGACCGCGCGCTCGCGCTGCTCGAGCCGACCGAGCGCAACGCGGCGACCGAGATCCTGGGCACGCCCCGCGCGGCGACGCCGCGCCGCCGCATCGCGCGCATCGAGCGGGTGACGAGCCCCTTCCTCTCGTAGCGGCGCGCCGCCCGCGACGCGGGACGGCGCGCTCCTGGTGCGTCCTTGGTGCGCCCCGTCCCGCGCGCCGACTAGAATCCCCGCCCATGGCACTCCGGATCGGGCTCAACGGCGCCGGGCGGATCGGGCGCACGCTGCTGCGCCAGGCGCTCGGCGACCCCGCCCTCGAGATCGTCCACGTCAACGACGCGGCGGGGCTCGCGGCGATCGCGCCGCTGCTCGCCCACGACAGCGTGTACGGCGCCTTCCCCGCCCCGGTCGCGGCGGACCCCGCGGAAGGCGCGCTGCGGCTCGGCGCCCGCGTCGTGCCGTTCGGCGCGGAGGCGGACCCGGCGGCGATCCCCTGGGACCGCCACGGAGTGGACGTCGTGGTCGAGGCCACGGGGCGTTTCACCCGCGCCGGGGCCGCGCGCGCGCACCTGTCCGCGCCCGGCGTGCAGCGCGTGCTCGTGACCGCGGTCGCCGCCGGCGCCGACGCGACGATCGTGCTCGGCCCGCACGACGGCCTGCCGCGCCACGGCGACCGCGTGGTGGCCGCCGCGTCGTGCACGACCCACGCGGCCGCGCCGCCGCTCTGGCTGCTCGACCGCTGGTACGGCCTCGAGGCCGCCCAGATGACGACGGTGCACTGCACCACCGGCTCCCAGACGCCGATGGACGCGCCGCACGCCGACCCGCGCCGCGCGCGCTCGGCGCTGCTCTCGATGATCCCGACCACGACCTCGGCCGCGCGCGGGCTGGTCGAGGTGCTGCCGCGGCTCGCGGGCCGCCTCTCCTGCCTCGCGGTGCGGGTCCCGACGGCGACCGTCAGCCTGGTCGAGATCGTGGCCCACACGACCCGCGCGCTCGACCTCGCGCCGCGCCTGCGCGAGCGCTTCCGCGAGGCCGCGGCTGCGCCGCCGCTGCGCGGCCGGATGGGGACGACGGACGAGGAGCTGGTCTCGATCGACTTCAGGGGCGATCCCCGATCGTCCATAATCGACCTGCCGCTGCTCGAACGGCCGGGCGACCGCCTCGTGCGCGTCGTCGCCTGGTACGACAACGAGTGGGGCTACACGGCCCGTCTGTGCGACCTGCTGCGGACGTGGGACGGGGCGGAGGAAGGACGATGACGCACCGGACCGTGAAGGACGTGGAGGTGAAGGGCAAGGTGGTCTTCTGCCGCGTGGACTTCAACGTCCCGCTCGACGGCACGACGATCACGGACGACCGGCGGATCCGCGAGAGCCTGCCGACCGTGCGCTGGCTGTCCGAGCAGGGCGCCCGCGTGCTCTGCGCGTCGCACCTCGGCCGCCCGAAGGGCAAGCCGGTGCCGGAGATGAGCCTCGCCCCCGTGGCCGCGCGCCTGTCGGAACTGCTCGGGCGCCCCGTGGCGTTCGCCGCGGACTGCATCGGGGAGCCCGTCGCGCGGGTCGTCGCCGGGATGCGGGACGGCGACGTCGCGCTGCTCGAGAACCTGCGCTACCACGCCGCGGAAGAAAAGGGCGACCCGGCGTTCGCCGAGGCGCTCGCCGCGCCGGCGGCGGTCTACGTCAACGACGCGTTCGGCGCCGCGCACCGCGCGCACGCGTCCGTGACCGGCGTCCCCGAGGTGCTGCGGCGGCGCGGCGGCGCGCTCGCCGCGGGCTTCCTGATGGACCGCGAGCTCGCCGCGCTCTCGCGGCTGCAGCGCGATCCCGCGCGGCCGTACGTCGCGATCCTCGGCGGGGCCAAGGTCTCGGACAAGATCGAGCTGGTCGAGAACCTGCTCGCGCGCGTGGACCGGATCCTGATCGGCGGCGCGATGGCCTACTCGTTCCTCGCGGCGCGCGGGGTGCCGACCGGGTCCTCGCTCGTCGAGGCGGACAAGCTCGACCTCGCGCGGGAGCTCGAGGAGAAGGCCCGGGCGCGCGGCGTCGCGCTCGAGCTGCCGCTCGACCACGTCGCGGCCGCCTCGGTCGAGAAGAAGAAGGTGGACGGGCTCGAGACCGTCGCGCAGCAGGCCGTCCCCGACGGCCGGAGCGGCGTGGACATCGGGCCGAAGACGCTCGCGCACTGGAAGCACCTGCTCGACGGCGGCGTGCGCACGGTCCTCTGGAACGGCCCGGTCGGCCTGTTCGAGGCCAAGGGGTGCGAGGCCGGCACGCGGGGGCTCGCCGAGCACCTCGCGGGGCTGTCCGCGTTCCGCGTGCTGGGCGGCGGGGACACCGCGGCCGCCGCGCTCAAGTTCGGGCTCGACGCGCGCTTCGACCACGTCTCGACCGGCGGCGGCGCCGCGCTCGAGTACCTGTCGGGCGTCGCGCTGCCGGGCGTGACGGCCCTGGAGGTCTGACGATGGCCCGCACCCCGTTCGTCGCCGGCAACTGGAAGATGAACCACACCCGCGCGCTGGCGCGCGCGTGGTGCGCGACGTTCCGCGAGCTCTACGCGGCGCACCCCTGGCCGGCCGAGGTCGAGGTCGGCGTGGCCCCGCCGTTCACCACGCTCGAGGCGCTGCACGACGCGCTGGGCAAGCTGCCCGTGCTGCTCGGCGCGCAGAACGCGCACCACGAGCCGAAGGGCGCGTTCACCGGCGAGATCGCGCCCGACATGCTCGTCGAGGCCGGCTGCGCGTTCGTGATCCTCGGCCACTCCGAGCGGCGGCACCTGTTCGGCGAGCCGGACGAGCGGATCGCGCGCAAGGTCGCCGCCGTGCGCCGGGCCGGCATGACGCCGGTGCTGTGCGTCGGCGAGACCGAGCCCGAGCGGGACGAGGGGCGGATGCAGGCGGTCGTCGAGAGCCAGCTGCGCAAGGGGCTCGAGCACTTCCGCCCGGCCACCGGGGACCAGCTCGTCCTGGCCTACGAGCCGGTCTGGGCGATCGGCACCGGCCGGACCGCGACGCCGGAGCAGGCGCAGGACGCGCAGCGCTTCCTGCGCGACGCCCTCGCGGGGCTCTGCGGCGCGCCGGTCGCGCACGGCGTGCGGATCCTCTACGGCGGGTCCGTGACCCCCGCGAACGCGGCGACGCTGATCGCGCAGCCCGACGTGGACGGGTTCCTCGTCGGCGGCGCGAGCCTCGACGCCGGGGGGTTCCACAAGCTGGTGCTCGCCGCGGCGGGCTGAGGGGCCGGGCGCGGCGCCCGGACGTTTCGAACAGCCGCGCACGCCGCGGCCGGGCGGCCCCGGTGGCGACCCGCGCCCGGGACGCCTTGCCCGATCCGGACGAGCGTGCTAGGTTCCCCCGGTTTTGCGGCCCCAGGGAGAAGGGGGCGTCCCGAATCGCGGAGGCAGGTCGTGCTCTATTGGCTGGTGCTCGCCGTACACGTGGTGGTGTGCCTCTTCCTGATCCTGGTGGTCCTCCTCCAGAGCGGGAAGGGCGGGGATATCGCGAGCGCGTTCGGCGGCGCCGGCACGCAGACCGTTTTCGGCCCGCGCTCCGCGAGCAACGTGCTCAGCAAGACGACGACCTGGACCGCCGCGATCTTCATGGTGACGTCGATCGCGCTGGTCTGGCTGAGCCAGTCCGGCGGCAGCGGCAGCGTCGTGCGCGACCGCCCGGCGAAGGCCCCGGTCTCGAAGCCGGCGCCGGCCACGCCCGCCGCGCCGATGCCGGGCACGCCGCAGACGCCGCCCCCGGCCGGCGCGCCGGTGGACGCGCCGCCCGCGGCGCCGGCCGCCCCGCAGCAGGCGCCGGCCCCCGCCGGCAAGTAACGCGCTAAAATCTTGACCCCGTGCCGGAGTGGCGGAATTGGCAGACGCGCATGGTTGAGGGCCATGTGGGGGTAACCCCGTGCGAGTTCGAGTCTCGCCTTCGGCACCAGTAGGTCCCTCGCGAACGCCGGCCCCCGCGGCCGGCGTTTTCGTTGCGCCGAGTCGTCGACTCCGGCGGGCGCTGCGGGCGCTCCTGCTGCTCACCGCGGCCGGGATCGCGGCCGGCGCCGCGGCCCTGTTCGTCGCGGCGCACCTCGCCGACCGCGTGCTCAACGGGCCGGCCCCCGCGGCGGCGCCGGCGGTGCCGGAGCGCGCGCGGCGCCTGCACGCGACGCTCGAGGTCGTGGACCTGCACGCCGACCCGCTGCTGTGGGGCCGCGACCTCCTCGCCCGCGGGCGGCGCGGCGCCGTGGACCTCCCCCGCCTGCGGGAGGGCAACGTCGCGCTGACGGTCTTCTCCGCGGTCACGCGCGCGCCCGCCGGCGGCCTGCTCTCGCGCCGGGCGCCCGGCCTCGACCTGCTGACGCCGCTCGTCGTCGCGCACGGCTGGCCGCCCCGCACCTGGCACGACGCGACCGAGCGCGCGCTGCTGCAGGCGGCGCGCTTCGACGACGCGGTCCGCCGCGCGGGCGGCGACCTCGTGCCGCTGCGCGACGCGGCCGGCCTCGCCGGCTACTTCGAGCGGCGGCGGGACCCGCGCGCGGCCGCGGCGCCGAGCGTGACCGCCGGGCTGCTCGCGATCGAGGGGCTGGACGCCCTCGAGGGGGACCCCGCGCGGCTGGAGCGGCTGCACGCCGCGGGGTTCCGGCTCGCCGGCGTCGCGCACTTCGCCGACAACGCGTTCGCCGGCGCCGCATGGGGCCGGGCGCGCGGCGGCCTCACCCCCGCGGGGCGCGCGCTCCTGCGCCGGCTCGAGGAACGCGGCTGGGTGGTGGACCTCGCCCACGCCTCCCCGGCCACGGTCGACGACGTCCTCGCGCTCGCCACGCGGCCGGTGCTGGTCTCGCACACGGGCGTGCGCGGGACGTGCGACGGCGCGCGCAACCTCGACGACGCGCGGCTGCGCCGGGTCGCCGCGCGCGGCGGGCTCGTCGGGATCGGGCTGTTCCCCTTCGCCACCTGCGGCCGCGACCTCGCGGCGGCCGCGCGCGCGCTGCGCCACGCCCGGGACGTGGCGGGGATCGAGGCGCTCGCGATCGGCTCCGACTTCGACGGCGCGGTCCGGACGCCGATCGACGCCGCGGGGATGCCCGCGCTGACCGCCGCGCTGCTCGACGCCGGGTTCAGCGAGGACGAGGTGCGGGCGGTGATGGGCGGCAACGCGCGGCGCTTCCTCGCGGCCGCGCTGCGCTGAACGCGCCTGAACGCGCGTGATGCACGGCGCGGGGCGCCGCGGGTCAGGGGAGCGTGCGGGTCAGAGGCGGGCGCGGGTCAGACGCGCGCGCCGGGGTGGCGGCGGCGGACGCCGGCGAGGATGTCGTCGACGTCCTCGGGCTCGTAGCCGAAACGGACCAGGGTGTCGCGCATCTCCTCGATGCTGACGTCGCCCATGCCGGTGCAGAGCAGCTCGGCCCGCGCCGGGGTCACGCCGAGGTGCACGCTGACCGCGCGCAGCCCGAAGGTCTGCATGATCGGGATCAGGTGGGAGCGCAGCTCGCAGCGCAGGTCGAAGTCCTCGGCCTCCGGCTCGGGGAGGCCGAGCACGCGCGCGAGTTCGAGCCCGCTCCGGGTGATCCTGAGGGCCTCCCGCCGGGCCCGTGTGAGGCGATAGCGCACGGGAATTCTGTACGGCGACAGGGGCGCCCGTGCAGCGCTGAACGCGTCCAGAACGATCATTCGCGGCACGCGGCGAACGTTTCGCGTGAGCACGGACGGGGATTGCGCGTTGTTGCCGGGTCGTGGCCTCGATCCCGGCGGTCCGGGGCGTCCCGCAGCGCGCCGGATCGGGCCGGCGGGCTCGCCGTGCTCCGTCGTGGCAAGATTCCCGCCCCATGACGCCCCCGCCTCCCCTCGCCTTCGCGCCGATCCTCAAGCCGAGGGTCTGGGGCGGCGACGCCCTCCGGGCGCGCGGGACCGCGCCGTTCGACGGCCCGGTCGGCGAGAGCTGGGAGCTGGTCGACGTCGGCGGCGACGTGTCGCGCACGGCGGACGGCCGCTCGCTCCGCGACCTGCTGCGCACGTCCGGGGACGCGATCCTCGGGCCGGCCCGCGATCCCCTCTGCGGGGACCGCTTCCCGCTGCTGCTGAAGCTGCTCGACGCGCGCGCCGACCTGTCGGTCCAGGTCCACCCCGACGACGCCCGGATGCGCGCCCTCGGCCTCGCCGGGCCGGGCAAGAGCGAGGCCTGGTACGTCCTGCACGCCGAGCCCGGCGCGCGCGTGATCCACGGGCTCGCGGACGGGGTGCGCCTCGCCGACTTCGGCGCGGCCGTCCGTTCGGGGCGCGCCGCCGAGGTCGTCCCGCTGCTGCGCGCCCGCGCGGTCGCCGCGGGCGACCTCGTCGTGCTGCCTGCCGGGACGATCCACGCGCTCGGGGCCGGCCTGCGCGTCGTGGAGATCCAGCGCGCGGCGGACGTCACGTTCCGGCTCTTCGACTGGGGCCGCCCGCGCGACCTGCACCTCGAGGAGGGCCTGGCCGCCGCGCACGAGCGGCCGGCGGACTCGCTCGCGGCGTGCGGGTTCGCGGTGGACACGCTGCGCGGGCCCGCGCACGACCTCGACACGGAGGGGCGCGGGTTCCACCTTCTCACGGTCGTCCGCGGCCGCGCACGGATCGCGAGCCCGGGGGGCGAGCTCCGGCGCGGGCCGCTCGACACGGCGCTCGTCCCGTCCGCCGCGGGGCGGTACCGGGTCGAGGGCCCGGACGACCTCCTCGTGCTGCTGTTCCGGCGCCCCGTGGACGGGGGGACCGCGCCCGGGCCGGCCACGCGATCTTCCTGAAGGAGACGTCCTTGATCATCCAGCGTCCCCAGCACCCGCACCTGCCCGAGATCCGCACGCTCGCCGCCGCGGAGTTCCAGCTTCCCGACGAGTTCGCGGACCTCCAGGACCTCGCCTACAACTTCTGGTGGAGCTGGACGCCCGAGGCGCGGATGCTGTTCTCGTCCATCTCGCCGCCGCTCTGGGCGCGCTACCGCAGCCCGGTCGAGGTGCTGATGCACGTCGAGCCGCACCTGTGGGAGACGCTCGCGCTGTCGAACGCCTTCCAGTCGGCCTACGACGGCGTCCGCCAGCGGCTGCGCCGCTACCTCTCGAACCCCGACCAGTGGTGGTTCCAGCAGCGCTACCCCGAGTACTCCGGCGGGCCCGTCGCGTACCTCTCGACGGAGTTCGGGCTGCACGAGAGCCTCGGGATCTACTCCGGGGGCCTCGGCGTGCTCTCGGGCGACCACTGCAAGGCGGCGTCGGACCTCGGCGTGCCCTTCGTGGGCGTCGGCCTGCTGTACCGCCGCGGCTATTTCCGGCAGACGATCGACGCCGAGGGGCGGCAGCAGCACTTCTACCCCGACTTCGACCCGACCCGCCTGCCGGTGCTGCCCGTGCTCGGGCCGCACGGCCGCCCGCTGATCGTGAACGTCCCGCTGTTCGAGCGGAAGGTCTCGCTGCTCGTCTACAAGGCGCAGGTCGGCCGCGTGCCGGTGCTGCTGCTCGACTCGGACCTGCCGCAGAACGACCCGCAGGACCGGCCGATCACGCACATCCTGTACGTCCGCGGGCGCGAGATGCGCTTCTGCCAGGAGATGGTCCTCGGCATCGGCGCGGTGCGCGCGCTGCGCGCGCTGGGCATCAACCCCGCGGTCTGGCACCTCAACGAGGGGCACTCGGCCCTGATGCTGATCGAGCGCCTGCGCGAGGAGCTCGGGCGCGGCGAGCGCTTCGCGCGGGCGCAGGAAGTCGTCTGCTCGAACGTCGCCTTCACGACGCACACGCCGGTGCCGGCGGGCAACGAGACGTTCGACGCCGAGCTGGTCCGGCCGTATCTCGCCCCGTGGGCCGAGCAGTTCGGCGTCGGCGTGAACGAGCTGATGCGCATCGGCCAGTTCCACGGGCACCACGAGAACGAGCCGTTCAACATGACCGCGCTCGCGATCCGGCTCTCGTCCTTCCGCAACGGCGTGAGCCAGAAGCACGGCGAGGTCAGCCGCGAGATGTGGCGCGACCTGTTCCCCGGCACGGACGTGCCGATCACGTCGATCACGAACGGCGTGCACGTCAAGACCTGGATCGGCAGCGAGATGCGCGACATGCTCCGCCGCTCCATCGGCATCGACTGGGAGCAGGCCGCGGGCAACCCGGAGCGCTGGCAGGAGTTCGACGCGCGCGTCGGCGACGAGGACCTGTGGGCGGCGCACGAGGCGCAGAAGAAGCGCCTGGTGCGCGCGTGCCGCGACAACCTGCGCCGGATGTACGCGCGGCACGGCGCGGCGCCGCGCGGGCTCGCGGCCGTGGACCAGGCGCTCGACCCGCGCGCGCTGACGATCGGGTTCGCGCGCCGCTTCGCGCTCTACAAGCGCGCCGGCCTGCTCTTCCGGGACCTCTCGCGGCTGAAGCGGATCCTCGCGGACGACGAGCGGCCGGTGCAGTTCATCTTCGCGGGCAAGGCGCACCCGGCCGACCTCGCCGGGCAGGACCTGATCGCGCAGATCTTCCGGCTCTCGCAGGGCGACGACTTCCGCCGCCGGGTCGTGTTCCTCGAGGACTACGACATGTTCACGGCCCGGCTGCTCGTGCAGGGCGTGGACGTCTGGCTGAACAACCCGCGCCGCCCGCTCGAGGCCTCCGGCACGTCGGGCCAGAAGGCCGCCGTCAACGGCGCGCTCAACCTCTCGGTGCTCGACGGCTGGTGGATCGAGGGCTACCGGGCCGACCTCGGCTGGTCGATCGGGCGGCTCGAGGTGCTGGGCGACGACGAGGCCCAGGACCACGAGGACGCGTCGTCGCTGTACGACGTGCTCGAGCGCGAGGTGGTGCCGCTGTACTTCGAGCGCGACGCGGACGGCCACCCGCACGGCTGGATCCGGCGCATGAAGGCGTCGATCCGCGAGCTGCTGCCGGCGTTCAGCTGCGCGCGGATGGTGCGCGAGTACGTCGACCAGGCCTACGTGCCGCTGTCCCGCGCCGTGAAATGACGGCGGGCCGCACCACGTAGGGCCGCGGCCTCCCGCGCAGCGGGATGGCCGCCCCCGGTCGCGGCGCGCCGGGCGGCCATCCTGCGCTCCGCGCAGGAGGCCGCGGCCCTACGATTTCTTCTTCTTGCGCGCGGCGGCGCGCTCGATCTTCGAGCGCCGCTCCTGCTGGTAATGCTTGCTGCACAGCCCGAGCGCGTAGTGCTCGTTGCCGCAACCCTCGACCTTGCACCCGGTGTGGAGCGGCGGACGCCCCGGGCTGCCCGTGCGCACGGGCCGGCGGCCGCGGCCGCCGGACGTGCCGCCCGACGACGCGAGCCGCTTCTCGAGGCGCGCGAGCGCGCCCCGCAGGTCGCGCAGCTCGTCGCCCAGTGGGCGCCCCCGCGTCAGCCGGCCGAGCTGGCGCGAGACGGTCTCCTCGATCGCGCGGCGCAGCGCGCCCTCGAGGTCGACCTTCGCGGTGCGGACGTCGACCTTCGCGGTGCGGGCGGCCTTCCGTCCGGCCTTCGGTCTCTTGGTCGCTGCCATGGGGGGTGGTTCCTCGCCGGCGGCCGGCGGATCCGGCCGGGGAATGGAGGGGAGGAGCAGGGGCGACTGAAATATATCAGCAGCCCGGGGCCGGCGCCGCCCGCGGCGGGGAGGATTAAATCACCACTCCCTGTAATAAGTTCCGTCGAGCGCCTGGTCCTGGGAGCGGGAATACACGTCGTACCAATCCTCGCAGGACTCCGAACGATCCTCCGGGTCGTCCTGGTAGCCGCGGCAGTCCCACTCGGCCTCGTTCGTGATCGGGTCCACGGGGACCCGTCGGAGGAACTTGATCACGACCGGTTCCGCGTCCGCGCTCTCCTTCACCTCGACGCCCTCGATCAGCATGTCGAGGTCCTTCGGGTACATGTTCCAGGCGATGTCCCACGGCTCGATCTGGCCGAGGACGGCGTACTCGTGGTAGCGGTCGATCGCGGCGCGCAGTTCGGCGAGCGTGCGCTTGAGCTCGAGCTCCCGCTGGTGGCGGACGTGGTGGTGGACCATCGGCAGGGCTCCCGCCGCGAGGAGCGCCAGGATGGCGATCACGAGGAGCATCTCGATGATGGTCAGTCCGGCTTCGCGTCGTCGCATCGGGTCCCGCCGGGCGGTCCGCCGCCCCTTGAACTTCTACGTCACCGCGGCCGGTCCCGTCCATCCCGCCGCTCCCGGGAGGCCGGCTTCTGCCGCTCGTCCCGGCCCGTCAGCCGGTTCCAGAACCGCTTCAGGGGCGACGCGTGCGCCGGGCAGTCCGCCGGCTCGGAGCCGAGCGCGAACCACTCCGGAACGCGCTCCGGGCACCGGGGGAGCGCCCGCCCGCCGCTCGCAGGGTCGATCTCGACCTGCGTCAGGCCGGGCGGGGCGGCCGGCAGGGGCGACAGGAGCCGGTCCCCTTCCGCCTCCAGCAGCCGGCGGACGACCGGCAGGGCCGCGCCGGCCCCGGTCAGCCCCGCCGGGCGGTCGTCGTCCCGGCCGACGTAGACGATCACCACGGCGTGCCCGGTGACGAGAGCGAACCAGGCGTCCCGCCCGTCCTGGGTCGTCCCCGTCTTGCCGGCGACGGGCACCCCGCGGGTCGCGCCGGCGAGGCTCCGCGCCGTGCCCCGCTCGATCGTGCCGCGGAGCGCGTCGAGGACGAGCCAGCAGGGGGCCGGCGGCACGACCTGTCGCGCGTGCGCCCGCGGCTGGAGCGGCACGGTCTCGGCGTCGACCCCGGCGCGGACCGCCTCGACGACGAGCGGCTCGCGCCGCGTCCCGAGCGCCGCGAGCGTCGCGTACGCGGTCGCCAGGTCGAGCGGCGACACCTCGGCGGTGCCGAGCGCGAGCGAGGGCTGCTCGGGGAGCCGCCCCTGCAGGCCCGCGTCGCGCGCGCGCGCAGCGACCCGGGCCGCGCCCAGCGCGAGCCCGAGCCGCGCGATCGGCACGTTGAGGCTCTCCTCGAGCGCGCGCCGCACGGTCACGCGGCCGCGGAACCGGTGGTCGTAGTTCTCCGGGCTCCAGGGGCCCGCGGCGGTGGCGACCGTCAGCGGGGCGTCGTCGACGACCGAGCCCGGGCCGTAGCCGCCCGCGGCGAACGCCTCGAGCGCGACGAACGGCTTGAACGCGGAGCCCGGCTGCCGGCGCGCATCGAGCGCGCGGTGGAACCCGCCGCGGATCCCCCCGCGCCCGCCGACGAGCGCGAGCAGCGCGCCGTCCTCCGGCCGCAGGACGACCACGGCGCCCTCGAGCGGGGCGCGCCGCGGGTCGTCCTTCTCGAGCTCCGCGAGCGTCGCGTCGAGCGCGCGGCGCGCCGCGGACTGCAGCGCGACGTCGAGCGTCGTGTGGATCGCGGCCGCCCCGGTGCCCGGCCGCGGCTCGTAGCCGCGCCGCACGACCTCGCGCCGCACGGCGTCGAGCACGTCCCCGCCGGGGTCCAGCGGCTCGACGACGGGCGCGAGCGCGAACGGCGCCTCCGCGGCGGCGCGGGCGGCGTCCTCGCCGAGGTAGCCGAGCTCGGCCATCCGCGTGAGGACCCAGCGCATCCGCCCGCGCGCCGCGTCCGGGTTGCGCCGCGGGTCGAAGCGGCCGGGCGACGCGATCATCCCGGCGAGCAGCGCCGCCTGGTGGACCTGGATCTCGTCGAGGTTGCGGCCGAAGTAGAAGAGCGCGGCCGCGGGCAGGCCGACGACCGACACGCTCCCCCGCTGCCCGAGGTAGATCTCGTTGAGGTAGATCTCGAGCAGGCGCTCCTTCGTCACGCGCCGCTCGACGTAGGCGGCGAGCAGCGCCTCGTGCGCCTTGCGCCGCAGCGTGCGCTCGCTGCCGACGACGCGGTTCTTGATCACCTGCTGCGTGATCGTGCTGCCGCCCTGCAGCGGGCCGCGGCGCGTCAGGTCGACCCAGACGGCGCGCGCGACGCCCCACGGGTCCACGCCGCGGTGCGTGAGGAAGCGCGCGTCCTCGGCGGCCAGCACGGCCTGGATCACCTGGCGCGGGAAGCGCGCGAGCGGCAGCGGGCGGCGCTCCTCGAGCGCCGGCCCGCGGAACGCGCCGAGGCGGACCGGCTCGAGCGCGAACGCCTCGAGCCGGCGGCCGCCCCCGTCCTCGATCGACGCGACCCGCCCGTCCTCGAAGGCGATGCGCACGAAGGCGGGGCGGACCTCCCCGCGCGGGCCCGCGTGACGCCGGCGGTAGACCTCGAGCGCGCGCGCGGTGCGGCGGTACTCCCCCGGCCCGGCGGGCCGGCGCGAGACCTCGCGGTAGCCCACCGCGCGCAGCTCGCGGAGCAGGTCGGAGGCGTCCTCGGCGCGGCCGCGGGCGAGGATGCGCGACGCCGAGAGCACGTCGACCGGCGTCCCCGCCGCGTCCTCGCTCAGCACCTCGGCGGCCAGCCGGCCCGCCTGGTCGAGGATCAGCCAGCCCCAGGCGGCGAGCGAGGCGCAGAGCGCGAGCAGCGCGCCGTACTGCACCGCGCGGACGGCGCGGCGCGCGCCGCCGCGCCGGGAGGCGCCGCGCCGCTGCTCGGGCCCGGCCGCCGCCGGTCGGCGCGTCGTCGTGGAGGGCGGCATCCCGCTACGATATCCGCCCGGACGCGGCGCGGCGACACGCGCCCCGGACGCGGTGCGACGGCACGCGCGTCGCACGCCGCGCGGGGACACGCGCGTCGCACGCCGCGCGGGGACACGCGCGGCGCACGCGGCGCGGCGACACGCGCCCGTCGGCGTCGCGGACCGGGGTGGGAGGCGGCGACCATGTCGTGCGAGGTGGCGCGGGCGTACCTGATCGGGCCCGGCGAGGTCGGGCGGCGGCTGCTGGCCGCGTTCGACGCGGCGGCGTTCCCGGCCGTCGCGCTCGGACGGGGCGACGGCCTCGCGCGGGCGGCCGACCCTGCCGACCCCGCGCTGCGCGTGGTCGCGGTGCGCGAGGAGGACCTCGGCGCCGTCCTCGGCGCGCTCGCGGGCGTGCCGCGGGAGCGGCTCGTGCTGGTGCAGAACGGCTTCCTCGAGGTCGTCCACGGCGACCTCGGGGACGTGACCCGCGGGCTGATCTGGTTCACGTCGAAGGCGGACTTCTTCCGCGAGCTGCAGCCGTCGCTCTTCTTCGGCCCGCGCGCGGCGGACGTCGCCGCCCTGCTCGGCGCGGGCGGCCTGCGCGCCGAAGCGCTCGCGGAACGCCGCGCCTTCCTGCGCGAGATGGTCCTGAAGGGGCTGTGGAACTGCGCGGTCGGGCTGCCGCCCGCCGTGCGCGGGGTCGACCTGCGGCGCTACCTCGAGGCCCACGGCGACGAGCTGGCGGCGCTGCTCGCGGAGGGCGCGCGGGTCGGCTCCGCCGCGTACGGCGTGGACGTGGACGCCGCGCAGACCGTGGAGCGGCTGCGCGCGACGACCCGCGACCTCGGCTGGCTCCGCGGCAGCACGAAGGCGCTCGCGTGGCGCAACGGCGCGCTCGCGACGCTCGGCCGCCGGCACGGGATCCCGACGCCCGTCAACGACGCGCTGCTCGCCGCCGCCGGAGGGTCACCTTCTGGAGCTTGGTCCCGGGGACGATCGCCAGGCGCCCGTCGGCGAAGCGGACCTGCGCCTTCCCGTTGCCGTCGAAGTCGCGCGCGAACACCTCGATCGTGACGCGCTTCCCCTCGAAGCGGCCGGGCCGCGTGCCGGGCGGGTCGAGCCCGCGCCAGAGCCTGACGAACGGGTTCTTCTCGAGTTCCGCGCCGATCGTCGTGTACTCGCCGTGCCCGGGGTAGACGTGCGTCTCGGGCGGCAGCGCGAGCAGCCGCTCGATCGTCTGCTTCATCCGGTCGAAGTCCCCCTGCCCCGCGTTCACCGTGTTGGCGATCGAGTGGCGGAAGAGCGAGTCGGCCGTGAACACGCCGTGCCCCGGGATCTCGAGCCCGATCTGCCCCTCGGTGTGCCCGGGCAGGTGGATCACGCGCGCGACCCAGCTGGTGAACGCGAACTCGTGCCCCTCGTCCACCGCGTCCGACGCGGCGACGACGAACGGCCGCTCGAGCTCGTGGCAGAGGACCGGCGCGCCCAGGTTGCGCGACAGGAAGTCGAGGCCGGTGACGTGGTCGTGGTGCCGGTGGCTGCAGAGGATCGCGACGATCTTCACCCCGTGGCGGCGGACCATCGCCAGCATCTTCTCGGGATCCGCCCCCGTGTCCAGGAGCAGGCCGCGCCCCTCCTCGCGGCCGGCGACGAGGTAGCCGTTCGTGAACCACCCCGCATGCGTGACGCGATCGACGATCACAGAGGGGCCTCCGTAGGGCCCAGCATACTCCCCGTCATTCCCCGGCGGCGGCGGCTTCCCGCCGCGCGGGGGGGCGTGGCCGGGCCGCGCGGGGCGAGGCACGGGCCCGCGTGGGACGAGGCACGGGCCCGCGTGGGACGGGGCACGGGCCCGCCCGCGGTCGCGTCAGGGGGCGCCGGCCCCGCGGCCTCCCGTCCCGCCCGCGGCGCGGGCGCGGAGCCGGGCGAGGTCCCGCTCGAGGACGCGGTCGCCCGGGTCGAGCCGCCGGGAGTCCTCGAGCAGCGCGATCGCCTCGGCGACCCGCCCCCGTTCCGCCAGCAGGCTCGCGAGCGCCTTGCGCGGGTCGAGGTTCAGCGGGTCGGCCGCGATCGCCCGGCGGTAGGCGGCCTCGGCGCCCGCCGCGTCGCGGCGCGCGTCGAGCAGCTGGCCGATGCGGTACCACCCGAGGCCGAAGCCGGGCTCGACCGCGACCGCCCGCCGCATCCGCTCGAGGGCCTCGTCGAGCCGGCCGGTCGCGATCAGCGCCTGCCCGTGGCGCAGGAGCAGGTCGAGGTTGTCCGGCTCGATCGTCGCGAGCGCCGCGAACGCGGGGAGCGCCTCGGCGGCCCGGCCCGACTCGGACAGCGCGATCGCCGCGTCGTAGCGCGCCAGGAACTCGCGCCGGTCCTTCGGGTCGCGCCGCGCCGGGTCGACGAGCGGGCCCGCGGGGGCGGCCCGCCCGCTCGCGGCGTAGCCGAGCGAGCGCAGGCGCTCCAGTTCCTCGGCCGAGGCGCCGGTCTCCGCCCGGCCGCCCGCCGCCGCGGCCGAGCGCCGCACCGCGTCCGCGAGCACGCCCCGCAGCCGGGCCGCGTCCGCCGCGCGCGCGGGGGCGAGGTCGCGCGCCTCGTCGCGGTCCGCGAGGTCGAACAGCTCCGGCCGCGGGCCGTCGATGAGCTTCTGCGCGGGCGTGACGAGCGCGCGCAGGCCCGACCAGCGGAACTCGATCCGCGGGAGGTGGCTCTCGGCCATCACCCCGGGCCGGGCCGCGAGGCGTCCCGCGCCGGTCAGCGCGGGCAGCAGCGAGACGCCGTCCGCGTACGGAAGCGGCGGCAGCCGCGCGGCGTCCAGCAGTGTCGGCGCGACGTCGGCGAGGCCGACCGGCTCCCGCACGACGGCGGGCCGCACGCCGAACGCGGGCCCGTGGACGACGAGCGGCACGCGCAACGTGGCGCGGTAGAGGAACACGCCGTGCGTGGCCTCGCCGTGCTCCCCGAGCCCCTCGCCGTGGTCGCTCGTGGCGACGACGAGCCGGCGCCCGCGCCCGAGCGCCGCGGCCCGCTCGAGCAGCGCGCCGAGCGCCGCGTCGGCCGCCGCGACCTCCCCCTGGTAGCGGTCGGCGAAGCGCGCCGCGAAGGGCGCGGGGGGCGCGTACGGCACGTGCGGCTCCCACAGGTGGACCCAGGCGAACACGGGCCGGCCGCGCTGCGCCGCCAGCCACTCCGCGGCGCGCGCCGCGGTCACGGCGCCCGCCCGCTCGTCGCCGTGGCTGTCGATGCCGGCGCGCCGCGCGGGCCGCGGGATCGCGTCGTCGTAGACGTCGAAGCCGCGCGCCAGCCCGTGCCGCCGCCCGAGGACCGGCGCGGAGACGAAGGCGCCGGTCGCGAATCCCGCCGCGCGGAACCGCTCCGCGAGCACGGGCACGTCCTCCGGCAGCGCGAAGGTGCCGTTCGCGAGGACGCCGTGGGCGGGCAGGAACCGGCCCGTGAGGAGCGAGGCGTGCGCGGGGAGGGTCAGCGGCGCGGTGGTCTGCGCCTCGTCGAAGCGCACCCCCTCGCGCGCGAGCGCGTCCCAGGCCGGGGTCCCGGCGTCCGCCCGGCCGTAGGCGCCGAGCCGGTCGGCGCGCAGCGTGTCCACGGTGACGAGCAGGACCAGCGGGGCGTCGTCCCGGGCGGGGCCCGGGCCGGCCGGGGCGCCACCGCCGCGACCGTCGCCGACGCCGCGGCCGCCGCCGGCACCGCGGACGCCGTCGCCGCCGCAGGCGGCGAGGAGCACCAGCGGGAGCAGCCCCGGGGCGGCGGCGCGGCGCGCCCACGCGCCCGGACGTCGTTGCGGCATCGGACGGTCCTCGCGAGATCGCTCGCCGGCCGGCGATTGTAGGCCGTCGCGCGGGCCGGCCGGGCGGCCGGCCCGTAGAATGGCGGCGGAGGCCGACATGACGCGTCGCCGCGTGCCGCCGGTCCTGGTCGCGACGGCCCTCGCGGCCGCGCTCGGGTTCGGTCAGGAGAAGCCCGCCTCGGGCGAGGCGGCGCCGAGCAAGGCGGCGCCGAGCGCCCCGGCGCCCGGCAACGGCGTCGTCGTCCACGGCGAGCGGCCGCCGGCCGCGCAGGCCCGCGCCGAACTGCAGCCCGGCGTCACGCGGACCGGGGCCGTGCCGGAGGGGGAGCCCGCGGCCCGCGAGGGCGCGCCGGTGGTCCGGGTGCGGGTGGAGCGCGGCACGATGAGCGACGTCGCCCCGCTGGCGATCGCGCGGCCCGAGCTGCCGCCGGTCCGCTTCGGCCTCGACCCGCCCTCGTCGCCCAAGGGCGCGGCCCCCCTGCCCCCGGCGAAGACGATCGGCCCGACGGTGACGGCGCAGCAGGGGGTCTTCGGCACGCCGCCCGCGTCGGCCGCGGGTTACCCGCGGCCGGAGACCGGCTGGGTGCCGACCTCGGCGTACGAGCAGGACGCGCGCGTGCCGTACCCGTGGAACCCCGCGACCTTCGACGCGCCGACCGACTTCACGCGGTGGGTGCCTGCGCCGTCGTACCCGCAAGGGCAGGACGACCGCAACTGGAGCCCCGCGACGTGGGCGACGCCCACGTTCGACCCGACGTGGGAACCCTCCGACGCGTTCGAGCGCGACCTCGACTGACGGCGCCGGCTGCCCCGCCCGGGTGGGGCGATGCCCCCACGATCGATGTGGGGGCGGGGCTCCGCCCCGCCCGGGTGGGGGGGCGATGCCCCCACGATCGATGTGGGGGCGGGGCTCCGCCCCGCCCGGGTGGGGTAAACCCCACGATCGATGTGGGGGCGGGGCTCCGCCCCGCCCGGGTGGGGTAAACCCCACCCCCACGGGTCGGGCGCGTCAGGCGCGGCGCGCGTGGGCCAGCAGGATCGCGCAGAGCGACTTGGCGTCGTTGATCCGGCCGTCGAGCGTCATGCGGACGGCCTCCTCGAACGGGACGCGGACCACCTCGAGCACCTCGTCGGCATCGAGCTTCTGCTGGCCGGCGGACAGGTCGTGCGCCTCGTAGAGCCAGATGACCTCGTCGGTGAAGCCGGGCGTCGTCACCACCGCCGCGAGCTCCTCGAGCCGCCCGGCGCGGTAGCCGACCTCCTCCTCGATCTCGCGCGCGGCGCAGGCGGCCGGCGGCTCGCCGGCGTCGAGCTTGCCCGCCGGCACCTCGAGGATGAAGCCCCCGGCGGCGTGGCGGAACTGGCGGATGAGCAGCACGCTGCCGTCGGCCATGAACGGGAGCACCGCGGCCGCGCCGGGGTGGCGGATCGTCTCGAGCGTCGCCTCCTTGCCGCCCGGCAGGCGCACGACCTCGCGGTCCACCTTGATCAGCTTCCCCTCGAACACGCGGTCCTTCCGCAGCACGCGGCTTTCGTCAGCGCTCATCGTCCGGTCTCCGGGAAGATCTCGAGGAGGCGCGTCAGCGGGCCCTCCTCGAGCACCACGTCCGCGGCCATCCGCACCGCGTCGTCCTTCGGGCAGAACGCGACCCCCAGCCCGGCGCACTCGAGCGCGGCGAGGTCGTTCCAGTGGTCGCCCACGAACGCGCAGGCCTCGCTGCCGACGCCGAACTCGGCGGCGATCTCGCGCAGCGCGCGCGCCTTGCCTTCCATGTCGTAGACGGTCGCCTGCCAGCCGCAGATCTCGCCCCCGCTGCCGAAGAAGAGCCGGTTCGAGAACACGCGGTCGAACACGCAGTCGCCGAGCAGCAGCTGCAGCGTCAGGTCGATCGTGCCCGACACGACGGCGACGCGGTAGCCCCGCGCGCGCAGCGTGCGGAGCGTCTCGAGCGCGCCGTCCACGGGCCGCAGCGTGGCGCGGATCTCGTCCTCGATCTGGTCGCGCCGCACGCCCGCGCAGACCCAGTCGCCGACGTCGAGGGCGACCCACTCCGCGTAGCGCAGGCGGCCGCTGCGGAACGCGGCGAGGCGCTCCCTGTTGAGGGTCGCGGTGGCGAGAAAGCGCTCGTTGAGCACCTGCCAGACGGTCTTCCCCTCGGCGTGCTCGACGAGCGTCCCGTCCACGTCGAAGCAGATCACCCGGATCGCGTTCGCCCCGCCCATCGATCGTCTCTCCGCCCGTTGGACCGCGTCGGGCGGGGCACAGCCCCGCCCCCACACATCTTGCCGCGCGTCGGGCGGGGCGCAGCCCCGCCCGCACACATCATTTCGTGGGTCGTAGTCTGTCATTTACCGTTGACGCTCGCCTGCCGTTCTTGTTAGCGTTGGTTCGCGGCCGGAGGGAGGGACCGGTCGCGGAGTCGACAGCGGAAGGCGAACGCGCCTGCCCGGACCCGCCGAGACTCCGAGCGTCCCCTTCGGCACGCGGCGTCCCTCCGCAGCGGGTACGTGAGGAGGTCCTGCCGTGGGCGTGATCCTGGCACTCGCGAACCAGAAGGGCGGCTGCGGGAAGACCACCTCCGCGATCCACCTCGCCGCCGCGTACGCCCGCCGCGACCTCCGCGTCCTCCTGATCGATCTCGACCCGCAGGGTCACGCCACGCTGGGACTCGGCGTCGAGCCGGCGGACGCGCTGCCCACCCTGTCCGACGCGCTCTCGCACACCCCCCTCAGCGGCGTGGGCGCCGGCCTCGAACTGGCGATCCAGGCCGCGCGGCCCGGCCTCGACCTCGTGCCCGCGAACCTCGGGCTCGCCGGCCTCGAGCTGCGCCTCGCGACGGTCCCCGGCCGCGAGGAGCGCCTGGCCGAGCACCTGGCCGAGGTCGCCGACGGCTGGGACGTCGTCCTGCTCGACTCGCCGCCGAACCTCGGCCTGCTGACGATCAACGCGCTCGTCGCCGCGGGCCAGGTGGTCGTCCCGGTCGAGCCGTCCTCGTTCGCGCTGCAGGGCCTCGAGCGGGTGCTCGAGACGATCCGCGCCGTCGAGGAGCACACCGGCCACCGCGTCACGACGCGGGTGCTGCCGACGATGGTCTCGACGCGCGACGCGCACGGGCTCGAGCTGATCGACCGCCTGCAGTCGGCGCGGCCGGGCATGGTCCTGCCGACCCGCATCCGCCGCAGCGTGCTGTTCCCGCGCGCCGCCTCGGCGGGCAAGACCGTGGGCGAGCTGTCGGCGCACTGCCCGGGCTGGCAGGACTACGTCGACGCGGCGGACGCGATCGCGGACGCCTGGCGCGCGGAGATCTCCGCGGGGCGCCCGCGCTTCCTCGGGCTGCGCGTCGTGGACGGCGGCGTGGAGTTCACGCACCCCGACCTCGAGCCCGACGACGTCCGTCTCGCCGGCGAGTTCAACGGCTGGGTCGCCGACCACGGCGTCGAGCTGCACGACCGCGGCGTGCGCGGCTGGACCAAGCGCGCCCGCCTCGCCCCCGGCCGCTACGAGTACAAGTTCATCCTGCGCAACGAGTGGGTCCCCGATCCCGCGAACCCGCGCCGTGCGCAGACCGCGATGGGCGCCGTGAACTCGGTGATCGACGTCCCGAGCCCGCGCGGGCTGCGGCCCGCGCACGCCACGGCGCGCCCCGAATCCACGCCGGCCTCGTGAGCTCCGGGCGCGAACGCCGCGACCTCTCCGGGTTGGCCGACCTGCTGTTCAGCGGCGCGGCGCGGCCGTCTGCGCCCGCGCCTTCGCCCGCGCCTTCGCCTGCGCCTTCGCCCGCGCCGGCAGAGGCCCCCGCGGACGTCCGCGGTCCCGCGGCCCGCGCCGCGATCGACGTCGTGACGGCGACGGCCTGCGGCGACCCCGGCGTGGCGCCGCTGCTCGCGGTCGCGCTCGCCGCGCTGCCGTCCGCGCGGGCGCAGAGCGTCGTGTTCGACGTCGCGGACCGGCCGGCACCCCCCTCGAGGTCGTGGCTCGCGGAACTGGGGCACGAGGGGGGGCGCGCGTTCGTCGTCGTGCCGCCGCGGGACACGCCGGAGGTCCGCGCCCTCGGCATGGCGGGCGCGCGGCACCTGGTCTGGACCGCCCGCGGCGAGGCGGCCGCGGCGGACCTGCGGGCGTTCCTCGACGCGTTGCACCTCGGCCGCGCCGGCGCGACCGTCGGCTGGCTGCGCGCGCCCGGCGACGCCGAGCCCGCGCTGCACGAGCGGCTGCGCGCCTGGTCCGCCGCGCAGGGGGGCCGCGTGGCCGTCCCGCTCGGGACGTGGGCCCCCGGCCGCGCGCTGCCGCCCGACGTCGGCGCGTTCCTCGACCGCCCCGGCCCGCCCGCGCCGGGGACCCTCGACTGGGCCTTCGCGCTGCTCGAGCCGCGCGCGGGCCGCGACTGATCCCATGCTGTACCTCGAGGCCCGCTTCGGGTCGCGCGTCGCGCACTGGCCCGTCCCCGACCACCCGTTCGTCGTCGGCCGCGGCGCCGACTGCGACGTCGTCATCGACGACCCGTCGCTGTCGCGCCGCCACCTCCGCCTGCACGCCCGCGGCGCGCGCGTCGTCGTGGAGGACCTGAACAGCACGAACGGCCTGATCGTGCGCGAGGCCCGCGTGGCGCGCGCCGAGCTGGGGTTCGACGACTGGTTCCTCGCGGGCTCGGTGCTCCTCGCGCTGCGGCAGGGCGTGACGCTGACCGACTCCCCCCCGCCGGCGCGCCGCCCGGAGACGCGGGACACGGCCGCGGACACCCCCGGGGCCGCGCGGCGGCCGGGCGTGTCGCCGGACGGCGCGGACGTGGACCCGATCGACGACGCCGTGCGCCGCGCGATCGCGGCGCCCCACGCGGACGGGGCCGTCGAGACGCTGCTCCGGCTCGCCGGCCGGATCGTCCGCGCGGGCGGCGGCCTGCTGTACGTCGTCGCGGACGGGCTGCCCGCGGTGCGCGCCGCCACGGGCGCGCCGCCATCGCCGGCGCTCGCCGCGGAGCTGCCCGCCGCGCTGGCCGCCGTCACCGCGCCCGACGTGCTGGCGCTCGACGTGCCGGTGCTGGTCCTGCCCGCGCCCTCCTGGGCCGGCCGGTCCTGGACCGTCTTCTGGCCCGCGACCGGGGGCATCGACCTGGAGCGCCCGCAGGCGCTGGCCACGCTCTGCGCGCTGGTGGCCGCCGCCGCGGACGCGCCGGCGGCGCCGCCCGCGGCGCGCGCCGCGTCTCCGGGTGCGGCCGGCGCGGACGACGACAGCGAGATGATCGCCGTCTCCGAGGGGATGCGCGCCGCGCTGGCCGAGGCCGAGCGCCTGGCGCGCACCGACCTCCCGATCCTGCTCGGCGGCGAGACCGGGACCGGCAAGGACCTCCTCGCGCGGCACATCCACCGCCGCTCGCGCCGCGCGAACGGCCCCTTCGTCGCGATCAACTGCGCGGCGCTGCCCGCGGAGCTGATCGAGTCCGAGCTGTTCGGCATCGAGAGGGGGGTCGCGACCGGCGTCTCCGCGCGCCCGGGGCGGTTCACGCTCGCGTCGGGCGGCACGCTGTTCCTCGACGAGATCGGCGACCTGCCCGAGCGCCTCCAGCCCCGGCTGCTGCGCGCCCTGGAGTCGCGCGAGATCCTGCCGGTCGGCGGCACCGTGCCCGTCCCCGCCGACGTGCGGATCGTCGCGGCGACGCACGTGAACGTCGAGGAGGGGCTGCGCACCGGCGCGCTGCGCCGGGACCTCCTGCACCGGATCGCCGGGGCGCACATCGAGCTCCCGCCGCTGCGGGAGCGGCCCGAGGACGTCCTCCCGCTCGCCCGGCTGTTCGCGCGCCGCGCGGCGGCGCCGCTGGGGCGCGTGTTCCGCGGGCTCGACACCGCGTGCGCCGCGGCCCTGCTCGGCTACCGCTGGCCCGGCAACGTGCGCGAACTCGACCACGCGATCGCGCGCGCGGTCGCGCTGTCGGACGGCTCGATCCTCGCGGCGTCGGCCCTCCCCCCCGCGCTGCTGCAGCAGGCCGACCGCGCGCGGGGCGACGCGCTGCTCGGCCTGCGCGGGGACTACCGCGACGCCAAAGGGCGCTTCGACCGGCTCTACTTCACGCAGCTGCTCGAGCGCGCCGGGGGCAACCTGTCCGAGGCCGCGCGGCTGGCGGACGTCACCCGCAGCCACCTCTACCGCAAGCTCGACCAGCTCGGGATGCGCCCGCCCGGCGCGGCCCCCGACGAACCCTGAGCGGGGCGCGGAAAAGACCTGCGGAGCCGGGGGCGCGCGAAGACCTGCGGAGCGGGGGGCGCGGAAAAAGACTACGGGCGGGAGCGCGGTCTCCCGCGTCCCCGCCCGACGCCCCCCGGTGAAGTCCCCCCGTTTCGCCTGTACGGCACGCACTCCCGCCCGGCCGATCGGGCCTGCCGGGCGGAAGCGAGCGCCGGAGCCGGATCGGGGCTCCGCGCGTCTTCCCTTATCAAGTCCCGTGCCACCGGGCCGTTTCGGGCCACGCCCGGAAGTGTGACGTTTTCATGGGCTTAGCCGCTCCGACGAAACGGGTTTGCCGGGCCTGTCCCGGAAAGGGGACAGGTCCGGTCCGGAGCGTCCGCGGGGTGTCCCGGGAACGGGTCACCGCCCGGCGGCGACCAGCAGGGCCCAGTTCAGCAGGACGACCCCGAGGGCCGCGACCACGGCGAGCCGCCGGGCGGCCGCCGTGCGGAAGCCGACGCGCGGCCGCGGCCAGCGGAAGACCCACGCCGCGGCCCCGAGCGGCGCGAGGGCGAACGCCAGCAGCGCGCCGCCGGCGAGCAGCGGGTTCATCTCGAGCGCGCGCGGCAGGTCGAACCGCGCCAGCGCGAGCGCCGCGCGGGTGCCGCCGCAGGTCGGGCACGGGAGCCCGGTGAAGGCGCGGAAACGGCACGGCGTGCCCAGCGGCGCGAGCGCCTCGAGCGGGAGGAGGAGCAGCGCCGCCAGCGCGACGAACCCCACGATCGCGACGGCCTTCTCGAGGTCCGCCGTCGGGTGGTCCGGCGGGAGGAGCCGGAACACGAGGGGCCCGGCGGTCCGCTCGGCGAGCGGCGGCGGGAGCGTGCGCGCGTCCATCCGCCCATTGTGCCGCCGGGGTCCCCCGGTTGCAGGAGCCGCGCCGACCTATCATGGACGCGTGCTCAGCCGCCTGCGCGAGGACGTCTCCGTGGTCTTCGAGCGCGACCCCGCCGCGCGGGGCCGGCTCGAGGTGCTGTTCTGCTATCCCGGCGTCCACGCGCTCTGGGGCCACCGGGTCGCGCACCGGCTGTGGCGCGCCGGGGCGCTCTTCCCCGCGCGCCTGCTGGCCCACGCGGTGCGCTTCCTCACCGGGATCGAGATCCACCCCGGCGCCACCCTCGGCCGGCGGGTGTTCATCGACCACGGGGCGGGCGTCGTGATCGGCGAGACCGCCGAAGTCGGGGACGAGTGCGTGCTCTACCAGGGGGTCACGCTGGGCGGCGTCAGCCTCGAGCACACCAAGCGCCACCCGACGCTCGAGGACCACGTCGTGGTGGGCGCCGGCGCCCGCGTCCTCGGCCCGATCCGCGTCGGCCGCGGCGCGCGGGTCGGCGCGAATTCGGTCGTCGTGCAGGACGTCCCGCCCGGCGCCACGGTCGTCGGCGCCCCGGCCCGCGAGGTGCTCCGCCGCGATCCCCTCGAGGGCGAGCGGATCACGCTGCACCACGAACGCATCCCCGACCCGGTCGCGCAGGCGCTGGCCGAGATGACGCGGCGGATCGAGCGGCTCGAGCGGCAGCTCGGGGCCGCCCCCGCGGCGGCGCCGGCCGAGCCCCGCGAGCCCGTCGAGGCCCCCGAACCCGTCGAGGCCCGGCGGCCGGCCGCCCCGGGCGAGGAGACCCCGTGAGCCCGCGCCGCACGCCCGCGACGTCGCGCACCGTCATGACCGAACTCGTCCTCCCGGAGGACACGAACGCCCACGGCACGATCTTCGGCGGCCGGCTGCTGGCGCTGGCCGACAAGTGCGCGGCGATGGCGGCCCTGCGCCACTGCCGGATGCCGGTGGTCACGGCGTCGATGGACCGGGTCGACTTCCTCCGCCCCGTCCGCCAGGGGATGATGGTGATCCTGACCGGCGAGGTCTTCGCGGCGTTCCGCTCCTCGATGGAGGTCGGCGTCACGGTCGAGGCCGAGGACCCGCTGAGCGGCGTGCGCGAGACGACCTGCCGCGCGCTCATGACGCTCGTCGCGCTCGACCCCTCCGGGGCCCCCGCCGGGGTCCCGCCGCTGGAGTTCGACGACGACGACGAGCGGCGGCGCGCGGCCCGCGGGGCCGAGCGCCGGGCCGCGCGGCTGGCGACCCGCGGCGCGTTCTGACGTCCCGGCGTTTGCGACCTGTCGAACTTCGCAGCAGTTTCGGCCGGGGCGGCCAACCCTCGGTTTCGCAACGACTTGCATCCATCGCCGCGGTTCCCGTCGCGTCCGCGGCGGTTCGATGTCGCGAAGCTCGACACTTTCCGGCGTCCCCGCCCACCCGGCCCGCCACGCGCAAGTCCTGTCCGGACAGAGGGTTGAGCCGATCGGGGCCCACTGGCACGGCGACTGCATAAGGATGGGGTGGAACGAGCCGCCGGGGGCGGCCCGGAACCGGGAGACAAGGGAGGAACCCATGGTCGCGCTCTTCGTCGTGCTGATGATCGCCCTCTTCCTCGCGGTGGACGTCGCGCTGCAGCTCCGCGGCCGCCCGGCGCTCGCCGACAGGATCCAGGCCCGGCTCGAGGGGAGCGAGGAGACCACGGCGGTGCGGGTCGCCGGGTTCCGGGTCGCGCCCGACGCGCTGTATCACCCCGGGCACACGTGGGCCCGGCGCGAGGACGCCGGCGTGGCGAAGGTCGGGATCGACGACTTCGCGGCCCGGCTGGTCGGCCCGCCCGAACACGTCGAGGCCCCCGCGGTCGGGTCGCCGGTGCGCGCCGGCCGCCCGCTGTGCACCGTGGAGCGCCGCGGGCGGCGGACCACGCTGCTCGCCCCGGTCTCCGGCACGGTCAGCGCCGTCAACAAGGAGGCGCTCGCGCGGCCGGCCGCGATCACGGCGGACCCCTACGGGGCCGGCTGGATCGTCGAGGTCCGCAGCGCCGACATGACCTACGACCTGCGCTCGCTCCTGTCCGGGGACATGGCGCGCCGGTTCGTGGACGAGGCGGCCGCGGGGCTGCACGCCTACTTCGCGCCGGCCGACGCCCTGCCGGCTGCTGCGGACGGCGGCGAGCCGATCGACGCGATCGGCGACCTGATGGACGACGCCACCTGGGACCGCGCCCGCGCCCGGTTCCTGCTGACCGACGCGCACTGACGTCGCGTCAAGGTCGGGCGGCACGGAGGCGTCGAAAAACTCGACGCCTCCTGTCGTTGTTGGCTAACTTTTGTTTATATTTCCCCCATCCCCCTCTCCCCGGGCCGTCTGGAGCAGGTCATGACGGGTCACCGCTCGCTCGCGCTCCGCTTCGCCGCGGCCGCCGGCCTCATCGGCGCCCTCGGCGCGGTCCTCCTCGTGCTCGCCGGGCGCGCGCAGCTGCGCCGCGACTTCGAGCAGGAGGTCCTGCGCTCCGCGGCGGGCGTCAGCGCCATCGTCCGCGCGTCCACGCGCACCGGCATGCTGCAGAACCACTGGGGGGACGTGAAGCAGGTGCTGCGCGACATCGCGCGGCAGCGCGAGGTCGTCCTCGTCCGCCTGCTGGACAAGCGCGGGCGCGTGGTGCTGTCCACGAACGAGGCCGAGATCGGTTCGGTGCTGTCGCTGTCCGCGCCGGAGTGCCGCCCCTGCCACGAGGGGAACACGCCGAGCGCGCACGCGCCGCGCGAGGAGCGGGTGCGCATCTTCCGCGCCGCGGACGGCTCGCGCGTGCTGGGGATGATCGAGCCGGTTCCGCGCGAGAAGGAGTGCAGCCCCTGCCATGCGGGGACCGACACCCTGCTCGGGATCATCGACACCCACCTCTCGCTGGCCGAGACGGACCACATCAACGGCACGCAGACGGCCCGGCTCGCCGCGGCGGCGCTGGGCCTGCAGATCCTGACCGCGGCCGGCATCGCGCTCGCGATCGCCTGGATGCTGCGGCGCCGGCTCGACCCGATGCTGGCCACGGTCCGGCGGCTCGGCGGCGGGGACTACACGGCCCGCGTGGACCTCGCGACGAACGACGAGTTCCGCACGTTCGGCGGCGCGTTCAACCACATGGCCGGCGAGCTCGAGCGCGCGCACGACGAGCTGCAGAACTGGGCCCGCACGCTGCAGGACCGCGTGGACGAGAAGACGCGCGAGCTGCAGACGGCGCACGAGCAGATGATCCGCTCCGAGCGCCTCGCCTGCCTCGGGCGGCTGGCCGCCACCGTGGCGCACGAGCTGAACAACCCGCTGGCCGGCGTGCAGGTCTACGCGCGCCGGGCGCGCAAGGCGCTCGCCGCGCCCGCCGACGTCCCCGCGGCGCGCGCGCAGGAGATCGGCGGCTGGATGGAGACGGTGGACCGCGAGGTCGGCCGCTGCGGACGCATCGTGCAGGACCTCCTCGCGTTCTCGCGGCAGCGCGCCCCGCAGCGCGCGCCGGTCGACGTCAACGAGGTGGTGCGCCGCGCCACCCGGCTGCTGGGCCACAAGCTCGACCTCGAGGAGATCGACCTCGCCCTCGAGCTCGACGCGCGGCTCGACCCCGTGGTCGCCGACGGCGGCCAGGTCGAGCAGGCGCTGCTCGCCGTGATGATCAACGCGGTCGAGGCGATGCCGAAGGGCGGCGTGCTGTCGATCGCGACGCGCCCCTACGCCGGCGGCGGCGCCGAGATCGAGGTCAAGGACTCCGGCCAGGGGATCCCGGCCGAGATCATGCCGCACATCTTCGAGCCGTTCTTCACGACCAAGTCCGAGGGCCAGGGCACCGGGCTCGGGCTGTCGGTCGTGTACGGGATCGTCACGCGCCACGGCGGGCGGCTGGACGTTTCGTCCGCGCCCGGCGAGGGCACGTGCGTCACCCTGCTCTTCCCTCCGACCGCACCGGCCGACGAGGCCGACGACGCTGCGCCCGCCGAAGCGCCGCAGGTGACACGATGAACGACGCCGCGACCCCGAAGCCGCGACTGCTGATCGTGGACGACGAAGAGATTGTCCGCGAGTCGCTGGGCGGCTGGTTCAGTGAAGAGGGCTACGAGGTCACCACCTCGTCGTCCGCGCGCGAGGCGCTGCGGCTGATCCAGGAGCAGCGCTGGGACGCCTGCCTGACCGACATCAAGATGCCCGGCATGGACGGGATCGAGCTGCAGCAGCGGCTGCACGAGATCGACCCCGACATGGCCGTGATCATCATGACGGCGTACGCGTCGGTGGACACGGCGGTCGCGGCGCTGAAGGCCGGCGCCTTCGACTACATCACGAAGCCCTTCGACCCCGAGGACCTCGCGCGGCTGGTCGGCAAGGCCGTCGACTTCAAGCGTCTCGAGCGCGAGAACCGGCGCATGAAGGAGCGCATCGACGAGGAGTCGCCCGAGTCCGGCATCATCGGCGACGACGCGGCGATGCGCCGGCTCAAGGAGATGATCCGCACGGTCGGGCCGACCGACTCGTCGGTCCTGATCACCGGCGAGTCGGGCACCGGGAAGGAACTCGTCGCGCGGGCCGTGCACGGCCTGTCGAGCCGCCGCTACATGCCGCTCGTCGTCGTCAACTGCGGCGCGCTGCCGGAGTCGCTGCTCGAGAGCGAGCTGTTCGGCCACGAGCGCGGCGCGTTCACCGGCGCGCACCAGCGGCGCAAGGGGAAGCTCGAGCTGGCCGATGGCGGGACGCTGTTCCTCGACGAGATCGGCGAGATCCCGCCCAAGATGCAGGTGGACCTGCTGCGCGTGCTCGAGGACGGCACGTTCAGCCGTCTCGGCGCCAGCCAGTCGATCCGGGCCGACTTCCGCCTGATCGCGGCGACGAACCGGGACCTCGAGGCGATGGTCGGCGAGGGGACGTTCCGCCGCGACCTGTTCTACCGGATCAACGTGATGCACCTCGCGATCCCGCCGCTGCGCGAGCGCCGCTCCGACCTCCCGCTGCTGGCCGAGGCGATCCGCGAGAAGCTCGCCGCGAGCATGAACAAGCGCTTCACGGGGTTCACCCCGCAGGCGCTCGCGTCGCTCTCGGCGCACGACTGGCCGGGCAACGTGCGCGAGCTCGAGAACTCGATCGAGCGCGCGATGGTCGTGGGCCGCCCGCCGCTGATCCGCGGCGAGGACCTGCCGTTCGGCGGGGGCGAGGGGCCGGGCGGCATGGACGGCGCGGCGAGCCTCGCGCTGATGGAGAAGCAGCACATCAACCGCGTGCTCGAGGAGACGGGCTGGAACATCAGCCGCGCCGCCCGCGCGCTGGACATCGACCGCACGACGCTGTACGCCAAGATCCGCCGCTACGGGCTCGAGCGCGGCGGCATGACCGAGTGAGGCCGCGATGAACCGCCTGCTGGTGCGCCTCCTGCCGGTCGCCGGCGTCGCCGTGCTGGGCGTGCTGATGGCGCTCGCCTGGCCCGGCACGCCGCGCGGGTTCGCGCTCGCCGGCGCCCTCGCGGTGGCGCTCGCGCTCGGCTGCGCGGCGGGCTGGGTCCGCGGCCGCGCCCCGCTGCGCGAGGCCGCGGACGACGTCGAGCGGCTCGCGGCCGGGGCCGCCCCGCGCGCGTTCGAGAGCCCGGTCGGCGAGGAGGAGCGGCGCCTCGCCGGCGCGCTGCGCCGCGCCGCCGAGGAACTCGCGCGCCGCGGGCGCGACGGCGAGCTGGCCCGCGACCGCGCCCGGCTCGACGGCCGCAAGGACGCGTTCGAGCGGCTGGCCGCCGGCATCGCCGGGCGTTTCGCCGACGCGCTCGCCGGGATCGAGGTCGCCCTCTCGCGCGCCGAGCGCGCGGCGGCCCAGGGCGATCCGCCCGCGTCGGTCGCGCGGGACCTCTGCGCGTCGCGCGAGGCGCTGCAGCGCGCGATCGCGCTCGTCTCCGGGCTGCGCGCCCTCGCCCCCGCCCAGGAGCCGGAGCCGAGCCCCTCCCCTGTCGCCGAGCCCGTGCGGCGCGCCCTCGAGCTGCGGCGCGCGCGCGCGGAACGCCTCGGCGTCGCGCTCGAGTACGCCCCGCCCTACGCGGACTGGGAGGTGCGGGCGACGGCGCACACCGTGATGGACGCGATCGGCCCGCTCGTGGACAACGCGCTCGACGCCCTCGAGGAGTCGTCGGGGCCGCTGCGGCGGGTCGCCGTGTCGTTCGCGCGGACCGCGGACCGCGTCGCGATCGCGGTCGAGGACGACGGCCCGGGGGTCGACGTCCGCGTGCGCGAGCGGGTGTTCGACCCGTTCTACTCGACCCGCTCGGGCGACGGCCTCGGGCTCGGGCTGCTGGTCGCGCGGTCGGCGGCCGCCCGCTGCGGCGGGTCGCTGACGCTCGAGGCGCGCGAGGGCGGCGGAACCCGCGCGGTCGTCGCGCTCCCCGCCGCGACGACCGCGACGCTCCGGAGCTGACGCCGTGGCCTTCGGGCGCGCACGCCCCGCGCCCCGCCGCGCGCCGTCGCGGCCCGGACCGCTGCGCGTGCTCGCGGTCGGCGCCGTCGAGCCCGGCGTGCTGGAGCGCGCCGCCGCCGTGCTGCACCAGGTGGCGGGGTTCGAGGTGGTCCTCGACGGCACGGCGCTCGACGCCGGCGCCTTTCTCGACGCGACGCGCCGGCAGTACCGCGCGGACCTCGTCCTCGGCGCGCTGCGGCGGCTCGCGGCTCCCGGGGAACGGATCCTCGGCGTCACCGCGGTGGACCTCTGCCTGCCCGTCCTGACCTACGTCTTCGGCTACGCCGAGCTGTCGGGGGTCGCGGGGGTGGTCTCGGCGCACCGCCTCGACCCGCGCTTCCACGGCGACGCGGACGATCCCGGACTCGCGCTCGAGCGGCTCGAGAAGGAGGCGCTGCACGAGGCCGGGCACCTGCTGGGGCTGACGCACTGCGCGGACCGGCTCTGCGTCATGGCCAGCGCGCACGACGTCGGCGAGATCGACCTCGAGGAGCCCGGCTACTGCGGCGCGTGCGCGGCCCGGCTCTGACGCCGCCCCGGAGGCCCGGCGGCGGCCCCCTCCGCGCCTCCCCATCCGTGACGGGCGGCGCGTAGAATCGAGCCTTCCATGAAGCCAGGCAGCGGGACACGGCCCGGAGGCGGCGCGTCGCCGGGCCCGCGGGACGGGCTCGTCGTGGCCGCGCTGGCCGCCGCGCTCGCGCTGTCCGTCGCGCTGCCGGCGCTCGCGGCCGGCCGGCCGGGCTGGTGGGCGCTTCCCGCGGGCGTGC
>JADHED010000406.1_pt1 | contig 53035 bp, 26 predicted proteins | sample 8952041 | NCBI WGS metagenome assembly JADHED01 (sample SAMN16124423, study PRJNA663239) | bioreactor sludge metagenome | isolation source: sludge (control) | place: India:Bengaluru | collected 2018-09-08 | reverse complement strand
CCGGCAAGAAGAGCGGCGGGCGCGACGGCGTGCACGCCATCGCCGTGCTCGGTCGCCCGCGCCTGTCGTGACCGACGCCCGCGCCCCGCCCGGGCCGGCGCGCGACGGCCGTCCCGCGCGGCGCGTTGCGCAGGGAACCGGCCGCGTGGCCCTGGCCGCTGGCGTCGGGCTGGCGGCATGGACGGCCGCGGTCGCCGCCGCGGGGCGCGTCGATCTGCGCGCCGTCGGGGTGGACCTGGTCGCCGGCTCCCCGAGGCCGTCGGCGGTGGCGGCCCTGCTGCTGCTGGCGGGCGCGATCCTGCTGCGCCGGGCGGCGGCCGCCGACGACCTGCGCCGGCTGCTGGCCGGGCTGTCGCGGGCCGCGCCCTGGCTCGCCGTGGGGCTCGCGCTGCTCGTCAGCGGGCTCGCGGTGCGCTTCGGGGCCTTCGTCGCCGGCGGGTCCGACTCCTACTGCTACGTGGAGCAGGCGGAGCGCATCGCGGCCGGCACGCTGCGCACCCCGCTCGTCGCCGGTTTCGACACGCCCTGGGAGAACGCCGCGCTGTCGTTCACGCCGACGGGCTTCGTGCCGTCGCGGGTGGTGGCCGGGGCGATCGCGCCGATCTGCCCGGCCGGCCTGGCGCTCGCCATGGCGGCGCCCCGCGCGCTCGGCGCGCCCCGCGAGAGCGTCTTCTACGTCGTCCCGCTGCTGGCGGGCGTCGCCGTGTGGGCCGCCTTCGCCGTCGGGCGTCGGCTGGCGGGCCCCGGGCCGGGGCTGGCGGCGGCGGTCCTCACCGCGGCGAGCCCCGTCTTCCTCTACCAGGCCTTCCAGCCCATGAGCGACGTGCCGGCCACGGCGTGGTGGCTCACTGCGCTCGCGGCGGCGGGGCGGCGGACGCGCCTCGGGTGGATCGGCGCGGGGCTGGCCGCCGGGCTCGCCGTGATGATGCGCCCGAACCTGGCGCCGCTCGTCCTCGCGTTCGCGGCGTTCGCCCTCGTCCGCGCCGGGGACGACCGCGGGGGAGCGGCGGCGGCCCTCGGGCGCGTGACGGCGTTCGGGGTGGGCCTGCTGCCGGCCGTGGTGGCCGTCGCGTCGATGCAGCACGTGGTCTACGGGTCGGCCCTGCGGTCGGGGTACGGCAGCCTGGAGGCGCTCTTCAGCCTGGCGCACGTCGGACCGAACCTCGAACGCTACCTGCCGTGGCTCGTCGAGACGCAGTCGCCGTTCGTGCTGTGCGGCCTGCTCACGCCGGTGGTGTTGTGGTGGACGGCTCCCCGCCGGGAGGCGTGCGTCGCCACGCTCGTCGCGGCCTTCGCCATCGGCGTGGCGCTGGCCTACGTGGCGTACGTGCCGTTCGACGACTGGTGGTTCCTGCGGTTCTGGCTGCCGGCGATCCCGGCGGCCCTCGCCCTCGCGGCCGCGCTGCCGCGCGCCATCCTCGGCGGTGCGGCCGGCCCGTCACGTGAGCGCGGTCGGTGGACGACGGCGGCCGCCGCGACGTTGCCGGCAGCGGCGGCGATCGCGGTGATCGCGCTGGCGGGGTGGCAACTCGGGGTGGCGCGCGACCGCGGCGTGTTCACGCTGGCGGAGGGCGAGCGCAAGTTCGTCGCCGCCGGCGAGTACGTGCGGCGCGCCCTGCCGGCCGACGCGGTGGTGCTCACCATCTGGCACAGCGGCGCGGTCCGTTACTACGGGGAGCGCCCGGCGCTGGTGTGGGACGCGATCGTGCCCGGCGAACTGCCGCGCGTCCTCGACGCGCTCGCGCGCCAGGGCCGGGAGCCGTTCCTGCTGCTGGAGGACTGGGAGCGCGACGGCTTCCGCGCCAGGTTCGCCGGGCAGCCGCTCGCGGCGCTCGACTGGCCCCCGCGGGCCCGGGTGGGGCGCACGGTGTCGATCTGGGCGGTGGGGGACCGCGAGCGCTTCCTGCGCGGGGAGGTCGTGCGCAGCGATCGCGTGTGGTGAGGCGGCCCCTGGAACGAGAAGGCGGAGGGGCGACCCATCGGCCGCCCCTCCCGCCCGCCTACCGCGCGACGGTCGCGAGCTCGTCGTAGAGCGCCGCTGACGCCACCACGCCCTGGTGGAAGTTGCCGAGGTCGAGCTTCTCGTTCGGCGCGTGGATGCGGTCGTCGGGCAGGCCGACGCCGAACAGCACGCTCGGCACGCCCAGTTCCTTCTGGAAGGTGGCGACCACCGGGATGGAGCCGCCCTCGCGCATGAACACCGGGTCCTGGCCGAAGCCCGTCTTGATCGCGCGGCCGGCCGCCTGCACGTACGCGTTGTCGAGCGACGCCATCCACGGCATCCCGCCGTGCATCTTGTTCAGCTTCCACGCCACGGTCTTCGGCATCACCTTCTTCAGGTAGGCCTCGAACAGCTCGCCCACCCGCTCGGGGGTCTGGTTCGGCACCAGCCGCATGCTGACCTTGGCCATGGCCACGGCCGGCAGCACGGTCTTGGCGCCCTCGCCGGTGAAGCCGCTGAGCAGCCCGTTGATCTCGAACGTCGGGCGCGCGCTGGCGCGCTCGAGCGTGCTGTAGCCGGTCTCGCCGAAGAGCTTCGGCGCGCCGAGGTCCTTGCGGTAGGCCTTCTCGTTGAACGGCAGGCGCTTGAACTGCTCGCGCTCCACCTCACTGAGGGGCACCACGTCGTCGTAGAAGCCCGGGATCCTGATGCGGCCGCCGCGGTCCTTCATCTGCGCCAGCACCTGCGCGAGCACGATGGCCGGGTTCGCCACCGCGCCGCCGAAGGTCCCCGAGTGCAGGTCGGTGTTCGTGCCGCGCACGTCGATCTGGAAGTAGGCGAGGCCCCGCAGGCCGTAGCACAGCGAGGGCACCCCCTTGGCGAACATCCCGGTGTCGGAGATGACCACCACGTCGGCCTTCAGCAGGTCGCGGTGCTCGCGGATGAAGCCGTCGAGGTGCTTGCTGCCCACCTCCTCCTCGCCCTCGAGGATCATCTTGAAGTTCACGGGCAGCCGGCCGAGCGTGGCCATGTGGGCCTCGATGGCCTTGAAGTGCATGAAGATCTGGCCCTTGTCGTCGGAGGCGCCGCGCGCGAACAGCTCGCCGTCGCGCACCGTGGCCTCGAAGGGCGGCGAGCTCCAGAGGTCGAGCGGGTCCACCGGCTGCACGTCGTAGTGCCCGTAGTAGAGCACGGTGGGCGCGCCGGGCGCGTTCAGCCACTCGCCATAGACGACCGGGTTGCCCGGCGTGTCGATCAGGCGCACGTTCTGCAGGCCGACGCGCGACATCTCGGCCTGCGCCCACTCGGCGGCGCGGCGGACGTCGGCCGCGTGCTCGGGCAGCGCGCTGATGGAGGGGATGGCGAGCCACGTCTTGAGCTCGTCGACGTAGCGGTCGCGGTGGGTCTGGATGTGGTCGAGGACGGTGGTCTGCATGCGTGTGACAGCCTGTTCGAGGTCGAACGGTTGACGACGGGCGGCGCCATGCGCCGCCGAGGACTCACTGGGGCAGCACGACGGGCGTGTCGGCGCGGTCGCCCCATTCCTTCCAGGATCCGAGGTAGACCCGCACGCGCGGGTAGCCGAGCAGCCGGAGGGCAAGGTAGCTGTGCGCGGCGCGGTAGGCGCCCTGGCAGTAGGTGACGACCTCGCGATCGGGCGTGACCCCCGCCGACGCGTAGAGGGCGCGCAGCTCCCCGGCGGGCAGGAACGTGCCGTCGGGCGCGAGGTTGCGCGTCCACTCGACGTGGACCGAGCCCGGGATGGTGCCGCCGCGGGCGGCCCGCACCAGCTGGCCCGTGTGCTCCTCGTCGGTGCGCGTGTCGAGCAGGAGGGCGTCGGGGTTGCCGACGCGGCCGAGCACGTCGCGCCAGGTGGACAGCAGCTCGGGGCGGGGCTGCTCGGTCCAGGCGGCCGCCACGGCCGGCGCCGGCAGCGTCGCCAGCGGGAGGCCGGCCCGCACCCAGGCGTCGATGCCGCCATCGAGCACCGAGACCTGGCGGTGCCCGAAGTACTCGAGGAACCAGAAGGCGCGCGCCGCGCGCAGCCCCGACACCTGGTCCACGAGCACCACCGGGCGGTCCTCGCGGACGCCACGCTGCGCGAGCACGTGGTGGATCATCCAGAGGAAGGCCCGCAGCGGCGCCGGGTCGGTATCGATGAGGCTCACGCCCCACAGGTCCACGTGCACCGAGCCGCTGACGTGCCCGGCCGCGAACGCCTCGGCCGGGCGGCCGTCGAGCAGCAGCGGCGCCTCACGGCCCGCCAGCTCGTCGTCGCGCAGGCGCGCGGCGAGCGCCGCCGGCGAGACGAGCAGTTCGGGGTGGGCGTAGGACGGGGCGGTGTCGGTCACGCCCCGTCATTCTATCAACCGACCAGGCGTCAGCGCCCGGCCAGCCGCGCGGCGATGCGCGTGACGTGCGCACCCTGGAAGCGCGCGATGGCCAGCTCGTTCTCCGAGGGCAGGCGCGACCCGTCGCCGCCCGTGATGGTGGTGGCGCCGTAGGGGCTGCCGCCGGAGATCTCGGTGATCGTCGTCTGGCGCGCCTCGGAGTAGGGCACGCCCACCACGACCATCCCGTGGTGCAGCAGCGTCGTGTGGAAGCTCGTGAGGGTCGTCTCCTGGCCACCGTGCTGCGTGGCCGTGGAGGCGAAGACGCTGCCCACCTTCCCGATCAGCGCGCCCTTGGCCCACAGACCGCCGGTCTGGTCGAGGAAGTTGCGCATCTGCGCCGTCATGTTCCCGAACCGGGTGCCGGTGCCGAAGATGATGGCGTCGGCCTCGGGCAGGTGGTTCACCGTGGCGAGGGGCACGTGGGCGAAGGCGGCGCGCGCGGCCTTCGCGCCCGAGCGCTCGAGCACGGCCTCGGGCACGAGCTCGGGGACCTGCAGGAGTTCCACCTCGCCGCCGGCCTCGCGGACGCCCTCGGCGACGGCTTCCGCCATGCGGTAGATGTGCCCGTACATGCTGTAGAAGACGATCTGGACCTTCGGCATCGGTTTGGCTCCTTGAACTCTCGCCTTGTCATTATGTGTCATAACACATATTGGTGCAACACAAAATGAGCGGCAGCGCCCGCCCGGCGTCCGCCGGCGCCACCGTTCTCGCCAGGCTCGGGACTACTCCGGCGCGTAGAGGGCTTCGCAGAGGCGCGACAGCTCGCGCAATTCCCTGGAGGAGAGACGGGTCTCGAGGTCGCGGGCGATCTGGGCGATCGGCCGGTCGAGGCGGCCCAGCACGTCGAGGCCGGCGCGCGTGATGCGCGTCACCGACAGGCGCCGGTCGTCGTCGTCGCGGACGCGCTCCACGAGGCCCTGGGCCTGCAGGCGGTCGATCAGGCGGGTGACGTCGGGGGCGCGCTCGAGCATGCGGCCGGCGATCTCGCAGCGGGGGTAGCCCCGCGGGTGGGCGCCCCGGAGGATGCGCAGCACGTTGTACTGACCCTGGGTGAGGCCGGCCTGGGCGCAGGCCTCGTCTACGCGCTGGCGAATGGCGCCGGCGGCGACGATGACGTTGAGCAGGGCCTCCTGCGCGGGGCTCTCGAAGGCGGCCTGGCGAATGCGTCGGGCGAGCACGTCTCCCACGCCACAGGAGTACCACACACAGATGCGTGTTTCAACACATGAATGGCGCCGGGCCGCACGGGGCGCCCGGCATCGGCGGGCGGGAGGCGAGGCGCGCGCGGGCCGGCGAGGTCACAGCCAGGCGAAACGCGCCAGGAACAGCGCGGCGATGCCGTAGGCGAGCCAGTGCAGCTGGCGCGCGCGTCCCGTGGCCACGTGGGTCACCGCCGCCGCGATGAAGCCGAACGCCAGCCCCTCGGTGATGCTGAAGGTGAGCGGCATCACGATGATGCACAGGAACGCGGGCACGGCCTGCGTGAGGTCGTCCCACTCGATGTGCCGCGCCTCGCGCAGCATCAGCGCGCCGACGAGCACGAGCGCGGGCGCGACCACGGGGTAGAGCGTCACGCCCTCGCGCACCGTGATGCCGCCGCCGATCATCCGCGCCAGCGGCGAGAAGAAGAGCGTGAGCAGCAGCAGGCCCGCCGTCACGACGTTGGCCAGCCCCGTGCGGCCCCCGGCCGCCACGCCCGTCGCGCTCTCGATGTAGGCGGTCACCGTCGAGGTGCCGAGCGCCGCGCCGGCCACCGTGCCGACGGCGTCGGCCATCAGGGCCTGCCGGGCGCGCGGCAGCTGCCCGTCGCGCATCAGGCCCGCGCGGCTCGCCACGCCCACGAGCGTGCCGATGGAGTCGAACAGCGCCAGCAGGAAGAAGATGAGGATCACCGGCGCGAGCGCCGGCGTGAGCGCGCCCAGCACGTCGAGCTGCAGGAAGGTCGGCGCGATCGACGGCGGCGCGCTCACCATGCCCTGGTAGCGGACGAGGCCCGTCAGCAGGCCGGCCACGGTGGTGAAGCCCATGCCGATGAGGATGGCGGCGCTCGTGCCCCGCGCCGCGAGTGCGGCGGTCACCGCGAGCCCGCCGAGCGCCAGCACCGTCACCGGCTGGCGCAGGTCCCCCAGCCCCACCATCGTGCCGGGGGTGGCGACGATGACCCCGGACCATTGCAGGCCGATCGTGGCGATCAGCAGCCCGATCCCGGCGGCCGTCGCGCGCTGCAGGAAGGGCGGCATCGCGGCGATGACGCGCTCGCGCAGCCCGATGCCGGCCGTCAGCACGAACACCGTGCCGGCAATCGCCACGGCGCCCAGCGCCACCCGCCACGGCACCTGCATGCCCGCCACCACGGCGAACGCGAAGTAGAAGTTGTGGCCCATCGCCGGCGCGACGGCGATCGGGTAGTTCGCCAGCCTCGCCATCAGCAGCGTGGCGAACGCGCTCGCGAGGCAGGTGGCCGTCATCACCGCCCCGAAGTCCATGCCCGCCGCCGACAGCACCGCCGGCTGCACGAACACGATGTAGGCGAGCGCGAGGTAGGTGGTGAGCCCGGCCACCACCTCCGTGCGGGGCGTCGTGCCGTTGGCCGTCAGCGAGAACCAGCGATCCAGTGCGGCGTTCACGACTCGCCTCCCGGCCGGGCTTGCACGCCAACCGTCCGGCCGCGTAGTATACCGTTCGGTATAGACGACCCCGCCCCCCGGGGCCGCGTCACCGATGACCTTCACGTCCCTCCGGGCCGCGTTCGGCCGCCCGGCTCTTCCCTTCGTCCAGCCGATGTCCTCACGCCTGGCGCGCGCGTGCGCGCCGCTCCTCGTCTTCGCGCTCGCTGCCCCCGCCGGCGGCCAGCCCGCCACGGTCCCGTCACCGCCCCCGCTCAGCCTCTCCGAGGCGCTCGCGACCCAGGCCCGGCGCCACGAACTGCTCCAGGCCGCCGACGCGCAGGTGCGCCAGCGGGAGCAGGAGCGCGCCGCGGCGCACACACTCTACTACCCGCGCGTGGACGTGCACCTGCGCGCCACCCGCATCGACGCGCCGATCACGATCGACCTCAGCCCCATCCGCGACGCCATGCTCGCCCTGCATCCCCAGGTGCCGGGCGCGCTCGTCCCGCCTTTTCGCACCACCGTGCAGGACGAGACGTTCTGGAAGGCCGACGTGCGCGCCGCGTGGCCGCTCTTCACGGGCGGGCGCGTGCCGGCAGCCAACGCCGCCGCGGCGGCTCGCGTGGACGAGGCGCTCGCCGAGCGCCGCCTGACGCAGGGCACGCTCGCCGTGGAGCTGGTGCGCCGCTACTTCGGCCTGCGGCTGGCCCGCGCGGCCACCGCCGTGCGCGCCCAGGTGGTCGAGGGCATGTCGCGGCACGTCTTCGACGCCACCCGGCTCGAGCAGGAGGGCCTCATCGCGCGCGTCGAGCGCTTGTCGGCGGAGGTGGCGCTCGCCGAGGCGGAGCGCCAGCACCGCCGCGCCCGCGACGAGGAGGCCCTGGCCGGCCTCGCGCTGGCCGCGACGCTGTCGCTCGACACGCCGCCCGACCCGTCCACGCCCCTGTTCGTCGCCCGCGACCTCGACCCCGTCGCGGTGTTCCGGGAGCGCGCCCACGCGGCCCACCCCGCCCTGGCGCGTCTCGACACGCAGGCCCGCCTCGCTGCCCAAGCCGAGCGCGCGGAGGCCGGCAAGCGGTGGCCGGAGGTCTACGCCTTCGGCCTGCGCGAACTCCACGAAGGCGACCTCACGATCCTCGAGCCGGCCTGGGCCGTGGGCCTCGGCGCCTCGTGGACGCTTTTCGACGGCGGGGAGCGCGCGCGCCGGACGGCGGCCGCGCGCGAGCAGGCGGCCCGCGTCGCCGCGATGCACGCCAGGGTGCGCCGCGACCTCGCCACCCTCGTCGAGGCGAAGTACCGCGAGGTGCGGCGGGCCCGCGACCAGTTCGACACGCTGCACGCCATGCTGGGCCTGGCCGACGAGCACCTGCGCGTCCGCTCGCGGGCCTTCGAGGAGGGCCTGGCCACCTCGCTCGAGGTGGTGGACGCACGGCTGGCGCTGGCGCGGGCGCAGCTCGAGCGGCTCGTGGCCGCCTACGACTACGACGTGGCCCTGGCCGAACTGCTCGAGGCCAGCGGCCAGGCGGACCGCTACGACGACTTCCGGGCCAGGCCCGGCACACAGGACGTGGATCGATGAAACGGGCCGCGCGCTACCTCGTCGCCGCTGTCGCGCTCGCAGCGGCCGTGTCGCTGCTGGCATGGGTGGTGGCCTCCGCCTGGCGGGCGACGCGCCCTGCCCCCGAGGTGCTCCAGGGGCAGGTGGAAGCCACGCAGGCCACGGTGTCGGCCAAGATCCCGGCGCGCCTCGAGTCGCTCGAGGTCCGCGAGGGCGACACCGTGTCGCGCGGGCAGCCGGTGGGCCGCCTCGCCAGCCCCGAACTCGATGCGCGGCTCGCCCAGGCCACGGCCGCGACGCTCGCGGCGCGCGCGCAGGAGGAGAAGGCACTGACCGGCGCGCGGCAGGAGGAGATCCGGCAGGCCGAAGCGATGTGGCGTCGCGCCCGCGCGGCCACGGCGCTGGCCGAGCAGACCCACGGGCGCATCGAGCGGCTGCACCGCGACGGCGTGGTCCCGGCGCAGCGCCGCGACGAGGCCGCCGCCGGCCTCGAGGCGGCGCGGGAAGCCGAAGCGGCGGCCCGCGCGGCGTACGACCTCGCGGTCGCGGGTGCCCGCGCCGAGGACAAGCGGCTGGCGCGGGCGGGCGTCGAACGGGCCCTCGCCGCCACGAGCGAGGTGGAGGCGGTTGCCGCCGAGCGGCGGCTCCACGCGCCGATCGACGGCGAGGTGCTGCGCCGCCTCGCCGAGCCCGGCGAACTGGTCGGCGCCGGCGCCCCCATCCTCACCATCGTCGACCCCGGGGACGCCTGGGTGGTGTTCCACCTGCGGGAGGACCGCCTCGCCGGGATCGGGCCCGGGCACCGGTTCACCGCCCGCGTCCCCGCGCTCGAGGGCCGCCAGGCCGACTTCCAGGTGACGTCAGTGGCCGCGCAGGCGGATTTCGCCACCGCCCGCCCCACCAACCTGCAGGGCGGCTTCGACGTGAAGACCTTCGAGGTGCGGGCGCGACCCGCCGCCCCGCTACCGGGCCTGCGGCCGGGGATGAGCGTGATCGTGGACGGGCCGACGCTCGTGCCGGCGCCCACCGCCCGGCGCTGACATGGCTGGCCGCTCCACGTTCCCGGACCTCGCCCGCGTGGTGCGCCGCGAGGTCCGCGCGTGGCGGCGACGCCCGCTCGAACCGGCCCTGCTGCTAGTACTGCCGCTGGCGACGTGGGCCTTCTTCCTGGCCCTGCTGGCGGCGGGCACGCCCACCGACCTGCCGATCGCCGTCGTGGATCTCGACCGATCCGCGACCTCGCGGCGCCTCGCGCGCGCGCTCGACGCCACCCCGTCCCTGCGCGTCGCCGCCACGCCCGACTCCACGGCGACGGCGGCCGCCGCCGCGCGGGCAGGGCAGGTGTACGGCGTGGTGACCGTGCCCGCGGGCTTCGAGCGCGACATCGGCCGCGGGGCGCCTCCCACCCTCGTCATCGACTACAACGCCCAGTGGCTGCTCCCCGGCAGCCTGGTGCGGCGCGACGCGAGGGCCGCCGCCACGGACCTCGCGGCCGCGCTCGAGGCGGCCCGCGCCGCGGCGCGGGCGGGGAGCTGGTCCGCGCGTCCCCCGGCCGAGCCGGTGGCCGTGGACGCCCACGCGCTGTTCAACCCGCAGCTCAACTACGCGCACTTCCTGCTGCCGGCCCTGCTGCCGGCGATGCTGCAGCTGTTCGTCCTGCTGCAGACGGTGAGCGCCGTCGGGCGCGAGCTGCGCCACCGCACCGCGGGCGCCTGGCTCGACGCGGCGGGCGGGCGCACCGCGGTGGCGCTCGCCGGCAAGCTGCTCGTGCCCGGCGCGTGGTTCGCGGCCCTGGCGGGCGGCATGCTGGTCGTGGTCCACCGCGTGGCGGGCGTGCCGATGCACGGCAGCGTCCCACTGCTGCTCGCCGCCGCCCTCGTCTTCGTCCTGGGCTGCCAGGCCGTCGGCGTGCTGCTCGTCAGTTGGACCGCCAACCTTCGCCTCGCCACGAGCGTCGCCGCGTTCTACGGCGGCGTGGCGTTCGCCTTCGCCGGCGTCACGTTCCCGCTCGGCGGCATGCCCTGGGCGGCCCGCGCCTGGGCCGACCTGCTGCCGCTCACCCACTTCGTTGCGCTCGCGTTCGAGCAGGCCATGCGGGCCGCGCCGGCGCGCGAGTCGATGCCCGAGCTCGGGGCGCTCGCGCTGCTCGTCCTGGTCCCGCTCGCGCTGGCGTCGCTGCGCCTCGGCCACGTGCTGCGTGACGAGCGGTGGTGGGGCCGGCGATGAGGCGCGCGTGGCAGGCGTTCGTCGCCGAGGCCGTGGCCGTGTGCACCGACGCGGGCGCCGTGCTGGTGCTCGTGGTGGCCGTCGGCCTCTACGCGTTCGTCTACCCGACGCCCTACGCGGCCGGCGTGCTTCAGCAACTGCCCGTGGCCGTCGTGGACGAGGACCACAGCGCGACGAGCCGGCAGCTCGCGCGCATGCTCGACGCGCACCAGTTGCTCGCCGTCACGGGTCCGGCGGGCGATGCCCGTGCGGCCGAGCGGGAGGTGCGGGCCGGACGGATCGCGGGCTACCTGGTGGTACCGCGCGACTTCGAACGCGACCTGCTGCGGGGCGAGCGCGCCACGCTCGCGGCGTTCATCGACGCCACGTACGTCCTGTCCTACCGGCAGGCGCTCGCGGGCGTGCTGGAGGTGGCCGGCACGTTGTCGGCAGGCGCCGAGTTGCGGCGGGCCCAGGCGCGCGGGGCCACGCCGGCGCAGGCGGCCCTGTCGCGGGAGCCGTTCCACGTCGTGACGCGCCCCCTCTTCAACGCCACCGAGAGCTACGCCACCTACATCGTCCCCGGCGTGCTGGTCCTGATCTTCCAGCAGACCCTGCTGGTCGGGATCGGCCTGGTGGCGGGCACGCGGACCGAGCGTGCGCGCGCGAGGTCGCTCCTGCCGGGTGCCCGGCCAGCCGACGACGGCCTCGCCGGGGCCGCGTTGCGGGTGCTGGGCCGCACGGCGTTCTACCTCGCGCTCTACGGCGTGCACGCCGCGATCGGCTTCGCCCTCGTCTTCGGCGCCCACGGCTTCGCCGTCCGCGCGGCGGCGCCCGACCTCGCCTGGCTGATGCTGCCGTACCTGCTGGCGGCCATCCTCCTGGCGCAGGCGCTGGGCGCCCTCGCCGGCGAGCGCGAGACCGCGATGTTCGCCCTCGTCTGGACGTCGCTGCCCGCGGTGTTCCTCGCCGGCTTCGCGTGGCCGCGCGAGGCGATGCCGGCGTGGCTGGTCGCCGCCGGCCACCTGCTGCCCAGCACGCCGGCCATCGACGGCGCGCTGCGCCTGACCCAGCTCGGCGCGCGGGTCGCCGACGTCGCGCCGCAGGTCTCGGTGCTGTGGGCCCTCGCCTGCGCCTACGCGTTGCTGGCCGTCGTGGCCGGCTGGTGGCGCGAGGCCAGGCTCAGAGGCGACGCCAGCGCGTGAGGTCCGCGCCGGGCTCGCGCGCGGCGCGGCCCTCCTCCTCCAGCTTCACCAGGTGGGCGAGCACGCTCTCGGCGGCCGCCCCGCGCAGGTCGCTGCCCAGCGTCGGGTAGACGCGGGCGACCAGGTCGTCCACCGTCTGGGCCGCGTCACCCAGCACCTCGAGCACCTGCCGCTCGCGCATGGCGCGATGGGCCAGGTAGCTGCGCAGCAGCGGGCCCGGGTTGTCGATGGGCGCCCCGTGCGCCGGCAGGATGCGTCGCGGCTGCAGGTCGAGCACGGCGCGCAGCGACTGCAGGTACTGGCGCAGGTTGCCGCCCTTGGTCGCCGGGATGACCACGGTGCCCCCGTTGACGACCAGGTCGCCGCCGAACAGCACCCCGCTGTCGGGCTCGAAGAGGCAAACGTGATCGGGCGAGTGCCCCGGCGTGTGGAGGACGAGGAGGCCGATGCCGCCGGCGTCCACGAGCTCGCCGTCGCGCAGCCATCGCCAGGGCACGCCGTAGCGCCCATCGGCCTCCGGCCAGGGCAGCTTGGCGAAGTCCGCACCCGGCCAGCGTGCCGCGATCGCCGTCACGCCCGCGGCGTGGTCGGGATGGGCGTGGGTGACGAGCACCTGGGCGAGCGCACGATCGACGGTGGCTTCGGCGAGCGCGTCGAGGTGGGCCGGCACGCCTTCGCCCGCGTCGATCAGCGTCGGCCGGGACGTCTGCAACAGGTAGGTGTGGTTGCCGGCGCCGGTCCAGGCACGGGGGTTGTGAGCGAAGAGGGAGACGATGCGCATGCCCGCAGGGGCTTCAGCGTACACCGCTCTCCAGGGGAGAGCGGGGGATTCCGGTTAGCTGTCAGGGGAAGAGTGCTGCGGTGAAGTTGACCGTCAGGCGGGGTCGTGCGTGCTATGAGGCCTGTCGGGTCCGACGAACGGGAGGGTCACCGAACGCCGGACTTGATGGGATTGATTACGATGGTCCGGAATCCCGAGGCAGATTATGTGAAAAGTTTCACAGCGAGTCAAGCAAATTTGTTCGCTGTGCGTCCAAATTCGGTAACTCAGCCGTAAGTTGCCTGCTGTCTTCGGCTTGGCTTCGACGTGCACCGCCGCCGGCGGCGCGTTGTCTAGACCCCTCACGTGCCGCCGAATCCGATCTGGACCTCCCCGTCCGGGCCCACGATGACCGGCACGTCCCGCCGGCCGCCGGAGTGCTGCAGCATGCGCTGCAGGCCCGCCGCGTCCTTCTTCACGTTCACGTAGTCGAAGGGCACCTGCCGCCTGGCGTAGTCCTCACGGGCCGCCTGCGTGAAGGGTCAGGTGTCCTTGCCGAAGATCAGCGTCTTCCCGGGAGGCATGTGGTCGACTCCTTGGCGAGTGCTTGCGGCCGGCTCACAGGCGCCGCTCGACGTGGGGCCAGTCGCGCCACACGGGGACGCCGCAGAAGTGCGTGCCCTCGGTGCAGCGCGGGCTCACCAGCCCGTTGCGCACCACGCAGGGCGGGCCCATGAAGCGCGCCAGCCGCGGGTGCACCTCGCGCACCTGCTCGAGTTCCTCGATCGACGCCTGGTAGATCTCCTCCTGCGCGTTGAAGCAGGTGCGCATCGTCCACTTGTGCACGAGGGCGATGAGCGGCCCGGTCTCGTGGTAGCGCACGGCCTTCGCGTTGGGCAGCACGTAGAGGGCGAACTCCAGCGGGACGCCGAGCGCGAGCAGCCGGTTCTTCGCGTCCCAGGCGCGCCGCATCTGCGCCTCGTACTCGGCGCGCGCCGCCTCGTTGGCCCGGATCAGCATCGGCGTGACGTAGTCGGGCGCGGTGGTGTCGGCGAAGGCGAGCAGCGGGCGCGAGGCGGGCACCATGCGGTGCCGCTGGTCCTGGCTGTCGGCCGTGTGGCTGACGCGCCGCGCGAACGTGTAGCTGACGTGCTGCAGCGTGCGCATCAGCGGCGAGTGGTACGCCAGGTTCAGCGTGTCGAGCCGGTAGGCGTTCCGCGCCGGGTCGAGCACGCGCGCCAGGGCCTGCTCGTCGTCGAGGTGCTCGGGGTCGAGGGAGCACACCGTGCGGACGGCCTCGGCCACCAGGGCCTCGGCGTCGGGCGTGGCGGCGACGAGGCGCGAGGTGCGCCCGCCGAGGCTCGCGTCGAAGCGCCGGGCGAACGCGTCGGCGCCCGCCATCGGCCGGGGCAGCGCCGCCTCGGGAACCTCGGCCGGGTCGAGCGGCGCGATGGCGAACCGCTCGACGAACTGCGGGTCGTGCGCGCGCACCGCGTCCACCATCGCGGCGACCACGCGCCGCGTCTCCCACGGGGCGTCGCCCGTACCGGCCATGCGCCACAACCGGTAGAGCGTGATGCCCGACACGGTGTGGACCATCGCCGTGAAGGCCGCGAGCGGGATGACGTAGCGCGCCACCTCGATGGCCTTCTTCTCCGCGTCGCGCTCGATGGCCTTCAGGCGCTCGGCGCTCGCGCGCGGCGTGACGTAGCGCAGCTGCTTGAGGATGCGGAACGTGTCGTCCTTCAGCAGCGCGGCCAGCCGCCCGTAGCTGGCCCACGCGTCCAGCACAGCGCGCTCGTAGACCTCGCGCGCCTCGCCGTCGAGCGGCGGCACGAAAGCGCGGGGCTCGCCGAGCTTCACGTAGCGCTGGCTCTGCTGCTCGGAGTTGTAGAACGGGTGGCTGTGCAGCACGCTCCACACCAGCTGGCGCGAGACGTTCTCGAGGCCGAACTCGAAGTGCGCGTGCTGGTAGACGGTGTGGTGCCCGCCCTCGTAGGTGAGCTTGCCGATCTGCTCGCGCTGCCGGTCGGTGACCTCGGCGGGCGCGATCACCCGCGGCGAGTAGCAGGTGCGCGCGGCGGCGATGGCCCCGTCGTAGGGGACGTCCGGCGCGTTGCGCAGCGTCACGCGGGGCTCGCCGGTGACGAGCGTCGTGGCAGGGGTCATGGACAGGGCCAGGAATGCCGGCGGCGGGCGCGCCTCACTCGTCCTCGTCGTCGTCGTGGCCGCGCCAGTAGCGGCTGTATTCCTCGAGGTAGGTGAGCGACTCGAACGACGTCATGCGGTCGAAGAACAGGATGCCGTCGAGGTGGTCGGTCTCGTGCTGGACCACACGCGCCGGGTAGCCGGAGAGTTCCAGCTCGAACGGCTTGCCGCGCCGGTCGAGCGCGCGCACGACGATGCGATCGGGGCGGGTGACGCGGCCGCGGATGTCGGGAATCGAGAGGCAGCCTTCCCAGTCCTCGTCGGTGGCCTGGCCGAGCGGGGTGACCTCGGGGTTGATGAACGGCATGACGCGCAGCGAGCCGTCGGGCTGCTCGATGCCGGCGACGAACAGGCGCAGCGACTCGTGCACCTGCGGCCCCGCCAGCCCGATGCCGGAGTACTCGTGCATCGTCTCCATCATGTCGTCGATGAGCTTCTGGAAGGGCGCGGTCCTCACTTCGGTGGGCTCGAGCGCCTTCGCCTTCTTGCGCAGCACGGGGTGGCCCATGCGCGCCACCTTCAGGATGGCCATGGCGCTCCAATTCTATACTTGGCGGGCGCCGCCGACCGCGCGCGTCCCCATCCACCCATGGCCCTGACGGACACCGGCGTCACCTACCGTTACTGCCCGAGCTGCGCCGGCCAGTTGCACGCGCACCCCGTCAAGCCGGGCGGGCCGGCGCACCTGCACTGCGCCGCCTGCGGCTACGTGCTCTACCTCGATCCGAAGGTGGCGGCGGGCGCCATCATCCACCCGCCCGGCGCCCCGGAGCAGGTGGTGCTGGTGCGGAGGGCCATCGAGCCGGGCTACGGGCTCTGGGTGTTCCCGGGCGGGTACGTGGATCGCGGGGAGCCCGTGCCCGAGGCGGCGCGGCGCGAGGCGCGCGAGGAGTGCGGGATCGACATCCGGCTCGACGCGCTCGTCGGCATCTACTCGTACGCGGGCCGCACGCCCGTCGTGATCGTCTACGCGGCGACGTGGATCGGCGGGGACCTCGTCCACGACGACGAGTCGCTCGAGGCGCGGGTGTTCGCCCGGGCCGACGTGCCGTGGGCCGCGCTGGCGTTCCGGAGCACGCGCGAGGCGCTCGAGGACTACTTCGCCGGCCGCGTGCACCCCTCAGCCGTCCGCTGAGAAACTGGGGTCGGGTCCGTTCTCCGGGGTGGCGCGGGCCCCCCTACCAGTCCGCCTCGCAGGTCTCGGACGTCACGCGCGCGACCGCGTCGCGCACGAGCCCGGCCAGGTCCCAGTCCGCCTCGAGCGCCTCGAGCGTCGTACGCCGGGCGCGCGTGGCGGGCTGGCGCGGCTGGAACACGGCGCAGCAGTCCTCGTCGGCGGCCACCGACCACGCGTCGGTCCCGAGCTGGCGCGCCACGGCGGCGATGTGCTCCTTGTCGCTGGCGACGAGCGGTCGCAACACCGGCAGCCCGGTCACGCCCTCGACGGCCGCGAGGTTCTCGACCGTCTGCGAAGCCACCTGGCCCAGCACGTCGCCCGTGACCAGCGCCGAGGCGCGCAAGCGGGGAGCCAGGGCGTCGGCGATCCGCAGCATCAGGCGGCGGTAGAGCAGCGTGCGGAACGCGGACGGGGCGTGGGCCACGACGTGCCGCTGCGCGTCGGCGAACGGCACCAGCACCAGCGCGGCGGGGCCCTGGTAGCGCGCCAGCCGGCGCACCACCGCCCGCACGGCCTCCTGCGAACGGAGCGAGGTGAGCGGGTGGCTGTGGAAGTGGACGAACGCGAGGCGGCACCCGCGCGACATCACGCGCCAGGCGGCCACGGGCGAGTCGAGGCCGCCCGACAGCAGCGCGAGCGCGCGGCCGCCGGTGCCCATCGGCAGGCCGCCGGCGCCGGCTTCACGCGCCCCGGTGCAGAAGGCCTCGCCCGCCAGGACGTGGACGTGCAGCGTGAAGGCCGGCGATCGCAGGCTCACGGGCCAGCCGTGCGCCTCGTGGATGGCCGCGCCCACCCGCCGCTCGATCTCCGGCGAGGACACGGGGAAGCGCTTGTCGCCGCGCGTCGCGCGCACGCGGAAGGAGGCCGGGGGCTCGGCGGGCAGCACCTGCAGAGCCGTCGCGACGATCGCCTCGAGGTCGGCCGCGCAGCGGACGGCCGGCGCGAAGTTCGCCAGGCCGAACGTCGCGCGCAGGCGCTCGGCCACGGCGCCGGGGTCGGCGCCGGCCTGCAGCATCACCTCGACGTGTCCCTTGTAGGCGCGCACCTCGCGCACGCCCAGCCCGGCGAGCCCCTCGCGCAGGCGCCGCACCAGTGTGGCGACGAACCACGCGCGGTTGCGCCCCTTCAGGGCCAGCTCGTGGTAGTGCGCGACGAACATCGTGACGCCGTCCACGCCCGTCCTCACAGGTCGGCCAGCACGGCGTCGGCCGCGCGGTGGCCCGCTTCCGCGGCGCCCTCGATGGTGGCCGGCAGCCCGGTGTCCACCCAGTCGCTCGCCAGGTAGAGCCCCGCGACGGCGGTGCGCGTGGCGGGGCGCGCCGGCTGCCCCGGCGCCAGCGAGAAGGTGGCCCGCGGTTCGCGCACCACTCGCCAACCGGTGAGCCTGGCGTCGCGCGCCGCCGCCCTCGCGCGCTCGAACACCTGTCGCGCCCGCCGCATCGTCTCCCCCTCGTCGAGCCGCAGCGCCTCGCCCGCGCCGCTGACGACGAGCGCCACGCGGCTGCCGGGCGTCGCGCCCGGCGTCAGCGCGGACGTGTCGAAGGCCCACTGCACCCACTGCGCCGGAAAGCCGAGCACCGGCCGGTCGAGCACCGGGCGATCGAAGGCCAGCGACACGGTGACGATGGGGGCGGCGCCGGTGTGGCGGGCGGCGTCGAGCAGTCCGGCCAGCGGTGCGGTGTCGCCCGCGATGACGCGGGGCCACGTGTGCCAGGGCGCGGCCAGCACGACACGGGTGGCGGGCCGTGGCGTTCCCCGCACCTCGACCCGCGCCACGCGTCCGCCCTCGACGATGACGCGCGCGAGGGCGTGGAGGACGACCTCGGCGCCTTGGGCGGCGAGCGTGCGGGCCGCGGGCTCGCCGAAGACCTCCGCAAGGGGGCGCGTGGCCAGCGCGAGCGAGGCGTCGCCCGCCCGCCCACCGAACACGCGCCCCAGCACGCGGACGTAGGTGGGCGCGGCGGCGGTGTCGATCGGCTGGTTCAGCGCCGCGAGCGCGAGCGGCTCCCACAGCAGTTCCACGAGCCTGCCGCGCTGGCCATGCCGGGACAGCCACTGGGCCACCGTCTCGTCGCTGCGGCAGGGCAGTGGCCCGCCGTGCGTGACGGCGCGCCCCGCGGCCAGGAGCGCCGGCGCGGCGCGCAGCACCGCCAGGCGATCCCCGAGGCTGAGGGCGCCCCAGCCCAGCACGCCCGCCGCCAGGTGCAGCGGCGCGGGCCACGCCGGGCAGCGCAGCGAGAGGGCGCGGCCGGCGGCATCCACCATCGCCAGCTGCAGCGACGGCTGCACGGTGACCGCCTCGCGGGCGCCGATCGCGTCGAGCAGCGCGAAGGTCTCGTGGTAGCAGCCCATGAGGGCGTGCTGGCCGTTGTCGAACACCTCGCCCGTGCGTGGATCGCGGTACGAGGTGGCGCGCCCGCCGAGCACGCCGCGCGCCTCGAGCAGGCACACGCGCAGCCCCGCGGCCGACAGCCGGACGGCCGCGGCGAGGCCCGACACGCCGCCGCCGACGACGATCACGTCGGGTGGGCGGGTCACAGGCGACCGGCGAGGACGCGCGCCCAGGTGGCCAGCGCGATGACGGCGCGGCGCGGCCGGGGGATGCGCACGACCTCGCTGAAGACGTCGTAGCCGCGGGCCTCGATGCGGTGGAGGATGGCCCGGTAGATGGCGCCCATGATCTCGGGGGCGACCAGGCGCCGGGCGTCGGCGCGCGGCAGGGCGGCGCGCGCGGCGGCGTAGTGCGCGTGGGCGCGGGCGGCCTGGTGCGCCAGCAGCGCGCGCACCCGGGCGTCGAGGGTGCCGGCGCGCAGGTCCGCCTCGCTGACGTCGAACCGGCGCAGGTCGTCGAGCGGCAGGTAGAGCCGGCCGCCGGCGAGGTCCACGCCCACGTCGCGCAGGATGTTGGTCAGCTGCAGCGCGAGCCCGAGCTCCACCGCGTAGCGCTCGGCGGCGGGCCCGCGGCTGCCGAAGATGGGCAGGCACATCAGGCCCACCGTGGACGCCACGTGGTAGCAGTAGGTGCGGAGGTCGTCGAAGGTCTCGTAGCGCCGCCCGCCCACGTCCATGGCCACGCCGTCGATGAGGTGGAGGAAGGGCTGGCGGGGCAGGCCGAAGGCGGCCACGAGCGGCTGCAGGGCGCGGCCCTGCGGGGTGAGCGGCGCGCCACCGTCGAAGGCGAGCGCCACCTCCCGCCGCCACGCGTCCAGCGTGTCGACGAGCCGGTCGTCCTGCGGCTCCGCCTCGTCCACCGCGTCGTCCACGGCGCGGCAGAAGTCCCAGACGGCGACGATGGCCCGGCGGCTGGCCGGCGGCAGCACCAGGAACGAGTAGTAGAAGTTGGTGTCGCGCGCCATGCCGCCCTGGGGGAGTCTCCTATAATCGTCGGGTGAAGATCTACACGAAGACGGGCGATGCGGGCGAAACCGGCCTGTTCGACGGCACGCGCGTGTCCAAGGCCGACGCGCGCGTGGATGCCTACGGCGAGGTGGACGAGGTGAACGCCGCGCTGGGTCTCGCGCGCGCCCACTGCGGCGACGCCGACCTCGCCGCGTTGATGGCGCAGCTGCAGCGCGACCTGCACGCGGTGGGCGCCATGCTCGCCGACCCACGCCAGGCGATCGCCGAACGCGTGAGCAAGGCCCGCATCAGCGAGGCCGATGCCGCGCGGCTCGAGGCGGCCATCGACCAGTACGAGGCGGAGTTGCCGCCGCTGCGCCGCTTCGTCCTCGCCGGGGGGACGCCGTCGGGCGCCGCCCTCCACCTGGCCCGCACGATCTGCCGCCGCGCGGAGCGGCGCATCGTCGCGCTCGGGCCCAGCATCAACCACGACCTCATCGTCTACATGAACCGGCTGTCGGACCTGTTGTTCGTGCTGGCCCGCCTGGTGAACCACCGCGTGGGCGTCGCCGAGACCGAGTGGTAGCGGAGGCGGCGGACGCGGGCGTGCCGCACGGCGCCTACGCGGCGTGCCTCGCGCTGGCGCGCGCCCACTACGAGAACTTCCCCGTCGCGTCGTGGCTCGTGCCGGCGCGCATGCGCCCGCACGTGGCCGCGGTGTACGCGTTCGCGCGCATCGCGGACGACTACGCGGACGAAGGCACGCTGTCTCCTGCCGAACGGCTGGCCCGCCTGGGCGACTGGCGGGCGCGACTGCACGCGGCGGCGGCGCCGGGTGCCGATGTGCCCGCGGGGCCGCATCCCTTCGTCTTCGAGGCGCTGCGCCACACCATCGCGACCTGCGGCATCGAGCCGTCGCTGCTCGACGACCTCGTGAGCGCCTTCGAGCAGGACGTCGAGACGACGCGGTACGCGACCTGGGACGACGTGTTCGACTACTGCCGGCGATCGGCGAACCCGGTGGGGCGGCTGGTGTTGCGGATCGCCGGGTTGCGCGACGCGACACTCGACGTGGCGTCCGACGCGGTGTGCACGGCGCTGCAGCTCGCGAACTTCTGGCAGGACGTCGCCATCGACTGGGGGCGGGGGCGGCTCTACGTGCCGCGCGAGTGCTGGGCGGCCCACGGCGCGTCGATCGAGACGCTCGACCCGGCGGCGTTGACGCCGGCCTGGCAGGCGGCGCTGGGCGAGTGCGTGGCGCGGGCCCGCGCGCTGTTCCAGGCGGGCCGGCCGGTGGCCGACGGCGTGACGGGACGCCTGCGACACGAGCTGCGCCTGACGTGGCTGGGCGGCATGCGCATCCTCGAGCGGCTGGAGCGTGCGCGGTTCGACACGGTGCGCCGGCGGCCGTCGCTGGGCTTCGCCGACGCGCCCGTCCTGGCCTGGCGGTGCCTGCGGTGGCGGCCGGACGCGGGCCGCGACGCTCGCGCCGAGGGTGGGGTCAGACCTTGAGTTTCAACATTCGACGGAATCAGGCCGGAAACGGCCATTGAATGGTTTGATTCACAAACTGTACGTGTCGATGTGGCCGCGGTGCGGCGTCAGCGATCGGCCGAAAACCTCAATGAATCGCTCATTTGTTGAAATTCAAGACCTGACCCCGGATTCGTAGCGTTCGTCGACATGCCTGCGTCCCGCCGCGCCACGCGCCCCGCGCCAGCGTTCGACCTGCCGCCACCTTCGGCCCGCCGATGGTTCCGAACCGCCCTGTTGCGCTGGTATCGGCGCCACGGGCGCGACCTGCCGTGGCGCACCACCGACGACCCGTACCACATCCTCGTGTCCGAGGTGATGCTGCAGCAGACGCAGGTGGACCGGGTGCTGCCGAAGTACCGGGAGTGGCTGGAGAAGTACCCGTCGCTCGAGGCGCTCGCCGCGGCGCCCGAGGCCGACGTCGTGCAGACGTGGTACCCGCTGGGCTACAACATCCGGCCGCGCCGCCTGCAGTCGATCGCGCGCGAGTCGGTGGCCCGCTTCTCCGGCCGCCTGCCGGACGATGAGCCGACGCTGCGGTCGTTCAAGGGCATCGGGGCCTACACGGCGGGCGCGGTGATGAGCTTCGCGTTCGGCAAGCGGGCGGCCATCCTCGACACCAACGTGGCGCGGGTGCTCTTCCGCGTGTTCGTCGGCACGGGGGACCCCGGGTCGCACGCCATGGAGCGGCGGCTGTGGGCGCTCTCGCGCGCCGTCCTGCCCCACAAGCACGTGTTCGACTTCAACCAGGCGCTGATGGACCTGGGCGCGCTGGTGTGCACCGCGCGCAAGCCGCGGTGCCTCGTGTGCCCGCTCGCGCGGCGTTGCGCCTCGGCCGGCGCGGCCGCCACGCCTCGCTGAGCCGGTCGCTCCCCCTCCCGTCTGCCTCGCCCGCCTCGCCCGGCAGGTCACCCGTCGGCCGTCCTGGCCGACCGTGGCCCACTTCCGTCTCCGATTGCGCCTACCCAATTACAGGCCGCACCTCCAGGAACGGAAGATATCTGCCCCAGAGGCGACAGATGTCAGCCAACAAAGGACTTTCGAGGGAGCACATGCTGGCGATCGTCGAACGAACCAGAGTTCCGTCTCATGAATCAGCTTGGCCGGCCGCGATGCCGGCACCGAGGACCGACCCCGAGCACCTGGCGAAGCTCGAGCGGTGGGTGCGCGCGCCGACCACGAGCCAGCGCGTGGTGACCCGCAGCCTCATCGCGCTGCTGGCGTCGGCCGGGCACCCGGTGGCCCACATCGCGGCCGAACTGGGCGTGACCCGCCGCACGGTAAGCCTGTGGCGGCGGCGGTTCGCGGCTGGCGGGCCCGACGCGCTGCTGGCCGATGCGCCCGGACGCGGCCGCAAGAAGGGGCGCAACCCTGCAAGCGTCTCGCGGATCCTCGCGGCCTCGCGCGAGGCGCCGCCGGGGGGCGCGGCGCGGTGGACGGTGCGCAGCCTCGCGCGGCACATCGGCGTCAGCCACGCCACCGTGCACCGGGTGTGGAGCGAGCACGGCCTGGGGAACGTTCACGGGGCTGCCACCGCAATTCCTGAGACGCCGCGCGAGGAGGACTGCGCGTGATCGTGGTACGGGCGTTGCCCTGCGTGCGGCTACGCGTGGATTGGCAGGGCCTCGACCGGTGTGCCGCCGCAACCCCCTGCTGCGAACGGATACGACGATGAACCGACGACTGATGAAGACGGTGCTCACGACCCTGATGGTCGGATTCGTGTCGATGGGAACGGCGTCGGCGGCGCCGATCGTGGTGGGCACGTGGACGTGGACCGACCTCGGAGAACTCGACTTCATCCCGTTGGGCTCCGAGTTCGCCGTGACCAACTCGTCGCAGGCGCCGCTGCAGCACCCGTCGCTGGACCCGCTCGCGCCCGGACAAGGCTGGCAACCGGGTGACTTCACGAACATCGTCGTCACGCTGACGCCCGTGGGAGCCTGCCCGGTGCTGGTGGACTGCTCGGTGACCATCGCGGACATCGGCGCAGGGTCAGTCGACGTCAACTTAGACTTCGTCGATACGCTGGCCGTGGCCTCCGCCACGCTGAGCCTCGACTTCCTCGGTCAGACGCTGACGTCCACGATTTCGGCCGTCGGCGGCGGGGGTCTGCTGATCTACGACTTCACACCGGCGCAAGTCCCCGAGCCCGCAGGCTTGGCGCTCGTATCGCTGGGAAGTGCGGCTTGGCTCGCGACGCGACGCCAACGCCGAAGGTGAATGCTCCGGCGGAGTCGGGCGGCCGTGGCCCCTCTCGCCATCCGTTTTCGCAGATCCGATTAGCCCGAACCAGTTTGACCGTGGGTAAGGGGGGCCGTGTCCCACCTCGCTCGTGGTCCGCCTATGCGTCGCGGCCTGCACGCCATGATGAGAGCAGTAACTCGAACCATCCTTGCCGTCGCCGTTCCGCTGGCCATCGCCACGCCTGACGCGGCCTTTGCCGGTCGGGTCACCGCGGTAACGCCCGGGCGAATCTCGGCGGACGCGACGTTGAACATAAGCGCCACCGGCATGGATGCCAGCGCGGCCAACAATCGCGTGACGTTCACGCCGCAGAGCGGCGCGCCCGTCGATGTCGTCGCGACGAACGTCGGCACGGTGGATGCCGCAGCGGGCGTTCGCCGAATCGGCGTGCGGGTGCCGCGCGGTTTCGCGGCGGGCACGGTGGCCTTGCGCGTCACGAACCTCGCGACCGGCGAGATCACCGAGGCTGGCACCGTCCAACTGGTCGTCCTCGAGGTGCTTCCGGCAGCGCTGACCCAGGGCACCGGCCCAGCCGACATCGTCATCCGCTCCTCGCCCAATGGGCAGTTCGCGGCCACCGGTACCCGCGCCGTTTTCGGAACCGGTGTCACGGTGCACTCGACGCGTGTGGACTCCCCCACGCAGGTGACCGTCTCGATCACCGTGAGTTCGACTGCACCGCTCGGCTTCCGCTCTGTGGCGACCATCTCCAGCAACCAGACCGCGTTCGCGCCCGACGGATTCGAGGTTCGGTCGCCGGATCCCGGCCCCACGAACCAGCCCCCCACGGTCCAGATCACCGCCGTCGCCCCGGTGACGCTGCCGGCGGGGACGACGCTGTCGGCGACGGTGACCGACGACAACCTGCCGAACCCGCCGGGCGCGGTGCAGCTCGCGTGGAGCCAGGTGAGCGGACCCAGCGGGGGGACGGCGACCTTCGCGGCGGGCAACGCGGCGACGACGGGCGTCACCTTCTCGACGGCGGGCACGTACGTGCTGCGCCTGACGGCGAACGACTCGGCGCTGAGCGGTCAGGCGGACGTGACGGTCGTCGTCAACCCGGCGCCGCCGCAGAACACGACCCCCACGGTCCAGATCACCGCCGTCGCCCCGGTGACGCTGCCGGCGGGGACGACGCTGTCGGCGACGGTGACCGACGACAACCTGCCGAACCCGCCGGGCGCGGTGACGCTCACGTGGAGCCAGGTGAGCGGGCCCAGCGGGGGGACGGCGACGTTCGCGGCGGGCAACGCGGCCAGCACGGGCGTCACGTTCTCGACGGCCGGCACGTACGTCCTGCGCCTGACGGCGAACGACTCGGCGCTGAGCGGGTTCGGCGACGTGACGGTGGCGGTGAACGCGGCGGAACCCACGAACACGCCGCCCGTGATCACCTCGACCGCGCCGACGACGGCGACGGTGGGGCAGCCGTACGCGTACACGGCGACGGCGACCGACGCGGACAACGACCCGGTGACCTTCCATCTGCTGAGCGGGCCGACGGGCTTCGCGATGGCGCCCAACGGCGTGGTGAGCTGGACGCCGACGGCGGACCAGGTGGGCGCGCAGGCCGTCACGATCGAGGCGCGCGACGGGCGCGGCGGCAACACGCCGCAGCAGTTCTCGGTGACGGTGAACGCCGCGGAACCCACGAACACGCCGCCGGTGATCACCTCGACGGCGCCGACGACGGCGACGGTGGGGCAGCCGTATGCCTACACGGCGACGGCCACCGACGCGGACAACGACCCGGTGACCTTCTTCCTGGTGAGCGGGCCGACGGGCTTCGCCATCGCGCCGGGCGGCGCGGTGGCGTGGACGCCGACGGCGAACCAGGTGGGTGCGCAGACGGTGACGATCGAGGCGCGCGACGGGCGGGGCGGCAACACGCCGCAGAGCTTCCTGGTGACGGTCGGTGAGCAACCGCCGACCAACGCGGCGCCGACGGTGACGGCCGGCCCCGCCCAGACCGTCACGCTGCCTGCCGAAGCCGCCCTCGCCGGCAGCGTCATCGACGATGGATTGCCTCCGGGCGCTCCGCTCACGATCGAGTGGAGCAAGGTGGATGGTCCCGGCGCGGTGGCGTTCGCCAACGCGGCCTCGGCGACCAGCAGCGCCAGCTTCACGCAGGCCGGCGTCTACACGCTGCGCCTGACGGCGAGCGACACCGAGTTCACGCGCTCGGCCGACGTGGTGATCACCGTCAACGCCGCCCCGCCGACCAACGCGGCGCCCACGGTCGACGCCGGCCCGGCGCAGACCATCACGCTCCCGGCCGCGGCCCTGCTCGCCGGCGTGGTCACCGACGATGGGTTGCCACAGGGCGCGACGCTCACCGTCGCGTGGACCAAGGTCGAAGGACCCGGCACGGTGACCTTCGCGGCCGCGGCCGCGGCGGCCACCAGCGCCACCTTCAGCGGCCCGGGCACCTACACGCTGCGCCTCACCGCCAGCGACACGCAGTTCTCGCCGTTCGACGACGTGGTGATCACCGTCAACGCGCCGTCGCCGACCAACGCGGCCCCCAGCGTGACGGCGGGCCCCGACGCCACGGGCGAGGTGGGCGTCCCCATCGACCTCGCCGGCGCCGTCACCGACGACAACCGGGTGAGCGCAACGCCCGCGCTCGCATGGCGGCTGCTGAGCGGCCCCGGCGCCGCGAGCTTCGCCAACGCCGCCGCGGCGCAGACCACCGTGACGGTGGACGCGCCCGGCGTCTACGTGCTGCAGCTCTCGGCCGACGACGGCGAGTTCGTGTCGGCCGACGAGGTGGCGGTGACGGTGACGGCGAGTTCGACGAGCGTCGCCGATCGCGCGCCGCCGATCGTCGCGCTGATCGCCCCGCGCGAGGCCCTGCCCGGCGCCGAGGTCGAGCTGCGCGTCGAGACCAGCGACAACGTCGGCGTCGCCGGCGTGCGTTTCGAGGTCCAGGACCAGGACGGCAGCGACGTGACGGCCGCCCCCTACACGCGGCGCTTCACCGTCCCGCTCGTCGCCTCGCCGGGCACCACGATCGCGCTGAAGGCGACGGCGCGCGACGCGGCCGGCAACGAGGCGCACGACAACGCGACGATCACGATCTCCGCCACGCCCGACACCGAGCTGCCGGCCGTGCAGATCAGCGGCCCGGCCTCCACGGCGCCCGGCGCCGCGCTGCGGGTCACGGCCACGGCCAGCGACAACGTCGGCGTCGCCGAGGTCCGCTTCCTCGTGGACGGCGTGGCGATCGGGGCCAGCCCGGCCGAGCCGTACGTGGCGAGCCACCTCGTGCCGGCGGACGCGACGGCCGGCTCCTCGCTCACCATCATCGCCCGCGCGCGCGATCACGCCGGCAACGAGGCCGAGAGCGTGTTGCAGGTGAGCGTGCAGGCCACGCCCGACGCCGAGCCGCCGACCATCACGCTCGACGTGCCGCAGGAGACGTTCCCCGGCGCGCTGCTGCCCGTCGGGGCCACGGCCTCCGACGCGGGCGGCATCGCCTCGGTGGGCTTCACCGTGGACGAGGCGCAGCTGGCCACGGTGCTCGCGCCGCCCTACACGGCCAGCTATCGCGTGCCCGCGGCCCAGCAGCCGGGCACGTCGATCGCGATCGTGGCCACCGCCACCGACTTCGCCAACCTCACGGCCACCGCCACCGCCGCGGTGCGCGTGGTGGCGCCGCCGCTGGTCACGCAGGGCGTCGTCACCGGCGAGGCCTACGACGATGCGACGGGGCTGCCGCTCGCGGGCGTGCGCGTGGAGATCGAGGGCGTCGACGCCGCCGGCGTGCCGTTCGCGTCCGAGACGCTGACCGACGCGCGCGGCCGGTACCTGCTGCGTGGCAACGCCGGAGAGGCTCGCGTGCGCCTCACCCGCGACGGCTACACGCGGGTGGATCGCCGCGTGACCATCGCTGGCGCGCAGGCGGTGACGGCCTTCGACGCGCGGCTGACGCCCACCGACGCACCCGCCGGGCGCGTCGTCCTCACCTCGCTCGCCGGCGGACAGCCCGCCGGGGTGCGCCTCGTGCCGGTGAGCGGCCAAGGCCTGCAGGGCCTGCTGCCGCTCGGCTGGTCGCCGGTCGGCGCTGCCGACGTGTGGCCGCACACGGCCTCGATTGGCCCCTCCACGCTGCGCGTGTCCAATGCCCTCGGCATCGCGGGTGGCACGCCGCTCGTCGTGGTGCGCTTCGACGAGGCGGCCGGGGCGTGGCGCGCGGTCGGCGGCGGCGCGTTCGCCGGCAACGGCCAGTGGCTCGAGACCACGGTGTCGGCCACGGGTCAGTACGCCTTCCTCGTCGCCGACACGGTGCCGGCGGCGCCGCCCGCGGCCGTGGCCGGCCAGTTGCTCGGCGGAGTGGACCAGGCGTCGCTGCCCGCCGACCTCGTGACCGCCATCAGCCCCGAGCCCCGGATCCTGTTCTACGAGCCCGGCGTGTTCTCGGAGGTGGCGGGCCTCGTCACGTCGGCGACGCCGATGACGAGCGGCCTGCCGCTCCTGGCACGCATCACCGAGTCGTATCGCTTCGTGTCGGGCGACGAGCTGTTGCCCGAGCCGTACGAGGCCGACCTGGTGTTCTACCAGGTGCGCGGTGCCGCCGCGACCGGGGACGCCCAGGTGACGGCCCGCTTCGTGGCCTCGCCCTCGCAGGCCTTCGAGTCGCTCTCGCTCGAGCGCGGCGTCATCACCGTGGAACTGATCGCCGACGGGGCGGGTGCCGCACCGCGCGGTCTCGTCACCTCCGGTGGCGGCGTGGTGGACGGCCCGGGCGGGCTGCAGCTGGTGGTTCCCGCGGGTGCCGTGTCCGACCCGACGCCGCTGGCGCTGGCGGCGATCCCTGCGTCACCGGTGCCGCTGCCGGCCGCGCTCGCGTTCGTGGCCGGTGCCAGCCTGCAGGCCGACCGGGCGCTGGCGCGTGGCGGGCTGCTGTCGCTGCCGGCGCCGGCGGGCCTCACCGACGTGTCGCGGCTGCTGCTCGTGCGCGTGGCGGCCATCGGCGGGCAGACGCGGCTGCTGCTGTCGGGCGTCGTGCGCCTCGAGGGCGGCCGCCTCGTCGCCGACACCCGCGTGGCCGGCCAGGCCACGGCGCTCGAGGGCGTGGTCGAGCCCGGCCAGTACCTGCTGGTCGACGTGGACGGCCCCATCGGGTTCGTCGGCGGGCTCGTGCGGGGCGTCGAGGGCGCGTCGTTCGCGGGGGCGCTGGTCACGAGCGACTCGCTGTCGATCGTGTCTCGGTCGAACGCGCTCGGCGCCTACCTCGCGGTGGGCCGCGTGGGCAACGCCACCTTCACTGCGCGCGACCTCACGAAGAACGACACCGGCGGCGCGCAGGCGTTCGTGCTGACGAGCCAGGTGCAGGCGTTGGCGCTGCGGCTGGTCGCGGTGCCGCCGCGGGTGACCTCCATCACGCCGGCCGACGGCGCCGGCGGCGTCGCGCTTGGCACGCCGGTGGTCGTCACCTTCTCGGAGCCGATCGATCCCGCCTCGGTGTCGGGGGCGAACCTGGCGAACGTGCTGCTGCGGACCGCCGCGGGCGACCCGGTGGTGGGCTCGGCGTCGTTGTCGGTGAACAACACGACGCTGACGTTCCGGCCGTCGCAGGCGCTCGCGCCGGACGCGGGCTACACGTTCCAGGTGACGACGGGCGTAAGGGACCTGGCGGGCTACGCGCTCGCGTCGGCCGTGTCGGTGTCCTTCGAGACGCTCGACACCACGCCGCCGCCCACGCCGGCGGCCGGCAGCATCACGGCGGGCGTGCCGAACGCCGAAGGCCAGGTGCGGGTGTCGGCCTCCCAGGGCACGGCGGGCCCGCGCGATCGCGTGTTCGTGGACAACGTCACGAAGGGCACGTCCGCGGTGGCGCTGGTTGACGCCAACGGCAGCTTCTCGACGGTGATCGTGGCCGGCCTCACCGACAAGCTGCGCGTGCGCATCGTCGACGAGAGCGGCAACGAGACGGTGCAGGAGCTGGCGGAGTTCAAGCAGGTGAACGCCGACGGCTCCGTGAGCCAGGTGGTCAGCCCGGAGGGCGGCGTGATCGAAGGGCCCGCGGGCCTGCGGGCCACGATTCGCGCAGGGACCTTCCCAGGTGGCGCGGTCGTGACCTTGAACACCGTGCCGCTCAGCGCGATCCCGATTACGTTCACGGCAGAGCAGGCCGACCTCTTCGAACAGCAGGCGGCGTTCTCGCTCGACTTCGGTGGCGCGACCCCGAGCGACTACATCGACGTGTCCGTGCCGGCGGGTCCGGGGGACAGCGCGGCGGACCAGTGGATCGTCGCCCGGGTCACCGAACTGACGACGGGTCCGCTGTTCGAGATTGCCGACACGGCGCGGTTCCGCGACGGTCGGATCACCACGTCCTCGCCACCGTGCCCCGGCGTGGCGGCGGCAGGCGTCTACGGCATCACGAAGGCGAAGCAGACCTACGGGCTGAACTTCGCCCAGATGTACGGCGGCGGCCGATACCGGCTCAGGGCGGAGTTCAACCTCTTCGGCCTCGGGGGACCGCTGCTGATTCCGTTCCACGCCCTGTCGGCCGAGTTGCCGGGCCCCGTGTGCTTCCCGGTGATCTCCGGGCGCGTGACGATCGTCCCGAACACGGTGCGCATCACGGTGGCGCCCGAGCAGCTCACGCCGACCGACCGGCAGGTGCTGGTCACCAACGTCTCCCGGGGAGGGTCGGTGGCCTACCCGCGCACGGTGCGCGACTTCGAGTTCGATTCCGAGTGGCTGCGCGAAGGCGACTTCTCGCTGGCCCCAGGCCGTTTCCGCACCGTGGCGAAGGGCCCAGGTGAGCTGACGCAGCGCGTGCCGCTCTACGTGGACACGATCAACGGCGTGCGGCGATTCGTGGTCCGGGCCGCGGACGTCGCGGTGCCCGTGCGCGCGATCGAGATCACCGACCTCGCCAAGCAGCGGACGTTCACCCACCAGCCGGACGCCGTGCCCTTCGAGGTGTCGGTGAACGGCGGCGTCAGTGACACCTTCGAGGTGAGGGCGGTGCCGATCCCGGCGCTGACGCTGCAGTCGGCGGACGTGCCGCCACCGTACCTGGAGCGTCGCGTGGTGCCGCACACCAAGCGGCCATCGGCGTTCGGCGAAGGCAACCTGGTGCTGAAGGCGCTGCCAGGCACCTTCGACCCGACCGAAGCCGAGTTCCCGCCGGGCGCGCCCGGGGCGCCGCGCACGGGCCTGTTCCTGGGTAACCAGAACGGCCTGCTGCCCATTCCCGACGAGGCGGTGGTCGAGGGAGGCATCCCCGGCTTCGCCTTCACGGGCGACCCGACGCTCGAGTACCGGATGACGGTCACCTACCGCGAGCGCCCGAGCTTCCTCATCACGATCCCGAGGGCACGCCTCGTGGTGGTCAACACGAACACCGGCGACGTCGTGGAGGAACGGGTGCTGCCAGTGCCCCCGCGCGACGAGCCCGTCCAGATCGACGCCATCATCGACGACAGCGTGCCGCCGGTCGTGGTCTCCGGCCCGAGCCGCGTCGACAACTTCGACCCCACGTCGCTGCTGACGTTCCGCTTCTCGGAGCCCATGGATGCCGAGAGCCTGAAGCGGAACTTCGTGATCCTCGACAGGAACGGCAAGCAGGTGGCCGGTGACGTCCGCGTCACGCAGCAGAACCGCGTGGCGACGTTCGTGCCGCTCGGCGGTCTCAAGCTCGGCGAACGCTACACGGTGTTGCTCAAGGGCACGACTGGTGACGTTCCCGACGCGGGCGGTGGCGACCTGATTCGCGACGTGGCCGGCCGTGCGCTGCGCCAGGTCCGCCTCGAGGTGAGCACCTTCCGCCCGCGGCCGCTGGCCACTTTCGCTGGCGCGTCGCCGTTCAAGGACGTGGCCATCCGCCGGATCCGCGTCGATGACACCCTGCGGACGCGGTTGTTCGTCACGGCCGGGGGGCAGTCGGCCAACCTGGTCGTCCTCGACGCCACCGACCCGTTCGGCGTCACGCAGCTCGGCAGCGACACCACGAACCCCAGCCGCCAGCGGGTGGCGGTGCTGCCCGACGCCAGGTTCTCGTTCGGCCCGGAGCGCGGCCAGCTCTTCTCCGGCGACCTCGTGGTGACGACGGCGTTCAACACCAGCCGGAGCTTCCTGACCTTCGTCGACGCGACCAACCCCGCCGCGCCGGTGCAACTCGGGCCGAAGGTCCTCACGCGCGTGCCGGAGGACTTCGTGCCGGGCGCCGGGTTCCCCGTGGTCTACGAGAATGCGTACGCGAAAGGCATCGCCTTGGTGCAGACCGCGGATCGCGAGGTCTACGCGTACGCCGCGGTCGAGCGGGTCGGCCTGATGCTGGCCGACGTGGGCAACAACCTGCCACAGCAGAAGCTCGAGACCCTGTACCCGGGCGACATCACGGACGTCATCGGCTACGACAACGTGCTGTTCGCCATCGACAAGACGTTCGGGAACCCGCGACTGCTGTCGCTCGGCGTCTCGCTGAACGAGATGGCGCCACCGGCGCGCCTCGCGGCGACGCCCCGCCGCCTGCGGCTCGGGACGGGCGTGCTCACCGACCTCGACGGCGACGGCCGGGTGGAAGCCGACGAGGTGGTGGACCTCGTGCTGGTCGGCACCGACCGTGACGTCAGCGTCTTCAAGGTGCGCGACAGCAGCGGTCGGGTCGGCGACCCGCAGAACCCTGCCGGGCCGCAGCTGCTGACGCGGGTGCCCACCCGCGGTGTCGTGCGCGACGTCGAGGTCGATCCCACCCGCATCCGCGCGATGGCGATCGTCGACGAGGGCAGCCTGCCCTACCTCTACATGATCGACCTGACGCGGCTCGATTCGTCGGTGAGCGACGGCGCCCTGATCGACAGCGACGGCGACGGGACCGACGATCGCATCATCTTCCGGCACCCGTTCCCGAACGGCGTCAACGGCATGCGGCTGGATCTCGACCGGGGGCTGCTCTACGTGGCCAACCCGTCGGGCCTGGAGATCTGGCAGGTCTACGACAACTGCTGCGACCTCGGCGTGGACGTCCTGCAGTCGACGCAGCGCATCGACCAGCGGCCCTCGGGCCGGAGCAACGACGTGTTCAAGCGCGAGCTCGACGCCATTCGCAAGGGCATCGTGCTCGGGCTCGACCGGGCGCGGGAGAAGTGCGGGAACCAGTTCGACGTCACGAAGATGCGGCTGATCGAGTCCGGCAGCAGCGCCTGCCTGTGGACGGAGGACCCCGAGAAGGCGTGCGGCAACAACTACCAGCCCGGCCTGAGCGACCACGACATCTCGACCTTCATGCCCGACGAGTGGTACGAGGACGCCTCGAGGGTCCCGGACCCGGACTTCCCGCCCGACTTCACCGGTCCACCCACGCTGGTGTCGCTGGCGGCCTGTGTGGTGTCGGCCCTGCACTTCCCGTTCGTCGACCCCCACACCCACGAACCGAAGGAGGTCGAGGGGACGGGGTTCACCTTCAACGACCTGTCCTTCATTCCCAACTTCGTCGACGACTTCTACTCCGGCGTCTACCGGCTCGATCGCACCATTCCCGGGATCGCCGGCGACACCGACAACGACCTGGGGCTGGGCCGCCAACTGCTCATCGCCAAGCACCTCACCGAGGCCTATGGCGTCAACCTTCGCGGGACGCCCGGCGTGGCGGTGAACCCCGCCTACCTGGGCGTGGACGTGTCGGAAGCCGAGTTCGAGCGGCTGTTCAAGCAGTACCGCCGCCAGACGAAGATCCCGCAGCTCGAAGGCTACGAGTGGGCCATGCTCATGGAGTTCCTCGCCTTCAAGCTGAAGCTGCCGCTCCGCATCCAGGGCGCCAGTTTCGAGGGATCGATGTTCCACGCGCTGCACGTCAAGCAGGTGCACAGCGTGGGCAAGGTCGGCATCCGCGCGGCGCTCGCCCGTATCGTGGCCAACGAGCGGGCGCGCGACATCTTCCTCAACGTGCGCCGGGGCGATCCGCCGCCCGACGAGGTCGTCGACCCGGAGGACGCCAGCGTCCTCGTCCTCCGGAGGAACGCCTGCTACGTCTACCGCGCCGATCAGCGGCCGCGGGAGTGGTCCGCCACGCGCGGGTGCGGCTCGCTGGAGGAGTACATCGCGTCGACCGCCGTACGGACGTTCAAGGAACTGCCCGTCACCGAGCGGCCGCTCACCGAGGCCGAGGTCGACGACGTGGTGACGTTCTACCGGGTGAAGGCCGACCTGGAGCGCGTGACCACCGATGCCGAGGCCGATCAACTGGTGGCGCGCGTGATGCAGTTCATCCGCAAGGTGAAGCGGGACACGCGGGAGATCTACGACCAGCAGGTGGCCGCCGACCCGCGCAGGGCCAAGCGCGACGAGAACCGCCTCTACGCGGAACGGCGGCTGGGTGAAGTCAAGGAGTCCAAGCTGCACGTCGTCCCGCACGTCTACAACCGGTCCTTCCGCAACGCCCCCGGTGTGAAGTTGCGGATGTATCACCGCGAGCCGGGCGGCAGCGGCGCGGTGCCGTTCTGCGGCTCGCCGGCGCTGCCCGACTGCGCGTTCACCCTGAGTGTCTCGGGTGGTGAGCACGTGAAGCCCGCGTGGCGCCGCAAGGGCGACGGGGTGCTCCTGATCGACGAGGAGAGCAAGCTCGCGGTGCCGATCTTCGCCATCAAGGTGAAGTTCGGCGAGCACCTCAACCAGGTCGGACATGTGGCCTTCACGATCGACGTGCCCGAGCGCACCGTCGCCGAGGCCGATCGGGAGAACAACGTCGGCGGGTTCCACTACTACGTGCTCGACACCGAGACGGGCGTGCCGGTCGGCCCGCTCTACCCACCAGACGTGCCCTCGCCGGTGTCGGCCGCCGACCTCGCGCCGGACCCGGCGTGCCTGGCCGCGCCGGCCTTGCAGATCACCCAGTGGATGACGGTGGCGGACGACCTCGCCGCGGATCCGGAGAAGTTCGCCAGCCCGATGCTGCTCTACCTCGGGCAGCAGGCCACGCTGCACGTCGAAGTGAGCAACCCGACGCCTGCGCCCGCCGGCGACACCGAGGTCTGTACGACCCTCACCAACGACTGCTACGGTGCCGGGACCGTTCCCCCCGGGGGGAAGAAGGTTGTCAGCGTTCCCTTCCAGTCCTACAAGCCGGTCGTCGTGCAGGCGGTGACCTCCGCCTACTCGCCTGACGTCGGCATCACGACCGCCTCGCCCTACAACCTGTCGGTGAACTGCGAGCCCCTCATCGTCTTCTACGATCCGGACCCGAACGCGCTCGGCGACGATCCCGCGTTCTCCGTGATGCGCGGCGGTGCGGCCGTCAGGTACGCCAAGGCCATCAGCCCGTTCACTGGCAGGCCCGCGTTCGGCCAGGCGCTCTCGCTGCGCCATGGCAACGCCGTGCACGGCTTCGTCTCGCTGAGGCCCAACGGCGGGTTCGGTGGAGACAAGGAGGGGATGCGGATCCCGGTGCCCCACGACACGCCCTTCGGCACCTATCCCGTTTCGATCGAGTCGGTCAACGGCGGACCGATCTCCTGCGGCGTCCCGATCGACTTCCGGTTCTCGGTACGGAACTTCGAGTACACGCACACGCTCGGCGCCGGCGCCTCCGCCGAGTTCGGCGGGAAGATCGGCATCGGCGGGACCGTCGGATTCGGGACGGGGCTGCAGTTCACCTTCAAGGTGCGGCGCGACAACGTGCGCGCCCCGGGCGACGACCCCGTCACGGTCGTCGACAAGGAGCTGCGCAACATCATCGGCCTGGAGTTCGAGCCCAGGCTCGACGCAGGCGTGAAGTTCAAGAAGGGCCTGGCGCTCTTCGAGGCCTCGGGCAGCGTCTCGGGGCTCTTCGATGCGAAGGCGGAGGTCGGCAAGGCCGAGGCCACCGCGGCGCTGAACTACGGTGTGGCCAACCGCCTCGAGTTCGGCGGCTTCACGGCGTTGACGACGCCGTCGCCGGGCGGCGGCGTGCCCGACGAGGTGAAGGAACTCGGCAGCGCGATCGCCTTCTCGCTCTTCTCCGCCGGCAGCGCCTACGAGGTGAAGGTGCTCACCGACGCGCTGCCCGTCCTCAAGCCGGTCTTCGGGCCCGTGCTCGATGGTCTCGAGCGCTACCAGCAGCGCATCGTCGCCTCAGCCGCCAGTTTCGGGGTGGCGCTGTCGGGGTCCGCAACCCTCTTCAAGGGCGAACTGAACGTGTTGCCCCCCGTGAAGTCGGCTGCCGGAGACACGAGCGAGGATCCCCAGCCGGAGCAGGAGAAGGCCGCGGAGCGCAAGGCGTTCCTGAACCTGGAGGCGACCGCCTCCGCGGGCGCGTCGGCCTCCGCGCAGTACGACCTCGAGGAACGGCCCCGCGAGAAGACGCGCACCCACACGCTCACGTTCGAGGGGGCCTACAACTACGGCTTGGAGTTCGGGGCCACGCTCGCCGCCTGGCAACAGGACCTGGAGACGCTCAAGGAAGCCGGCAAGATCTCCGAAGAGGCGGCTGACGCAGGCAAGGAGGAACTGGGCAAGCTGGAGCAGAAGCTGAAGGAGGCCCTCGAGGCGATTTGCGCGCCCGACTGCGACACGAGCTTCTCCGGTGGCTTCTTCTTCGGCGTGCGCGGGAAGGACGTGGAGGGCGTCTTCGGGTTCCAGCCCGAGGCCATCCTCATCGGCTTCAAGAGCCCGAAGCCGATCGTCACTGCCAACGCCGAGAAGGCGAACGCCTACACGCTCACCTACACCATCCAGGCGTCCCGCTTCGCCGACCGGAACGAGTTCGACGCCCTGTTGGCCCGTCTGGCGTCGAAGCTCAAGGGCGTTCAGCAGGCGCTCTCCGACGAGCAGCGGCGCAAGGCGAACGAACTGATCGCCGCTCTCCAGGCCGCCGGAGAGGGCAACCTGCAGCCCATTGCCGACGCCGGCACGGCGCCGCCGGCGCCCTTCGACGCCCAGAAACTGTTCAGCGAGTTCATGGGCGCCCTCGCCCAGGTGATCGACAAAGGCGAGTTCGAGGAGGAGATCGAGAAGGTCACCAAGAACGAGTTGGAGATCGGCGGCAAGCTCGGCGCGCTTGGTGCCCGGCTCGAGATGGAGATCAAACCGCTCTCCTTCACGCGCAGCACGAAGTACCCGAAGACCCGCGGACGCCTGCTCGCCGGCCGCCAGTACGCCCTCGAGGACTACAGCGCCGTCGAGATCGGCACCTTCGACGCCCAGGAGTACTTCACCAAGGTGCTGGAGGACTACTTCACCGGGGTCTACAACGACGTGCTCGCGGCCATCTCCCAAGGGGTGACCGACGGCATCGAGGGCGCCAAGCGGGTCATCAAGAACGTGCGTGCGAACCTCACGCTCGAGCGCGCGAACCAGGTCAAGAACGCGGTGCTCAGCTGGTGGAACGGCGAGACGAAGCCGGCCTCGCCGGAGGCGGCGCCCGCCCCCTACCGGCCGCTCGACCCGGAGGCGATCGCCGGCAAGCCGCGCTACGGCATCGGCGGCTTCCACCTGTTCAATGCGCCGGGCGAGACGCCGGACCTCGCCGAGCCCGCGGCGCTCGTCCTGTCCTACGAGGACGAGGCGCTCGGCGGCTGGCCCGAGTCGGACCTCGCGATGTTCCGGTGGAACGAGAACGCGGGCGATTGGGAACGCGTCGTCGCCGACCACGACCTCGACGCCAACACTCTGTCGGCGGCAATCGAGCGGCTGGGGCTCTACACCATCGGCACGACGATGCCGGCCGGGTTCTTCGAGTGGACGGTCACCGGAGTCACCCGCACCGGCTCGGGCGCCAACCTGCGCACGGAAGTGAGCGTCGAGAGCACGCCGATCCGGCTCAACACCGGCGCGATCGTCCCGCCCGGCACCGTCGTGCACGTGCAGAGCATCGACGAGCTCAGCCTGAGCCGGTTCGCAGCGACGCCCCTCGGCGATCTCACCAGCCCCGATGCGCAACCCGACGTGCCGGGCCCGCAGCGGCTCGTCGACGCCGACGGGCGTGTCCGGGTGAGCTTCAGCCTGCCGGGTACCCCGGCCAAGCTCCACCTTCGGGCGTTCACGGACGCCGGCACGGCTGATGGCACGGCGTCGGTCGTCCTCCCGGTGCAGCCATGAACGCGCGAACCCCTGTCCTGCCCACCACGGCCGAGGACGTGACGACCATGGCCCCGACGCAGCCACCCACCTCGCCTCGCCCCCAGCGGCGGCGCCGGTTCGCCGGCGTCGCCCTGGCACTGGCGGCCGTCACGACGCTGCTGGCCGGCGCCCACCCCGCCGCGGCCCAGGAGCGCGTCCTCGCCCGCGAGGACATCCTGCTCTACGGCATCGGCCTGAAGGTCGAGCCCGCGACGCAGACCGTCCCCAAGGACTTCGCCACCATCGTCTCGGCCTTCCTCCAGACGTCGCAGGCGCCCGGGGCCCTGCCCCCGCTCGCGCCCGGCGCCGAGGTGCGCGCCACGCTGCGCGGCCCCAGCTTCGCCCAGCCGATCGAGCTGGTCGCCGCCGCCAACACCCCGCTCCAGATCCCCGTCCTCAGCGTGCCCGGCACGCACACCGTCGAGAACATCCGCCTCGTCAGCAACGGCCAGGTGGTGCTCTACGGCACGCCCGAAGTGGCCCGCATCGAGGTGATCGAGAAGCTGCTCGTCACCACCGTCACCACCCGCGCCCTCACAGCCGACGAAATCCGCGAGCGCGGCATCGTCTTCGACCGCGAGAACTTCCAGGCCTACAACTTCACCGCCGCCTTCGCCATCGACGACGGGTCGAAGATCGACATCAGCTTCCCGGTGGTGCTCCCGACGCTCCTGCCGCCGCAGGACGTCCGCCTCGGCGAGGCCGACCTCCCGGTCAACGTCCCGCAGCTGCAGAGCCTGCGGACGCTCGTGCCCGACACGCTGCGCATCCAGCAGCGCATCCCGAACCTGCAGGTGGTGGGCTTCACGCTGACGCTCGACGAGGGCGCGCCGCAGAGCCAGAACCTCGTCCTGCCGCCGATCCCTGGCGTCGTCGTCATCCCCGGCGACATCGGGTTCCTCAACCAGTTCTTCAGCGTGATGCTGATGGTCGCCAACGTCGCGCCCGACGGCTCGAACCTCGTCGTGCGCGACCTCGACGCCACCATCGTCCTGCCCCCGGGGCGCGACAACGTGGTGGGCTCCGACGACGACCCGCTGCGCATGGCGCGACGCGCCACGGGCGAGTTCCCCCGCATCGTCGCCGTGACCCAGCCGGGTGCGGACGGCAGGCTGGGCACGGGCGACGACATCACGACGCTCGGCCCGGGACAGACCGGCAACGCCGAGTACCTCGTCGAGGGCCGCCGCGAGGGCACGCACGTCGTCGAGATGGAGCTGTCGGGCACGCTGTTGGGCCTGCCGGTGGGGCCCGTGCCCATCCGCGGCCGCGCGGCAGGCTCGGTGCTCGTGCGGAACCCCACGTTCACGCTCACGTTCACCCACCCGGACATCATCAACGCGGGCGAGCCCTACACGCTCGACGTGACGGTCACCAACACCTCCGAGTCGCCGGCGAACTTCGTCAGCCTCAACCTGTTCGCCCAGAACATCTCCGGCGCGCGCCTGGACGACGAGCCGAGCAAGGGCATCGAGTCGATCGCGCCGAACGACTCGGCCACGGTCACCTTCAGGCTGATCGCGCAGCGCACGGGCAAGGTCACCGCCGCCACGCTCGACTCCGACGAGAACGTCGCCGGCCGCTTCGTGCTGAAGTCTGGCGTGGGCGAGTTCGGCGTGCCGCTGTCGCCCGACTCCCTCGTCCTGCCGAAGGAGGCGACGTCGCTGCCGCCGGAACTGCGCGACGCCACGCTCGGCCTGCTGGGCCGCGCCTGGGCGATCGCCACGGCGCCGCCGGCGGCGCTGCCGAAGGACCTGTCCCGCTTCTCGAAGCAGGTGGTGCTGGACCGCGGCGTCGAGGCCGCGGAAGCGGGGCTGCGCATCGGCCTCGGCGAGCCCCTCGCCCGCTCGGCCGCGGCCATGCTCTTCGACTACCTCGGCAGCGAGTACACGCGCCTGGCGGATCGCGTGAAGCCGGGCGATGCCCCTGAACTGCTCTCGCTGCTGCAGCGCGACGTGGCGGGCTTCGACCTGGTGCGCCGGCGCTCGGTGCGCGGCGACGTGTTCGCCGATGCCATCGCGGGCGTGCTCGCCCCGCAGGTGGCGGCAGGCGCCTCCGCGTTCCATCTCGATCTCGCCGGGCAGATGACGTCGATCCCGGCGCACGTGTCGGTGCTCCTCACCGGCGCGGGCGGTGCGCCGCTCGCCTTCGACGCCGCGCTGGTCGATGGCGAGGGCCGCCGCCTGGGCGGGCTGCAGGACGGCAAGGTCGTCAAGCAGATCCCCTACGGCGACGTGCTGACGTTCACCGGCGCCGGCGGCGCCGTCACCGGGCAGCTTCTCGTGATCGCGGTGCCGTCGCCCGGCACGTTCACGCTGGCGCTCACGCCGCGCGAGGGCGCGGACCCGTCGGCGGAGTACGACGTGAGCGTCGTGCTGCCCGGCGAGGACGGGCGGCTGCGGTTCGCCTCGCTGTCGAACCTCGCGCTCGCCGACGGCCTCGACCTCACGAACGGCTCGGCCACCCCCGAGGCGCGCTACGCGCTGACGCGCGCCGCGTCCGGTGGCGCCGTCGAGACGGCCACCTTCGCGCTCGTCGCCGATCCGCAGCCCACCGTGGTCGCCATCCGCCAGATCCCCGGGGTGGACGTCGTGGGTTGCCCGCTCGATCCCAATCGCATGCACGACGCCGGGCGTGTCGTGGCCGTCCTCTTCAGCGAGGAGGTCACCCCCGAGAGCGTCCACGACCGGGCGCCGGCCACCGACGTCGTCAACTTCCAGGTGGAGGGCAACCGGGTGGTCGGCGTGGCGCTGCAGCCGGGACGCCGCGTGGCCTACGTCGCCCTGCGCGAGCCCGTCGGGGGCCTCGTCGAGCCCCTGCGCCGCATGACGGTGACGGGGGTGCAGGATGCTTCCGGCAACACCCTGGCCGCGCAGACCATCGACATCCAGCCGGACAACGACGAGGAGGCCGGCGTCGTGTCGGGCCAGGTGCTGCGTGCCGACGGCGCGCCCGCCGCGTTCGCGAGCGTGCGCCTGTTCTACGAGTTCGACTGCGGCGACAGCCAGCTGAACGTCGGCATCGCCGAGGACACCGCCGACGAGCAGGGCCGCTACCAGTTCGACTTCGTGCTGAAGGCGCCCGGCATGCGCGTCAAGCTCGTCGCGGTGGATCCCGAGAGCGACACCTCGCGCACGGTGCGCTTCGTGCTGGCCCGCGATCGCCAGCGCCTGAACGTGAACGTGGTGTTCCTCGGTCGCGGCACGTTCACCGGCCGCACGCTCGCGCAGGACGGCCGCACCGCGCTCGCCGAGACCCGGTTGCGCGTCACGAGCCTCACCGACCAGAGCCAGTACGGCACCGAGACCGACGCCACGGGCAGCTTCACGATCGCCGGCATCCCCGTCGGCAACCTGCTGGTCGAGGCGGTGAACGTCGACCGGCCGGCGCAGATCTTCGTCAGCGAGAACATCCCGTTCGCCGGCGCGACGACCACGCGCGACCTGGTGCTGCTCGACGTGGACCTGACGGCGCCGACGCTGAAGACCGGCAACGTCGCGGGACGCGTCGTGCGCGCCGACGGCGTCACGGGCGTGGGCGGCGTGCCCGCCATCCTCTACTACAAGACCCGGTCGCAGCCCAACGTGCCGTGCGCCCCGCCTCCGGGCGGCACCGACGAGCCGAGCGAGTGCGCCGTGGCCGTCACCGAGACCGGTGCCGACGGCGCGTTCTCCTTCCCGGCCGCGCCGGCCGGCGAGCTGCGCGTCTACAGCTTCGACCAGGCGGCACAGCAGGAAGGCACCGCGCGCTTCGCCCTGCTCGAGAGCCAGGACTTCGACCTCTCGCTGCTGCTCGGCGGCGGGTTCGGCACCGTGACGGGCATCGTGCTCGACGCCGACGGCAACCCGGTCACCGACGCCGAAGTCGGCGGTGGCCTGAGCCTCGTCCGTGTCGCCTCGAGCGGGCCGGACGCCGGCCGCTTCACGCTCACCGACGTGCCCGTGGGCCGCCGGCAGCTCGTCGCCGTCAGTCAGTCGCTGCTCTCGGAAGGACGTACGACGGTGGACGTCGTGCAGCCCGGCGAAGTGGTGAACGCCACCATCGTGCTGGCGCCGACGGCCTCCATCGCCGGCATCGTGCGCAGCCGCGAGGGCGTGCCCCAGGCCGGCATCAAGGTCTGGGCCTTCGTCGCGCCGTGCTACGACCCCGAGACGCTCGCCGAGAGCATCTGCGTCGAGGGCCAGACGACGACCGACGCCACGGGCGCGTACCGGTTCGACCGGCTGCCGCTGAAGACCTACTCGATCTCCGCGTTCCGCGGCGACTTCAGGGACGGCAACGTCGGCAAGGTCGCCCTGCGCTACGCCAACCAGGTGCTGCGCAACGACATCACCTTCCGCGGCGGATTCGGCACCGTCACCGGGCGCGTGCTCCGCGCGGCTCCCGTCGTCTGCGACAGCCCGCCGTGCACCGAGACGCCGCTGCCCGCCAAGGTGGGCATCTCCGGCGAACGCGTGGTCGTCGCCGGCGGCCAGGTGGGCGTCGAGTTCAAGTACGTCCAGAACTACGCCATCGTCGACAACGACTTCACGACCGGCGAGTTCCGCTTCGGCAACGTGTGGGTCGGCCCCGTCACCGTGCGCGCCGCCGGGCAGTTCAGCCCCGAGCCCGTGGCCGCCGAGACCGTGGTGCCCCAGGCCGGCGCCACGGTGAACGTCGACCTGCGCCTGCAGCCGACCAGCCGCATCACCGGCACGGTGGTGGAGTCCGACGGCTTCACGCCGGTGACCAATCGCCAGGTGTCGCTGAAGTTCAAGTCCGACGCGTTCGTGGTGATCTGCAGCGAGACGGACTTCGGCAACGAGTGCGAGTCGATCCCGCAGGGCATCCAGGAGATGTTCGCGGCCACCGACAGCCAGGGCCGCTTCACGTTCCCGCTGGTCAACGCGGGGCCGTTCACCATCACCGCCACCGACCCCGGCACCAGCAAGGTCTCGGAGCTGAAGGGCCAGGTGCGCGCCGGCGACGTGGTGGATCTCACGGTCCGCCTGTTGAGCCAGGGCCGCCTGACCGTGAACGTGTTCCGCAGCGACGGCCTCACGCGCGTGAACAACGCCACGGTCGATCTGCGGCAGATCGGTTTCCCGAACTACACCGACAACGGGACGGCCGTCGGCGGCAGCATCGAGTTCGCCGGCCTCAGCGAGGGCGAGTACCTCGTCACCGCGAAGGACGCCAACGGGTTCGGCGGGCGCAAGTCGGCCCGCATCACGAGCGACGGCCAGGCCGTCACGCTCGACGTGTTCCTCTTCGACAACACCGGCACGGTGTCCGGCCAGGTGACGCGCGACGATGCGCAGCAGGGCACGGCCCTGGTGCCCAACGCCGAAGTGGTGCTGACCAACGCCAGTGGCCCGGTGGCCTTCGCGGTGACCGATGCCCAGGGCGAGTTCAGCGTGGATCTCGTGCCCACGGGCCTCGTCACGGCCGAGGCGTTCGATCCCGTGTCGGCCGCGCGTGGCCGCGGCACGGTCACCGTGCTCGGGTCGGGCCAGCCGGCGACGCTGGTGGTGCGCCTCGAACCGCTCGGCGTCATCCGGGGCACCCTGGTCCAGTCGGGCCTGCTCACGCCGCTGCCCGGGTGGACCGTGGAGCTGCGGCAGGTGACCCCGGCCGGTCGGTCGCTGCCCGCGCAGGTGACGCAGACCGGCGTGGACGGCGGCTTCACGTTCCCCGGCGCGTCGGTCGGGAGCTTCTCGCTGCGCGCCACGCAGCGCAACGTCGCGGCGGTGGCCACGGCGACGGGCCAGCTCACCACCGGTGGCCAGCTCGTCGAGGTGCCGCTCGTCGCCACCATCGACCGCCGCATCACCGGCCGCGTCACCGGGCGCGTCGTCACCGGCACTGGCGCCCCGATTCCGAACGCGCAGGTCGAGATCTGCCCGTCGGGCGAGCCGTGCCGTCCCACGGTCACCAACGGCGTGGGCGAGTTCGAGCAGGGCGACCTGCCGCTCGGCCGCTTCTTCGTGCGCGCGTCGGCGCAGGTCACGGGGAACCCGAGCGCCGGCAACGCCGGCGGCACGCTGCTCTTCGAGGACGACGTCGCCGACGTCACCGTGGCGCTGCTGGGCCTGTCGATCGTCGAAGGCCGGGTGTTCGAGGTCGTGAACGGCGTGCAGCAGCCGGCCGCCAACGCCAGCGTGCAGCTCGTCGGCCAGCCCGGCAGCGGATGCCCGGGCGCGTGCGCGCAGAGCACCGACGGCCAGGGGAACTTCCGGTTCACCAACGTCCCGGCCCGGTCCTTCACCGTGACGGCGTCGAACCTCGCTGGCCAGCGCGGGTCGGTGGGCGACCTCCTGACGCCCGGGGAGACGAAGTCGGGCCTGCAGATCGTGCTCGCGGCGGCCGTCTCGGTCGGCGGTCGCGTGCTCGATGCCGGTGGCGTGCCCGCCGCCGGCATCGTCGCCGAGTTCATCCGCGGCGGCGCGCGCCTCTTCGTCGAGACCGGCGCCGACGGCCGTTTCCAGTTCCAGGCGATCCAGCCGGGCGCCTTCACGATCGCGTTCTCCGACCCGGTGGGCCCCGGCCTCGCGCGGCGCGGCGGCACGGTCGTCGACCAGCCGCTCGACCTCGGCGACATCGTCCTCGACGATGCGGCGCCGACCGTGGTCGAGTCCACGCCGGCCGACGGTGCGCTCGGCGTGTCGCAGACGCCCGAGATCCGCGCGCGCTTCAGCGAGCAGGTCGATGCGGCGACGGTGAACGTGCAGAACGTCACGCTGCTCGGCCCGGCCGGTGCGGTCGCCGGCCTCGTCGATCTCGTCGAGGGCAATGCCGTGGCGCGCTTCCGGCTCCTGCCGGGCGCCCAGTTGCAGGACCAGGCCCGCTACACGCTGCGCGTGTCGGGCGTGAAGGACCTCGTGGGCCGCGCGATGGCCCGCGACTTCGCGGCCGGCTTCACCACGCAGGACCTGACGCCTCCGGCCATCACCGAGACGACGCCGACGGCCTCGGCCTCGGGCGTGGCCATCACCACGACCATCCGCGTCCGCTACAGCGAGATCATCGACCCGACGAAGTTCACCGGGCCGGCCATCACGGTGACCGGGCCCACGGGGGCGCTCGCCGGGCGCGTGGACGTGATCCTCGGCAACACCACGGTCGTGTTCACGCCGCAGTTCCCGCTGCTCGAGGACGCCACCTACCAGGTGCAGGTGGCGCCGGCGACCGACCTGTCGGGACGCCAGCAGGCTGCCGGGCTGAACTTCGCCTTCTCGACGACGGACCGGACGCCGCCGTCGATCACGTCGCTCGTGCCCTCCAGCCCCACGGTCGTCGAGAACACGATCGTGAACGTGGCGGCCGCCACGTCGGTCAGCGACGTCGCGTTCGTGGACTTCTTCGTCAACGGCACGCTCGCGTTCACCGCGCGGGCGGTCCCGTTCACCATGGCGCTGCAGGCCAGCCCGCAGTTCGGCGGGCCGGGCACCCAGCTTCAGATCTCCGCGCTGGCCACCGACACGTCCGGCAACCGGGGCACCGTGCCGGCCACCACCGCGGTCACCGTGCTGGCCGACCAGTTGCCGGTGGCGTCGGTCGTGGCGCCCGCCGCGGGCTCGTCGGCGGCCAACGGCGCCCGCGTGGACGTGCAGGTGCGCGCCACCGACGACGTGGGCGTCACGCAGATTGGCTACTTGGTGCGGCGGACTGAAGGGCCGGCCGGCCCGGTGGTGCTCGATGCCCAGACGCGGTCGTTCGCGGGCGTGGCCGAGCGGACCGAGGCCTTTGCCTTCAACGTGCCCGTGGACGCGGCCCCCGGCTCGCTGCTGACGATCGAGGCGACGGCGCGCGACACCGCGGGGCGCACGCAGGCGGCGCCGGTGGCGCAGCTGCGCGTGCTCGACGCGGTCGGGCCCACGGTGCAGATCGGCGGCGTGTCGAGCGGCCAGCGGGTGCAGCCGGGCCAGGTGGTGACGGCCGTCGTGTCGGCCAGCGACCCCGGCGGCGTGGCGCGGATCGGCTTCTCCACGACCGGCGTGATCGTCCGCAGCGAACAGCGCGACGTGACGCCGGCACAGACGTCGGCGGCCACGTCGTTCCAGTTCACGGTGCCCGCCAACGCCCAATCCACCGATCGCGTCACGGTGAACGCCTTCGCGATCGACGCCTCGGGCAATAGGACGGATGCGGCGCAGGTGACCCTGGCGCTCGCCGACAACACCGCGCCGTCGGTGACGCTGCGCACGGCGACGGGCTCGCTCGACATGGTGCCCGGGGCCACGGTGACCGTGATCGTCGAGGGCGAGGACGACATCGGCGTGTCGCGCCTCACGCTGGCCGGCGCCGGAGCCTTCGCGTACAGCAACCAGTTCTCCTTCAACAGTCCGTCCACCACGGGCGCGCGTGCGTTCGAGGTCCCGGTGCCGGCTGGCCTGGCCCAGGGCGCCACGGTGACGCTCACGGCGCGCGCGGTGGACACGTCGGGCAACGTGTCGGCGGCGGCCGTGCTGACGCTGACCGCACGGGTCGTGGGCAACGTGACGCTGCCCGAGTCGTTGCTGCTGCGTGCCGGCGAGTCGCAGGACGTCGACGTGACGCTCGACGCGCCCGCGCCGCCGGGCGGCGTGCTGGTGACGCTGTCGAGCAGCGTGCCGGCGAACGCGACGGTGACACCGGCGGTGAGTTTCGCGGAGGGCGAGGTTTCGAAGACGGCGACAGTGACGGCCCTGCGCGGCGGCAACGCGCAGATCGCCGCGGCGATCGACGGCGTGGTGAAGGACACCAGCACCGTCACCATCATCGGCGGCGTGCTGACCGGCACGGTGGTGGCGCCGGTGGAGGGTGGCGGCTTCGCGCCGGTGGCCGGCGCCAGCGTCACCGTGTTCCACGGCGGGGAGCCCAGGGTGGCGCAGTCCGCCGCCGATGGCACGTTCGCGTTCGAGGGCCTCGTCGGCGCCGGATTCGCCGGCCGCGACCTGTCCGTGCGCGCGACCGATCCCGGCCGCCTCGACTACAAGACGCTGCAGCTGAGCGCGCCCGGCGGCTACGCCGACGTGACGATGATCCTGATGCCGCTCGGCGGCGTGCGCGGCACGGTGCTGCTGGCCGACGGGGTGACGCCGGCCGGCGCGAACGTGCTGGTGCGGCTGTTCGAGACGGCGGCGCCGAACGTGTCGATCGAGGAGCGGTTCACCGGCGAGGACGGCGGGTTCCTGTTCCCGTTGCTCGCGCCAGGCACCTACTTCCTGATCGCCTCCGCGCAGAACGTGGACATCGGGCGCGCCGACGCCAGCGTGGCGAGCGGCGAGGAGACCGTCGCCAACGTGCGGGCGCTGGCGCGCGGGACGGTGGCGGTCACCGTGCTGTCGGCGGCCGGGCCGCCCGTCCAGGGCGCGACGGTCACCTTCAACGCGACCAGCGTGCTCGGCGGCGCGCCGCAGCGCACCGGCACGACCGACGCCGAGGGCAAGGTGAGCTTCGCCGGCGTGCTCGCCGGGACGTTCACGGCCACCGCCAACGATCCGGTGACGGGCCAGGGCGGGTCGACCTCCGGCCAGGTGTCGGTGGACGGCGCCACGGTGAGCGCCACGATCACGCTGTCGGCCTACGGCAACATCACGGGCACGGTCTACCGGGCCGACGGCGCCACGCCGGTGCCAGGGGCGACGGTGCGGGCCAACAACTTCACGCGGACGGCCGACGCCAACGGCCAGTTCAGCTTCCTGTTCCTGCCGCTGGGCACCTACACGGTGTTCGCCAGCGAGCCGGCCACGCGCGGACAGGGCGTGAACCCGCAGACCGTGTCCTTCACGGTGAGCGGGCAGACCGTCTCGCGCCCCGTCTCGCTGCACCCGCAGGGCGTGCTCGACGTGCGCGTCCGCGAGGCGGATGGCACCCCGCGCAACGGCGCCAGCGTGACGGTGAAGGTGAACACGTCCACCTCGCCGACGCTCACCGACACGGTGGACGGCACGACGGGCGTGGTGGACGGCATCGAGGGCCGCGTCGTGATCGACCGGCTCCTGGCGGGCACCTACCAGGTGACGGCGAGCTTCGGCGGCCGCTTCGTGACGGCTCCCGCGGGCACCGTGCCCGCGGACGGCATCGCGCAGGTGGACCTCGAGCTGCCCGCGCGCGGGTCGATCACGGTCACGGTGCTGGATCAGGACGGCCAGACACCGGCGGCCGGCAGCGTGCGCGTGACGCGCACGACCGGCGCGCAGGTCAGCGGCGCGCTCGCCAACGGCGCGTTCACGGCGACCGACCTGGCGATGGGCACCTACTACGTGGAGGCCTTCGACACCGGCGGCCGCCGGCGCGCGTTGTTCAACGACGTGGTGCTCGCGGCCAACGGCGACCATCCGACGGTGAACCTCACCTTCGTGGCCCTCGGCACCGTGCGCGGGCGGGTGATCCACCCGAACGTCGGCGGCGACGTGGGCAACCTCACGGTGACCGTGCAGTCCTTCAACGCCTCGTTCGGCGGCTTCCGGTCGGGCCAGACCGACGCGGCGGGCAACTACGAGGTCGGCGGCGTCGCGGTGGGCCAGGTGCGCGTCACCACGAGCAAGCCCGCGGAGCAGCTGATCGGCGAGGCGAACGGCGTCCTGGGCTACGTGCCGCCGGCGCCGGCCGAGCTGTCGCTCAACGTCGTGCTGGAGAGCAACTCCGTCTCCCTGCCGACCAGCCTGGTGGACGCCAACAGCACGCAGTACACGGTGCTGCAGTCGGGTGGCCTCGGCGGCGGCAACGTCCGCACGTTCAACTACGGTGGACTGTCGCTGTCGATCACGCCGGCGGGCGGCTCGGCCCAGACCTTCATCGGCGCCACCTTCGGCACCCGTGAGAACGCGGGCCGCGAGATCGCCGTGCGCAAGGACGGCGTGGCGGGCCTCAACGTGACTCGGAAGATCTTCGTGCCGGAGACCGGATACTTCGCGCGCTACCTCGAGCTGCTGTCGAACCCGACCGAGCAGGACATCACCGTGGAACTGGCGATCCAGTCCGAGCCCTACGGCGGGTTCAACCAGTTCTGCAGCTTCAGGTGCGAGCGCTCGCCGTTCCTCTCGGCGACCTCCAGCGGAGACAACGTCATCGACGTGACGTCGGCCACGCCCGACTACTGGATGTCGCTCGGGGCGGGCTTCGATCCCTACACCGACTCCACGCAGTCGGCGTCGGTGGCATTCGTCTTCGGCGGGCCGGGGGCGGCCGTGTCGGCGACGGCGGCCGGCTTCCAGGCGGGCGGCTACTTCGGGTCCTCCAACTCGCAGGTCTTCACCCGGGCCTCGGCGTCGCACGCCTGGGGTGGTGTCACGGTGCCCGCGGGGACGACCGTGGCCGTCATGCACTTCGTGACGCTGCAGGGTGGCGGTGCGACGGCGGCCTCGGCCTCCGCGGCGCGGCTCGTGCAGCTCCCGCCCGAGGCCCTCGACGGCCTCTCGGCGCAGGAGATCGCGGCCGTCCGCAACTTCGTCGTGCCGGCCGACGGCGTCAGCACGCTGGACCCGCTGCCGCCGCTCACGGGCACCGTGACGGGCCGCGTGCTCGACGGTGACCGCGTGTCGCCGGTGCCGGGGGCCGTCGTCTTCTTCCAGAGCAGCGTGCTCATGCATCCGCGGCGGATCAGTGTCACCGCCGACGCCAGCGGCAACTTCTCCCGGGTCGGGACGATCGGCGCCCCGCTCCCCGTGGCCGACTTCTCCGTCTTCGCCACCTTCCCCGGGGGCACGCCCACGTCGCAGGCCGACACCGTGTCGTTCCCGGCCGGGCAGGCGGTGGCGGCGCATGACGTCGTGTTCCGCGACTTCGGCATCATCAGCGGCACGGTGCGCCGCAACGGGCTGCCGGTGAGCGGCGCCACCGTTCAGGCGGGGTCGCGCAGCCAGACGACCGGCGCCGACGGCCGGTACCGGTTCGGCGGCATGGGAGCGGTGAGCTGCGTCTTCAACCAGCAGACGCAGCAGTGCGACTACGTGCCGCCGGTGACCTACACGGTGCAGGGCACGCTGTCGGCGCATCCGCAGGGCACGGCGCTGCTGCTCGTGCCGCAGAGCGTGCCGCTCTCCCCTGGCCAGTCGCTCACCGTGGACCTGGTCGTGGAGCCGACGGGCACCGTGACCGGCGTCCTGCTCGACGCGGCTGGCACGGCGCAGGCCAATCGCCAGGTGCGGCTGCGGATCGCCGGCACCAGCTACCAGCGCAACACCACGACGGACAGCTTCGGGGCGTTCACGTTCCCCGACGTCCGCGTCGGGGCAGTGACCGTGGCGTCCACCGACCCCACCAACAACCTCGAGGTGTCGCTGCCGGTCACCGTCGTCGAGAACCAGACCTCGTCCATCGAGCTTCGCTACGCCGGCAACGTGACCGTCACGGTGCTGGTGACGCGGGCATCGGGCGCCCCGCTCGAAGGCATGACGGTGCGCGTCCAGGGGACCGGTTTCAGCGCCCTGCAGGGCACGACCAACGCGCAGGGCGTGGCGACGCTGCCGAACGTGCCGGCGGGCCGGCAGGCGACGATCGAGGCGTGGCATCCCCTCTACTCGACGGTGCTGAGGACGAGCACGCCGGTCACCACCGGAGCAAGCCAGGTCACTCTCGCGCTGCCAGCCTTCGGGCGCGTGTCTGGTGTCGTCACGAGGCCCGACGGCGTCACGGCGGTGCCTGCGGGTGTCCGGGTGGACGTCCTCAATGGTGCTGGTGCGCCAACCTTCTCGGCCTCCACGACCACCGCTGCGGGCGGGACCTACGCGACCGACGTGCCGGCCGGCTGGAACTTCAGCCTGCGCACCGAGCGGCCCGAACCGCTGAGCGGCGGCAGCAGGCCCCAGTTCACGTTCACCGGCTACCGGCTCCAGGCCGACGCCGAACAGGCCGTCGCGAACCTCCGGGTGCCGGCGGTGGCCGAGGTGCGGTTCACGGTCAGGGACAACGGCGTGCTGGTGAATGGCGCCCGCGTGCAGCAGGTGACGGCCACCGGCGGGGAGTTCACGCGCGGCACGACCACCGGCGGCGTGCTGACGCTGACCGACGTGGCGGAAGGGACCTACGCCTTCCGCGTGAGGCGCCCGGCTCCCGACAACTCGCTGATCGACGCCGTCAGCGTGGTCGTCGGCGCGGCTGACGATGGCGGGACGGTGGCCAACGGTCGCGCCATCGACGTGCAGGTGAACTCGACCCGCTACACCATCTCGGTGCGCGGGACGCTCCTCCAGGCGGACGGTGTGACGCCGCTGCCGAGCCCGCAGCAGGTGGAACTGCTTCGGGCGGGGGACCTCCGACAGCTGGCGACGACCTGCGTCGGTGGATCGACGTGCGGCGCGGCCGGGCTCGCAGAGGGCGAGTTCCGGTTCACGAACTTCGACGCGGTCCAGGAGACCACGAACCAGGGAAGCGGCATCTCCACCGCGTCTGGCGTGGTCGTGCGCGTCCGCTCGCCGTTCTTCCCGTTCGAGTCGGCGGTCATCGACCGGCTGGTCGTGCCCACGGCCAACGGCGAGTACGTCGTGCCGCCGATCGCGGTGCCCGTGCTGCGGGCCGTGATCAGCGGGCAGGTGCTCGCCGCCGACGGCACCACGCCGGCGGGCATCGGCGTGGTGAACACCGACTTCGTGGACAACACGTCGACGCGAATCAGCGGCGAGGGGCGAAACGTGAACGCCGACGGGTCGTTCCTGTTCGATGGCGTGTTCCTGCCGACCGCCGGCGCGCGCCTCAAGCTCTGGAACGTGCCTGGCCTGCAGCAGGGCCAGGTGTCGGCGGTCACCGGACCGGTGACCGCCGTCGGCCAGACGCTGCCGGTCACGCTGACGCTGCCCGACAGCACCTACGCCACGGTGCGGGGAAGGGTGCTCGCGGGCGATGGCGCGACGCCACTGCCGTCGCTCGGCCTGACGCTGCGCTACGGCAACAACGTGTCGCACTTCCTCACCACGTCCGACGCCGGCCTGTTCGAGGGGCGCGCCGTCCTCGGGACCGACGGCACCGTCACCGTGCGGGTGCCGCATCCCAATTCGTCGGACGTCACCGAAGTCACCCGCACCGCCACCAGCCAGGGCGAGGTGGTCGACTTCGGCGACATCACGCTGCCCGTGACGCTGCTCTCGGGCACCGTCACCTACGGCGGGACCGCCCCGGTGCCGTTCGCGAGCGTCTTCGCGCGGAACACGGCGACCAGCCAGGGCTACAGCGCCGACGAGGACTACCGTGCCGACGGCAAGTACGTGTTCTACAACCTGCCGCCGGGCACCTATGCCCTCACCGCCAACGACGAGAACGGCGTGGAGGCCACCGTGGAGGTGACGCTGGCAGACGCCCTGAGCGTGGTCACGGGCGCGGACATCCCGTTGCCCGCGCTCGCCACGCTGACGGTCAACGTCTTCGGCCGCAACGGCCAGCCCGCGCAGTACGTCAACCTGGTGGTCCGCGCGGCGCCGGCCTTCGAGCAGCACCGCGGGTGGTACCTCGACGCCCAGTCCGGCGGCACCTTCACGCTCGACGTCCCGCTGGGCAGCGTCACGGTCGAAGCCGAGGTGCTGACGTGCGTCGATCCCGACGTGTGGAGTTCCTGCGCGGGTGAGATCCGCACGGTCACCCTCGACGTCACCGACGCGGGCGCCAACCTCTCCGTGCGCGTGGACCTGTCGGAACTCGGGAGCATCGGGTTCAACAACGTCTTCCGGCAGGGAGTGGGGCCGGTGACGTCGCTCGAGGTCTCGTGGCTCGGCGCGGTGCACCCGTACTTCGACCGGCCGCAGCGCACGGCGAACGCGTCCTTCGTCAACGGGGAGTGGCGGATCACGAGCGTGCCGCCCGGGCCGATCAAGATCGCCCTGCGGTCGGGCAACTTCGTCACCTACAGCGACGAGACCGGTCCCGATCCGGGAACCGGCTGGAGCGGAGGCCCCTGGTCACTCGTGCCCGGCCAGCGGGTGGGGTTCACCCTCCTCGACTACGACGACAACGTGGTGCCGGACACGCAGGTCTACGTGATCATCCGAAGCACGCTGGGTGAACGGCGGCTCACGGCCACCACCGACGGCGACGGCCGGCTGCTGGTCGAGGGCCTGTGGCCCCACGGCAACTCGACGGTGAGGTTCGTGCTGCTCGACGGCTCGTTCTCCGAGATGGAGGTCGTCGTCGAACCCACCGGCGAGGACCCGCAAGAGGTCGAGGTCAGGCCGTTCCCGATGATGTGATGTGAAGCCAAGGTCTGGACCGATGAAGAAGACACTGACGACAAGGCGGCTCGGCGCGGCGGTGCTGCTCGCGTTCGTGGCCTGGGCACCGTTCACCCTGGCGGCCGCAGGGCGGGGGCCGGTGCCGCCGTTCCCGCTGACGCTGGTGGATGGCACGCCGACGAACTCTGTCGGCGAGATCGGCAACGGGGTCCGGCTGATCGTCTACCTCTCGCCGGGCAGCCCCGCGAGCGACCAGCTGGCGCGGTCGCTGAAGCAGTGGGACTCGCCGGCGCTGCGGGCCCGCACGCTCGTGGTGCTCGGCCGCGACCTCGCGAACGCCCGCGAGTGGATCCGCGCCGCTGGCGACGACCTGCAGCCGTTGCGCTTCGCGGTGGACGTCGGCGGCGAGGGCTTCCGCGCGCTGAAGCTCACCGGCGCGCCGCACATCGTCGGCGTCGAGGACGCGCAGGTGGCCTGGGTCGTGTCCGGCGTGCTGAAGGCGCCGGGCATGCTCGAGTCGGTGGTGAAGACGTGGGTGGGGACGCCGTAGACTCGTAGCCTTGCGCCTTGCGCCCTGCGCCTTGGGGCTGGAGCGTGAGGCCCCACACAGGAAATGGGGTCGGGGGCCCGTTTACAACCCCCCCCGGGCCCGGGGGGGCGCCCCCCCCCCCGCCAAAAGGAC
>JADHED010000407.1_pt1 | contig 53109 bp, 48 predicted proteins | sample 8952041 | NCBI WGS metagenome assembly JADHED01 (sample SAMN16124423, study PRJNA663239) | bioreactor sludge metagenome | isolation source: sludge (control) | place: India:Bengaluru | collected 2018-09-08 | reverse complement strand
CTTCTTGGTCGGTGGCCGCACAGCCTGACAGGCAAACGGCTGTCAAGGTGACCAGAATGAGGCTTCGCATAAATCGCATCCCTACCCAATGACTGATGGTGTAGCGACAAAATATTTCAGATATTACAGCAGGCTGTCAATAACAGGTGCGGGTAGTGGTCCGGTTGCCGTACCGATCATAGGTGGTGGTTACATCGCATCGCGGCGGATAAACCGGCGCCGGTTGTTCAATGATGACCGTCCTAGCGGGGGGTTGTGATAACAGATACCCCAGACCAATCCCGCCGATGATCGCGGGAGCTACCCAGGAACCGTCATATCTATAGGTGGGGGGTGGAGGCGGCGGATGATGGTGTCCGGGCGGGGGTCCGTAATGCCGGGGTGGTTGGGCACTGACGGCAGCGCTCAAACCAAGCAGGGTCCCGGCCAGAAAGGCGGTGAACAAGGAGCGGTTATTCATGGAGTACTCCTAGGCGGCGACGGCAAGGTAATGATGATCCTGCCGAAAGCGTAACAAGAAACTTGACCAGAAGAAATGCCCCTTTTGTCACAAGTAAACAAGGTGGTGGGTCAACCATCTCATTCCGCCGTTCAACCAAAAAAATGACGAATGGCATTCCTCTATCTAACGCATCCAACCCATTAGCTCATAAAAAAAACCAGCATCAGCGCTGGTTTTTTTGTGATCAAGCTCTCATCAGGGGCTAGTCAAGAATACGGTAATCCTCGATATCACCGCCATTGTTAAGGATGTTTTGGACCCACTCCGGTTTTCTCCCCCGACCACCGGCCCAATAATTGCCCTGTCCATCAGTGTACTTGGGAGCCGGTTTTTCTTTACCCTCTCCAGCACGCCGGGGTTCCCGATAGGTTTGACTGGGAATATCCAGGCGCAGATCCCGAGCGGTGATGCTGTAGAGTTCGATCTTTTGCCGCAACTCGGCGATGACGTTGCTTTTTTCCTGGGCTTTGATTTCATCAGCCTGACGGGTCAGTTCTGCGATTTGGGCGTTGAGTTCTTCAAGCGAGGGCATAGATGATTCCTAAACGGAGTTGATGAAGTGCAACCATTATTTTAGGTATTAATTTCGTGTTGTAAAGATTTTTTTTCGCACGACGAACAACTCTTTCTTTTGATGGGTTTCTTAAAAAAATCAACCAGGTTATGTAAGATTTGGTGTGCAACAGGGCCTTGTAGTTGGTCGGGAAGTTTGAACGGCGGGGTTTTTCTTGGCCTATTTCTGTGCTGATGTCATGAGGCTTGGAGATTTCTTTCCTCATCATCGACCTCAACATCGGCTAAAGGCAGATCATCCGGTTCTTCCGGTAAGTCTGGCTCCTCTTCCAGGTCATGACTCAGGGCTACCAGTTCTTCATCGGTAGGATCATCCGGGGGCCACTTGTCATCATCAAAAAGGTGAGTAGTCATGGCGTATCTCGGGGTGGGGGAACGGCGGACAGAATTGGCTCTATTAGTTTCGACCCTTCTTCTTGTACCCGGTTGACGTTACGACTGACCGGCCAACTGCGCAGAATTCCGTAAGAGGCGGGTCTTAGCAGTTTTTGCACCTCTTCCGGCGTACCCGTTAACCAGGCTACGACATCTTGAAGTTGGATGATCAGCGGCATGCGGTCATGAATGAGGGCCACTTCCCCGGTTGCCTGCGTGGTGATGATGCACGTGGTACGTAACAGGCTCCCATCCGGGGCTGTCCAGGATTCCCACAAACCGCCAAAAGCCAGGAGTTCACCGTTACGTTCGGTGAAGTAGTAGGGTTGCTTGGTGGTACCCTGACGGTCCCACTCATAAAAGCCATCAGCGGGAATGAGGCATCGACGACGAGCAAAAGCCGACCGAAAGCTGGGCTTTTCGGTCAGGCTTTCTGACCGGGCATTGATCAGGCGGGAGCCGTTGGTGGGGTCCTTACTCCAATGGGGTACCAGGCCCCAACGCAACAGGTGTAGGACATTTTGCTGGGTGGGGGAACGGCGAATAACCGGAATGTCGGTAGCAGGGGCGATGTTGTAGCGAGGGGTAAAGTCAGCGCACTCGGCCAGGTCAAAGAGCCGGGTTACTTCCTCGGGGCAGCGGGTAAGGGCAAAGCGACCGCACATGGGGTGATCTGTGAGGAGGACACATTTAAAAAGCTAGCCCCCCTTAACTAATCTTTTCTGCTTCTCTTTCTTAAACGATCAGGTGTATTTCAGATTTTATAATGAAAATGCCGGTTGCGGCCTTGTTCTTTAGCATGATATAAAGCCTTATCCGCGTTTTTGATTAATTGTTCGATTGATTGATGGTTTGCCTCGGCAATTGCCGAGCCAATGCTGATGGTTAAATATTTCGAGACTGTTGACTTGGTGTGTAGGATTTTTTTATTATCCAAGCAATTCATGAGTTCTGAGATCAATATACGAATACCAGCCTCGTCTATGTCAATGGCGGCAAAAATAAATTCTTCCCCACCAAAGCGAGCAACCACGTCTCCCTCGCGTTTAAATACGGTTTTTAGACATTCAGCAACAGTCGTTATTGCTAAATCCCCTGCTAGGTGTCCATAATGATCATTGTAAATCTTAAAGTAATCTATGTCGATCATCATGATGCAAAACGAGTAATAATGGCGCTTTGCGATGTGCCATAGGTTTTCAATTTCTTGATTGAAGAATCGCTTATTATGCAAGCCTGTGAGCGGGTCTGTTATTGCTTCATTTGCCAATTTTTCATTCGCAAGTTGTAAGTTCTCTTTTGTTTCGCGCAATTCATTGAACGCATCGCTAAGTATTTTTGTTATATCGCGATTATATTTTTCTCGATACTTGGAAATAGTATTTAAGTGCTTAAGACGCCAAAGAAGCTCATCGGCTTCCGCGGCGGATAGTGCCCCACGGTTTTTTATAGCAGGGTCTGAAAAAATTTCATCTGAAATTTCTTTATTCTTAGGTCGAAAAATGAGCTTTATGACGGTTCTGTGGTGAGGCAATTTCGGGTCTATTGATTCGCAGTAAATTTCGGTATTAAAGTATGCCATGTCGTCAAAAAGTAGAAATCCGCCATAATAAATTCCTCTTAGATACTCCGCACGAAAGGGCATGACATTTTCAACGAGTGCAAAGCCTCCCTTTTCGTTTGTCACTAAATTTCTCGTCCAGCCAATTTCTTCCGGCGACCCTCCTTTAGCAACTGAATAATAACCTTCACCATTTTTGTTTGCATAGACCCAATCCATACCCGAATGAATCATGTCTTTTCCGGGGCCATGCCAATACCACAACTCCATAAACCGAACCCCTGCCCAAAATAATATACTGCTGGAATCGGCCAGTAGCTTTTCAGTTAACCTGATGGTGCCGATCAAATAATCATAGGGATACCAACCAGTGGGTTCCACTGTGTCGATATCAAAGGGTAGACAATGTGGATCAATAATTTTTGTGTTACCAAAAGACTCTACCAACCCTATTAGGAAGGCCCCCGATATTAAGCCAGGATGGGGTGCAATTTCGCCATTGGTATTTTTATTTATCATGAATATGCAAAATTGGTTTTCGTTCGGACGTTACTTATATCTTAGCCGTTTTGCACATGACTATAGCATTTGCTGCCCCAGTATGCTGGTCAGCACGACCCGCGTAAATCACTAGTCGGGATGCGACACCCCGCTTGATAGTAATAACTGCCTCCTCAGACGCCTTGGACCAGCGGGATGCAGTTGTTGCAGCGGGGGCCAAAGTCGGAGCACTCGGCCAGGTCAAAGCGCCGAGTTTCTTCTTCCAGGCATCGGGCAAGAGCAAAGCGACCGCACATTTCCTTGATCACTTACCCTTAAGGGACCGAGTAATTCTATTGCCATTCCTGGAGGTGGTATACCACAGACGCCATTCTTTCATTATGTTTGTTGGGAAGGATTAGTGCCATTTCGGATTGCACTTTCGTGGCATCGCGCTGGTGGAATGCTAACCTGACCCGATAACCCAGAACCTCCCCCCACATCATAGATGGCAGAAAGCTTCGATGAAGTGGCTATTTTAGAACTAGCCATCAAAGCCTGAAGTACCCCTACGTCGTTACAGCGCGCCTTGTAACGGCCCTAAGTGTACGAGGCATGGAAATGGAAGGGGAGGGGGGGAAGGGGCACACGAGCCCCCGCAAGGCCGATATCCTAAGTTTGCCCCCACTCCTAACGTCGATTCTGATGATTCCTGTCTGCCGCGAAGAGGATATGTTGTGACTGGAGGCACTCCGACGAGGGTAGTATCTGCTGGAACCGGGCCTTAACGGGGAGGGGGGGAGGGGAGCAAGGGTTGCTCCAAACGGCAACCGAACGGCAACCATAGTCCCAAAAACACAAAAGGCCAGAGGTTAATTCTGGCCTAAGTGATTGTTTTTATAGTGGGCCGTCAGGGATTTGAACCCCGGACCAAGGGATTATGAGTCCCCTGCTCTAACCGCTGAGCTAACGGCCCAGAATTGTTATTAGCCGCCAGTAACCAACTCGTTGAGAAAACATTCACTGGCGTCCAATTGATCACTCACTGTCAAGGAAGCTGCGCAGCTTGTCCGAACGGGTGGGATGACGCAGTTTGCGCAGGGCCTTGGCCTCGATCTGGCGAATGCGCTCACGGGTGACGTCGAACTGCTTTCCGACCTCTTCCAGGGTATGGTCGGTGTTCATGTCGATGCCGAAGCGCATGCGCAGGACCTTGGCCTCGCGGGAGGTGAGACTGGCCAGCATGTTTTGCGTCGCCTCGCGCAAGCCCTCGATGGTGGCGGATTCCACGGGGGAGATAACTCCAGAATCCTCGATGAAATCACCGAGATGTGAATCCTCGTCATCGCCAATGGGGGTTTCCATGGAGATGGGCTCCTTGGCGATCTTGAGGACCTTGCGCACCTTGTCCTCCGGCATCTCCATGCGCACGGCCAGTTCCTCGGGCGTGGCCTCACGGCCCATCTCCTGTACCATCTGCCGCGAGACGCGGTTGAGCTTGTTGATGGTCTCGATCATGTGCACCGGGATGCGGATGGTGCGGGCCTGATCGGCGATGGAGCGGGTGATGGCCTGGCGAATCCACCAGGTGGCGTAAGTGGAAAACTTGTAGCCGCGGCGGTATTCGAATTTGTCCACCGCCTTCATCAGGCCGATGTTGCCTTCCTGAATCAGATCCAGGAACTGCAGGCCACGGTTGGTGTATTTCTTGGCGATGGAGATGACTAGGCGCAGGTTGGCCTCGACCATTTCCTTCTTGGCCCGGCGCGCCTTGGCCTCGCCGATGGACATGCGCCGATTGACTTCTTTGATCTCGCCAATGGTCAGGTAATTTTCACGCTCGACTTCCTGCAGCCGACGCTGGGCGCGACGGATGTCCTGGGCATGGCGGGCAAGGGCCGCGGCGTAGTGCTCACCGCTGGCGATCTGCCCGTCCAGCCAGTCGGGATTGGTCTCGTTGGCCGGGAAGGTGTTGATGAAGGTCTTGCGTGGCATGCCGGCGCCGTCGACGGCCAGACCCATGATGACCCGTTCCTGGGTGCGAATCCGTTCGATGGTGGCGCGCAGGGTCTCGGCGAGTTCCTGAAAGACATTGGCGACCAGCTTGAACTGTAGGAAGACCTCGGAGACGTCATCCATGGCCTGACGGGTGCGGTCATCCAGTCGGCCGTGTTGATCCAGGCATTGCTTGAGGTGCGCGTAACGGTCGCGCATGAGTTGGACCCGCCGGGCCACTTCCTCGGGGTCTGGACCTGAATCGGCCGTGGCCACCTCCTCGGCCTCCTCCTCCACATGATCGTCGACGACCTCGGGATGCTCTTCGTCCGCCGCGGCTTCCTCGACCGGCGGGGCGGCGATGATGGCCGCGGGCGGGACGGGCAGGGCTTCCTCGGCGTCGGTGAAGCCAGAGATGGCATCGGATAAGCGCATCTCATCCTTCTCGACCCGGTCAAAGATTTCCAGCAGCCGCTCGACGCTGCGCGGGTACATGGAAAGGGCGGCGAGGACCTGGTTCAGCCCTTCCTCGATGCGCTTGGCGATCTTGAGCTCACCCTCGCGGGTCAGCAGTTCCACGGTGCCCATCTCGCGCATGTACATGCGCACCGGGTCGGTGGTGCGACCAAACTCGGAATCAACGCTGGCCAGGGCGGCGGCGGCGGCCTCGGCGGCCTCGTCGTCGGAGACGGCCGTATCGCTGAGGGTCGAGTCGAGTTCCGCGGGGGCGGTCTCGTGAACCTCGATCCCCATGTCGTTGATCATCCGAACGATGTCTTCGATCTGTTCGGGTTCGACGATGCCCTCGGGCAGGTGATCGTTGACCTCGGTATAAGTCAGGTAGCCCTGCTCTTTGCCTTTGGTGATCAGTTGCTTCAGTTGGGACTGTTGCTGTTGTTGATCCATTCGGGCACCCTGGAGTTGCGTGGCTGGGGGAGTCGGTAGGGGGGGACGGCCAAAAAGTCAGCCGAGCATCCTATCAAAACATCACGAGGGAAAAAACCGGTGCGAGAAAGCGTTATCTGCCGGTAATGGTGGAAGGGTGTGGTTAACGGCTTGGCGACATTACCTATAAAGTAGCCAGTTAGGGCGGATTTCCAAGTCGCCGGACGAAAATAATTTTCTGCGGCGCCGGCGGCCACGCGGACCAGCTCGGGCAGGGGTGTTGGGAGGGCCAGGAGCGGCGGTTCATCACGCGGTATCCTGGCGACTGGACTGGATGGCCTGACGCAAGGCGTCCTTCTCTTCCTCGGTCCAGTCGGCGGTACTGGCGCGGTTGAAGAGGGTGCTGCTTCGCGCGGCCACCGCCTCCTGGTTGAGCCGCTGAAGGGCGCCTACTAATTCGGGTGCCAGACCCTCGGGGGGTATATGGGCCAGTAATGCCGGGTCCGCCAAGCGCCGCAGGAAAGGGTAACCCTCCATCTCCCGCCAGCGCTCGAGGAGGGCGGCGCTGCCAAGTCCAGGATGATGGCTGAGAGTGGCGAGGAGGTCCGCGAGGAGGGGGATGCCGGGCCCCTGGAGTTGGCGCCAGGCTTCGTCCAGATCTCTCACCGCGGGCGCCAGTTCGGGGTACTGGACGAGGATGGCGATAGCCAGGCGTAGGGGGGTGGCGGCCTGGTGCCGGCCGGTTGGTGGGGGCGATGGCCGGCGACGGACCAGGGCGCGACCCGAGGGGGCAGGGTGAGGGTTGGGCAAGACCAGACCAATCAGTTTGGACAGGCGATCCCGCAACAGGTCGCGCAGGAGCCCGGCGGGCAGACGCTCTAGCAGGGGGGCGACCAGGTTGCCGAGACGGGCGCGGCCATCCAGGGTGTTGAGGTCGATGTCCCTGGCCAGGTGTTCGAGTAGAAAGTCGGACAGGGTTTTGGCCTGGCGCAGGCGTTCCTCGAAGGCGGGGCGGCCCTCCTGGCGGATCAGGGTATCCGGGTCCTCGCCTTCGGGCAGGAAGAGAAAGCGGATCTCCTGCTGGCCCGTTGCCAGGGGCAGGCAGGTTTCCAGGGCCTTCCAGGCGGCGTTGCGGCCGGCCTGATCGCCATCGAAGCAGAAGATCAGTTCCGGTGCCTGGGGGAGGAGGAGGCGAAGATGATCCGGGGTCGTCGCCGTGCCCAGGGTCGCCACGGCATAGTCGATGCCGAACTGAGCCAGGGCGATGACGTCCATGTAACCCTCCACGACCAACAGTCGTTGGGGCGTGCGCTGGGCCTTGAGGGCCTGGTGGAGGCCATAGAGTTCGCGACCCTTGTGGAAAAGCGGGGTTTCGGGGGAATTGAGGTATTTAGGTTTGCCGTCACCGAGGAGGCGACCGCCAAAGCCGATGACCCGACCCCGGCGGTCCCGGATCGGAAAGAGGATGCGGTCGCGGAAGCGGTCGTAGTGCTTGCCATCCTGCTCGACCACCAGGCCGGCCTGGATCAGGTGCCGCCGGTCATGTTCCGTGCGACCCAACCGGCCGATGAGGAAATCCCACGCGGGGGGTGCGTAACCTAGTTCGAAACGGGCGGCGATCTGGCCGCTCAGTCCGCGTCCCTTGAGGTAGTCAACCGCCCGCCCGGCTTGGGGGTGCTGGCGCAGTTCCAATTGATAGAGCTTGGCGGCCGATTCGAGCAGGGCGTAGAGGGGGCGGGTGTCGGGGCCTCGTCGCGGTTGTATGCCATCATCCTGAGGAAGGTCCATACCAGCCTGACGTGCCAGTTCCTCGACCGCCTCCCCAAAGTTCAGATTGTTGTATTCGATAAGAAAATCGATGGCGTTACCATGTGCGCCGCAGCCAAAACAATGGTACGTCTGTCGGGAAGGCGTGACGGTGAAGGAGGGGGTTTTTTCGTTATGAAAGGGGCAACATGCCTGAAATAGCGCCCCAGACCGTTTGAGAGGTACCTGGCGATTGATCAGATCGACGATGTCGATCCGCGCCAGCAAGTCACTTTTGAATTCGGGCGTGATTCTGCTGGCCATGGATTCAGCGAGCAGAAGGATTCAAGGCGCACCCAGGCGGCAAATTGCAATTTAAGGAAGGGACTGGGCTCTGGGAAGGTACTGGATTGGGATCCCGAATTATGGGGGGCTCGGCTAAAGGCCCAAGCGTTGCTTGACGAGGGTGCTGACAGTGCCCACGTCCGCGCGCCCCTGAACCTGGGGCTTGAGGATGGCCATCACCTTGCCCATGTCCTTCATGGCGGTGGCGCCGGATGCGGCCATGGCAGCCTCGATCAGGGTCTGAATCTCAGCCTCGCTGAGGGCGGAGGGCAGATAATCCTGGCAAACGCCGATTTCGTAACGCTCCTGCTCGGCGAGATCCTCGCGACCGGCGGCCTCGTATTGGGCGACGGAGTCACGGCGTTGCTTGATCATCTTGTCCAGCACCGCGAGGACCTGGGCATCGTCCAGTTCAACCCGCTCGTCCACCTCGCGCTGCTTGATGGCGGCGTGGATGAGACGGATGATGCCCAACCGACGTTTCTCGCCCGCCTTCATGGCGGCCTTCATATCTTCGGAGAGGCGTGCCTTGATCATACTAGCGAAGGTGCGAGGGTGGGGTGGGGGGATGACCCCAGAGCCAGGCAGCTGCCTGGCGGTCAAGGGATCAGCCGGGGGATCTCAATAAGTGCGTTCCCAGCGACGGGTCTCGCGCTGCAACTTCTTGTGGTGGCGCTTGACCGCGGCGGCCTTGCGGCGCTTGCGCTCGGCGGTGGGCTTTTCGTAAAACTCGCGGCGCCGGACTTCGGCCAAGACGCCGGCCTTCTCGCAGGAGCGCTTGAAGCGGCGCATGGCGACTTCAAAGGGTTCATTTTCCTTGACGCGGACGCTGGGCATGAATGATCTATCCTGTCGTTCGGTGTTGGAGCGCGGCAATGGCGCATGATGGTTAAAGAAGCGGAATTTTAACCAAGCTGGTCAGCGCATGCAAAGCCGATTCACGGCCCATTCACGACAATGGCCGATGCCTATACCATGATGTCTCCTCAACCATGATGACTCCGCTGAGCCGGGTACAAGGGGACACAAAGCACCATGCGCGTCTTGGGCATCGAAACCTCCTGCGATGAAACCGGTGTTGCCGTCTATGCCGGCGGTCGTGGCATGCTCGCCCATGCCGTCTACAGTCAGATCGAAATCCATGCGCGCTATGGGGGCGTGGTGCCGGAACTGGCCTCGCGGGATCACGTGCGCAAGACCCTGCCGATGATCCAGCAGGTCTTGGCGGAGTCCGGGCTGTCGCCGCGGGACCTGGACGGCGTCGCCTATACGGTGGGCCCTGGTCTGGTGGGCGCCCTGCTGGTGGGCGCTGCCCTGGGACGCTCCCTGGCTTGGGCCTGGGGCGTGCCGGCGATCGGCGTCCATCACATGGAGGGGCACTTGTTGGCCCCGCTTCTGGAGGAGCCGGTGCCGGACTTCCCCTTCGTCGCCCTGCTGGTCTCCGGTGGTCATACCCAACTGGTGGCGGTGGCGGGCATCGGCCGCTACAAACTGCTGGGAGAATCCCTGGACGATGCCGCGGGCGAGGCCTTCGATAAGACGGCCAAGCTGCTGGGATTGCCCTACCCCGGGGGACCGGCCCTGGCGGTCCTGGCGGAACGGGGCGAGCCGGGGCGTTACCGCTTCCCACGACCCATGACCGACCGGCCGGGCCTGGACTTCAGCTTCAGTGGGCTCAAGACCTTCGCCCTGAACACCCTGCACGAGGAACTGGCGGTCCGCGCCGACCCGGATCAGGCCCGGGCCGACATCGCCCGCGCCTTCGAGGAGGCGGTGGTGGAGACCCTGATCATCAAGTGCCGCCGGGCGGTGCGCCAGGTGGGATTTCCGCGCCTGGTCCTGGCGGGAGGGGTCAGCGCCAACCAGCGCCTGCGGGCGGGCATGGACTCCGCCCTGGCCGGGGAGGGGGCGCGAGTCTATTATCCCCGTCCGGCCTTTTGTACCGACAACGGGGCCATGATCGCCTTCGCGGGTTGGCAGCGCCTGCAGGCGGGGCAGAGGGATACCTTGTCCTTCGCCCCCCGGGCCCGCTGGGATCTGGCGAGTCTGCCCGCCGTCTGAAGGAAGGAGTCGAGGTTCGTCAGGGGGTAACAGAATCCCTGCGGATGATCAGGATTCCTGACTGGGCCGATCCGCCCCGATGCGCCCCTCGGCCCCGGTGAGGAGGTTGCGGATGTTGCTCCTGTGCCGCCAGAAGAGGATGAGGCTGATGATGACCTGCATGCCAATCAGCCAGGGATCATCCCAGAGCCACCAGAGCAGGAAGGGGGCGACCCCCATGGAGACCAGGGCGGACAGGGAAGAAATCCTGATCACCTTGGCCATGAACAGCCAGATGACCGCCACGCCTAGGCCCAGGGGCCAGTAGAGCCCAAACTGCACGCCCAGGGCCGTGGCCACCCCTTTGCCGCCCTGGAAGCCAAAGAAGATGGGATAGAGATGCCCGAGGAAGGCCGCCAGACCCGTGGCGGCCAGCCCGGTGGTCCCCAGGTCCAGGGCATGGGCCGCGAGCAGGGGGATCAGCCCCTTGAGGCTGTCACCCACCAGGGTGATGGCGGCGGCCTTCTTGCCACCGATGCGCAGGACATTGGTCGCGCCCGGGTTGTTCGAGCCCTGGGTGCGGGGGTCTGGCAGGCCCATCACCCGGCAGACGATAATGGCGCTGGACACGGAACCCAGCAGGTAGGCCAAAAGGACGATGAGGGCGGCGGTGATCATGGCCCGGCATTGGAAACCCAATCGTCGGGCCGGTCAAGCGCTCCCGGCGCGCGCCTGGTGCTCCTGCCGCAGCGGCAGATGTACCGGTCTCGCCGGGCATTCATCCTCGCCGCAAATGGCAAAAGTGCAAGACGCTACCAGCGTCTTTAATCATTCAGGGGGCGAGCCCCCACCAGGAAATTCAGTCTGGATCTCCCATCCGCATCCACCTCTTAGGCGGTTCACTTCACATCATGACGCCCCGGCCTCTCCCCAACCGCGAGCTACTCCCCTACGCCCTCTATACCGCCGCTCAGGTCCGGGCCCTCGACCAGGCGGCCATCGCCAGTCATTGCCCGGGGGCGGAATTAATGCAGCGTGCCGGTCAGGCCGCCTATGACCTGCTGCGCCGGCGCTGGCCCGCGGCCCAACGGCTGACGGTGCTGTGCGGGCCTGGTAATAACGGCGGCGATGGCTACGTGGTGGCACGCCTTGCCCGAGGGGATGGCCTGGAGGCGCGGGTCCTGCAACTCGGGGATGAGGGGCACCTGACCCCGGAAGCGAGCCAGATGCGCGAGGCCTGGAGCCAGTCAGGGGGTACCTGCGAGGCCTTTCGCGCCTTGCCCCGGAATACGGACCTGATCGTCGACGCCCTGCTGGGGATCGGGCTGGAGCGCCCCCTGATCGGGGACTGGGCGGCGGCGGTTCAGGCAATCAACGCCCAGCGCGCCCCGGTCCTGGCCATCGACATCCCGTCCGGCCTCCATGCCGACACGGGCCGGGTACTCGGCTGCGCCGTCCGGGCGACGGCCACCCTCAGCTTTATCGGCCTCAAGCAGGGGATGTTCACCGGCGCCGGCCCCGAGTATTGCGGCGAGATCCACTTCGCCGGCCTGGGCATACCGGCGAGCCTCTATGGGCGCGAGATCCTGGCGGCCCGCCGTCTGGACTGGTCCAAGATCGCTGGCCAGGTGCCGCGGCGACGACGGGATGCCCACAAGGGCGACCTGGGGCACGTGCTGATCGTGGGGGGCGCGCCGGGCTTCAGTGGCGCCGCCCGCCTGGCGGGGGAAGGGGCCCTGCGGGCGGGGGCGGGACTGGTCTCGGTGGCGACCCATCCCGCCCACGCCGCCATGCTCAATCTGGGGCGGCCGGAACTCATGGTCGCCGCGGTCACCACCCCTGCGGATCTGGCGCCCCTGTTGGCGCGGGCCACCGCCTTCGCCATCGGCCCGGGCCTGGGGCAAGGCCCTTGGGGAAGGGAATTACTGCCTCCGGTCCTCGCCGCGGGCAAGCCCCTAGTGCTCGACGCCGATGCCCTCAACTGGCTCGCCCAGCACCCCAGTCGCCGGGAGGATTGGGTCCTGACCCCCCATCCCGGGGAGGCGGCGCGCCTCCTGGGCTGCTCCCCGGCGGAGGTGCAGGCGGACCGTTTCAGCGCCGCCCGCCGGCTGCGGGATAGGTTCGGCGGCACCCTGGTGCTCAAGGGCGCCGGGACCCTGGTCTTGGGCGGGGGCCGGCGTCCGCTTGGGATTTGTAGCCAGGGGAATCCCGGCATGGCCTCGGGCGGCAGCGGCGATGTCCTTGCCGGCATGGTCGCCGCCTTTCTGGCGCGGGGCCTGGCGGCGGACGACGCCGCGGAGGTGGCGGTGTGCCTCCATGCCGCCGCGGGCGATGTCGCGGCGCGGTCGGGGGAACAAGGCATGCTCGCCTCGGACCTGATCGCCGCCATTCGCCCCACCCTGAACCAGGTGGAGGTCCTGCCATGAAGCTCGAACCACGGGGCGAGTCGGCCCAGGAGGCCCTCGGCCAGGAACTGGCCGGCCTGCTCCGACCACCCCTGATCCTCTACCTGGAGGGTGATCTGGGCACGGGGAAGACCACCCTGACCCGCGGGATTCTCCGTGGCCTGGGGCATCAGGGCACGGTGCGCAGTCCGACCTTCACCCTGCTGGAACCCTACGACCTGGGCGCCTGGCGTCTCTTCCATCTCGATCTCTACCGGCTCGCCGATCCAGAGGAGTTGCACTATTTGGGCCTGCGGGATCTCCTCGACGGGGACAGCGTCCTGATCGTCGAGTGGCCCCAGCGGGGCGGCCTCGCGCTGCCACCGGCGGATCTGGAGATCCGGCTGGCCTACCGGGCCGAGGCCCGGGTGCTGGAATTCCTCCCCCACAGCCCGGCGGGCCAGGCCCTGGTGGCCGCCCTTGCCGCGCTGCGGGCTGGGCGCTCAGCTGGCTGACGGGCTGGCAACTCCGGAACTTCATGGGAAGATGCGCGGCACTGACTTGATTTTTCTGGATAAGAAAAAATTGAAGTGCTATCTTCCCCCTTGTCATCCCCGTGGAGTTCTTCATCCCCTCGTCCTGATGTCCAGAATTATCGCTCTCATCACGTTCCTCCTCCCCCTGCTGGCCTTGGCCGGCCCAGCCGAGATCAGCGGCGCCCGCCTCTGGATCGCCCCCGATCAAACTCAACTGGTGATCGATGCCAACGCCCCCCTGGAGCACAAGATCTTCCCCGTCACGGCCCCCGACCGCCTGATCATCGATATCCCCGATGCCCGGGTCACGGGCAAGTTGCCCCTGGCCGAACCGGCGGATCTGCTGGTGAAGGGCGTGCGCAGCGGCGTGCTGGACAACGGTCAGTTGCGGATCGTCATCGACCTCAAGCAGGCGGTGCGCGCCAAGAGTTTCGTCCTCGAACCCAACGAGCGTTATGGGCACCGTCTGGTGGTGGACATGGCGCCCAGAGCCGACAAGCCCCGCGCGGGCAAGGCCACGGCCGCCAAGACGGCTACCGGAGGTCGGCACGGACTACGGGATCTGATCGTCGCCATCGATCCCGGCCATGGCGGGGAGGATCCCGGTGCCATCGGCGCCGGGGGAACCCTGGAAAAGCACGTGACCCTCGCCATTGGCCGCAAGCTGGCCAATCTGGTCAATCGGGAGGCCGGCATGCGTGCCCTCCTCATCCGGGACGGCGATTACTATCTGAGTCTCAACAAGCGAATAGAACTCAGCCTGCAACAGGATGCGGACCTCTTCGTCTCCATCCACGCGGATGCCTTCGTGGACCAGGGGGCGAGTGGCTCCTCGGTCTTTACCCTTGCCAGTGACGGCGCCACCAGCCGGCAGGCCGACTGGTTGGCGGAGCGGGAGAACAGCGCCGATCGCATCGGCGGCATCGATCTCAGCGACCGGACCCAGTCCCTGTCCAAGACCTTGTGGGAGATGGCCCAGCAAGGGACCCTGGAGCACAGTAACCTGGCCGCCACGGCGGTCCTGAACAACCTCCGCAAGGTCGGCGCCGTTCATCACACCCAGGTCCAGAAGGCGGGTTTCGCGGTGCTCAAGGTGCCCACCATCCCCTCCCTGCTGGTGGAGACGGCCTTCATCAGTAATCCGGACGAGGAGAAGCATCTGACCAGCGCCGAATTTCAGGCCAGGATGGCGGGAGCGCTGCTGAGCGGCATCAAGGCCTATTTCGCCACCTATCCGCCGCCGGATACCCGTTGGGCGAAAAAGGGCGGTGTCCAGGCGCCGAAGAAAGGCGCCTCCGGCGCCGATGCGGCGGCCACCGGCCGTCAGCACGTCATCAGCAAGGGGGATACCCTGGAACGTATTGCTCAGCAATACGCGGTTAGCCTGACCGCTCTGCGCAGTGCCAATGCGGTGGAGGACAACAATCTGCGCGTCGGGGAGGTGCTTATCATCCCCGAAGGATGATCGGTTCCGGGCGCGCGCCCGGGGTGTGCCCCCCTATAGCCTAGGCCGGTGGGCCCAATGCAGGCTCAGCAAGGTGGGTCCAGGCACACGGTGGGTTCAAGCCAAGGAAATGTGGAAAGCATCCATCTGATACTTCCCGAACTGAGGCCCAAATTGAGATCAGCCCCTCGGTGCGAAGCGGGAAATGGAAAATGGATGCCTTTTCAGGCGGTCAGGGACTCGTTGAGATGCGGTTGCAAGGCCAGTAACAGGGCCCGGTGAACTTTGAGGTTACCGCCGATGATGTTGCCGGTCTCAAAGAACCGGTCCCCGCCCCGCAGGTCACTGACCCGACCTCCGGCCTCGCTCACCAGCAGGGCGCCGGCGGCCATGTCCCATTCCGACAGCCCCAACTCCCAGAAGCCGTCGGTGCGGCCACAGGCGACATAGGCCAGATCCAGGGCCGCCGAGCCCGGGCGGCGGATGCCGGCGGTGTTTTCCAGGATGGTCCGGAACATGGCCAGGTAGCTGTCGAGGAAGCGCTGGTCACGGAAGGGGAAGCCGGTGCCGATCAGGGCCCCGTCCAGCCCCGTCCGGTTGGCGACGCGGATGCGCCGGTCGTTGAGCAAGGCCCCGCCGCCGCGCTCCGCGGTGAACATCTCCTCGCGCAGGGGATCGTAGACCAGACCGCACTCCAGGCGCCCGCGGTGGCGCAGGGCGATGGAGATGGAGAATTGCGGGAAACCGTGCAGGTAATTGGTGGTGCCATCCAGGGGGTCGATGACCCATTCGAAGTCGCTCCGGCCGCGGGCACCGCTCTCCTCGGCCAGGAAGGCGTGGTTCGGATACTTGGACCTCAGTTCCTGGATGATGGCGTCCTCGGCCGCCCGATCCACCTCGCTGACGAAGTCATTACGGGTCTTGGCCTGGATCTGTACCTGGTCCACGCGCTCGAAATAACGCAGGATGAGGCGCCCTGCGGCGCGAGCCGCGCGCGTTGCGATGGTGAGGGTCGGTTGCATGGCGGCGCACGATACCGGAAAGCCCGGCGACAGGAAAGGTCGGGTTCGCGCCGCCACGCCAGCCTTAAGGGACCAAACCTGCGGGAGCAGAACGACGGGACCGCATCTGCGGACTAGCCTACCAGACCTGAACTGCGGGACCACCTGAGCGGACCAGACTTGCGCGATCCCCGTCGCGACGCGCATCCAGGCTTGACAAGCAGGCCATCTTCTTCTGAAGTGGCGCGGCCATGAACGGGGACAACGCAACACTTCTGGATCACATCCGCTTCGTGCTGGTGGAGACCACCCACACCGGCAATCTCGGCGCCACGGCCCGGGCCATGAAGACCATGGGCCTGAGTCGGTTGCACCTGGTCCGGCCCAAGTCACCACCGGACGCGGAGGCCCTGGCGCGGGCCTCCGGTGCCGACGACCTGCTCGCCACGGCCGTTTTTCACGACCGGCTGGTCGATGCCCTCGCCGGCTGTCAGTTGGTGATCGGTTCCAGCGCCCGGTTGCGGGCGGTGGAATGGCCCCTGCTCGAGCCGCCGGAATGCGCCCGGCACCTGCTCGCGGCGGCGCGGACGGGGGAGGTGGCGTTAGTCCTGGGGCGCGAGCGCTCCGGCCTCACCAATGAAGAACTGGCGCTCTGCCACTACCTGGTGCATATCCCGACCAATCCCGCCTTCAGTTCCCTCAATCTGGCGGCGGCGGTCCAGGTCTTCGCTTATGAGATACGCCAGGCCTTCCGTGCCGGCCGGGGGGAGACCTTGCCCCGGGAGGATCGCGACCTGGCCACGGCCGAGGCCCTGGCGGGCTTTCACGACCACCTGACCCAGACCCTTGTGGAGATCGGCTACGCCGACCCCGAGCAGTCGGGAAAACTGAGCCGCCGGTTGCGCCGGCTGTTCCTGCGCGCCCAACCGGACTGGACCGAGATCAATATCCTGCGCGGTATCCTCAGCGCCGCCCAGGGTCGCAAGGACCCGGAACGCTTTCGCCGCCGTGCGCGGACGGAGGACGGCAAGGTCTGAGGCCGGTCCCCCGACCGCCACCCTGGCTCGCGTAGCTACGCTTTGCATTGGCCCGCCGCAGCCGCGGCTGGCCCCGATTGTGGAGGGAACTTACCCGTGTTTGCACGGATTAGAGAAGACATCGCCTGCATCCTTGAACGCGATCCAGCGGCGCGCAACGCCTTCGAGATCCTGACCACCTACCCCGGTCTCCACGCGGTCATCGCCCACCGTCTGTCGTCCCGACTGTGGCGGGCGAATTTCAAATGGCTGGCGCGGGTGGTGGCCAACGTCGCCCGACTCTTCACCGGCATCGAAATCCATCCCGGGGCCCAGATTGGCCGGCGCTTTTTCATCGACCATGGCATGGGGGTGGTGATCGGCGAAACGGCCATCATTGGTGACGACTGCACCCTCTATCATGGCGTCACCCTGGGCGGCACCAGTTGGGAGAAGGGCAAGCGCCACCCGACCCTGGGCAACGATGTCGTGGTCGGCGCCGGGGCCAAGGTCCTGGGCCCCATTGAGATTGGTGATGGCGTCCGGATCGGCTCCAACGCCGTGGTCAACAAATCCGTCAGCGCGGGGGCCACGGTCGTCGGCGTCCCCGGGCGGCTGGTGGAGCGCCCCAGCAGTGCCGCGGAGGAACGCCGGGCCAACACCGCCAAGCGTATCGGCTTCGACGCTTACGGGGCCACCCGTGATACGCCGGACCCGGTCGCCCATGCGGTCAACTGCATGCTGGACCACATCCACCTGCTCGACAAGCGCCTGGAGGCCATGGCCCTGGCGTTGGAAAGGCATGGCATCACGGGTCATTTCAACCATCTGCCCGACCTGGATGCCTGTGAGATCCATTCCACCGCGGATGATGGCGAGTCCCCCCCCGAGAAAGTCCCCCCCTCTTGAACTCCTGGCCGCCGTCAATACTTGACGGAAATACTAGGTTATTGTAGCCTTGGTTCACGTTAAGCGACAGGAGTGGCAGGCCTCATGAGATTGACGACCAAGGGGCGGTATGCGGTCACCGCCATGCTGGACCTGGCGATCCACGCCTCGGGCAAGCCGACGGTCCTTGCCGACATCGCCCACCGGCAGGGCATCTCCTTATCTTACCTGGAACAGATCTTCGCCCCCCTGCGTAAGCGGGCCCTGGTAACCAGCGTGCGGGGTCCCGGCGGTGGCTACCGGCTGGCCCGGCCCCCGGCGGCGATCTTTATCGGAGAGGTCATCGAGGCGGTGGATGAGCAACTCGAGGCCACCCGCTGCGGCGGTGGACGCGATTGTCAGGCCCGTGGCGCCTGCCTGACCCATCAGCTCTGGCAGGACCTGAGCGATCACGTCCGTGGTTACCTCCACGGCGTCAGTTTGTCGGATCTGGTCGAACATCAAGCTGTAAGGGACCGGGTTCAGGCCAGGTCCAGACCCGTCGGTCCCGGCGGGACCCGGGTCCTACCCCCCGCACGCCCGGGTCCGATGCGCGTCGCCGCCGGGGCCTGAGTCGCCGCCCCCCCTGATATTCGGAGCGAGAGATGAAACTACCCATTTACATGGACTATTCGGCCACGACCCCGGTGGACCCCCGTGTCGCCGAGAAGATGTGCGCCTGCCTGACCCTCGAGGGCAATTTTGGCAACGCCGCCTCCCGCTCCCATGCCTTCGGCTGGGCGGCGGAGGACGCCGTGGAGGAGGCCCGCCAGCAGGTCGCCGCGCTGGTCAATGCCGATCCCAAGGAGATCGTCTGGACCTCCGGCGCCACCGAGTCCGACAACCTGGCCATCAAGGGTGCCGCCAACTTTTACCAGAAGCGCGGCCGGCACCTCGTCACCTGCAAGACCGAGCACAAGGCGGTCCTGGATACCTGTCGCCAGCTCGAACGCGAGGGCTTCACGGTCACCTATCTGGACCCAGAGCCCAATGGCCTGATCGATCTGCAGAAACTCGAGGAGGCCCTGCGGCCGGATACCATCCTGGTCTCCATCATGCACGTCAACAACGAGATCGGCGTCATCCAGGATCTTCAGGCCATCGGTAACCTGACCCGGGAGCGCAACATCCTCTTCCATGTTGATGCCGCCCAGAGCACCGGCCGGGTGCCCATCGACCTGGAGCGGCTCCCCGTCGACCTCATGTCCTTCTCCGCGCACAAGACCTATGGTCCCAAGGGCATCGGCGCCCTCTACGTGCGCCGCAAGCCCCGGGTGCGCCTGGAGGCGCAGATGCACGGCGGGGGTCACGAGCGGGGCATGCGCTCCGGCACCCTGCCCACCCACCAGATCGTCGGCATGGGCGAGGCCTTCCGTCTGGCCAAGCTGGAGATGGCGACCGAGAACGAGCGGGTCCTGGGTCTGCGTCGCCGCCTTTGGGCGGGCCTGAGCGACCTGGAGCAGGTCTTCCTCAATGGTGATGAGGAGCGGCGGGTGGCCGGCAACCTCAACGTCAGCTTCGCCTACGTCGAAGGGGAGTCCCTGATCATGGCCCTCAAGGACCTGGCGGTTTCGTCCGGTTCGGCCTGCACCTCTGCCAGCCTGGAGCCCAGCTATGTGCTGCGCGCCCTGGGGCGGGAGGACGAGCTGGCGCACAGTTCCATCCGCTTCTCCCTGGGGCGTTTTACCACCCAGGAGGAGGTGGACTATGCCATCGCCAAGATCCGGGATCAGGTGACCCGGCTGCGCGAGCTCTCCCCCCTCTGGGATATGTATCGGGAAGGCATCGACCTCAGTTCCGTCCAGTGGGCGGCGCACTGATTCTCCAACTTCAGGGCGCACGCTCGGTTGTTCCCGTCCGCCCTTGCCACGAGAGGTGAATTGACATGGCATACAGTGAAAAAGTACTCGATCATTACGAGAACCCCCGCAACGTGGGCAACTTCGACACCACCGATCCCAGCATCGGCACCGGCATGGTCGGTGCCCCGGCCTGCGGTGATGTGATGCGCCTGCAGATCAAGGTCAACGACGCTGGGGTCATCGAGGATGCCCGGTTCAAGACCTACGGTTGTGGCTCCGCCATCGCCTCCAGCAGCCTCCTAACGGAGTGGGTCAAGGGCAAGACCCTGGCGGAGGCCCTGGAGATCAAGAACCAGCAGATCGCCGACGAGCTGGCCTTGCCCCCGGTCAAGGTGCATTGTTCAGTACTGGCGGAGGATGCCATCAAGGCCGCCATCCACGATTACGAGCGCAAGCGGGCCTGAGCGAGCGCCACGGGAGCATTACGAAATGGCTATTTCCATGACCGCGGCGGCCGCCAGGCACGTCCGCGGCTATCTCGACAATCGCGGCAAAGGCATCGGCATCCGGCTCGGGGTGCGCACCTCCGGCTGTTCGGGGATGGCCTACACCCTTGAGTTCGCGGATGAGACGCGGCCGGAGGACCTGGTCTTCGAGTCGGAAGGGGTCAAGGTCATCGTCGATCCCAAGAGCCTGCTTTACCTGGACGGTACTCAACTCGACTATACCCGGGAGGGGTTGAACGAGGGGTTCAAGTTCAACAACCCCAACGTCAAGGATGCCTGTGGTTGTGGCGAGAGCTTCAACGTTTGACGCCGGGACCCACCTCCTGGCCGTCTCCTGATCAGGGCTAGCGCCGTGTTTGACCCGTCCCAGAATTATTTCCAGCTCTTCGGCCTGCCGGTATCCTTTGCCTTGGACACCGAATTGCTGGCCGAACGCTACCGGCGCCTGCGTCAGACCGTCCACCCGGACCTCTTCGCCACCGCCGGGGAACGCGAAAAGCGTCTCGCGCTGCAGGCCTCCACCCTGGTGAATGAGGCTTACCAGATCCTCAGGGATCCCCTGGCCAGGGCGAGCTACCTGCTGCAAGTGCGTGGCGCCGGGGCCGGCGATGACCAGGAGACCACCCAGGACATGGCCTTCCTCATGGAACAGATGGAATTGCGGGAGGCCCTGGCCGCCGCCCGTCAGGCGGCCGAGCCCCACCTTGTCATCGCGCGGGTCAGGGCCCGCCTGTCGACCCTGGCCGACGAATTGATCGCTGACCTGGGGTCGCGACTGGATGCGCGCGCGCTAGCCATCGGTTTGGATGCCGGCGCGCCGGACGGTGATCCAGATGCCGGTGCGCTGTACAGCGGACTGGATGGCGGCGCGCCAGCCCGCGCTGATACCCCTGGCGCACCGGCGGAACCAGCGACCGTTACGCCGCAAACGCCGGTAACGACGCCGTCTTCCCTGACCGCGGCCGAAGTGACGGCCATTCGGGAATTGATCCGCAAATTGCAGTTTGCGCGCAAGTGCGAGGCCGAGGCCGAGGCCCTGGAGGCCGAACTGGAAGAGGCCCTCTGAGGCCGGGTCTTCAGGCCATCCGTCAATTCATCCCCGTCCAGACCACCACCCTCGCCCCAGAGAACCTAATCCCTTGATCCCTCACCGCTGCGTATCCTGCCCATCATGCCCCTCCCAATCTGGCGCGAGCCGCGGGGCGGGGAAGCGGGTCCTGGCGACGGCAACCTAGAGAGTACCCATGGCATTGCTTCAGATCGCGGAGCCCGGACGTTCCGCCGCCCCACACCAGCACCGCCTGGCCGCTGGCATTGACCTGGGAACCACCAATTCCCTGATCGCCAGCGTCCGCAGTGGGCGCGCCGAAACCCTGCCGGATGCCGAGGGACGCCACCTGCTGCCCTCCGTCGTCCGTTACACGGACGAGGGGCCGGTGGTGGGTGACGAGGCCAAGGCGATGGCCGCCCTGGACCCCTTAAATACCCTGGCCTCCGCTAAGCGCCTCATCGGCCGTGGCATCGCCGAGGTCAAAAGCCTGGGCTCCCGTCTGCCCTACGAGTTCGTCCGTACCGACACGGCCGTTCCGCGTATCCGCACCCGCGCCGGGGATGTCAGCCCCATCGAGGTCTCCGCTGAAATCCTGCGCACCCTGGCCCGACGTGCCGAGGTCAGCCTGGGTGGAGAACTCACCGGGGTGGTCATCACCGTTCCGGCCTATTTCGACGACGCCCAGCGGCAGGCGACCAAGGACGCCGCGCGGCTGGCCGGGCTCAAGGTGCTCCGGCTACTCAACGAGCCAACGGCGGCGGCGGTGGCCTATGGTCTGGACCGGGGCGCCGATGGCCTGCATGCCGTCTTCGATCTGGGGGGCGGGACCTTTGACATCTCCATCCTGCGCCTGCGTCGGGGGGTCTTCGAGGTCCTGGCCACGGGCGGGGACTCGGCCCTGGGCGGTGATGACATGGACCATGCGCTGGCGGAGTGGATCATGGCCCAGGCGGGGATCGGCGACGATGCCGGGCACCAGGTCCTGCGGGGGCTGCTGCGTGATGCCTGCGCCGCCAAGGAGGCCCTGACGGAGCAGCCATCCGCGCCCCTGCGCATCGCCCTGCCCAGTGGTCGCCACTGGGAGGGCAGCATCGACCGCGCCACCTTCGACGGCCTGGTCGATCCCCTCATCTCCCGGGCCCTCACCGCCTGCCGCCGGGCGCTGCGGGATGCCGGCCTCAAGGTGGGTGAGATCAAGGACGTGGTGATGGTGGGTGGCGCCACCCGCGTGCCGCGCGTGCGCGAGCGGGTGGCGGAATTCTTCGGCCAGCCGCCGCTGGTGGACCTGGATCCCGAGCGAGTGGTGGCCTACGGTGCCGCCCTCCAGGCCGATGCCTTGGTGGGCAACAAGCCGGACGGGGAACTGCTGCTGCTGGACGTCATCCCCCTGTCCCTGGGCTTGGAGACCATGGGCGGTCTGGTGGAGCGGATCGTGCCGCGCAATACCCCCATCCCCGTGGCCCGGGCCCAGGAATTCACCACCTTCAAGGACGGGCAGAGCGCCATGGCCCTGCACGTGGTGCAGGGGGAGCGCGACCTGGTGTCCGACTGCCGCTCCCTGGCGCGCTTCGAACTGCGGGGCATCCCGCCCCTGGTGGCCGGTGCCGCCCGTATCCGCGTCACCTTTCAGGTCGACGCCGACGGGCTGCTCAACGTCTCGGCCGTGGAACAGACCAGCGGCGTCCAGGCCCAGATCGAGGTCAAGCCCGCCCATGGCCTGACCGATGGCGAGATCGAGGCCATGCTGCGCGATTCCCTGACCCACTCCCAGGAGGACCTGGAGGCCAGACGCCTGCGGGAGCAACAGGTGGAGGGGCGGCGCACCATCGAGGCCCTGAACGCCGCCCTGGCCAAGGACGGTGATGATCTGCTTTCCCCGGCGGAGCGGCAAGCGATCGCGGCGGCCCTGGCAACTCTCAGTACCCAGGTGGCCGGCACCGATGCCCAGGCCATCAAGGCCGCCATCGAGGCCCTGGAGCAGGCCTGCGCCCTATACGTCGAACGACGCATGAATACCAGCATCCAGCGTGCCATGGCGGGACACAAGATCGAGGAGTTTGCCCCATGACCCAATTGATTTTTCTGCCCCATGAAGAGATCTGTCCCGAGGGGGCCGTCATCGAGGCGGAACCGGGCGTGACCATCTGTGACGCCGCCCTGGCCGCGGGCATCGAGATCGAACATGCCTGCGAGAAATCCTGCGCCTGCACCACCTGCCACGTCATCATCCGCGAGGGCTATGACTCCTTGCCCGAGGCCGATGAGGTGGAGGAGGATCTGCTGGATAAGGCCTGGGGCCTGGAGCCTGAGTCGCGCCTGAGTTGTCAGGCCAAGGTCGGGAACGAGGACCTGGTGATCGAGATCCCCAAGTACACCATTAACATGGTGTCGGAACACCATTAGCGAGATAGTTTCCGCCACTATGCTGTGGGGTGATAATCCGTCATGATCAGCGGCCTGAGCCGACCCGGGGCCCAGGGGATAGCCCGGTCTTTTTCCTGGCAGAGGACCCTTCCCGAACCAGCCGGCTATCCGCCCCGTGCTGGGTCGTCACTCTCGCGGTGATCCTACCCTGACCGGCTATCTGCCGCTTACTCAATCCATGACCTTGGTTCCATAACCCGAGGAGACACCATGACCATCAAGTGGACGGATACCCTGGATATTGCCATCGCCCTCGACGAGACCTATCCGGACGTCGATCCGCGCCATGTCAATTTCGTCGATCTGCGCAATTGGGTGCTGGCACTACCGGATTTCACCGACGAGCCGGCCCGGTCGGGGGAGAAGATCCTCGAGGCCATTCAGATGGCCTGGCTGGAGGAACGGGAAGAATAGAGGGCTTGATCGCGGTGCCCCGCCCAGCTCCGCCCCGCCCCCCTTGGGGGGGCGTGGTTAGCGGGATGACTGGATTGCGCAGGGGTCGATTAGCAGGTCGGAGCCCTAGCATTGCTCCCAAGGCAGACCCCGGAAACGCCAGCCACCGACCGAACTGCGGTGGTGGGAATCGTCCAGGTCGCCTTCGAAACCCTCGTCGACATGGAGGACGTTGCGCATCCCCGCCGCTAGCAGGGCCTTGCCTGCCTCCAGGGAGCGCTTGCCACTGCGGCAGATCAGAATGATGGGAGTGCAGGGGTTGTCCTCGGAGCAGACGGCACCCCCTAGCAGCAGCTTGCGAATTTCCGTCTCGAAGTGGGGGTTGACGGTCCATTCGGGCTCGTCGATCCAGGCGACGTGAACGGCTCCCTGGGGATGGCCGACGAAGAGATATTCCATGGTCGAGCGGATGTCGACCAGCAGGGCAGTGGGATCATCCTGCAACAATTGCCAAGCCTCCTGGGGGGAAATGGACTTGGGAAGGGGGTGATCGGTCATGGTGTGGCTTCCTTTGGTGGTTGTTCAGTTTTCGGTTATCTTGCGTGCCTTGAGCGGACGGGGCCATTCTAATACCCGCTTCTGGCCGCCTCAGCCGGTCATCCTAACCGTCACGAGCCCTTGGCCAGGGCCGTGGCTTCCGCGACCTCTTTCCGGGCTTGTTTGCCTGAAGCCGATCAATGATGCCGAAATCATGGAATCCAACCCCGGCGGTGATGTCTTGAAGGGTCCGCCGACCGCGGTCGCCGCAGGTGGGCGGCGATCGGCCCCGGTCTGGCAGGAGTGGCTGGCGCGCCAGTTGGCCATGGGGCTGTCCCGCCTGCCCTTAGGCTTCTCCCAGGGCCTGGGCTGGCTGCTGGGTACCCTGCTGCGGTACCTGCCCAACAAGCAACGGCGCAATGCCCTGATCAATCTGCGCCTGTGCCATCCGGACTGGGAGGAGGCGAAGGTCCGGCGGTTTCGCGACCGTGCCCTGCGCGAGGAGGCCAAGACCTTCGTCGAGATCGCCTATCTCCTTCTGCGCCCCGTGCCCCGGGTGCTGTCACTGATCCGCGAGACCCAGGGTCTGGAGTTACTGGAGAAGCCGGCGGGTCAGGGCCTGATCGTCCTCTCCCCCCACCTGGGGGCCTGGGAGATGGCGGGGCTCTTTCTCTCCACTCGGGGCCCGACCACCACCCTCTACAAGCCGCAGCCCCTGGCCGATGAATTGGTCCGCCAGGCCCGGGGGCGGGCCGGGGCGCATCTGGTGCCCACGGATCAGACCGGGATTCGCCACCTGCTCCAGGGACTCAGGCGTGGGGAATTTCTCGGCATCCTGCCCGATCAGGAGCCCAAGGAGGACAAGGGGTGCGTCTTCGCCCCCTTCTTCGGCGTCCCGGCCCTGACCATGTTGCTGGTCAACCGTCTGGCACGCCGGACGGGGGCGGCGGTGGTCTTTCTCTTTGCCCGGCGCCTCCCTTGGGGGCGTGGCTTCGCCCTCCATTGCCTGCCGGCGCCCCCGGGGGTGGATTCGGCGGATGAGGTCGAGGCGGCGGCGGCCCTCAACCAGGGCGTCGAGGCCTGCGTGGCGCTGTGCCCCGAACAGTATGTCTGGTCCTACAAACGCTTTCGCACCCGGCCCGGGGGTGGGCCGCATCCCTATCATGGGCCCCTGTGAGGCGAAGAAACACCGCGTGGACGAGGGGGAGCCCTAGCCGGGCCCCGCGCCTCGTCCCTGACCGCGGGGCTGGCGGAGAAGGGACGTTTTTTCTCCGCTTCCAAGGGGGACCTATTCGATCTCGACGGTCTCGGTCTCGCTAGCGCCCTTGTTGTCGGTCCAGGTCAACTCGACCTTGTCACCCTTGGCCGCGCCGCTGAACTTGAAGGCCAGATAGGGATTCTTCGAGACGCCGCCACTCCAGAGGGCGGTGAGGACGGTATTGCCTCCGACCTTGGCGGTCACGTTCTGGATGAAATGGGCCGGGATGACCTCCCCGGTCTCCTTGTTCTTGCCCATGCCGTTTTCCATGGGATGGGTCATGAGGGCCTTGACCTCGGTGACGTCGCCCTTGATCTTGGCCTTGATCTTCATCTGGGATGCCATGCTCTGCTACCTCGCAATCATGTTTCGTTGTGGGTGATCCGGCGGGTGGCCAGGATCAGCAACCGCCGACGGTGACCTTCACTTCCCGGGAAGCGCTATAGACCTTGTCGCCGGCCTTGACCAAGGCGATGAGGTTGGCGGTCTTACCCATCTTGATGCGGGTGGAGATGAAGGGCAGGGCGCCCTTGCCCAGTTCGAAGGAGGCGACCAGGGGCATCATGTTGCCGGCGGCGACCAGGGTGATGGAGCTGGCGCCTTCCAGGGTGGTTTCGACGGTGACGGGGACCACGGCACCGTTTTCGGCGATATCCGGGGCCTTGAGGTCGATCTTGTCACTGGGCTCATGGGCGGTATTGCCCAGCAGGCCCTTGAGGGCATCATCCACGTTCTGGGCGTTGAAGGCGGCCTCGGGCCAGGCGGCCAGCACCAGGCGCGGGGTCAGGAGGCCAGCGCCAATGGCCATGCCGACGGCACCAGCGGCGAGGGAGCCCTTGAGCAGGATTCTGCGTTTTGCATCGATCATGAAAGTCTCCTGTCGAGCATTGTCATGGAGGAAAGGTCCGGAATCCGACCCGGATTCCGGTGGGCAAAACCGGCGTGGTGGTACGCCGGGACGAGAGAAGCAACGGAACGTCGCGCGCGAAAGTTTCTTTTTTGATCAAGGACCAGCTTACCCCAGTCGCTCACCGGCGCAAACGATTTAGGTCAATTGAGGCGGCGTTTGTCGCCGGGCCCGGGAGGATGCTAAGGCGCCGTCAACCTTCATGAGGCGGCGCGCCTTGGGGGGGAATCAGTGGCATTGATCATGACCTTCACGCCAACCGTCAAGAGGGGCGAACCGCACCCCTGAAGATGAAGGACTTTGTGGTGACGCTCAAGCTAACCCTTGTCTTTCGTGGTCCTGGCTTTGTCCTTCTGCTTATCCGCCTCCTTCTGCTCTTCCTTGAGGGTCTCAAGGCGGGCCTGGATCTCGGCGGCCTCGTGGAAGCCGATACCCGGGGTGCGCAGGGCATACTCTAGTTGGTGGATGGCGGGCTCCAGGTCACCCTTGAGGTACAGGGCCTCGCCGCGATAGCGATGGGTGGCGGCCTTGCGGCCGGACTTGAGGGCGGCATCGGACATGAGTTGATAGAGGGCGGCGCTCCCCGGCTTGAGCCGCACGGCACCCTCCAGGGTGGCCAGGGCCCGCTCGGGCTTGCCGGCGGCAATGAGGGCCTCGGCGTAGGCCGTGCGCAGGGGCTGATTGTCCGGATTCAGCCCCACGGCTGCCTGGAGCTTACGGATGGCCTCGTCGCGATTACCGAGTTGGCCGTCGATGCGCGCGTCCAGGACGATGAACTCGGCCAGGTGGGGATGTTCCTTGACCAGGTCGCCGAGGGCCTGGCGGGCCTCCTGGGGGCGCCCGGCGCGTAGGTGGGCCAGGGCCAGGCCGTAGTATTCAGCGGGGCCGTTGCGAAACCGACTGGCCGCTAGATTGGCGCGGAAGTGCGCGACGGCCTTGTCCGGGTCCTTGAAACCCGCTTCGCGTAACCGGGCCCGGGCGAGATGGAAGCGCAGGTCGTCCGCCTTCTGCTTGTAGCCGTACTGCTCGGCCCGGGCCAGGGAGTCGGCGATGCGGTTGGGATTGACCGGGTGGGTGCGCAGGAATTCCGGGGCGCTGAGGTCACTGGTGTGACTGGACTGACTCAGCCGCTCGAAAAAGCCTGGCATGGCGAAGGGATCGTAGCCGGCGCTCGCCAGGGTGGCGATGCCGATGCGGTCGGCCTCCTCCTCGTTGTGGCGGGTGAAATTGATCCGCCGCTGCATGGCCAGGCCCTGGATACCGGCGATGGCCGCCGCTCCGGCATTGACGTCCACCTGGGCGCCGAGGATGGCGGCGGCGATCATCAGCAGGGTGGCGGGGACGGCGAGTTGCTGCTGGTCCTCAAGGGAGCGCAGCAGGTGGCGTTGGCTGATGTGGGCGATCTCGTGGGCGAGGACCGCGGCGAGCTCGGATTCCGTCTCCGCCGTGGTCACCAGGCCGGCAAAGACGCCAATATGTCCATCGGGGCCGGCGAAGGCGTTGACTGCCGGTTGATCGATGAAAAAGAAGCTGTAACGCCCGCTACCGGTCTCGGCGGCGGCCAGCAGGCGCTCACCTAGGTCTTCCAGGTAGTCCGTCAGCAGGGGATCATCCAGTACCGGCAGCGCCTTGCGCACGCTGCGCATGAAGGCCTTGCCGAGCTGGCGCTCCTGGGCCCCGGTCATGAGGGTGTCCGCCGAGCTGCCAAAATCCGGCAGGCGGATGGGCTCTTCCGCTAGCGCCGGGGGCCCGGCCAGGAGCAAGGCGGCCAGCCAGGCTCGGCCGACCATTCCTCTCAGGGTGCGCGATGGGGGGCGGGGCCGAAGTGGTCGGTGCGGGGCGCCGGTCATGGGCCGTTGAGCAGCGTCAGGATGGTCAGCGAGAAAACGAGGAGATTGCAAGGAGGTAGCGCCTGGGATTGGTCGAGGGTGATTATGCCTCTTGGCGAACCGGCTGAGAATGAAAAAACCGGGGAGATCGCCCCAGAGGCTGCCCCTCATCGGACCTGATGCGGGCGTCATGGACCTCAATTCAGCTGGATGCGCTGCCCCCAGGGCACCTGGCCCTGGCCCTTGATCAGCCAGATCACGGGAAATCCCGGCTCGCGCTCGGGAAACTCACCCAGGGCGTCGGTGAAATAGACCAGCAGGTCCGGCCGGAGCCCCTGCCTGTCCGCCCAGGCGAAGACCGGGCGGAAGTCGGTGCCGCCCCCGCCCCGCATCTCTGCCGGGCGGCGGAATTCCTCCCAGGGCTCGAAGATCCAGGGCGAGCCCGGGCAGAGTTGGGCATCGCAGGCGAGCAGGCTGACGCGGGCGCGGACCTGGCCCTTGAGGGCATCGATTTCGGCGATGAATTCCTGGATCTCGGCATCCTTGATGGAGCCGGAGATATCCACCGCCACCACCAGCTCCAACTGGTGGCTGCGCAGGGCCGGACGGATGTAGTCCCCCTCCCGCCGGGAGGGGCGGCTGTAGCTGAAATCGTCCCGGGCCGTGGCACTCATGTACCGGGCCAGCAACTGGCGCCAGGGGACCTGGGGCTGGAGCAAACGGTCGATCAGGCGCGCTAGTTCCCCCCCTAGCTTGCCATGCTGCAAGGCCTGCTGGGCGGCCCCGGCGAGACGTTGATGCCACTGCACCGCCAGATCCGTCTGTTCGTCCGGGCTCAGGGGGCTGGGCTGCGGGGCGCCGCCGGCGCGGTGGTGACTGGTACCCTCGTTGGGCTGAGGCTGGTTGCCACCGCCCTCGCCATCGGTCTCGGGTTGGGGTTGATTGCCTTCTTCCGAGCGATCGAGATTCTTCTCGGACAGCCCCGAGCGCTGCCCGCCGCGTTGGTTCTCCTCGTCATACACATGGCGGTCCTGGGTCTCGGCGTCGTCGTCATCCTCGATGAGCGGGTAGATCTCCTCGGCCGTCAGCCCCTTGAAGCGGGGGTTGTGCAGGGCGTCCGGGGGTGGGGTCAGGCCATCGTCGATGAGTAGCGGGTTGACGGCGTGGTCGCAGGCCAGATCCCACTTCCGGCGCACCCGGTGCTGGCGGCGGGCGAAGTGGGAGAGGGCGCAATGCAGGGCGTCGTGGGCGAGGACGAATTGGGTCTGATCCAGGGTCAGGGCGGCGATGTAGTCCGGGTTGTAATAGAAGGCCCGGGCATCGGTCGCGGTGGTCGGGCACCACTGGGGGTCAGCCGGTTTGATGGGCAGCCGCAGGGCCAGGGCACCGAGGAAGGGCTTGTCGAGGATGAGCCGGGTGCGGGCCGCCGCCAGCTTGGTCTCGATGGCCGGCAAATCCGGACCAGTATCCGCGGGGGAACTGGTCGCGTGCGGACTGTGGTTGGGTGTTGCGCTGTTCATGACCTCAGGAGGCGGTGCCTCTGGCTGCTATCCGGGATGTAGGGAGATTGGCCACCCGCCCTGGGTGTTGGGCGGGTGTCACGCGCGGAGACCAAAACGCAGTGGCAGCGGTAAGGATCACCGGCTTGCCCTAGGGTTGCCCAGCCTCAGGCATAGAGCATGAGATCGGCGATGGATTGGGCCCAGCCACCAAAGGCCGGTACCTCGAAGAGCCGGTTGCCGATGGCGCGGTGGAGGTCTGAGACCAGCATGACGCCCATCTCGCGCTGGGGGAAGCGCCCGGCGTAGGCCAGGATGTGGCCAACGCGGACCGGCCCGTCGGGGTCATCCAGGGCACGGATGGCCCGACCGACCAGGGCGGCGGCGACGGCGTACTGCAGGTCGATCTCCTTGGGGATCGTCACCTCCTCACCCCGCAGGATGGCGTCCAGGTCCGGCATCCGATCCAGGCTGTTGATGAAGGCCGTGAGCTCGATGCCCGCCGCCGGCCCGACGCAGCCCTGGAGGGTCCCCTGCAACAGGTCCGGATCATCCCCGAACTTTTGCAGGCCGCGATGGGCGAATTCCCAGGAGCGGGGAGAGGGAAAGGCGATGGGATTGTGGGCCGGGTCGAAGTCGAACAGCAGCTCGGGGCGAAAGCGCAGGAAGGCGATGACCCGCTCGTCGATGCCATGGGTGTAGGCCCAGGCGACCCAGTCGTCCAGGTGGGTCTCCACCTCGAAGTGGGAAAAGCGGTTGGCCAGGGGCGCTGGCATGGCATAGGTGACGCCCCGGTCCCCCTGACGATTGCCGGCGGCGAAGATGGCCCAGTGGTCTGGCACCTGGTACTCCCCCAGCCGGCGATCGAGGATCAACTGATAGGCGGCGGCGGAGACCGCCGGCGGCGCCGAGGTGATCTCATCGAGAAAGAGGATGCCCGTCTCGCCGTGGCGCGTCGCGTCGGGCAGGATGGCGGGCACCGCCCACTCCACCTGATTGCCGACCCGGAAGGGGATGCCCCGCAGATCGCTCGGTTCCATCTGGGACAGGCGGATATCGATCATCGGCGCCCCGTGTCGGGCAGCGACCTGGGCGACCATCTGCGACTTGCCCACCCCCGGGGGACCCCAAAGCATGACGGGGGTGTGGTGGCCCTGGGTGGTGCTGGTGAATTCCCGGTCGAGGACGCGGATCAGATGAGCTGGGCGCATGGTTGAGGCCGTGGGTCTGAGGCAGGGGTTGATGGGGAAGGGGGGGCGGCGGGGCGCTGAAGGCGGGTCCCGCGGACCCGGCTGGGCTTCAAGGTAAGGCCCCTTTCCATGGATGGCAAGCGTCCGCCCCGCCTTCTCCCAGGCTGGCATCCATAAGAAAAACGAAGTATTCTTATGGCCCTTCGCGATAAGCCTCAGTAGCCTGGTGGACGGGAGGATTCATTCGGCTGCCGGGGCAAGGTGGCCTGGATTGGGGTTGACCACTCAACGCAATGGCCGTGGGCGGCTCCGGCGCGGCAACCCAAGGGCGCCGCGACCCATTCGCCGTCACGGGCGTCAGGTCTGGTGGCGTGCAAGAGGCGACCGTCTTGGGGCAGGGCAGCATGCCTGTTTGCCAAAAGGGCCGGGTCGCGTAACAATTAAAAAATCCTGGAGGCCCAAGCCTCCTCATCGCTATAGCTCGGAGACAGGAAAATGAACCAGTTCTACTACGACGCCGTCACCAAAATGGAGCAGATGGGTGTCGATGATGAATACATTCAGGGTTGGCAGTGCGGTTTCCTGCAGAACCCCAAGCGTGAGGAGCAGCGCCTGACCGATGCCTATGAGGCCGGTTACGCCGATGGCGAGGAAAAGACCACCGACAACTTCGGTGAGTGGGTCAAGGGCTGATTCAGCCTCGGGACCACCCCTCCTGAAGCGGGTGGTTGACCTCAAGGGCGGGTGATCCCCGCCCTTTTTCATGTGCCCGCGGGTGACGGTAATGCCAGTTGCACCAACCCCGACCCAGGCCCAGACCCTGGCGTTAAGCGCTCCTGCGGGCGGCAATCCCGCCGCGACGCGACTCCGCCACCTCCTGGCGGGACCGGACTTCCTGGTGATGCCCTGTTGCTTCGATGGCCTCTCCGCCCGGCTCATCGAGTTGGCAGGCTTCCCGCTGACCTTCATGAGCGGTTTCGCCGTGGCCGCGGCCCGCCTTGCCCGCCCCGATACGGGACTCCTATCCTATGGCGAGGTGCTCGATCAGGGACGCTCCATCCTCGAAGCCGTGAGTATCCCCGTCATTGGCGATGCCGATACCGGCTATGGCAACGTCGCCAATGTCCAGCGCACCCTGTCCGGTTATGCCCGCGCCGGCTTCGCCGGGATCATGATCGAGGATCAACTCGCCCCCAAGCGCTGCGGTCACACCCTGGGTAAAGAGGTGGTGGGACGCGACGAGGCCCGCGCCCGCATCCGCGCCGCCGTCGCGGCCCGGGACGCCGGGGCCGATATCCTGATCATGGCCCGCACCGACGCCCGCGCCACCCTTGGCCTCGACGAGGCCCTGTGGCGGCTCCAGGCCTTTGCCGATCTGGGCGCCGACATCCTCTTCCTGGAGGCCCCGCGGGACGAGGCGGAGATGCGCGCCTTTTGCGCGGCGGTGCCTGGCCCTAAAATGGCCAACATGCTGGAGGAAGGCCTGAGCCCCCTGCTGCCACCGGCGCGTCTCGCCGAGATCGGCTATAAGATCGCCGCCTATCCCCTGACCTTGCTGAATTCGGCGGTCCATGCCATGCAAGAGGCCCTCGTCGACCTCCGCGACGGCCGGGTTCCCCAGCGCCGGGTTTCCTTCGCCACCATGCGTGATCTGGTTGGTTTTGATGACTATGATCAGTTACTGGCGCGCTATGCCGCGCCCGACGGCCAAGCGGATGCTCAACCCCGGCGCTAAATGACCCGGATTGCCCCTCCTGACCCCTCGCCACCTTCGCCCATATCGCCCGGAAGCCATCATTGTGACCCCACTCAAGAACGACACCTTTCTGCGTGCCCTGCTGCGTCAACCCGTGGACTACACCCCGATCTGGATGATGCGCCAGGCCGGCCGCTATCTGCCGGAATACCGCGCCAGTCGCTCCCGGGCCGGTTGTTTCATGGGGCTGTGCCAGAGTCCCCAACTGGCCTGCGAGGTCACCCTTCAGCCCCTGGATCGTTTCCCCCTGGATGCCGCCATCCTCTTTTCCGACATCCTCACCGTGCCGGATGCCATGGGCTTGGGGCTCTACTTTACCGAGGGGGAGGGGCCCCACTTCGAACGCCCGGTGCGCACCCGGGAGGACGTGCGGCGTCTGGGGGTGCCGGACATGATCAATGACCTGGGTTATGTCATGGACGCCGTCGCCCTGATCCGGCGCGAACTGGACGGGCGCGCGCCCCTCATCGGCTTCGCCGGCAGCCCCTGGACCCTGGCGACCTACATGGTCGAGGGCGGCGGCTCCAAGACCTTCGCCCGCAGCAAGGCGATGATGTTCGACCAGCCGGCCCTGATGCATGAACTGCTCGCCCTGGTCGCCGAGGCCGTCACCCAATACCTCAACGCCCAGGTAGCCAGTGGCGCCCAGGCCCTGATGATCTTCGACACCTGGGGCGGCTCCCTGACCCCCCGCGATTACCGGGAATTTTCCCTGGCCTACATGGCCCGCATCGTCGCCGGCCTGACCCGCGAGGCCGAGGGCCGGCGGGTGCCGGTGATCCTCTTTACCAAGGGCGGTGGCCAGTGGCTGGAGGCCATGGCGGACAGCGGCTGCGACGCCCTGGGTCTGGACTGGACCACCGATCTGGGCGATGCCCGCTCGCGGGTCGGCAAGCGCGTGGCCTTACAGGGCAACATGGACCCCTGCCTCCTCTACGCCAGCCCGGAGCGTATCCGGGCCGAGGTCGCCACCATCCTTGCCAGCTATGGCCCCGGTAGTGGCCACGTCTTCAATCTCGGTCACGGCATCCATCCCGACGTGGAGCCGGAGCGCGCCGCGGCCCTGGTGGCGGCGGTCCACGAACTGAGCAGGCCCTATCACGCGGCGGATCGGTCCGGCGCCTGAAAGCACCCCCCGACTGGTACCTGATCGACTCAGGCGCGCGACTCAAGCACGCAAGGTTTTCCGGGTACCCGACGGGTCGCGCAATTGCCGTTGCCGATAGCGTTGCAAGGGGGCCTGCTTGCAGTCGTCGCAGAGGGTGTGGATGACCCAAAGATCACGGTCCCTACCGTCCTCGAAGGGATCGACCCACACACCCTCTTCCCTCACGCGGCAGCAGATGCTGCACCTCAGGGGGGCCCGCTGGCCATAATCGGCGGTGCGCACCCGGATTCTGAGGTTGGTCAGTTCCTCACTCTCCAGATGGTGGGAGACGCGCACCCCCCCATCGGTGAGGGGCTCCAGCACCATGACATAACGGCGTTTGGTCGTGGGACTATCGCAGCGGTAGGGGACGGACTCGGTCTGACCCGTGACGCGCACCCGCATCAGAATGGCGGTCATGAACATCCGCACCGAGTCACCGGTGATGGCATCCATCAGCCGGCCTCCCACCACCTGGTCCGCGCAGGCGGAACGGCCCTCGTTGTCCAAGGCGAATTGATCCCACCCCGGGTTGACCGCGATGATGCGGTCGCGACGATCCAGCGTGTAGGCGGTGAGCATCAGCTTTACCCTCAGCGGGGCCATGGACTCCCTTCATTCTAGCCCCTGTTTGCGGGACGGGGGCGACTTACCACGTCCGCGCCGGGAAATGGGCGTCAGGTCCGGTGCTGGCCGGGTAAAGGCCCGCGTGAAATACCCCAGCGGGGCCTGCCAACTTCCGGGGTGTCGCGCCTCCCTCGGGAAAGTGAGCACGGAGATGGAATATAAGCATTCGCTAAATATATAGAATACTGAATATTAAGGAAAACCAGAATACGAAATTGTGGAATTTCGCAATGTTGCCGTTGCCCTGGACACCCCATAATTTGGCCCGTACTTACGCAGCGATACTCAACCTCGGAGGACATGCCGTGAAACTGCAACAACAACGTCGCACCTTCCTTAAGGGCATCCTGGCCGGAGGCGCGGTCCTGGCCGCCGCCGGCCTCGGCTTGATGCCGACCCGCCTGGCCCTGGCCGCCTGGCCCGAGGCGGCCTTCCAAGCTACCTCGCTTGACGACGCGCTCAACAAAGTCTTTGGGTCCAGCACCCTGGAAACCAGCGACAAGGTCGTCCTCAAGGCCCCCAGCATCGCCGAAAATGGCGCCGTGGTGCCCATCACCGTGAACGCCGAGCAACTTCAGAACGTGGACTCCATCAGTATCTTCTCCGAGAAGAATCCCACCCCCTTCGTGGCGCGCTTCAATCTCAAGCCCGGCTGCGTGGCCGATGTCTCCACCCGCGTCAAGATGGGTGAGAGCGGCGACATCATCGCCGTGGTCAAGGCGGACGGCAAGCTCTACAGCGCCCGTACCAACGTCAAGGTCACCGTGGGTGGTTGTGGCGGTTAAGCCCGCGCCAGCCCTCCGCTCACCCTCATTCTGGAGAAGAATCCCATGTCCGAAGTCAAACTCCGCGCCGCCCTCAAGGATGGCAAGTGTGAAGTCAAGGCCCTCATGACCCACCCCATGGAAACCGGCCGCCGCAAGGATAAGGACGGCAACCTGGTCCCCGCCCATTACATCCAGACCGTTGAACTGCTCCACAACGGCAACCTGATGATGGAGGCCGAATGGGGCGGGGCCATCTCCACCAATCCCTTCTTTTCCATCGCCCTCAACAACGTCGCCGCGGGAGACACCATCGAGGTGCGCTGGGTCGACAACAAGGGCGAGAAGAGCTCCGGCACCGTCAAGGTGAAGTAGTTGGGGTTCAGCCCGCCCGGCTCCCCCAGCGCTCAGGTCCTATTACGAGGAGGATGACATGACTTACAACGCCTTGCGTGCGTTACCCCTCATGCTTGCGGTCGCCGCCCCGGCGAGCGCCACCGATCAATCGCCGGAAGAAGTGCTTCACGCCCTGATTGACGGGAATGATTCCGCTTACCTCACCCAGAGTGAGCAGAATCTGATGATGATGCAGGACGAACCGGCTTACTGGGCCATGGAGCAGGGGGAGATCCTGTTCAAGGAACCCCGCGGTCCCAAGCAGGTGTCCCTGGAGCAATGCGATTTCGGCAAGGGCCCCGGGGTCCTGGAAGGGGCCTACGTGGAGATGCCCCGCTATTTCGCCGACGCCGGCAAGGTCATGGACCTGGAGAGCCGCCTCATGTATTGCATGAAGACCCTCCAGGGCTTCACCGATGAGGACAAGGAACTCAAGGAGAAGCATGGCAACACCGATCTGGTGAAGCTCCAGACCTACATCGCCGCCCAGTCCAATGGCATGGCCTGGAATCCGCCCCTGGACCACCCCCTGGAAAAGGCCATGCGGTCGGCGGGCGAGGAGTTCTTCTATCGCCGGGCCGGCATCAGCGACTTCAGTTGTGCTACCTGCCATGGCGCCACCGGCAAGCGCATCCGCGCCTCGGTGTTGCCCAACGCCAGCCTCCCGGCAGAGTGGACCAAGGCCATCTCCTGGCCCGCCTTCCGCGTCGGGCATGACGCCGTGCGTGGCAGTCAGCATCGGGTCTCCGAGTGTATCTGGCAGATGCGTCAGGCGGAGATCGTCTATGGCTCCGACGCCGCGATCGCCATCATTTCCTTTTGGACGGACAAGGCCCGCGGCCAGCCGGCCATCATCCCCGATGTCAAGCGCTAGTCCGTCATCAGGAGATTGCCATCATGATCAATAAGACGCTTTTCGCGGCCCTGCTCGCCGCGACCACCCTCGCGCCCGGTATGTCGTTCGCCGCCGAGGCCGATACCAAGGCCAGTAGTGATCAGACCACCACTGGCAAGGCCGCCACGGACAAGCCATCGTCCGGCAAGGCCACCGCGGACAAGTCCGCCACGGAAAAGTCATCGTCCGGTAAGTCTTCGACGGCCAAATCGAGCGAAGGGAAGTCAGGCTCCGCGAAGGCCAGCGGGGACAAGACTGGCGCTAGCAAGGACAAGTCGGCTACCGGCAAGGGCGATGCCGCCAAGACGGGCGGTAAGGCTACCGCCGCCGCCAAGGCCGAGGGCGCCAAACCCGTGCCCGAACAGGGGGCCAGTGGCAAGGCCGCCGCCGCGGCGGCGGTTGGCGCCGTCGCCGGGGCCGCCGGAGCTGCCGGTATCGCGGCGGCTGCTGGTGCCGGGTCTCAGGTTGACTACACCAAGATGTCGCCCGCCGAGCTGACCGAATATCTGATCTTTGACGCCAAGGGCTTCAAGCTCGACCAACCCACCCAGGAAGGCACGACGGGCAAGGAGCGCATGACCCAGGATGAGCTGCAGAAGATGTGTTCGGCCCTGCGCGGCAACCCCGCCGATGCCGCGACCGCCCAAAAGGTGCAGGCATTAGCCGTTGCCTCCCACGTCTACCCCGAGGGTGGCATTACCGTGGGCGACTGGAAGAAGGGTGAGGCCCTGGCGAAGGAAGGCGCGGGGTACCGCATGGGACCCAAACAGGACGACAACAAGAAAATGGGTGGTAACTGCTACGCCTGCCATCAGATGGACCTGAAGGTCTCGGCCCATGGCACCATCGGTCCCACCCTGACCGGCTTTGGCAAGAATCGTGGCAACACCCCCGAGACTCAGAAGTACGTCTACGAGGTGATTTACAACGCCCACGCCTACTTCCCCTGTACCAACATGCCGCGGTTTGGCGCCAATGGCTTCCTCAATCAGGAGCAGATCGCCGATCTCATGGCCTACGTGCTCCATCCGGAATCGCCCGTCAACCACTAGGCGCAATCCGACTGAGAGGTACTGAACCATGTCACTGTCCCGGCGAGAATTCACCCGCCTGCTGGCCTTGGGAGGCATGGCCGGGCTGATGCCCGGCGCCCTCCGGGCGGCCACGAGCGGCGATGGCGCGGCGCTCTATCAGGCGCCCCCCTTTGGCAACCTGCGCCTGCTGCACATCACCGATACCCACGCCCAGCTCAATCCCGTCTGGTATCGGGAACCCAGCGTCAACCTGGGGATAGGTCCGGCCCTGGGTCAGCCCCCACACCTGGTGGGGGAGGCGCTCCTGAGACACTTCGGCATTGCCCCGGGTGGACGCCAGGCCCACGCCTTGACCTTCCTCGACTTTGACGCCGCCGCCCAACGTTATGGCAAGGTCGGGGGCTTTGCCCACCTCGCCACCCTGGTCAAGCAATTGCGCGCCGAGGCGGGGGAGGGGAGGAGCCTGCTCCTCGATGGGGGCGACACCTGGCAAGGTTCGGGCACCGCCCTCTGGACCCGGGGTCAGGACATGGTCGGCGCCTGCAATCTGCTGGGCGTGGACATCATGACCGGCCACTGGGAGTTCACCTACCAGGACACGGAGGTCATCGACAATCTGAAGGCCTTCAAGGGCGAGTTCGTGGCGCAGAACGTCTCAATCTCCGACGAGGCGTTGTTTGACTATAAATTCGCCGACTTTCCGGGCTTTGACGAGAGCAGCGGTCTGGCCTTCAAGCCCTATACCGTGCGGGAGCTCAATGGCTCCCGGGTGGCGGTCATCGGCCAGGCCTTCCCCTACACCCCCATCGCCAATCCCCAACGCTTCATCCCCGACTGGCGCTTCGGTATTCAGGACGAACGTATGCAGGAGATGGTCGATCGGGTACGGGCGAAGGAGAAACCGGATGTCGTGGTGGTGATCTCGCACAACGGCATGGACGTGGACCTGAAGATGGCCGCTACGGTACGGGGCATCGATGTCATCTTCGGGGGCCACACCCACGACGGCATGCCCGCCCCCTCGCTGGTGGAGAATGCCGGGGGCAAGACCCTGGTCACCAATGCCGGCTCCCATGGCAAGTTCCTCGGCGTCATGGACCTGGAGGTGGGCGACGGCAAGATCAAAGGCTACCGTTACCGCCTGCTGCCGGTCTTCGCTAACCTCCTGGCGGCGGATGCGGAGATGCAGGCCTATATCGACCAGGTGCGTCAACCCTACCTGGGGCGGTTGACCGAGCAACTGGCCGTCACCGAGACCAGCCTCTATCGCCGTGGCAACTTCAACGGTACCTTCGACCAGGTGATCCTCGACGCCCTGCGCCAGGCCGGCGATGCCGAGATCGCCCTCTCCCCCGGCTTTCGCTGGGGCACCAGTCTCCTTCCCGGTTCGCCGATCACCATGGAGGATGTCCTGACCCAGACCGCCATGACCTACCCGGAGACCTACGTCCGCGAGATGAAGGGCAGCGAGCTCAAGACCATCCTCGAGGACGTGGCTGACAACCTCTTCAACCCCGACCCCTACCTGCAGCAGGGCGGGGACATGGTTCGCGTGGGGGGACTGGACTACGTGTGCGGCCCCAACAATGGACCGGGCCAACGTATCACCGAGATGCGCCTGGACGACGGTCGCCTGGTCGAGGCGGACAAGACTTACAAGGTGACCGGCTGGGCGACGGTGGGCTCCCAGAGCCCGGGCCGGCCGGTCTGGGAACTGGTCGCCGAGTATCTGCGCGGGCAAAAGACCCTGGCCCTGAAAAAGGTCAATACCACCAAGCTGGTCGGTGTGGAAGGGAACCCGGGTCTGGCCTGAGGCGGGCCAGCGGCGCGGACTTGAAGTTGTACCCACACCCATTTGATTCGCGACCAGGCCAGGCAGGGATAGGCAGTTGGGAGCGGTGAGATGTCCGACTCCCACTGCCAACGGGTACCGCGTCTTGCCTGAGTCCTGAAGTTATTGAGAAGAAGCCCATGATCATGAAGCACCCTCGGGCCCTCGCCTTGACCTTGCTCCTACTGCTGGGGCTGGTCACCCCGCCCCTGCCCGCCGCCATGCCGGATTGGTTCAAGGACTCCTTCCTCTACCTCCAGGAGGAGGTCGACAAGGCCGCCGAGGAGGGCAAGCGGGTCGCCCTCTATTTCCACCAGGAGGACTGCCCCTACTGTCAGCGCATGCTGAACGTCAACTTCACCCAGCGGGATATCGTCGAACGGGCCCAGTCTCAATACAACTTCATCGCCATCAATATCTGGGGTGACCTGGAGGTGACCGACCTGGACGGCACCGTCAGCAGCGAGAAGGATTTCGCCCGCGCCCAGCGGGTCCAGTTTACCCCGACCATCCTCTTCCTGGATGTTACGGGTCGGGTCAGCTTCCGCCTCAACGGCTATTACCCGCCCGAACGCTTCAGCGCCTTGCTAGATTACCTGGGCCAGCCGTCGGCCCCCGCCGGCGGCTTCGCCGAGTTCCTGGCCACCCGGTCACCGGCGCCGGCCAGCGCCGAATTGCATCAGGACCCGGCCTATCTGCCTCATCCCCTCAAGCTTGATCAGCGTCCGAGTGGCAAGCCCTTGCTGGTGCTCTTTGAACAGTCAAGTTGCCAGGCGTGCGACGAACTGCATCGGGAGGGTCTGACTCGGGACGAGGCGCGGGAATTGCTCAAGACCTTCGACGTCGCCCTAGTCGACATCTGGTCGTCGGCACCGCTCACCACGCCGGACGGACGTGAACTGGCGGCCCGGGACTGGAGTCGGGAACTGGGTATCCACTACACCCCCACCCTGCTGTTCCTGGATGCCACGGGCAAGGAGGTCTTCCGCACCGACGCCTACGTCCGCCCCTATCACCTCAGCACCAGCCTGGCGTACGTCGCCACCGGTGCCTATCAGCGCCAGCCCGAGTTTCAGCGCTTCATCCTGGAGCGCATCGACGCCCGTCGCGCCGCCGGCGAGAGCGGCCCTCCCAACCTTTGGGACTGAGCGCGGGGGACTTTGGGACTGAGTGAGGGGAGGGCGCCGGCCTTGCACCCCATTCACCATCCGGTGCGGTGGCTACTCGCCCTGGTCCTCTGGCTGGTCGCCTTGCCGGGCCAGGCGATCCAGGAGATCCGCATCGGCGTCCTCAGCCATCGCGGCAGCGATCTGACCCTGGAGCACTGGCAACCCACCGCGGATTACCTGACCCAGGCCCTGGAGGGTTACCGGTTCGAGATCCTGCCCCTCCCCTTTGGCCGCATCAGCGAGTTCGTCGAAATGGAGTTCGTCGACTTCATCCTGGTCAATCCCGGCATCTACGTCGACCTGGAGGTGCGCTTTGGCATCGCCCGCCTCGCCACCCTCAACAACCGGGTCGGGGACCTGAGCCTCAACCACTTCAGCAGCGTCATTTTCACCCGCCATGACCGGGAGGACATCCAGTCCCTGGGGGATCTAAAGGGCAAGTCCTTCCTCGCCGTGGACGAGACCTCCCTCGGCGGCTTTGAGATGACCTGGGACGAACTCCTCCGTCAGGGCCTTGACCCCTATCGGGACTTCAGGACCCTGGGCTTCGCGGGTGACCACGACAGCGTGGTGCTGGCGGTCGGGCGGGGGGAGGCCGATGCCGGCACGGTCCGGACCAACATCCTGGAACGGATGGCGATCCGGGGCTTGATCGACCTGGAGGAGTACAAGGTCCTCAACCCCCAGCCCACCGACCGCTTTCCCCTGGTCCACAGCACCCGGCTCTATCCCGAGTGGCCCTTCAGCCGACTCAGCCATACCCCCAACGACCTGGCCCAGCGGGTCGCCCTGGCCCTCCTCAACATGCCGCCTGATCACCCCGCGGCCCTGGCCGGCGAACATGCCGGCTGGACGGTGCCCCTCGATTACCAGCCGGTGCATGACCTCTTCCGCCGGCTCAAGCTTCCCCCCTACGATCAGGGCTTCACCTATTACGATGTCCTCCAGCGTTATCCCCTCGGGGTGGCGACCATTCTCGCCCTCCTGCTGCTCTTCGCCGCCCTGGCGTACCGCATCCATGGCCTCCATCGCCAGCTCAAGGGCGCCAAGTCGCGCCTGGAGGCCCAGCATCTGCTGATCCTCAACTCCGTCGCCGATGGCATCTATGGGGTCGACCGCAACGGCCTCTCCACCTTCGTCAATCGCGCCATGACCGAGATGACCGGCTGGAGCGCCAAGGAGCTGGTCGGGTGCAACCAGCATGAACTTCTGCACTATCGCCGCGCCGACGGCTCCCCCTTTCCGGCCAGCGAGTGTCCGGTGCTCATCACCTGCCAGGACGGCAAGGCCCGGCATATCCCGGAGGACCTCTTCTGGCGCAAGGATGGCAGCAGCTTCCCGGTGGAATACGCCTGCTCCCCCCTGCGCGACGCCCGGGGGGAGATTGCCGGCAGCGTGGTGGTCTTTCGCGATATCAGCGAGCGCAAGCGCCATGAGGAACAGAGTCGCCAACAGCAACGGGATCTGAGCCACTGGGGCCGGCTGGATACCCTGGGGGCGATGGCCGCCGGCATCGCCCATGAGATCAATCAGCCCCTCACCGCCATCGCCGCCAGCGCCCAGGCCTGCATCCGCCTGCTCGACAATGGGGTGGCGGCGGACCAGGGCGAGCGTCTGAGCGATGCCCTTGCCACCATCGCCCTCCAGGCCCAACGGGGTGGGGAGATCATCCGCCAATTGCGCCAGTTCGTGAACCGGGAGGAACCGGTCCGGACCTGGGTGGATATCAATGACCTGATCCAGCAGACGGCGGTCCTGATCCGACCCGAGGCCGAGCGATTGGGTATCCAGTTCGTGACCCGCCTCGCCCCCGCTCTCCCCCGGGTGTGGGTCCAGGATGTCCAGATCCAGCAGGTCATCCTCAACCTCACCAGCAATGGTCTGGAGGCGATGGCGGACTCCGCGAACCCCGATCATGTCCTGACCCTCATCACCCGGCCGGGAACGGCCGGGGAGATCGAGGTGCTGGTGAGCGATACGGGACCCGGGATCAGCGAGGGTCTGCGCACCGAGGTCTTCCGGCAGTTCGTCACCACCAAGCCCCAGGGGATGGGCTTGGGACTCGCCATCAGCAAGGGGATCGTCGAGGCCCATGGTGGGGTCCTCGATCTGGCGGTGACCGGGTTGGGTGGCAGCCTGTTTCGCTTCACCCTGCCCGCCCCGGGTCCCATGAACGGCTAAAATGGCGGCGGGGGGCTGACAGGAGCACCGGCACTGTCGTCCGGCTCCGCTCCCTCCCCCACCTGCCCCCCGGCAGGTGAAACCCATGCCAGCCGATTGAGGGGAGCAGCCATGGCCGCCCAGCAACCGACGATCCACATCGTCGACGATGACCAGGACGTGCGGGAGTCGATCCGCCTGCTGATGGAGTCGGTGGGCCTGTCCGTGGCCACCTATGCCTCCGCCCAGGAGTATCTGGAGCGCTTCAGCCCCGACCAGAATGGCTGCCTGGTCCTGGATGTGCGCATGCGGGGAATGAGCGGCCTGGATTTGCAGCGTCGGCTCCAGGCCTTTGCCGCTCATCCCCCTATCGTCATGATCTCCGCCCATGGCGACGTGCCCATGGCGGTGCGCGCCCTCCAGGCCGGCGCCGTCGATTTTCTTGAAAAACCCTTCAATGACCAGGCCCTGCTCGACGCGGTCCATCGCGCCATCCAGCAGGACGCCCTGCGCCGGGGTGAGGCCTCCCGCCTGGCGGAGATCAAGGAGCGCATCGCCCGCCTGACCCCCCGGGAGGCCGAGGTGATGCGTCGGGTGGTAGACGGTGAGCGCAACAAGGTGATCGCCAGTGAGATGAATATCACCCAGTCCACCGTCGAGGTCCATCGGGCGCGGGTCATGGAAAAGATGGAGGCCAGGACCCTGTCGGAACTGATGCGCATGCTGGTGACCCTGGAGATCTGCGAGGGCAAGGGCTGATGGTCCCCCGCCTGGTCATCAGCGTGAAAGTCACGGCAAAGCCTTTCATGATCAGGGTTGTGGCCTGCCGCCTCATGACAGTTTGCGTGAAAGTCACAGTGAAATCGCTCATTTTCAGAGGCATGGCGCGCCACCTCATGCCGGTTGGTTTCATTCCGCGCCTTGCGCTGGCCCTGCTCCTCATGGGCCTGATCCCCCTCGCCCCGGCTTACCCGACTCTGGCGGCGGACACCGGCCGGCCAAAGGTCGGTCTGGTGTTGGGCGGCGGCGGGGCCCGGGGTCTGGCCCACGTGGGGGTCCTGAAGGTCCTGGAGGAACTGCGCGTGCCCGTGGACTGCATCGCCGGCACCAGCATGGGCTCGATCATCGGCGGGCTCTATGCCTCCGGCATGAGTCCGCCGGCGATGGACCAGACCCTGCAGGCGATCGACTGGCCCCAGATGTTCAAGGATGGCCCCGGCCGGGCGGATCTGCCCTTCCGCACCAAGGTCGAGCAGCAGGTGCTGCTGACGGACAAGGGGGTGGGGCTGAAGGATTGGCGGGTCCAGTTACCCCTGGGCTTGTTGCAGGGGCAGAACCTGCTGCTTCTGCTGGAGGAATTGACCCTGCCCGCCGCCGAGGTGCGGGACTTCGACCAGTTACCCATCCCCTTCCGCGCCGTGGCCACCGATCTGGCCACGGGCGAGGCGGTGGTGCTGGGGGACGGGGAGCTGGCGAAGGCCATGCGCGCCAGCATGTCCATCCCCAGTGCCCTGGTGCCCGTGGACCTGGACGGCAAGCTGCTGGCGGACGGTGGCATGGCCGATAACGTGCCGGTGGACGTGGCGCGCCGGCTGTGTCGGCCGGATGTCATCATCGCCGTGGACGTGGGCGCGCCCCTGGTGCCGACCAGCGAACTGACCTCCGTCCTTTCCATCACCGAGCAGCTCACCGGCTTTCTGACGGTGCGCAATGCCCGTCAGCAGATCGCCACCCTGGGGCCCCGGGACATCCTCATCACCCCGGACCTCAAGGATATCTCCAGCCTGAACTTCGAGCGCTCGGCGGAGGCGGTCGCCGTTGGCTACCGGGGCGCCCAGGCCCTGAGCGACCGGCTCAGCGCGCTCTCCCTGTCACCGGAGGCCTATCTGGCCTATCTGCGCGCCCGCCCGGCGCTCCCGGAGGACAAGCATCCCATCATCGATTTCATCCGGATCGAGAACGACACCCGGCTCGCCGACCAGGTCATCGAGCAGCAATTGACCGTCAAACCGGGAGACCGCCTGGACCCCGAGCGGCTGAACCGGGATCTCAACCAGATCTATGGCATGGGGGCTTTCCAGCAGGTCGATTACGGCCTGGTGCGGGAACAGGGCCGCACCGGCCTGGTGGTCTCCGCCCGGCCCTCCTTCATCGGCACGGATCGGCTGAATTTCGGGCTCTACCTGGGGGGGGACATGGGGGGTGATTCCATGTTCAACATCAGCGCCGCCTATACCAAGTCCCAGCTCAACGCCCTTGGGGCGGAATGGCGGACCTTCGCGCAACTGGGCAACAACATCACCCTGTCTACAGATTTCTACCAGCCACTGGATGCCGATCAGGAGTACTACCTGGATCCCTTCCTCAGCTATGAGCAATACAACCTGAGCCTGGGCAAGGAGGGTGACGAGGATGTCCTGGGCCTGAGGGTCCGGCAATTCCGCGCCGGCCTGGAGATGGGCCGCAACCTGGGGCACTGGGGACGCCTGAGTCTCGGGCTCTTCTATAGCGGCGGCAGCAATGCCGTGCGGCATGGGGTGCCCAATGGGCTCCAGGGGGATTTCAACAACAGCGGCTTCACCCTGCGGCTGGATGCGGACACCCTGGACAGCCTGGATTTCCCCAGCAAGGGCTATTACGCCAACCTGCGCTATCGCGGGGCCCTGACCGCCCTCAGCGCCGATGAGGATTTTCAGACCCTACTCCTGGATGGCGTCAAGACTTTCGCCTGGGGCAAGTCCGTCCTCATCCCCCGTCTCCACCTGGGCGCCACACTCTCCGGCGAGCCCGGTCCCGAGGACCTGTTCCTGCTGGGCGGCTTCCTCAACCTCTCGGGCTATCAACCGGGGGATATCTCCGGCAAGTACGTGGGCCTGGCGGAGTTGGTCTATCTCTACCGGCTCAACGACGCCTCCGCGGCCTTCTCCCTGCCCCTGTACGCGGGCGGTTCCCTGGAGGCCGGGGGGGGTTGGGAATCCCTGGACAACTTCCAGTCCGATTCCATCCTCCCCGCTGGCAGCCTGTTCCTGGGTGCCGACACCCCCCTGGGACCCGCCTATCTCGGGGCCGGGTTCTCCGACAAGCAATCCGCCCTGTATCTCATGCTCGGCAAACTCCTGTGGTAGGGCGGGGGTACCCGTTCAAACCCCCTCTCCCCAACCCTCCCCCGCCAGGGGGGAGGGAGGAAGAGAGCAAGCTCTTGAGGTTGGGCGAGGGTACCCGTTCAGACCTCCTCTCCCCAACCTTCCCCCACCAGGGGGGAGGGAGTAAGAGAGTCAGCATCTTGTGCCATCATAGCCCGCCGAGTGCGCGAGGGGTCTGAACGAATACGGGCGGGGAAGCGGGGCAGGTTCTCAGGCGAATTCGACCAGCAGGTCCTTGGCATTCACGTTCTCGCCGTGACGGGCATGGATGGCCTGGATCTGGCCATCACGCTCCGCGGTGAGCATGGTCTCCATCTTCATGGCCTCGATGGAGACCAGGGGGTCCCCCTTGGCCACCTTCTGGCCGGCGTGGACCGCCACGGTGACAATGGTGCCGGGCATGGGGGCGCCCACGTGCCGGGGGTTGCCCTCCTCGGCCTGGGGCTTGGCCTTGACGTTGGCCAGGCCGGCCTTGGGCACCCGGATCAGGCGGGACTGGCCGTTGAGTTCGAAGAAGACCTTGGCAATGCCCTCCGCGTCCGGCTCGGCCACGCTCTGCTCCGAGACGATGAGGGTCTTGCCACGTTCCAGCTCGACGCTGATCTCTTCCCCCGCATGCAGGCCATAAAAGAAGGCCGGGGTCGGCAGGATGGAGACATCCCCGTAGTGACCGCGGTGGGCGGCGTAGTCCTTGAAGACCTTGGGGTACATCAGGTAGGACGCCAGGTCGGTATCGTCGATCTGGCGGCCGGTGGCGTGTTCCGCCTCGGCGCGGGCGGCTTCCAGGTCCACCGGCGGCAGGAAATCCCCGGCGCGCCCGGCGATCGGCGCCTGTCCCTTGAGGACCTTGCGCTGCAGATCAGGCGGGAAGCCGTCTGGCGGGTAGCCCAGCTCGCCGCGCATCAGGGAGATGACCGACTCGGGGAAGGCGATCTCCCGCGCCGGATCGCTGATGTCCGCCGGCGTCAGGTTGTTGGCCACCATGTAGAGGGCCAGGTCGCCGACCACCTTGGAGGTGGGGGTGACCTTGACGATGTCGCCGAAGAGGCGGTTGACGTCGGCATAGGCCCGGGAGACCTCCCCCCAGCGATGCTCCAGGCCCATGGCGCGGGCCTGCTCCCGCAGGTTGGTGTACTGGCCCCCGGGCATCTCGTGGCGATAGACGTCGGCGGTGCCGGAGCGGATGTCGGCCTCGAAGGGGGCATAGAAGCGCCGCACCCCCTCCCAGTAGTGGGACAGACCCTGCATGGCGTCCAGGTCCAGGCCCGGGTCCCGCTCGCCCCCGGCCAGGGCGGCGGCGATGGACCCCAGGTTGGGCTGGGAGGTCAGGCCGCTGAGGGCGTCCAGGGCGCCGTCCACGGCGTCGCATCCCGCCTCCACTGCCGCCAGCACCGTGGCGGCGGCGATACCGCTGGTGTCGTGGGTGTGGAAATGGATGGGGATGCCGACCTCCTGCTTGAGGGCGCGGATCAGCTCCCGGGCAGCGCGGGGCTTGCAGACGCCGGCCATGTCCTTGATGCCTAGGATCTGGGCCCCGGCCTGCTCCAACTGCTTGGCCAGGTTGACGTAATAGCCGAGGTTGTACTTGGGGCGGGCCGGGTCGGTCAGGTCGCCGGTGTAGCAGATGGCCGCCTCGCACAGGGCGCCGCTCTCCCGGACGGCGTCCATGGCCACGCGCATGTTGTCCACCCAGTTGAGGGAGTCGAAGACGCGGAACAGGTCGATGCCCTCCCGGGCGGCCTGCTGGACGAAGTAGCGCACCACGTTGTCGGCGTAGTTGGTGTAGCCCACGGCGTTAGAGGCGCGCAGTAGCATCTGGAAGAGGATGTTGGGCACCGCGGCGCGCAGCCGGGCCAGCCGCTCCCAAGGGTCCTCCTTGAGGAAGCGCAGGGCGACGTCGAAGGTGGCCCCGCCCCAGCACTCCAGGGAAAAGAGCCCCGGCAGCAGGCGGGCATAGTGGGGGGCGATCTCCACCATGTCATGGGTGCGCATGCGGGTGGCGAAGAGGGACTGATGGGCGTCCCGCAGGCTGGTGTCGGTGAGCAGCACCTGGGGCTGGTCGCGCATCCAGGCGGCGAAGCGCTCCGCGCCCAGGGCCTTGAGCCGGTCGCGGCTGCCCGGGGGCGGGTCCAGGCTCAGGTCGCAGGGGGGCTTGATGGGCGCCGCCAGGGGTAGGGGGGGCAGGGCGCGGCCCTTCATCTCCGGGTTGCCGTTGACCCGCACCTCGCCGAGGAAGCGCAGCAGCCGGTTGGCACGGTCGCGGCGCTTGCGGAACCTGAACAGGTCCGGGGTCTCGTCGATGAAGCGGGTGGTGCACTCCCCGGACAGGAAGAGGGGGTGATTGATGACGTTTTCCAGGAAGGGCAGGTTGGAGGCCAGGCCGCGCACCCGGAATTCCCGCAGGGCCCGGTCCATGCGCCGCGCCGCCTCCTCGGGCTGATGGCCCCAGGCGGTGACCTTGACCAGCAGGGAGTCGTAATAAGGCGTGATGACGGCCCCGGTGTAGGCGGTGCCGCCATCCAGGCGGATGCCGAAACCCGCCGGACTGCGGTAGCCGTTGATCCGGCCATAGTCGGGGGTGAAACCGTTCTCCGGGTCCTCGGTGGTGATCCGGCACTGGAGGGCGTGACCGTAGAGATGGACATCCGCCTGGCGGGGCACGTAGGAGCCCTCGTCACCGATGCGCGCCCCCTCGGTGATGGCGATCTGCGCCTTGACGATGTCGACGCCGGTGACCAGCTCGGTGACCGTGTGCTCGACCTGGATACGGGGGTTGACCTCGATGAAGTAGAAGCGGTCGGTGTCGGCGTCCAACAGGAACTCGACGGTGCCGGCGTGGCTGTAATCCGCGGCCCGGGCCAGACGCAAGGCGGACTCGCACAATTCCGCCCGGCGTTCCGCGCTCAGATAGGGCGCCGGGGCGCGCTCGACCACCTTCTGGTTGCGCCGTTGGACCGAGCAGTCGCGCTCGAACAGATGGACGAGCTGGCCGTGGGTGTCGCCCATGACCTGGACCTCCACGTGGCGCGCCCGGCGCACCAACTTCTCCAGATAGACCTCGTCATTGCCGAAGGCGGCCAGGGCCTCGCGACGCGCCACCTCCATGGCCGGCCCCAGGTCGGCTTCGGTCTCGATGACCCGCATGCCGCGCCCACCGCCGCCCCAACTGGCCTTGAGCATCAGGGGATAGCCTACCGCCGCCGCCAGGGCCTTGGCCCCCACCAGGTCCAGGGGCAGGGCCTCGGTGGCGGGCACCACCGGCACCCCCGCCCGCTCCGCCAGTTGTCGCGCCGAGACCTTGTTGCCCAGCAGGCGCATGACCTCTGGTTTCGGCCCGATGAAGGCGATGCCCGCCGCGGCGCAGGCGGCGGCGAAGTCGGGGTTCTCGGACAGGAAGCCATAGCCGGGATGGATGGCGTCGACATGGTTCTCCCGGGCGATACGGATGATGTCGGCGATGTCCAGGTAGGCGGCGATGGGTTTTTGGCCGGCCCCGACCCGATAGGACTCATCGGCCTTGAAGCGATGGAGGGCGAAGCGGTCCTCGTTGGAGAAGATGGCGATGGTGCGGATGCCCATCTCAGCGGCGGCCCGCAGGACGCGGATGGCGATTTCGCTGCGGTTGGCGACGAGGAGGCGGCGGATCTTTTTCATGGTACGGCCGGGGAAAAATGCAAGAAAGGGGGATTTGCGCGGGGATGGATTACTTTGCCATGGCGGCAATGAATCCGCCATGGGGTCATGGCCAGATGCCATCCGCCTGGGGGGGTGGAGGCCAGGCGGGGACCCGGCGTGGTCAGGCAATCAGGTCAGAAAGTGCAACTTGATGAATAATAGATTAAAAAAATGATCGTGCGTCATTTTCGCGCCGCTGACGGGGTCGCGGGGACCAGGAACAGCGGTCCCCCTTGGGGGGCTGGCCAGGACATGATCAGGCCCTCCGCTGGTCATGGCGATGTCATGGCCCCGTCGTCGCCCCGTCACAAAGGGATTGCCCTTCGGGCCTTGCTAGCCCACAATTAGGTTGTCTGTCAACCCCCCGACATCAGTCTTTCCTGCCATGATTAATCCCCTCCCGGGCCGCTGGCGGCGGCCCCTGCTGCACGTTGCGCTCTTTCTGGCGGGTATCTACCTCTATGCCCTGCTGGTGGAGTTCGTCGGTGGCTTCAGCACCCAGGTAATGTATCGCCAATGGCCGGAGGCCCTGCTCGTCCTTTACTTCCACGGCCTGATTTACGCCCTGCTACGACCTTCCCGCTGGCGGCCCTGGCTGGCGGCGGCGCCCATCCTGCTCATCTATCTGACCCACGACGTCTTTTATCTGGCCTATGGCAAGGTCTTTCGCTTCGTCAATATTGCCGAGCTGCCGGAGTTGCTGCAGATCCTTCCCCCTCTGTACGTGGTCCTGCTGTTCCTGCTCTTCCTGGCACCCCTGACGGTGATTCTGTGGCAGATCGACTATCGTCGGCCCCTGCGCATCCTCCTGGCCTGCCTACCCCTGGTGCTGGTCGTGGGCCTCATCAAGGCGACCCCGGAGGCCTTCGCCACCGGCTTCAAGACCCTCGCCTACGAGATCGTCAAATATTCCGATGGCAAGAGCGTGGAAACCAACGGCCGCCTGGCGATGATGCTCTACCGGGAGGCGGAGCGGGAGGGCGTCCTGCGGGCGATCCACCCCTATCTCAATCGTCCCGGCTATGACAAGGCCTTCACGGGCGAGGTGGAACGGATCCGGCCCAACCTCGAAGCCCGCAACGTGCATCTGCTCGTGCTGGAGAGCTTCCTCGATCCCCGCCTGTTCCACGATCTGAAGCTGTCCCAGGACCCGGTCCACCCGGACTTCGCCGCCCTCTTTGGTGACCAGGTTGGCCTGTCCCGTTCGCCCCTCTTCGGCGGCGCCACCTCCCAGGCCGAGTTCGAGGTCCTCTGTGGCGTGCCCGCCCTGGAGCAGTTATCTAGTGTCGAGTTCAACACCTTCACCGGTGCCCCGGCGCGCTGCCTGCCCGACCTGCTGGGCCAGTTGGGCTATCGCGCTACCGCCAGCAACGCCTACAAGCCCAACTTCTTCAACACCCAATCGGCCTATCGGGGCATGGGCTTCGCCGAGCAGTATTTTTCCCAGGAATTCCTCCCCCGCGAGCCTACCTATCTCAACTTTGGTGACCCCGGGCTGGAGGAGTACATCTTCGACGGCGATCTGCTGCCCCAGAATCTGGCCTTCGTGCGCCGCCATCTGGAGGAGCATCCCGGCCAGCCCCTGTTCAACTATCTCCTCACCATCTTCGGGCACACGCCCCATAACGAGGACCTGGACAAGCGCCCGCGGATCATCAAGGTCGAGACCCCCCACAACGATGAGCATCTGGAGCGGGTGGTCAATCATTTCTACTACCGGACCCAGGCCCTGGCGGCCTATCTGCGGGAACTCATCGCCCTGGACCCCGACAGCCTGATCGTCCTGGTCAGCGATCACGTCCCGCCCTTGCAGTTCGGCCCACCGACCTACAAGGCGCTTAATTACATGGGCAATATCGAGGGCAGTCATTTCTACAACCGCATCGCCATCCTCGACCGGGGGCGCCCCGTCACCTACCCGCCCCTGCGCCACTTTGATTTTCCCGACCTGATCGTCGATACCCTCACCGGCGGCAGCTATTGCGCCACGGCGGAATGCGATTACTTGAGCATCCTTAAGCCGCCCCGCGAGGACTATGCCGATCACTACCTGGCCCTGATGGCGCATGCCTCCGAATAGCCCGTAGGCCTTGGACTAGGAAACTCTGGCAAGGGAGATGCTCAGGTAACTCCAGACCCCATAAGCCTTCCCCTTTGCCTCCTCGGGCACCCCCTGCCACAGCGGCTGGGGAAAAGTGGCTCGCCGGCATGGGGACACCGGGCAAGGATCTGGAGACGGGGAACAACAAACGATCTCCCAGAGCTTTAAGGGGTGATTTCTACCCCCAACAGCTTGCCCTTGTTTCATTCAAGGGGCAGGTGGCGTGGCCGAGTGGATATCCCCGCCAGGTGAAGCCGTGATGGGCGTCGACTTGCTTCCCCTCGGAGGGTGGCTGCCACTCAGTTATCTCCCTGAGGGTGCTCGGACCGCAACAAGGCCTTGAGACGGGCGATCTCGGCCAAGGCGGCGTCTTTTTCCTGGAGTGCAGACTCTTTCGCCTGCCGCTCGGCCTCTATACTCCAGCAGGGTGCGGCCGCGCTCGTCGCGCAGGCGGTAGCGGTGGGCGTAGGCGGGATCGTCGCACAGCAGGTCGTCGACGACCGAAAGCGGACGCTGTCGAATGTCCCGATCTCGACCGGTTGGTCCCACAAGGGGAATTTGACCGAAGACACTCTCTACGTCAGGTCTATACTAAAAGCGGACCATTGGGGCATGTTGTGTTGCGATGCCGACTATCCAAGGAAATCCCGTTCAGGGTTTTGAGACTATTTGCATACGATCAACGTCCATTGCTTCTGGATAACATCTTCTTTCGAGCTGATATCCAGAAAACGGATAATCACCTGTTAGGCGGCATCAAAGGAGAAGACATCAAATGTCAATTCGGGTAGACAGTTAGGTCCACGTGTCCCCTATGAATTAGTAACCGAGAGGAGTGAATAAAATGAAGAATATCGCAATGTCAGTTTCGCTCGCATTCCTGCTTTTGACCCTGGGCGTCTGCGTTGGGAACGAATCCTCGGATCAGAAACTCTCTTCGGAGCTGGAGGGGTTTGCCCTCAATCATCAGCAGGTCCTCAAGCATCTGAGGACTGCCAATGAGGCCGCCAAGGAAGCGGTGAGAACCGGTCACCCGCCCTTCGGCGCAGTGCTGGTGGCGCCGGATGGCGAGACGGTGCTGATGACACAGGGAAACGTGAGCTTGATGGACCATGCCGAAACAGTGATCGCACGGCAGGCGTTTGCTAAGTAGTGCCTGACCGAAAACCCATTAAATTCGCCAAAACCGCCCCGCCCGGCCGGCG